>Ga0208297_1000304_pt1 | contig 116948 bp, 116 predicted proteins | sample LMS_cellobiose_e_FD_187367 | JGI IMG/M metagenome (GOLD analysis project Ga0208297, IMG submission 187367) | Rumen-fistulated moose microbial communities from Alaska, USA - LMS_cellobiose_enrichment (SPAdes) (version 2) | ecosystem: Host-associated > Mammals > Digestive system > Stomach >...
AGGCCCGTTAAACATATAGACTATTGCGGCGCGCCGAGAGGCGACGACCGCTCGCCTACAAAGATAAGACAGCGGTCTTGATTTTTATACAACTGGCCTATAATCGCAAGATTTTATGTACATTTGATTTTGCTATAAGTTTATTTGACCAATTCTAACCACAATTATTATGAAAAAGATACTCTATTTCGCGGCATTGCTTCTGTCCTCAGCATCCCTTGCAAATGCTCAGGAGCAGTACAACCAGTATGGCGTTAAGGTTGACATCGACCCCCTGCAGGCAGAAGCCCAGGACGGTATCCTTGTCCTCCGTTCCAAGAACAACTCTGGTTACAAGATCTGGCTTGACAACCGCGTCCAGACAGATGCTGCAGTATTCTTCGGCGAGCCTTCCTGGGCCGATGCCATCTCCAACGACTTCTCCATCCGCCGTGCCCGTTTTGCCGTAAAGGCCCAGATCGACAAGAACTGGTATGGCGAAGTTGACCTTGACATGGCCGACGGCGAATTCGAACTCAAGGACGCCATCATCCGTTATACCGGCCTTGAGCACTGGCAGTTCCAGGTAGGTAACTTCAAGGAAATCTTCTCCCTCCAGAGAAACAACTCCTCCCGTTACCTCCAGTTCATGGAGCGTCCTATGGTATGCTCCGCCCTTGCTCCTTCCCGTCACCTTGGCCTCAATGTGAACTATCACAATGACGGAATTTTCCTGAACCTGGGCATTCATGGCCAGGCCGTTGCCGGTGCAGAAGAGCGTGGCTATGTAGAGGAATCATCAAAGGCTAAAGCACCTGACAACAAGCCTTCATATACGTTCAAGGCCGTATGGCAGCCCGGTTGGGATAAGGAAGAATGGGGAATGCACGTTGGCGCTGCAATCTCTTATCGTTTCCCCAAGACTTCCGATGAAACCTTCGGCAAGGCACGTTACAGCACCCGCAACTCTACCAGCATCAACCGCAAGAAATATGTAGATACCGGTGACTTTGACTTCGACCATGCTCTCCTCTATACCGGAGAACTTGCAGGTTACTGGAAGGGCTTCCGCGGCGAGGCCGTTTACATGGCAAACAGCACTTATACTCCCGATGGTGTCAAGAACTTCGGTGGCTGGTATGTACAGGGCGGTTACCTCCTCTTCGGCGGTACCCAGCGTTACGATGCCGCAGGCGCCAAGTTCACCCGCGTAAAGAGAGGCCAGAAATGGGGCGATGTCGAGCTCTGCGGCCGCGTAGAGTTCCTTGACCTCAATGCCGACAAGGCCCTTGCCGCAAACGATCAGAAGATTATGGGCGGTTCTTCAATGGCTTATGCCGTTGGTCTTAACTATTATATCAACGACCATGTAAAGGTTCAGCTCAATTACCAGTACAACGACAATGACCGTTTCGCTTCCGGAAAGGGCAACAAGTTCTTCTGTGGTGTAGACGAAAATGGCGCAGCCACGAGAAATCCCTACTATACAAGAGGAAATGCAGGTGTTGACTACCACATGGTTTCCATGCGTTTTGAGATAGACTTCTAAAAAACCTAAAACCAAAAATAATTATAAACTCTTAAACACTTAGACTTATGAAAAAATTTTTTGCACTTGCCATCATGGCATCCGTGGCATTTGTTGCCTGCCAGCAGGACAATGAGGTGAAAAAGGAAAAAGAAACAAAGAGTGATTACTCAAAGCTTGTCATCAACGAGGCTTTTGCTACCGCTGCAACAGACGCAGAGAAGTTCGTTGAATTCTACAACGGCGGCGACGCTGCTGTTTCCATGGAAGGTGTTGTGATCAAGAGGACTGACGAGACCAATGCTACTGAAGAAGTATGGCTGGGTATCGCCGGTGAAAAGGTTCCCGCAAAAGGCTATTTCGTCATCCAGGGAACAAAGAGATCCCTTGAGAGGAGTCTCTCTTCCGGCCTTTCCGCCAAGAAGGGTGTCAAGCTTGAGGTTTTTGATCCCGACGGAAAATCCATTACATCTGTCCAGCACGGTGATCCTACAGCCGATGGCGCTCCTGCCACAAAGCTTCAGACCGGCGTATGGGCCCGCATTCCTGACGGCGGCGCATGGAAGAACGTTACCAACCCCACCCCCGGTGCTGCCAACGATGCAACCGGTGCTCAGGACGATGACGAACTGAAATAGTTGCTGATCATGGCAGAACTCAAGATTGGCGAACAGTCGAAGCCCCGCTTCGAATTCCGCAGTTTCGGTCAGGATTTCACTGCCGCAGCAAAGCGTATGGCACGTCTCTCCGCTCCCGTACCAGAGAAGGTCTGGGAGCGCGAGAGCGATGAAATCTACATCATCTCAGCAAAGAACGACATCAACAACACCAAGATCCGTAACGGAAAGATGGATATCAAGACCTACGTCCAGACGGTCGACGGCCTTGAGCAGTGGAACCCCCTCATGAAGGGCGAATTTCCCATCTCCCGCGAAGTTCTCGAGAAGGAAGTCTTCCCTGCATTCATGGTAGAGATGCCTGAACTTACAAAGGATACCTATACCTATGAGGAATTCATCGCAATGGTGAAGGCCAACAAGGACCTTGCTGCAGTACGTGTTCACAAGCAGCGTTTCGGCTACATGGTCAACGACACCATCTGCGAGGTTGGAAACGTAATCATCAACGGTGCAAAGGTAGTTACCATCAACTCCGAATCCACCGAGATTGAGGATATCAAGAAGACCATCGCAGACTGCGGTCTTGAGGGTGTGGAGAACATCAACTATCTCCAGGCCATCAAGCGTGTTATCGGCATGAGTGACAAACCCCTTGCAAACGAATAGTACCATGGCACAGGAAATCGAGAAAAAATTCCTTGTGAAAGGCGACTTCAAGAAAGACGCTTTCAAGGCCACCCGTATTACCCAGGGTTATCTTTCCAGCGTTCCCGAACGCACCGTCCGTATCCGCGTGAAGGGTGAGAAGGGATTCATCACCGTGAAGGGCATCGGCAACGTTTCCGGCGCCGCCCGCTTCGAATGGGAGAAGGAAATCCCCGTGGACGACGTGAAGGCCCTCCTGGATCTCGCAGAACCCGGTGTCATCGACAAGACAAGGTATCTTGTAAAGAACACCGACGGCGTCCACACCTGGGAAGTTGACGAGTTCTACGGAGACAATGACGGCCTCACCGTTGCAGAGGTTGAACTTGCCGACGAGAACGAGCCTTTCGACAAACCTGCATGGCTTGGAGAAGAAGTTACCGGAGACCCCAAATACTTCAACTCCATGCTAATGAAAAACCCCTACAAGAATTGGAAGTAAGGTATTTACACATCCTTTCTTCACTGATAATGGTCTCATCCCTGACCTCATGTCTCAGGGATGAGCCCGTTATTAGGGAAGAGCCCGCGGGCGAAGCGAGCACGTATGTAATGGGCTCGCCGGTGGAATTCTCAACCAAATTTGAAGGACTTTCGGCCATCTGTCTCAACGAGGCGGGTGACGGCGTTTATGTGGCCGAAGACAACGGGCACATTTATGAATTCACCCTGGAAGGAGTCCTCAAAAACACCTTCTCTTTCCCTGAGCCCAATGACGCCCATGACTGGGAAGGCATTACAAGGACAAAAGACGGCACCATCTATCTTTGCGAAGAAAGAGCCCGTGAAGTCTATAAACTAAGTGCCGATCACACAAATGTCACGCTTGTGTCCAAGGGCCCTGTAGAAGCAGGCGGCGAAGAGAATCAGGGATACGAGGGCATTGCCGCCGGCAGCGGCGTCCTGTACGTGGCAAACCAGAGCAAGCCCTTCAGGGTCTACAGCTATAATATAAGCAGCCAGGCCTGGGATACCGCATTCGATGCTCCGTCAGGCTGGGCTGTCCAGAGTTTTTCTGACATCTGCTATGATGAGGATGACGGCACCCTCTGGATTACTGATGCCAAAACCCAGAAACTCACCCAGCTTTCCACAAATGGAACTGTCCTCAAGGATTATGACATATCCTTCGTGAAGAAGCCGGAGGGCTTCTGCAAGGATTCCGCCAGAAAACAGTTCTGGTTCATCTGTGACAAAACCAGCAAATTATTCCGCGTAAGCTATAAATAATATGGCAGAAGAGAAGAAGACAGCGGCATTCGATCCGCTGGACATGAACAATTACAGGATAGAGAAACTGCCCAAGATGCAGAAATCCAAATTCGAGGTGTGGCTTGCCCGCCTCGGAGGGCCTCTTGCGATAATTGCTTTTGTCTGGATATGCTGGTTCTGCCATATAGGCTTCATTGACAATTTGGACACGACGGGCCTTGCCGCTTCTGCGCAGAAGCGCCTTGCCGCGCTGGGTCTGGACGGCTTCATAAGGGCCAATTACGCCATGCTGGCCATCTTCGTGGCCAGCCTCATCCTGTGGATAACCGAGACTCTTCCAAACTATCTCACCTCCCTTATCCTCATCCTTGCAACGGTGCTCTTCGGCGTTACGACGCAGAAAGAAGCCCTTGCACAGCTTGGCCACCCCGTGATGTGGCTCAATATCCTTAGCTTCGTCCTGGCATCCATGCTGGTAAAGACGAAGTTTGCAAAACGCCTCGCCCTGGCCTTCGTGATTAAGTTCGGCCGTAGCGCAAAGGGCGTACTCTGGAGTTTCCTCGTCATCAACCTGGTGTTGAGTGCCTTCATATCGGCAACAACGGTGAAGGCTACGATAATGCTCCCTATCTTCATGGTAATCTGCGCCATTTACGGGGCGTCTGGTGGCAACCGCAACAACTTTGGCCGTAACCTGGTCATTCAGAATTTGTTCCAGGTCAATATCGGCGCAAATGCATTCTATACCGGCAGCGGGGCGCACCTTCTGGCTATTTCCCTCATTGCCGGTTTCCTGGGTTCTTGCGACTTCGGCTACAAGGAGTGGCTGGTTGCAGTGGGTCCCATGAGCATTATCATCCTTGTGGTTGGCCTGCTTCTTGGCATGTACGTGTTCTTCCCCATGAAGAAGGAAGAGCAGGTGCCCCAGATTCAAGGCGGTATTGACCGCCTGAAGGGCGAGCTCGCCGCAATGGGCAAGATGTCCAAAGAAGAGTGGAAGGCCGTTGTCATTTTCATGGTTGTACTCATCCTCTGGGTCACAAAGGGCACCTTCCACAACATTGATGAAACCATCGTCGCCCTCATCGGTGCCATCCTGGCCCTACTGCCGGGAATCGGCGTAGTGAAGTGGAACGACGTTGACATTCCCTGGCATCTCATGCTCTTCAGCGCAGGTGCATACGTCCTGGGAAGCGGCCTCAATGCGACAGACCTTCCCAGCACCATGGTAAACGCCGCATTCGACTCCATGGGCATCACCTCTGAAACCCCGTTCTGGGTGCTTTACGTTATACTTACCTTCCTCATGATGTACTCCGGCCTGGTGTTCCAGTCCAAGACCATAAGGACCATGGTATTCGTTCCCATCGCCCTTGGCGTCGAGAAGCGTTTCGGCTTCCCTCCCATGAGTCTCGCACTCCCGGTGTCCATGCTCATCGAGCACTGCTATGTGCTTCCTTTCAACAGCAAGCCGGCTGCCCTTCTTTATACCACTAACCAGTACAGCCTTACCGATGCCTTCAAGTACGGCATCACCATGATGACCTTCTCCTGGCTGCTCGTCTTATTGTTTGGAGAGACGGTCCTCAAGTGGCTGCACATCACCCCCGGCTTGTTTTAGGCCGGTTTTAATGCTATATTTGCAGTTATGACAATTGATTGGGTACTTATATTGCGCCTTTTCTGCGCCGGCCTCTTTGGCGGAATTATCGGCCTGGAGAGGGAAATACGTGCAAAGGAAGCGGGCCTCAGGACTCACTTCATCGTGGCTCTGGGCAGCGCCCTTTTCATGCTTATATCGCAGTATGGCTTTGACGGCCAGCAGCATGATGCCGCCCGTGTTGCGGCACAGGTGGTGTCCGGTATCGGTTTCATCGGCGCGGGTGTAATCATTTTCCAGAAAAATGCGGTCCGCGGGGTTACCACCGCCGCCGGCCTATGGGTTGCCGCGGCTATCGGCCTTGCAACGGGCGCCGGCATGTATGCGGTGGCCATTGCGGCTACGCTCCTCACGGTAATTTGTCTGGAGGCCATGAACTTCTTCCATTCAAGGTATGGAGAGAAGATTATTCACCTCACTCTGAAATACGGAGACGAAGATGACATCGTTTCAATCCTGGACTCCTTCAAGAAGGAAAAGCTGAACGTTGAGTCCTATTCCCTTGAAAACGGCAAGGCCCACATTTCCCTCAGGCTCAAGAATAAAAAATACCTTGACTCGGTAAAGACCATCATATCCCGTCTGGAGGGATTCAAAATAGAAGACCTATACTAAACTATTAATCTATGAACGCACTATTTTATGCAGTTCCGGCAGCCTCTGTCCTGGCACTCCTTTTCGCCTGGATATTCTTCCGTCAGATGATGAAGGAGAGTGAGGGTACCGTAACAATGAAGGAAATCGCACAATACGTGCGCGAGGGTGCAATGGCATACCTCAAACAGCAGTACAAGGTTGTTATTATCGTTTTCATCGTCCTGGCTATCCTGTTTGCCATTCTGGCATACGGCTTCGGCGTGCAGAACCACTGGGTTCCGTTCGCCTTCCTCACCGGCGGTTTCTTCTCCGGTCTGGCAGGCTACGTGGGAATGAGAACGGCAACATACGCATCGGCCCGTACGGCAAACGCAACCATGAGAAGCCTCAATTCCGGCCTCAAGATTGCCTTCCGCAGCGGCGCCGTGATGGGCCTCACCGTGGTGGGCCTGGGCCTTCTGGACATCTCCATCTGGTGGATAGTCCTCAACGCCTTCGTCCATGAAGCCACTGCAGCCCAGACGCTTGTCGTCATCACAACCACCATGCTCACCTTCGGAATGGGCGCCTCTACCCAGGCCCTCTTCGCCCGTGTTGGCGGCGGCATCTATACCAAGGCTGCCGATGTAGGTGCCGACATCGTCGGCAAAGTAGAGCAGGACATCCCCGAGGACGACCCCCGCAACCCAGCCACCATTGCCGATAACGTAGGCGACAACGTAGGCGACGTGGCCGGCATGGGCGCAGACCTATACGAGAGCTACTGCGGCTCCATCCTCGCAACCATGGCCCTTGGCGCATCGGCCTTCTTCAATGCAGGCACTGCTGTCCAGCTCAAGGCCATCATGGCCCCTATGCTCATCGCTGCTATCGGCGTAGTCCTTTCAATTATAGGTATTTACGCAGTACGCACCAAGGAAGGTGCAAGCCTCAAGGACCTTCTTGGCTCCCTGAGCCTTGGTACCAACCTCAGCGCCGTGCTCATCGCAATCCTCACTTTCGGCGTGTTCTATGTCCTTGGCTTCAACGGTGAAGGCGGCCTCCCTCAGTGGTGGCAGATTTCCCTCAGCGTTCTAAGCGGTCTTCTCGCGGGTGTTATCATCGGCAAGGTTACAGAGTACTATACCTCGCACTCCTACAAGCCCACCCAGAAGCTGGCGGAAAGCTCCCAGACCGGCCCTGCGACCGTTATCATTAGCGGTGTGGGCCTTGGCATGATTTCCACGGCAGTCCCGGTTATCACCATCGCCGTGGCAATCCTTCTTGCATATGGTTTCGCAACCGGATTCCACTATTCCACCGAGACTCTGAGCCTTGGCCTTTACGGCATCTCCATCGCCGCCGTGGGCATGCTCTCCACCCTTGGAATCACCCTCGCAACCGATGCTTACGGCCCCATTGCCGACAACGCCGGCGGCAACGCCCAGATGTCCGAGCTGGACCCCTCCGTCCGTGAAAAGACAGACATCCTCGACTCCCTTGGAAACACCACGGCCGCAACCGGAAAGGGCTTTGCAATAGGCTCAGCCGCACTTACCGCACTTGCTCTCCTTGCCTCCTATATCGAGGAGCTCAAGATTGGATTCGGCCACATCGGAAAGACTGTGCTGGAAATCGGAGACCGTACCGTCCAGACCGTTTCTGCATCCATTACCGATATCGTTGAGTTCTATGACATAACCCTCATGAACCCCAAGGTCCTGGTGGGCGTTTTCGTAGGCTCAATGATGGCATTCCTCTTCTGCGGTCTCACCATGAACGCCGTTGGCCGCGCAGCTCAGAAGATGGTCGTTGAGGTGCGTCGCCAGTTCCGCGAGATTGCCGGCATCCTCGAAGGCAAACAGCGTCCGGACTACACCTCCTGCGTGCGCATCTCCACAAAGGCCGCACAGCATGAGATGATATTCCCTTCACTCCTTGCCATCATAGTTCCTATGCTGGTAGGTGTAATCCTTGGCCCTGCAGGCGTCATCGGCCTTCTTGCCGGCGGCCTTGGTGCCGGCTTTGTCCTTGCCGTGTTCCTCGCCAACTCCGGCGGCGCCTGGGACAACGCCAAGAAGTACGTTGAGGAAGGCCACTTCGGCGGCAAGAACTCTGCCTCCCACCACGCCACAGTCGTCGGTGACACCGTCGGTGACCCGTTCAAGGATACCTCAGGTCCTTCCCTTAACATCCTCATCAAGCTCATGAGCATGGTTTCCATCGTCATGGCCGGCCTTACCGTCATGCTGCACTAGCGCATGCAATAAACCGTATTAAAAACACAAAGGGCAGCCTTTGTGTTTTTTTTAGTATCTTTGCAGTCTTATGCGCGCAAGGCAGGTACTCATATTCTTACTGGGCGTTTTTGCACTCATCGGGGTGGGCTGGCTGGCTTTCCCGGCAGAAGGTGTGGAGGCAGGCCCTCTTACGCTGCGTTTTCCGTCATATAGGAAAATGGTGGCAGAGGCATCGGAGGCAAAGGTTAACGTAGATTCAGTCCTCACGGCCGTGGAGGAGCGTTTCCGCATGCAGGAAGACACTCTTAGCTACTACCATGACTTCTTCTACAACAATCCGGACCGCATCTTCCTCCCGGATGATGACTATACCTTCTTCGATTCCGTTTTCGAGAAGTTCGAAAAAGACAGCAACATAGTGCGCGTAGTCCATTACGGAGACTCCCAGATAGAGATGGACCGCATGTCAAGCGACCTTCGCGATGCCCTCCAGGAGCGCTTCGGCGGCTTTGGAACCGGAATGTTCCCGGCCCTTTCCAACGTGCCTTCCGCCAACATCTACCGCAGTGCAAACGGCGGGTTCACCCAGTACACGATGTACGGAGATTCCACCACCCAGCGTGCAGGCCATAACCGTTACGGCATCATGGCGCAGGTGGTCCAGATGGCAGGCGGCGGCACAATAAGCCTTCGCGGCACTCGCAACAAGACAGCGCCGGAGCGCACAAAGACTTTCCAGACCGTCACCCTCCTCTACGGCAGGGCAAGCGGCGGCTTCAAGGCAAGCGCAGTGAGCGATACCCTCAAGCCCAAGGCCTCCATAGAACGCCTTGAAAGCGGCACAACCCTCATGAAATGGGACTTCGGAAGGCCCGTAGACAAAGTGCGTATAAACCTTAGCGGCAACGCGGAAATCTACGCCATCACTGCCGATGGCGCCGGCGGCGTAGCCGTCGACAACATCCCCCTCCGAGGCTGCTCCGGCACCATTTTCTCCCGTATCTCAAAGCCCCTCATGGCAGAATCCATGCAGCTTGAAAATGCCGGCCTCATCATACTCCAGTTCGGTGGGAACTACATGCCCGTTGCCAATTCCTCCAAGGTCATCAGCAACTACTGCACCAAGATTGCAGAGCAGATACAGTACTTCCATGCCGCGGCCCCTCAGGCGAAAATCCTCTTCATCGGCCCGTCAGATATGGGAACGAGCAGGAACGGCCGCATAGTCACAAGGCCGCGTCTTCCGGAGATGGTGGATTCCCTCAAGGCGACGGCCCTTCGCAACGACGCCGCCTACTGGGACCTCTTCCGCATGATGGGCGGAGAGAATTCCATGGTCCAGTGGGTAAAGCACAATCCCCCTTATGCCGGGGCCGATTACACCCACTTCACCCCCGCCGGTGCCAAGAGGGTAGGTGAGGCCCTCAGCCGTTCCTTCCTCACGTATTACGACTATTACCGCCTGCGCAGAGAGAAATGAAAAGAGCTGTTCTCCTTGCCATCCTTCTTGTGACAGTGCTGCCTCTCCATGGGCGGCGCTACCCGTTTGTGAGGATAGAGAAGAATGAGCTTCAGTTCCCCGGCGGACCATCTGCCGATTATGCCCTCTTCCTGCGCAAGCTGGATTCCCTGGTGACATCTGGCAGTGCCGATGTCCGCATCCTCCACGTGGGCGGCTCCCACGTCCAGGGCGGCACTTGGACAGACCGCCTCCGCCGCAGCTTCCTTGCCCTGAGGTACGGCATGGACGGCGGCAGGGGGCTGGTTTTTCCCTTCGCGGCTGCATCTGTCAACACGCCGGTGAGCTATACCACAACGGCTGTGGGAAACTGGGAAACGACCCGCTGCCTGAGGCCGGACAGGACCATCGGCCTCACCGGAATGGGGGCCACGGCGGCCGATACATCGGCACGTGTGGTAATAGACCTCCTGCCCAGGGAGAACCGCATAATGCAGCAGCACTACTGCTTCAACCGGGTTACGGTCATGGGCTACGGAGACAGGGAGCCGGTGCTGCTCCTTTCAAAGAAAGACACGCTCTGGGGGCGTCCGGAAGGTGATTTTTGGAAGTTCGACCTCCCCGCCTATACAGACTGGATACAGCTTGGACTGTCCCGGACCGGTACCGGCAGCTATACTCTGGAAGGCGTGTATCTTGACAAGACCGTGAAGGGCTTCACATATAGCGAGGCCGGAGTGAACGGAGCGGCCACGTCTTCCTGGCTCAAGTGTGATGACTGGGAGAGGGACCTCAGGGTTGTAAGGCCTGACATGGTGGTGTTTTCCATCGGCATAAACGATATCCAGGGCCCCGGCTTTTCGGTAGACCGGTTCAAAAGCAATTACCGGGAGCTGATAAGGAAGGTGAAGCGGGTGAATCCGCACTGCGCCCTGCTGTTTACCGGAATCAACGACAGCCACTACCGCCGTCAGGTGAATCCCCACACAGAGGAAGTTGAGGCGGCCATGAGCGAGCTTGCAAAGGAGTACAGGGGCGTTTTCTGGGACATGTATGAGATTATGGGCGGCTGGGGCTCCATGGAAGTATGGAGGGAAGCCGGCCTTGCCCAGAGCGACCTTGTCCACTTCACACCGGACGGTTACCGTCTTCTTGGAGACCTGTTGTTTGACGCAATAATGAGTTCGGCCCGATGAACCTCTGGAGCGTCATACAGGATTTCTTCGGTTCGCTGTTCGCCTTTGACCAGGCGCACCCGCTGCTGTTTACCCAGTTCTATTTCTGGGCGTTCTTTGCGCTGGTGTTTGCGGTGTTCTCGCTGTTCCACAGCAAAGTGCTCCTGAGAAACGGCTTCCTCTTTGCCGCATCGCTCTTTTTCTATTACAAGACAAGCGGGGTGTTCCTTGCCCTCCTTCTCTTTGTGATAGTCTATAACTTCTTTGCCGCCAAGTGGATATACCGCCTGAAGTCGGAAAAGTGGAAGGGCGCGGTAGTGGGACTCAGCGTGGTTGTAGACCTTGGCCTTTTGGCCTATTTCAAGTATGCATACTTCATCACGGACTTCGTGAACAACCTCTTCGGGCTGTCGATAGAAGTCCATGACGTTCTGGGTGAATTCCTTAACATGCTCACCGGAACGGCCGTTTTCGGCGTCGATGCCATCATCCTGCCGGTGGGCATCTCGTTCTTCACTTTCCAGGCGGTGAGTTACGTTGTGGACGTGAAACGCCGGAAGATAGAGCCCGTGAAGAACTTTCTGGACTTCGGCTTCTACCTGAGCTTCTTCCCGCAGCTGGTTGCCGGCCCTATCGTCCGTGCTTCTGAGTTCATCGCCCAGCTTCATAAGCCCTACAACCTTTCCCGCCGCTGGTTTGGCATTGCCATCTTCTGGATAATGAACGGCCTCCTGAAGAAACTCATCCTTGCCGACTACATGGCCGTGAACTTTGCAGACCGCGTCTTTGCCAACCCCCTCATGTTCAGCGGCTTCGAGAACCTTGCGGCCCTCTTCTGCTACTCCCTCCAGGTCTATGCCGATTTCTCCGGCTACACTGACATCGCAACCGGCGTGGCAATGCTCATGGGCTTCTACCTGCCCAAGAACTTCGACTCCCCGTACAAGGCCGTGAACACCCAGCAGTTCTGGCGCCGCTGGCACATGACGCTTTCCCGCTGGCTCAGGGACTACCTGTACATCCCTCTTGGAGGCAACAGGAATGCAACTCCGGGTACGTTCATCATTATCATCCTTATAGCTGTAATCGGAAGTTTCCTCAGCGGCAGCTGGTGGGTGGCATTCGGAGTTTTCGTGATTGCTGCCGGAGTTGGAATCTGGGCCTGGAAAAAGCCCGGAGACCGAAAGCTCATCACAACCAACATCAACTCCATGAACACCATGCTCCTTGGCGGTCTCTGGCACGGAGCAAGTTGGAATTTCATGATCTGGGGCGGCCTCAACGGCATCGGCATGATTATCTACAAGGTCTGGACAAAGCGCTCCATGGCAGCAAAGGTCGGAATCATTTCCTTCTTTACGCTGCTGTGCTTCATCCTGTCCAGAACTACACACTACCCCGTGTGGAACATGTTCTTTGTCTGGACGCTGATTATCTGGATTGGAACTGCTGTGAAGGCAATAATCTGTCATTTCGACCGGGCAAAGCGAGTGGAGAAATCTCCTTCCGCAGCATGGATTTCCCGTGCCTGGGACATATTCCAGACCTTTGTGTTCATCACGTTCACGCGTCTTTTCTTCAGGAGCGGTTCAAACCTGGACCCTGCCCTTGCAAACGAGGAGGCGTGGAACACGGCAAAGAACATGGTGAACCAGATAGGCGGGCATTGGGACCTTTCCCTGATTCCGGAAATGGCCAAGGCCCACTGGCAGGTGCTGGTACTCTTTGTTGTGGGAATGATTATCCACTGGCTGCCCGAGCGCTTCAAGAGACGCTACCGCATCTGCTTTGCAAAGCTCCCGCTTGCCGTCATGGCCCTTGTGGTTGCGCTCCTAGTCTTCTTCTTCTGCCAGTTCATCACCGCAGACCTCCAGACCTTCATCTACTTCCAGTTCTAGGCAAGCAGGTTTGTAAGGCCGATGAAATCCTCCACGGAAAGCTTCTCCGGGCGTAGTGTGAAGATATCCTGTGCAAGGAAATCGGCAAGCTGATCCTCCGACCAGCCTTCGCGGTCTGCCTTGGCGCGGGCAAGGGGCCTCAGGGGATTGCGCATCATCTTCCTGCGCTGGCCAAAGGCCGTTTTCACAACGGTTTTGAAGAGTTTTTCATCGCATCCAAGCTCCGTGCGTGAGTTGCGCCTTAGCCTTATTACGGCCGATTCCACCTTGGGCGGGGGAGCAAAGCAGCCGGAGCCAACGGTAAAGAGATACTCAATGTCGTACCATGCCTGCAGCAGCACGCTCAGGATACCGTAAGTCTTGCTTCCGGGGCCTTCTGCAATGCGCTCGGCCACCTCTTTCTGCACCATTCCCACAACCTCCGGAATGCTGTCCTTGTAGTCCAGCACCTTGAAGAAAATCTGCGAGGAAATATTGTAAGGGAAATTGCCGATTATGTTGAACTTCTCCGGGAACAGCTTCTCCAGCTTCAAGGAGAGGAAATCGGCCTCCAGAAGCTTTCCCTGCACGCCGGGGAAGTGGGTGAGGAGGTATTCCACGCTTTCCGTGTCAATCTCCACCATCTTGAGGTCCACGTCTTCCCGCTCCAGGAGATACTGCGTCAGGACCCCCATTCCGGGCCCCACTTCCAAGGCCGGCAGCCCGCCGGAGAGTGCGTCAACTATTGCGCGGGCCACTTTCTGGTCCGTGAGGAAATGCTGTCCAAGTGCTTTTTTTGCCCTAACTTCCATAGAATGCAAAGATACAACTTTTCAAACAATATCCCTTCAGGAAGGAATACTCGTTTATTTTTGTTAAATTTGTAGGTTAAAGAAAACAAGCTACAAATTACTATATGTACAGAACACACACTTGCGGGGAACTCCGCATTGAGAACAAAGGACAGAAGGTGACGCTTGCAGGATGGGTCCAGAAGGCCCGCAAGCTTGGCGGCATGACATTTATCGACCTCCGTGACCGCTACGGCATCACTCAGCTGGTGGTAGAGGCGGACGCCCCTTCAGAACTGGTTGATATCGCCACCTCCCTTGGCCGTGAATTCGTCATCCAGGCAACCGGAGAGGTTGTGGAAAGGCAGGCCAAGAACGCCAAAATGCCCACCGGCGACATTGAAATCAAACTTTCAGGAATCAATATACTCAATAAGTCCGTCACTCCTCCCTTCACCATCGAGGACGAGTCCGACGGTGGAGAAGACCTCCGTGCAAAATACCGTTACCTTGACCTTCGCCGCGGTCCCCTCAAGAGGGCCCTCCAACTCAGGCACCGCATTGCGCACGAAACCCGCAACTATCTGGACGCCAACGGCTTCCTTGAGATAGAAACCCCTTACCTCATCAAGTCCACTCCGGAAGGCGCCCGTGACTTCGTGGTTCCTTCCCGCATGAATCCCGGCCAGTTCTACGCCCTGCCGCAGAGCCCCCAGACCTTCAAGCAGCTCCTCATGGTTGCCGGTTACGACCGCTACTTCCAGATTGTCCGCTGCTTCCGTGACGAGGACCTCCGTGCAGACCGCCAGCCCGAATTCACCCAGATAGACTGCGAAATGTCCTTCGTAGAGCAGGAAGATGTCCTGAACATGTTCGAAGGCATGATGCGCACCCTGTTCAAGAACGTCCTTGACGTGGAAATCCCTAACCCGCTCCCCCGCATGAGCTGGTACGACGCCATGGACCGTTACGGCTCAGACAAGCCGGATGTGCGTTTCGGCATGGAAATCCACGACCTCACATCCGCCGCAAAGGGCAAGGGCTTCAGCGTCCTTGACGATGCCGCCTACATCGGCTCCATCGCCGTTCCCGGCGCGGCAGAGTACACCCGCAAGCAGGTGGACGAGCTCACCGAATGGGTAAAACGCCCCCAGGTGGGCGCCAAGGGCCTCATCTACATCCGCGTAAATGCCGACGGCACCTTCAAGTCCTCCATCGACAAATTCTACGGTGCCGATGACCTCGCCTGCATAGCAGCTGCCGCAGAGGCGAACCCCGGAGACCTCATCCTTGTGATGAGCGGCCCTGCAAAGCGCAAGGTCCAGACCATGCTGGGCGTCCTCCGCCTTGAGATGGCCAACCGCCTTGGCCTCAGGGATCCCAAGGTCTTCGCACCCCTTTGGATCGTGGACTTCCCGCTCCTCGAATGGGACGACGAGACACAGCGCTTCTACGCCATGCACCACCCTTTCACCGCTCCCAAGCCGGAACACGAAAAGTGGTTCTACAGCAACGCCAAGGAGGATCTTGAACGTGTCTGCGCCAACGCCTACGACTTTGTCCTCAACGGCAACGAACTTGGCGGCGGCTCCATCCGTATCCACAATGCCGACATGCAGAAACGCATGTTCGAAGTGCTTGGCATCGGCCCAGAAGAAGCAGAGTACAAGTTCGGCTTCATCATCAATGCCTTCAAGTTCGGTGCACCGCCGCACGGAGGCCTTGCCTTCGGCTTCGACCGCGTCTGCGCCCTCTTTGGCGGCCAGGACACAATCCGTGACTACATCGCGTTCCCAAAGAACAACCAGGGTCGCGACGTCATGATTGACTCACCGTCCGAAATCGACCAGGCCCAGCTGGACGAACTCCAGATAGACGTCAGGGCAAAGGCCGAATAATATGACCAGGCAGTGGCATAATTTCGACCTCTCCACCCGGAACACTTTCCGGATGAAGGTGAGTTGTGCACTGTATGTAGAGGTTACTGAGGAAAAGGACCTTCAGGAACTGGACTGGGACGCGCTCCCAAAGCCCGTCATGGTCATGGGCGGCGGCTCCAATCTCCTCTTCACCAAGGAGTTCTTCCCCGGCACCGTCCTTCACTACGGTGAGATTTCTCCACTCGTTTCACTCGGTCGAAATGACAAAACTGCCCTCGTCACCCTCCCTGCCGGAGTAGTCTTTGACGACTTCTGCGCCTGGGCCGCGGCAGAGAACCTCTGGGGCCCGGAGAACCTGTCCCTCATCCCCGGAGAGGTGGGTGCCAGCGCGGTGCAGAACATCGGCGCTTATGGCGTTGAGGTAAAGGATATCATTGCCGGGATTCGTGCCTGGGACCTTGTAGAACGTCGTTTTACGGACATCGACCCCGCAGACTGCGAGTACGGCTACCGCACCTCCAGGTTCAAGACTTCCTGGAAAGGCCGCTTCGTCATCACCGCCGTTACATACAGGCTCTCACGTACCCCCAAACCCGTCCTTGACTACGGCGGCATCCGCAAAGCCCTTGAGGCCAGAGGTACAGACTGTGTCCCTGAAAACTGTTGCCGCCCACGGCACATGAGTGGGAGGGGCCCATCGGAGATGGGAGGGACGAGGACCGAAGGTCCGAGGTTTTCAGGGGCACAGTCTGTACCTCTGACTCCGCAGCTCATAAGGGACACCATCATCGGCATAAGGAAGAAGAAGCTGCCGGCGGTGGAGGAGATTGGAAGTGCGGGAAGCTTTTTTTGCAATCCGGTGATCTCCAGAGAGCATTTCGAAAAGATAGTCGCTACTGCAAAGGCAGACAACGGCCCTGACTATGAAGTGCCGCACTATGTGGTTGGAGACATGATAAAAGTCCCTGCGGCGTGGATGATAGAGCAGTGCGGATTCAAGGGTGCGAAGCTTGGCGGGGCGCAGGTATATCAGAACCAGCCGCTTGTGATAGTGAACGCCTCGGGCGGTGCCACTGCAGATGAAATCCTGCAGCTTGAGCGAAAGGTCATAGATACTATATCGGCAAAATACGGCATTACCCTCCACCCTGAAGTAGAGCATATATGAGTAAATTCATCATCGAAGGCGGACACAAACTGTCCGGTACAATTACCCCGCAGGGGGCAAAGAACGAAGCTCTGGAAGTAATCAGCGCCGTGCTTCTCACCGCAGAGCCCGTTACCATTACCAACGTCCCGGAAATCCTGGACGTGAAGAACCTCATAGACCTTCTTCAGCAGATGGGCGTGAAGGTCACGCGCCACTCCCAGGGCAATTACACCTTCCAGGCCGACGACCTTGACACCTCATACATTGAGACAGAGGAGTTCGTGGCAAAGTGCGCCGCCCTCCGCGGTTCAGTGATGGTGGTAGGTCCGCTTCTCACCCGCTTCGGGAGCGCCTGGTTCGCAAAGCCCGGCGGAGACAAGATCGGCCGCCGCCGCGTTGACACACACCTTGACGGCATGATGAAACTGGGCGCCCGGATGGACTACGACGCCACCCGCCGCGCCTTCCACCTCACGACGGACGGCCGCCTTGTGGGCCGATACATGCTCCTTGACGAGGCTTCTGTCACCGGTACTGCCAACATCGTCATGGCCGCCGTCCTGGCAAAGGGCACCACAACCATATACAACGCCGCCTGCGAGCCGTACATCCAGCAGCTGTGCAAGATGCTGGGCCGAATGGGCGCCTACATCGACGGAGTTGGCTCCAACCTCCTCCGCATCCACGGAGTTGAAAAGCTTGGCGGAACCACGCACAAGATTCTGCCGGACATGATCGAGGTGGGCTCTTTCATCGGCATGGCCGCTATCTGCCAGAGCGAAATCACCATCAAGGACGTCTCCTGGTACGACCTTGGCATCATCCCGGACGCCTTCCGCCGCCTTGGAATCAAGTTGGAGCAGAGGGGAGACGACATCTACGTCCCCGCCCAGGACAGCTACGAAATAGAATCCTTCCTGGACGGCTCCATCATGACCCTTGCCGATGCCCCCTGGCCCGGCCTCACTCCGGACCTCCTCTCCGTGATGCTGGTCGTTGCCACCCAGTGCAAAGGCAGCGTCCTCATCCACCAGAAGATGTTCGAGTCCAGGCTCTTCTTCGTAGACCGCCTCATCGACATGGGCGCGCAGATTATACTCTGCGACCCTCACCGCGCGGTGGTCATCGGCCATGACCACAGGATTACCCTGAAGGCCGCCCGCCTGGTGTCTCCCGATATCCGCGCCGGCATTGCCATGCTCCTTGCCGCAATGAGCGCGAAGGGCACCTCCACCATTGACAACATCGAGCAGATTGACCGCGGTTACCAGGACATCGAAGGCCGTCTCAACGCCCTTGGCGCCCGCATCACCAGAGCATAAGGCTTGTCATTCTGAGCAAAGCGAAGAATCTTATGCAATACGACAAATACTTTTCTGCCGATGTGCCGTCGTTCATGAGGAGTCCCGTGAGGGAAATCTTCAGGAAGGTGGACCTTTCTGCGATATGCTCCTTTGCAGGAGGATATCCCGCGGCCGTTACTTTCCCCACAGACCAGATACCGTCACTGGCTGCCCGCGTGCTTGAAAAATACGGCACCAGACCGCTCCAATATGGAGCGACGCAGGGCGTTCCCGAGCTGCGGGAAGTCATTGCCCTGCGCTACGGAGTGCCTGTTTCGCAGGTACAGATAACCACATCCTCCCAGCAGGGAATCGACGTCTGCTCCCGCGTCTTCCTGAACCCCGGAGACACAGTCCTTGCCGATAATCCCGTCTACCTTGGCGCCCTCCAGAGCTTCAGAGCCTACAGGGCCGATGTGCAACCCCTCTGTCATTCTGAGCGTTCCCTCTGTCATTCTGAGCGCAGCGAAGAATCTCCCGTCAAGTTCATCTACGTGATTCCGGACTTCAACAACCCTTCCGGAAAGACCATGACGCTGGAGGAGAGGGAGGAACTGGTACGTGTTGCTCGTGAACAGGATGTTCTCATCATTGAAGACAGCCCGTACAGGGAACTGCGCTACAGCGGGGAACCCGTAAAAACCATACGTGAACTGGCTCCGGAGCGTACTTTGCAACTTGGAAGTTTCTCCAAGATTTTCGCTCCCGGATTCCGTCTGGGATGGATCATAGGACCTGAAGAACTGTTGGAGCAGATTTATGTGTGCAAGCAGTGCCTTGACCTGTGCCCGCCGGTTCTGGACCAGTACATGGCCGCGGAATTCATGGGCAGCGGAGCCTTGGATGCCAACCTTGTGAAAACCATTGCCGAGTATCGTCGCCGCAGGGATCTCATGGTCTCGCTTCTGGAAAAGTACATGCCCTCCGGCGTGTCCTGGACATATCCTGAAGGCGGCCTTTTCCTCTGGCTCACCCTGCCGGAGAGCATAGACACCGTTGCCATGTACGACGAAGCCCTCTCCCGTGGCGTTGCCTACGTTGCCGGCTCCTTCTTCTACACGGACGGCAGCCACCGCAACACCATGCGCCTCAACTTCTCCTTCATAGACGAAGCCAAGATGGAGCCGGGCATTAAACTGCTTTCAAGCGTTATTTGTAAGTCGTTGAAAACCATGTGATTATGAAAATCCTCTGTGTAAAATTACGCATAGGATTTCTGTAAAGAATTGATAATGAGCAGCATCCGAAAAACGCTATACCTTTTCACCGGTGCCGGAAACAACTTCGTCGTCCTGGACGGCCGTAGTGGCGACGTTCATGAGTACCGTGAACCGGCGCGTATCATGGAGCTTTGCCGTGAACACCACACAGACGGCCTCATGATACTCGACACCTGTCCTTCCGAGTGTTCCACCTGTCATTCCGAGCGCAGTCGAGGAATCTCCTGCGACTTCTCCATGGAATTCTACAATCCCGACGGCTCCGGCGGCATGATGTGCGGTAACGGCGGCCGCTGCATAGTGGCATTTGCCGACATGCTAGGTATCAAGCCCGCCACCGGAAGCGAATACCGCTTCCTTGCTCCCGACGGCCTGCACACGGCTACGATACTTAACGGTCCCGCTACCTGTCATTCTGAGCGAAGCGAAGAATCTCTCTGGACAGTACGCCTGAAAATGATTGACGTAGAGGGTATTACCCATGTAAAGGATGGTTATTTCCTAAATACCGGAACACGCCATTTCGTGAAATTTGTGGATGATGTGGACAGTATTGACGTGGCAGAAGAAGGCAAACGGCTGCGCTGGGACCCTGTTTTCCAGCCGGAGGGGACCAATGTAAACTTCGTCCAGATTGCACCGGACGGCCTCCATGTACGCACCTTCGAGAAGGGCGTGGAAGGGGAAACGCTCGCTTGCGGCACGGGGCTCACGGCAAGCGCCATTGTGTATGGTTCCCCTACCGCATTGCAGTGCAGGAGGGGAGACTGGCTGCGGGTAGATTACACGAAAAACGGAACCGGAGCGAAAGATGTCTTTCTCACCGGTCCCGCGGAATGTGTATCAATAATTTAGAATAACTCCTGGCTGTCTTTGGCCGCTGCCTTGGCAATCATGGTTTCAAGCTCTTCGCGTGACATTTCTCCGTCAATGGAGATGAATGTGGTTTCGCCGGGCTCGCGTGCAAGCATGATGAAGGTGCGCACAATCTTTTCATCGCCGGCCGTGTAGAGGCGTACTGTTTCGCCGTTGTCCTTGGCTTCCATGAGGAGTTCGAAGTCTTCACGGTCAAGGCGTTTTTTTACATCGGCATAAAGGTCACTGGCGATTTTCTCCTTTTCTACGTGAAGGAGGTAAAAGCCACGCATGGAATTGATGGCGGAAGCTATGTCAATCTCTCCGTCTCCTACTTCCACTTCCGGCAGTTTTCCGATGAGGCGGAACATTGCGGGAGAGATGTACACGGCCTCGACGCCTTCCAGGTCTGAGTACTTGTTGTAGAGGGTCTTGCCGTCCTGGGCGAAGGCCTCAAGGCTCATTGCAATGAGCACAAGGATAATATACAAACGTTTCATTTCCAGTAATATACTTTTTCAATAGGCGCAGAGGCCTGTTGTACTTTGTCAATGCTCTTGGAGACTTTTCCTTCCACCATTGCAAGAGCTTTTTCAACGGCGGCGTATGCGAGATAAGGATCGTCAAACGTGTCCTTGGGAGAAGGCTGGCGGCTAAGGATGAATCCGCCTGCGAGGACCACCGCTACGGCAGCGGCAATGCTTCCGAGGATTACCCTGCGGCTCCGGCCGGACACCGTGGAGTACACTCTGGCGGCAAGGTTTTCGGGGATGGGGATGGATTCATCGGCCCCTATCCTTTCAAGGTCTTCCGCACTCAGGCGGGTTATTTCATCTAAGCTTTTCATGTTTCAGTTTCTTTCTGGCCTGCGATACCTGAACCCTTATGTTGAGGCTTGAGAGGCCGGTTTTCTTGGATATTTCTTCGTAGGAGAGGCCCTGCAGGACCCTGAGTCTGAGGAGTTTCTGCTGCCCCGGCGGTAGCTTTGCCATGGCTTTGGAGACAATCGACAGGCTTTCCTTCCGTTCCAGTTCTTCGTCCGGAGGGGCCTTTTCCAGCGTCACTTCCGTGAGCGGTGCCGATGGTTTCCGCCGCCTTATCCTGTCGATGCAGAGATTCCGCATGAGCATGCTTCCGTAGGCTGCCGGCTCCTTCACTATGTCCAGGCTGTCCCGTAGGCTCCAGAGCTTCAGGTAGAGGTCCTGGACGGCGTCGGAGGCATCGGCACTGTCTTCAAGTATGTAGAAGGCGATGCGGTAGAAACGCTCCTGGAGGGGTATCCATACGGTATGGAAGGCTGCTTCCGTCATTTGGCGAGTTCCATGATCTTGTCGATGTCAACTTTCCCGCGGGCATAGATTAGGGCGCCGTCGGAGCTGTACAGGATGCAGTCGCTCAGGAACCTGCCGTTTTCCGTACCGTAAATCCGGAGGCTTTCGCTGCCGTCCTTGGCTTCAAGGAAGAGTTCTGCTCCTTCAAGGGCCTTTTCAATCTTGCGGGTGAATTCCTTCTTGCAGCTGGCATCTTCAAAGTCCACGATAGTAAGTCCTTTGAGCCCTTTCACTGAACTCAGCACGGTAAGCGCTTCCTTGTCCATGTCAGAGGAAAACGTGGCGGCAATTTTCAGAAGCCCCATCCCTACAGGGCCGATTTTCACCACATCGAACCCATCCGTTCCCTTGTACTCATTCACAAGGGTATTGATTCTTACGGGCCTGATGGCGGCGGCGCAGCTAATGGCGCCAAGTGCAACAATTATTGTAAACAGTATCTTTTTCATAACTTTTTCTGACCGGTCCACATATAAGACGCATCCAGGCCGGAAATGTTAATTGCAAAAATCTTGCTTATCCGGGGGTCTCTTTATATATTTGCAAAAGTGACGTTATAATGTTACTTTTGCAAATATGGAAAGTGTTTTGTTTCATGGTTCAGAAAAGATTGTGGACAATCCCACCAAAGTGGGGGGAAAGGTCCATAATGACTTTGGGCAGGGCTTTTACTGTACACCGGACATTCAACTTGCCAGGGAGTGGTCTTGCACGGAAGCTCCATCGGCTTTTGTCAACCATTACAGTTTTGAACCCAGCTACAGTTTGAAAATATGCAATCTTGCCGGGAAAGAATTCAATATACTCAACTGGCTGGCCATTTTGATGTCAAACAGAGTCTTTGAAACCAGCCACAGCACCCCCGCGGCAGTCAAGAGATATATAATTGAAGAATTCCTGCCGGATTTGAGCGGCTACGATATCATCAGGGGCTATAGGGCTGACGATTCATATTTCCAGTATACAAACCTGTTTTTAAGCGGCACAATAAGCCTTGAGCAGTTAAATGAAGCCATGCATCTGGGAAATCTTGGGGAGCAGGTGTTCATCCAAAGCGAAAAGGCTTTTGAAGCACTGGTGTTTACTTCCGCAGAAGTAGTAGACAGATCGGTCTATCTTCCCCGGAGGCTTGCCCGGGAAAGGAAGGCCAGGGAAGCATTCCATAAAATGAAGTCTGGCCCTTCAGTATTTGACGGCATTTTTGCCATTGATGTTTACAGAAATAAAATGAAGAACGATGACATTCGCATACGATAAGGACATGATGCTGTGTGCAAGGCAGAACATGGCAGTAATGATTGACTATGCCGTTACATGGTGCGAAATTCCACTACGCGATTTCTATGACCGCTGGCTGGGAAGCCGTATTCCTGAAATGTTTGCGTCCGGCCATCCTAAATTCACCATGGGAATGAGTGGCATAGAACTCGCCGCAAGGGTCATGGAAAACTCTGGAGGAACACTCCCGCTGGACGACACATACACCTTCCCGGAGGAAGACTCCTCCTATTTTTGGGCAGGCTGGGCGCTTTGCCAGTATCAGTGGTATAAAAACGTCAGTTTTGCCTCCCTTGACAAAAACGGCCTGTCCATAGAAAGAATACACGCGCTTTTCAATCCTCTTCATGAGGCCGATATCACCAAAGTCTTCGATGCCTTTGATTCCTGGTACCATCCCAGACCCATATCACTCAAGGAGCAAAGGAAGCTTAACGCACTCACCCAACAGGAATTGGCAGAGCGCTCTGGCGTATCCCTCAGGATGATTCGCGCATATGAGCAGGGCTGCCAGGATATCGGCAAGGCCGAAGCCTCCTCGCTTCTCCGTCTTGCCCATGTCCTCCACTGCGCTCCGGAAACATTGGTGTAATTTGCAAGTATTTCGTACATTTGTATATAATAATAAGAATCATGAACCGCATAGCAACCCTTTCTTTCGTTCTTTTCACTTTTTTGTTTGCCGCATGTACGGGAGATCCCGGACGTGAGGACAAATCTGGTCCCGAACAGACCAACCAAGGCGATGATACCCAGAAGCCGGAGACAGACCCAAAGGAGGATGAAGGTGTAGACTTGGGGCTCAGCGTCCGCTGGGCGAGCTGCAACCTGGGTGCATCGAAGCCGGAAGAGTTCGGTGACTATTACGCTTGGGCCGAAACAGAAACCTACTACTCCAGCCTGGAGCCGCTTACCTGGAAGGCCGGCGCTTCTGAAGGCTACTCCTGGAGCTCCTACCGTTGGGCCGGTGATTACCCTAAGTTTAAGAAGTACTGCCCCACCGAAGCCGCCATATACTGGGGAAAAGAGGGCGATCCTGACAACAGGACCATAATCGATCCCGATGATGATGCCGCATCAGTCAAAATCGGCCAAGGCTGGCGCATTCCCAGCAAAGACGAGTGGAACGAACTGATTAACGACTGTAAATGGACTTGGACCACACTTGAAGGCGTTGGCGGCTATGAAGTTGCTGCAACAAACGGCAACAGCATCTTCCTCCCTGCAGCCGGCTTGTTCGATGCCGTGAACCTCCTTGACCCGGGCTCACAGGGTGCTTACTGGTCATCCTCCCTGAACACTGCCTTACCTGAAAACGCATGGATTCTGCAATCCTACCCAAGTTACTTCTTCACGGCATCCACGCTTCGCTACGACGGCTGCTCCATCCGTCCGGTAATCAAATGATACAATCCGCCGTCCTTAAAAACGGCTGAAAACAAGGACGGCAACCGATTTTTTCATATATTTGTCCTTTCGAATGGACAAAGATATGATAGTTGCAGTAGTCGGCGCCACCGGACTGGTGGGTTCAAAGATGCTTCAGGTGCTTCAAGAGAGGAATTTCCCCGTGACGGAACTCCTTCCCGTCGCATCCGAGCGTTCATGGGGCAAGAAAGTGCAGTTCAAGGGCAGGGAATGGACGGTAATCAGTGCCGATGAAGCCATCTCCCGCAGGCCCGCCCTGGCCATTTTCAGCGCCGGAGGGGCGGTATCGGCAGAACTTGCTCCCCGCTTTGCGGCCGTGGGCACCTACGTGGTGGACAATTCCTCCCAGTGGAGGATGGCCCCCGCAGTGCCGCTCGTAGTCCCGGAAATCAATGCCGATGCCCTCACCAAGGAGGCCCGCATCATCGCCAACCCCAACTGCTCCACCATCCAGATGGTCCTTCCCCTTGCGCCCCTTCACAAGAAGTACGGCATCAAGAGGATAGTGGTTTCCACCTACCAGAGCGTCACCGGAGCAGGGCAGAAAGGCCTCAGCCAGCTCATGGAGGAGCGCGCCGCCGGCTCTGACGGCCGCGGAGGTTCCGGAACGGGCACCAAGTTCCCCCACCGGATAGACCTCAACGTCATCCCCCACATCGACTCCTTCCTCCCCGACGGCTACACCAAGGAAGAAGCCAAGATGATGAACGAAACCCGCAAGATACTTGCCGATCCCTCCATCGCCGTCTCTGCCACCACCGTGCGCGTCCCCGTCATGGGCGGCCACTCGGAGAGCGTAAACGTCGAATTCCTAAAGCCTTACGACCTTGCCGATGTCCGCTCCATCCTGTCCTCTACCCCCGGAGTAATAGTCCTTGACGACCCCGGGAGCAACCTCTATCCCATGCCCCTTGACGCCTGGGAAAAGGACGATGTCTTTGTGGGCCGCATCCGCCGTGACAGCTCGGTAGAAAACGGCCTCAACCTCTGGTGCGTTTCCGACAACATCCGCAAGGGCGCCGCCACCAACGCCGTCCAGATAGCTCAGGCGCTCATCAGAAAAGGCTACCTTCCCGCCTGACCATAGTCATTCCTCGCTTTTTTCTGTCATTTCGAGCGCAGTCGAGAAATCTTATATGAATTACACTTTATTCAAAGACATTCTTGCCATAGACTCCACTTCCGGGAAGGAGCGGGAGCTGGCGGAGTGGCTCCACGGCCACCTGGAGGCTCCTTCCAAGACTCTTATGGAGGTGGGAGACGGAACGCTGAACCTGCTTTTGAAGTGGGGAGAACCACGGGTGGTGTTCTGCACGCACATGGACACGGTGCCGCCGTATATTGCGCCCACGTATGAGGGCGGAGTATGGCGTGGCCGCGGCACATGCGATGCCAAGGGCCAGATTATCTCCATGTACACGGCATGCAAGCAGCTGGAGGCCGCGGGCTGCACCGGCTTCGGACTCCTTCTCCTTGCGGGAGAGGAAACCGGCTCCTGGGGTGCCAAGGCTTTCTCCAAAACCGGCTTCAAGGCTCCGTACCTCATAGTTGGAGAGCCCACAGAGAACAAGATGGTCAGCGCCTCAAAGGGCACAAAGTCCTATGACCTTGTCTTCCACGGCACCGCCTTCCACAGCGGCTATCCCCAGTATGGCCTCAGCGCCATTGACCTCTTCAATGAGTTCTATAACAAACTGAAAAACACTCAGTTCCCTGTCGATCCAGAGCTTGGTGAAACCACCTGGAACGTAGGTCTTCTCCACAGCGACAACCCCCAGAACATCCTCTCCCCTGAGCTCACCTGCCGCATCTACTTCCGCACCACCTTCGCCAGCGACACCCTGGTGGAAAGATTCTTCGCTGACGCCCAGAATGACGTTCCTGTCATTTCGACCGAGCGAAGCGAATGGAGAAATCTCGTTGAAGTAAGTCCTCGTGGCGGGGACACGCCGGCGCGGTACTTCACGCTGCCGGGCATCGGCAGCGCGCCGGTAGCGTTCGGGAGCGACGCCCCGCACCTTACGGGCTTCACCCACAAGGCCATATGTGGCCCCGGCACAATCCGCGTCGCCCACCGGGACGATGAATTCATCACGGACGCAGACATCGAGACTGCAATCTCCCAGTATGTCCAAATGTACCGTAATTTGCAACATGCTGGTAATCAATAACATCCAGAAATCCTACGCGTAAAATTACACAGAGGATTTTAGCAAACAACTGACAATCAAACAATTACGAAAAACGCATGAAAGTCATAATAAGCGGCTACGGCAAAATGGGCCATATGGTGGAGGCGGAACTCAAGGCCAGGGGCATTGAGCTCGCAGAGGCCAGCGAGGATATATCGGCAACAGACAAGAGCCTCTCAAAGGAGTGCGTGTGCATAGATTTCACCACCCCTGAGGCGTTTAGGCGCAACTACAGGTTCATATCGCAGAACTTCAAGGCTGCGGTCATCGGCACAACGGGCTGGAATGACATCAAGGCCGATGTAATCAAGGCCTTCGAAGATGCCGGAACCCCGATGATTTACGCATCCAACTTCTCGCTGGGCGTGAATGCGCTTTTCGCAGCCATCGCCAAGGCGTCGGAAATCCTTAAGGGAGCAGGCTACAGTCCTGAAATCGAGGAAATCCATCACATCCACAAGCTGGATGCTCCTTCCGGGACCGCAAAGACCATGGGAGAGCTCGTGGAACGCACTCTGGGAGAGAAGCCGGAAATCACCTCCGTCCGCGAAGGTGAAGTGCCCGGCATTCACACGCTTACACTGACATCGGCCTGCGACGTGCTCACACTAAAGCACGAAGCCTTCTCCAGGGAAGGCTTCGCGAAAGGTGCTGTTGCTGCGGCCATTCTCACGGAAGGCCTCAAAGGGGTTCACGAATTCTCGGAACTGTTGTAGAAGGCCGTCCACTCCTTCTTCCACCAGGACATGAGCGCGCGCTTGCGCTCGGGGATGAGGAAGGAGTACTCGATGGAGTTGCGGCACAGGTTCCTTAACTGCTTGAAAGACAAATCCCATCCCACGACCACGGCAAGATAGTCTCCCGTGAGGACGGAATGTGCCTGGTAGGCGGCATCGTCGGAACATATCACGATGGGGATTCCGGACTCCATGTAGCGCTTTGCCGGGTGCTGTGAGAAGTCACGGCAGTAGCCCAGCATGGCGTTGGAAACGGGGCATATTTCCATGCAGATTCCCTTCTCCAGCACGGCCTTTTCAGCTTCCGGATACCTGTACAGGTTGAATCCGTGTCCAAGGCGGTTGATGCCGCAGCGGAGGGCGATGGAAATCTCCTCGTTTTCACCCCTCAGGCTCTCTCCGGCATGGAGCGTAAGGCGCAGGCCGGGGTTTTCTACCAGTATCTTCCGGATTCTGTCCTCATAGCGTGCAAGCGAGTATGAACGGTCCTCGTCATTCACGATGTCTATTGCCTTGACAAGGTCATAGGCGCCATCCTTCACGTTCTTCCACACCCACACTGCGTTGTCCATCAAAAGGTCGAACAGCGGGTCCCAGGCGTCATTTTTGCCGGCGCAGGCAACTATGGAAAGCGTGAACAGCGGAGCCACCTTCCGCACGGCAGACAGCGCACGGATATATGCCTCGGCACGAGCCTGCGCATCCTCCCGCGTGCCGAAGAAAGGCGACCTCAGTTCAAGATGCTCCACCCCTATCGAGTGGTAATACAGCATCACCCTGGTGTAGTAGTCCTGCACCAGCGCCGGGGTTGTGCAGATGGCACCGCACTTGGTGAAAATGCCCTCGAACCAGTCCCATACGTAGCCGTTGCGGGGTGCGCCGCCAACGGTCCATACCCGGCGGAAGTCCTCCACCGTGAGCCCGTCTTCCAGGCACTCCTTCATGTTGCGGCTCCCATAAGGCGCTCCCGGGCCGATGAACCTTATCTGCCAGTCCGGCGTAATCACCAGCTCCTGATGGTCCTTGAGGAATTCCACCTGGAGGTCCATGGGGAGGATGGCGTCTGCGTGGGCGTGAAGGTCGGCACCCTTGGGCATGCGCTCAAGGAATTTATACAGAGGCGTTTCGTAAATGCCTGTATCCTTCAGGAAGTCGAAGGATGTTCCGAATTTGGCCTTGAAGTCGGCCTTCATCTCATTAAAAGTCATCATTCCCATTCTATTGTTGCTGGTGGTTTGGAGGATATATCATAAACGACACGGTTTACACCGCGTACTTTTCTTATTATCTCATTCGAAATGTCGGAGAGGAAATCCCAGGGGAAGTGGAACCAGTCGGCGGTCATGGCGTCCGTCGAAACCACGGCACGCAGTGCCACCGGGTTCTCGTATGTGCGTTCGTCTCCCATTACGCCAACGCTTCTTACCGGCAACAGGATGACTCCCGCCTGCCAGATGGCGTCGTAGAGGTTGTCGGCCTCCAGACGCGGGTCAGACGCCGAGGGGTATCCCTTGCACTTGTAGCTGCGGAGGCCGCGGATGAAGATGTCATCGGCCTCCCTGAGGATGTGAAGCTTTTCAGGTGTGACCTCGCCGATAATCCTGATGGCCAGCGACGGGCCGGGGAAGGGGTGCCTTCCAACCAGTTCCTCCTTTATTCCGAGGGCCCTTCCAACCCTGCGCACCTCGTCCTTGAAGAGCATCCTGAGCGGCTCAACTATCTTGAGGTTCATCTTCTCCGGCAGGCCTCCCACATTGTGGTGGGACTTTATCTTGGAGGCTATTCCCGGTATTCCTGCCGATTCAATAACATCCGGATAAATGGTTCCCTGCGCCAGGAAACGGGCATCCTTAATGCTGAGGGCATATTTTTCAAAGGTCTCCACGAACAGCCTGCCGATGATTTTCCGCTTCTGCTCCGGCTCCTCCACGCCCTTCAGCGCGGAGAGGAAATCTGCCGATGCGTCGGCCTCTGTCACGTTGAGGCCCATGTCCTTGTAGGAGGCCATGACGTCCTCGAACTCGTTCTTCCTGAGGAGGCCGTTGTTGACGAAAATACAGGTAAGATTATTGCCGACGGCCTTTTGCAGCAGCACCGCCGCCACCGTCGAGTCCACGCCGCCGCTGAGGCCCAGAATAACCTTCCCGCCGCCAATCCGGTGTCTTAGCTCTTCCACCGTACTTTCGATGAACGAAGCCGGTGTCCAGTCTCCCTTCATCCCGCAGATATCCTTTGCAAAGTTCTCGAGCATGCGAATGCCTTCGGTGGTGTGGTACACTTCCGGATGGAACTGTACGGCATAGATGTCTCCGGGAAGCTCGAAGGCGGCGTTTTCAACATCCTCGGTGGATGCGATGAGCCTGGCATTTTCCGGCAGTGCAGAGATGGTGTCACCATGTGACATCCATACCTGTGAAGTCTCAGAAACGCCTTTGAACAGCTTTGAGGGCGTGGTTTTGAGTATGGCACGGCCATACTCGCGGGAGTCCGATGCCTCCACGGTGCCGCCGCCTTTCTGAGCCAGATACTGCGCGCCGTAGCAGATACCAAGAAGAGGTACGTGTATCCGGCTGATATCCGTCTGCGGGGCGTTCTCCTGACGTACGGAGCAGGGGCTTCCTGAGAGGATGACACCTTTCACGCTGTCGTCCGCCTCAGCCTTGTTGTAGGGGACGATTTCGCAGTACACTCCCACTTCCCTGAGCCTGCGCCCGATGAGCTGGGTGACCTGGGAACCGAAGTCTATGATAAGTATCTTATACATTGTAGTTTGGAGACTTCTTGGTTATCGTCACGTCGTGAGGGTGGTTTTCCTTCACGGTGGCGGGGGAGATTTTGACAAAGCGGGCCTCGTTGAGCTGCGGGATTGTGGCGCTGCCGGTATAGCCCATGCCGGAACGGAGGCCGCCCGCAAGCTGGAAGATGATGTCCTTCACGGAACCCTTGAACGGAACCGCCGCTACAACGCCTTCAGGCACCAGTTTGCCGCCGCCTTTCTGGAAGTATCGGTCTGCCGATCCGGCCTGCATGGCGTCGATGGAACCCATGCCGCGGTAGCTCTTCATGCCGTCCACAACCTCGCCTGGGGCTTCTTCGGTGCCGGCGAACATGGAGCCGCACATCACGGAGGAAGCGCCTGCGGCAAGGGCTTTCACGATGTCGCCGGAGTAGCGGAGGCCGCCGTCGGCAATGACGGGGACGTCGCCGGCGCCTTCGACAGCATCGGCAATGGCGGTGAGCTGGGGGACTCCCACGCCTGCAACGATGCGGGTGGTGCAGATGGACCCGGGGCCGATACCCACCTTGATGGCATCGGCTCCTGCTTCAACAAGGGCTTGGGCGGCTTCTTTCGTTGCAATGTTGCCAACAACCACGTCTACCTGCGGGAAAGCGGCCTTGACGGCCTTGAGAGCTGTTATTACTCCCTTGGAGTGGCCGTGGGCGCTGTCCAGGACTATGGCATCGGCCCCGGCTTTCACAAGGAGCTCTATGCGCTGGAGGGCGTCGTTGGTGATGCCGGAAGCGGCGGCAACCCTGAGGCCGCGGGCCTTGACGGCGGCAACTTCCGCAGCCTGCTTTTCAGCGCTCATGTTCTTGTGGATGACGCCGATTCCGCCGGCTTCTGCCATTGCAATTGCCATGGGAGCCTCTGTCACCGTATCCATGGCGGCAGAGATGAAAGGCACGTCAAGCGTTATGTTCCTGGTGAAATGTGTTCTGAGGTCTACGTCCTTTGGGAGCACCTCTGAATACGATGGCACAAGAAGGACATCGTCAAAAGTGATTCCTTCCTGGATTATTCTGGTTTTAAGCGAAGACATTGCATTACGGTTTGTAATGCATGCAAAGATACGGATTATTTCCGAATAATAAACCCCTTCCGGCACGGTCATCCTTAAAATCGTCAATTTTTAAGGACGAGCCCACCTCCAACGGCACGGTCATCCTTAAAAACGGCCATTTTCAAGGACGGGAGCTGGGCTACCGCAGCATTTCCTCCAAGTGGATGCTGCCGGCGGTCTTGGCGTCGCGGTACTTGACGATGACGGGGCAGTAGAGGTGAACGCCGCTCTCAAGGGGCTTGCCGTCACGGACGATGGGCTTGGAGCCGCTCACAACCACGGCATTGCGTGGCACGATGATGCGGCCGTCTTCATTGCGGCGGATGAACTCTCCCGTGGTGGCGTCGAAAATGGCTGTGGACGAGGTGATTATGACGCCCGATGCAATGACGGCACCTTCCTGCACGATGGTGCCTTCATAGATGCCGCAGTTGCCGCCGATGAAGGCGCCGTCCTCGATGATTGTTGGCAGCGCTCCGGCAGGTTCCAGCACCCCTCCGATCTGCGTCGAGGCCGATATGTGGATATGCTTTCCCACCTGTGCGCATGAGCCGATGGTGACATGCGAATCCACCATGGTGCCTTCGTCCACGTATGCGCCCACGTTCACGTATGCCGGCGGCATCACTATGCTGCCGGGAGCCAGATATGCGCCACGCCTTATTGACGAGCCGCCGGGGACGATGCGGACGCCGTCCGCCGCCGTGAATTCCCTCACCGGGAACGTGTCCTTGTCAAAGTAGGAAAACTGCCCCTGGGACATGTCCTTTATGGCTCCGAGGCGGAATCCTTCCAGGATTGCCTCCTTCACCCAGCGGTTCACTTTCCACTCACCGTCTACTTTTTCTGCAACGCGCAGTTCGCCCTTTTCCAGGGCGTCCATTATCTTGTTGAACTCTGCTAAATCCATGGCTGGTCAAGTAATTCTTTGAGGAGTTTTTCTGTTTCTTCGGTGGCCTTCACAAGAGGAAGACGCAGGCTGTTTTCCATGAGTCCCAGGATGGACATTGCGGCCTTTGCCGGAATGGGATTGGGTTCTACGAAAAGGGCCTTGAAGATGGGCTCAAGGCGTTTGTGCATGGCAAGGCCTTCCTCAAAATCGCCCTTCTGGAGAGTATGCACGAAATCTGCCATTGCCGACGGGCAAACGTTTGAGGCGACGGAGATTACGCCATCGGCCCCTTTGGACATGAGGGTGCAGGTGTCGTCGTCGTTGCCGGAGAGGACGGAGAAGCCTTCCGGGCGGCCTTCCAGGATTTTTTCAATCTGGCCGATGTCCCCGGACGCCTCCTTGATGCCGGCGATGTTGGGGATGTCGCGGGCAAGGGCGAGGGTGGTTTCGGCCTCGATGTTGGAGCCTGTGCGGCCCGGGACATTGTAAATGTAGACGGGCTTGTCCGTTGCCGATGCAACGGCCTTGTAGTACTCGTAAATTCCCCTCTGCGGAGGCTTGTTGTAGTAGGGGACCACCACCAGGAAAGCGTCAGCATCCTGCAGGAGGCGAAGGTTTGCAAGCGTACCGCTCACGGAGTTGGTGCCGACGCCCGCCATCACGGGCCTTCCGGCCGCGTGCTGCAGCGTAACCTCCAGAACCTGAAGCTTTTCCGATTCACTGAGCGTGGGCGTTTCCCCCGTTGTTCCAAGCGGAACAAGGAAATCCACGCCGGTTTCTACCTGCCAGTCCACTGTGGCAGAAAAAGCGGGGTAGTCCACCTCGCCATCCTTGAACGGCGTAACCAACGCGGTTCCAAGGCCTTTGATAATTTTGCTTGTCATACGGATACAAAAGTAATACTGGTCATAATGGGGCGTGGGGTTAGCGGAGGATGTCGCTGAGGATGCTGGAGGCGGCTTCGATGGGGCCTTCACCGGGGCCTTTGATGAGGAGCGGATAGGGCTTCAGGGCGCTGCGGACGATGATGGCGTTTTCCGTGCCCTTGAGGTAGTATGCGGGGTGCTCGGGAGCAACAGCCTTCAGGCCGATGGTTGCGCGCCCGGCCGCGGCGGCGTGCCCGGCCACGGTAGCAGCGTGTCCGGCGGCGGGAGCGGCTGAGTAGCGGGCGACGTAGCGGAGCTTCTTGCCGTCGCGGGCGGCGGCGGTGGCCGCCTCGGAGAACACCGGCTCCATGGCTTCGAGTGCCTTCCAGAACTCTTCCGGGGCCATGTCGTTCATGGTCTGGGGAATGAGCGGCTGCACGTCTACGTTCTGTACATCTATATGCACTCCTGCTTCGCGTACAAGAATGAGGAGCTTCCTGAGAGCATCCCTGCCTCCCAGGTCCATTGCCGGATTGGTTTCAGTGAGGCCTTCTGTCCATGCGTCATATACGAGGGATGCAAAACTGCCGGAGCCGGGGGTGTATTCGTCCAGGATGCGGTTCAGGGTGCAGGATACGACTGCTTCCAGTGAGAGTATCTCGTCAGAGCCGAAGGCCCCGCGTGAGATGGATTCCAGGATGGGGAGTGCGGCGCCCACGGTGGTCTCATAGCGGAAGAAAACGCCGTTTTCACGGGCGGCGGCGTGCATGGCGGCATAATCGGCATAGGGAACTGCCAAAGAGCGCCTGTTGGAGGAGACGATGTTCACTCCGCGGCTCATGATGCGCTCATAGTCTTTCCAGATGCTTTCGCTGGAGGTGGCGTCTACGAATACAGCCCCGCGGGGCGCTACACGGCACACTTCCTCCACGAAGTTCCCCGGCTCATACGGCTCCAGCACCGCCAGCCCTGAAAGGTTCACGGCGAACCTCCGGGACGATGCTATACCTGCGACAACCAGCTTCTTGCCGGTCTTTTCCGCGATGCTGTCTGCATTGCGGCCGATGGCGTCGGCAAGCGCCTTGCCAACGGCTCCGTAACCGGCTATGAATACGGGAATCTCCCGGCTTGAGGGCTTTACGAAAAACGCATTGTGGATGGCCCGGAGGGCCTTTTCCTCCACGATGGGCTTCACCTTGAACACGCACTTTCCTTTGGACGGCACTACTTCCAGCGGGCTGATTCCCGCCTCCAGGAGGGCTTCCCTGGCGGCCAGGATGTCGTCATCGGCAATGGAGCCCACCAGGGCGATACCGTCTGAAGACGATGCCACGCCCACCTTGCTGCCGGCGCTTTCCTTGCCGATGACCGTGAACGCCCCGCCGGGGGCAAAGGTGTTTCGGATTTCTATGTCGATGCCGGCGGCCATCGCAGGCGCGACGGTGGGTGCATAGAGCACCTTGGCGCCGCTGTCGGCCATTGTAAACGCCTCGGAATAAGACATTACGGGTATGGTGCGTGCCGATGGGACCTGCCTGGGGTTGGCGGTCATGATGCCGGGGACGTCGGTCCAGATCTGGAGGCTGGCGGCCTTAACGGCAGCTGCGTAAAGTGCTGCGCTGTAGTCTGAGCCTCCGCGGCCCAGGGTGCTCACCTTGCCATTTCCGTCCTTGCAGATGAACCCCGGTGCCACAAATATCCCGGCGTCTGACCGGGAGACTGCGGCGCTTATGCGCCTGAACGTTTCCGGCTCGTCCCCGGAAACTACCAGTTCACGTGAATCCAGCCACAGGACATTGTAGCCTTCTGCACGCAGTTTTTCTTCCAGTATGGTGGTGGAGAGGAGTTCTCCGAAGGTTACTTTCTCATCAGACGGGGCGGCGGCCAGCTCTGTAAAAAGGCCGTCTACGCGCTCCTGGACATGTGTTCTCAAGGAACCGGTGAACAGGCGGCGGACGATGGCCGCATGGCGCTGCTTTATGGCATCAAGTGCCGCGGCGTCACCGCCCAGAAGCGCATCGGTGCACCCGCTGATGGCGGAACTCACCAGTATCACGCGCCCCAGTGCAGCTTCCTTCTCCACAATGTCCAGCACTCCGGACATCGCGGTGGCATTGGCTACGGAAGACCCGCCAAACTTGAGAACTCTGTAATCCATGATGCAAAGATAATCAAACTATCCCAAGTTCCGCGGCCTTGTGCATCATTTCAGACACGTTTTTGACTCCCATCTTTGCGTAAATCCTTTGCCGATGCGTATTTACCGTGTGGACGGAGAGGAAGGTGCGCTCTGCAATCTCGGAGGCCTTGAGGCCTTCGGCAGAGAGGCGGATGATCTGGATTTCGCGCTGGGAGAGGCCTATATCGGCAATCTTTCTGGCGCGCTCCATGAGGGATTCCTCTACGTAGGCGGCCACTTTTTCGTTCATGAGGGCGGGGTTCGCCTGGAGCTCTTCAAGCTTGGAGGCATAGCCGCTGGAGGGGCTTCCGAGGTCCTTGGAAATGATTTCTATTATCTGCTCCTTGGCGTTGTTGATGGCTTCGAGCTGCTTGTTGCGCCGTTTCATCCTGCGGATGAGGCTAGCGCCGGATATGATGGCGAGGAGGGCGAGGATGAGTGCAAGGGTGAGGATGGTCCGATGGTATCGGCCCCGTTCAATGCTGCGCTCCTTTTCCTGGACCTCGAAGCGGGTTTCCATCTCCTGGAGGGTTTCGTCCTCCTTCTGCTGCAGGTATTTCTGCATCTGGTAGACGTAGTCGTCGTGGGTGTCAAGGGCCTTCTGGGGGTCTCCGGTGCGGATGTACAGGCGGACGAGGCGGTCGTCAAGGGCGGCGGCGGTGACGTAGTCTGTTTCGCTCAGGCCCTTCAGCACTTCTTCGAAGTAGCGGATGGCCTCTTCGTTTCGGCCTCCCTGCTGGAACCATCTGGAACGGAAGAGGATACCGTTGCGGCGGAGGCGCTGGATGCCGTAATTATCGGCAATCTCCTGTCCCTTGCCGATGTATTCCCCGGCCTTGCGGTAGAGTTCCTTGTCGATGGGGTCCTTCCAGCGGTTCTTATTTATGTAAAGGGAGCCGATGACGTAGCAGGCTTCGGCCTCCTGTTCGACGGCTTGGGCCTCGCGGGCCAGCCTGAGGGCTTCCTGTGCGTACCCCAGGCCTTCGTCGTTGCGGCCGGTTTCGGGGGAAATCTCGGCATAGGAGCAGAGCTTTGCCTTGGAGATGAGGATGCCGGCGAGCTCCTTGCCGAGGCCGTTGTCACGGGCAATCTTTTCGGCCTCCAGGGCCTTCTCCCAGGCATCGGCATCCCTGCTTGCCATTATGTCTATGCCGACTATTGTAGCCAGGGCCTTGGTCCTGAGCTCCGGGTTGTCCTTTGCCAGCTTCTGCGCCTGGAGCGCGAACTCCATGGCCTTGTCGAACTCCTGGTTGCCCAGCTCCTTTGACGCCTTGTCGATGAGCGCTTCAACCTCCTGAGTGACATTTGTTTGCACTTTTGGGGCGCATGCCATGGCGCATGCCATTAGGATTGCGGCTATTGCTCTACATAGTATTCTCATAACCCAAAGATAGTCATTTTAGCGCAAAACTGAAAATGGCTATGCTTTGGGCCTTGACAGCAAAATACTAATCCCAGACTTTCTTGAATTCGTCTTCGGCAAGGACATTCATCTTGAGAGCTTCGCCATTTTCTTCTACGGCGTCTACAACGATGTGAAGTCCCTTTTCAACCTCGGTAATCTTGACGGTTCCGCTCTTGATGACAGGGTTGATTGAAGGACCGCTCATCGGATTGAAAGACATGAAGAAGGGGCCACTGAGGGCCGTGGTCTTTCCAACCATTGACGCTTCGAAGCCGCCGTATCCGTGAATTCCGTTTTCTCCACCGGCATCAAGATCGAAATTATAGAAATCATCGTACTTGGCATAAAGTGCCATATTTACATTCAGGGTAGCACCACGGATGGTGATCGTGTTGGTGATTTTATCCTGTTCTTCGTCCTTTTTGCCTGTCTCCCGGCCGGCCGCTTCGGTGGCGTGAAATGTAAGCGCGTGATACTCAGGTTATAAAGCAAAAGGCCCCGGTCGATTTCACCCGGAGCCTTTTACGTATTCTGCTAATTAGCAGTTATTTACATTTCACGGCTGAACTAGATTTCAGTGAAGTGATCCGTGTCGAAGGGAAGCTTTACGGCCGCCATTTTGCCTCCGTCTGTAAAGAGGGTGACATTCTTCGTGAACTTGTAAGTCTTGCTCGTAGAATTGTTCACAAGATAGAAATTATAATTCATGTTGATGTTGGTTCGAAGGACCTGGCCAACAAAGGCAACGCCATCAGCGTTCGAAATTCCGGCAATCTTTGCAGAACTGCTGGTTGACCCGTAGTTAGAGGAACTGACGTTATTTCCAGCCACACAAATTCCTTGTACAGCACCGATTTGATTGGAGTCGGTGTATAGTGAATATGACCCTGAAGGCAAGCCGGTTACTACCATCTGGAAAGTTGTCGCGGTTTTGTCCCAAGTGGATATATTTGCGCTGAGTTCGCTGCCATCAAAAGTATAGTCATTTTTAAAGCATGCAAGGAGTTGTGTCTGAACCCCGGTGGTTGACATTTTCGCCCTGCCCGGGAAATCAATATAAGCATAATTGGTCCCGGCCATCCATTTGTTCCATTCGGCACTTGCCGCATAGGAATTGCTCCCTTCCCAGAATCCTTTCAAGTATCCTGAGGCTTTCAATCTGGCGGCAACCTCAGAAGTTATTTCAGAAGCCACCCACTTGCTTCCATTGTATGTAAGCGTGAAATCCGGGGTATGTGCAATGATATCATCCAGATATACATTGATAATATCTCCGGTGGTCCATCTATCCTTTATTGCCTTGGTCTCCAATGCGTCCACTGCGATGTTTACTTTGATGCCATCCCGGCTGTCATTCTCCGGCTGCTGAGTCTTGTTGCAGGAAATAGTGGCAATGGCTGCAACTGCCGCGACTGCAAATACAAATATCTTTTTCATAATTCTTTTCTCATTAGTGGTTCTACCAAATGTCCTCAACGTTTCCGCTGAACGGATTATCGACGGTTGCAGCATCAACCGTTACACTCATGCACCCCATCTCCAGGGTCATCTGAATCACCTCCGTTTCGGGTGAAAAATAACGTTCTTTTTCTTTCATATATCTATTGTGTTTAGAATTTGCCGCTTTAAGTAGCAAAGGTCTCCAAAAGATTTGACTTTTGATTAATGATTTTTCAGTAATTTGGGGCTCCCAAGCGACTATTTTAAGCTTTTTTCTTGTATAAACCGGTATAAAGTGTGTTTGTCCACTTTGCACCTTATGGCTATCTTATTCTTCGAAATTCCCCTCTTAAGCTGGCGGCTGATGTAGCTTTCCCGGCCTGCAAGTTTCCTCTTTTCCGGGTTGTTCCTGCTACCTTTCGGGCGCCCGAGTTTCACGCCCTCTGCCTTTTTTCGCGCCAGAGCTTCCTTGGTGCGCTGGCTGATGAGCGTACGCTCTATTTCTGCAGAAAGACCAAAAGCGAAAGCCAGCACTTTGCTCTGGATGTCTTCTCCCAACCGATATCCGTCCTTGATAGTCCACACCTTGAACTCCTTATTCATGCAGATGTTCAGGATCTCCATGATTATGAAGAGGCTTCGGCCAAGGCGGGAAAGTTCGGCACAAATGATAAGGTCGCCTTTCTGCACTTTCTTCAACAGCTTTCCAAGGGCGCGTTTGTCATAGCGCTTGGTGCCGCTGATTGTTTCTTCTATCCAGCCGTCAATGATAATTTCCTTGTCCATGCAGAAGTTCTGAATCTCGAACCTCTGGTTCTCTACCGTCTGCCTGTCGGAGCTTACCCTGATATATCCGTAGTTCATGATTTTGTGTTTTAGTAGCATCGGCATATATTTCATATCAAATAATACGTAAAACACCAAGACCGCTCAGTAAAAGAATCAGTATTTTTTCAGTAAAAACCCATAGCAAAACAGCATGAAACAGGGCCCAAAGTTGTGAAACCGCACTTATTTTCAAACGATTCATGGCCGTTCAATGACAATGGGGTAAGTTTGCTGTTTCGAGGTCGGGTTTGATTTCTTGGGTTATGATACTGCAGATGGTACTCATTCAGTGTGTATTTCGTAACCAGCTGCTGCTCAATGCATTACCGAAACCCCCTGCGTAAAATTGCGCAGGGGATTTCAGCAATGTGCAGATAATAAATTAATTGCAAAAAACACCCTACGATTATCGTTGAAGGTAGTTGCAGATCGTATTATGAGGGTACTTTCCTTCGCCAGTAACTAAGTGATTGCGAAGTGCCATTGTGTTCCTATTGAGGTCGAAGATGTCGAGTACACACCGAATGAACTGCCAGTCACGAGCACCAAGGACAAGCGCTCCGTTTTCGATGTCCTTTGCACTGAACGCACGACCTGGGATAAATTCTTGTGTGAGATGCAGCAGATTGAGGATACCGACATGGATGACCGGCTCATGTTCTATGGATGTTCACTTGTTCATGCACAAGTCCGGCGCGGCAGTCCCGACTATACACTTAAACCAGTCTATGTTATATGCATTTCCAACTACATGCAAAGCATGCGGAGACAGTTCCAGAGAATAAGCTTCTTTTCAATTACCGAATGCGTGAGCCTCAGCTTGGGGAAAACTTCGGAGACAGGCTCAATTTCTTCATCCTTGAACTGCCCCGTCTAAAGAAAGTGTGGGCGGAACTTGACACAAATGTGGAGCGGTGGTGCTATATGTTCAATAATTTGTCTAACTTTGCAGAGGTCCCCGGAAACTCTGAATACTTCAATGACTTGTATGAAGTTGCCCGAACCGGTGGCCTTGACGAAGTTGAACTCAAAGCATACGTAGATTCTATGGTAAGTGAATATGACATACGCGTAGTGGGCAATTACTTCCTAAAGGAGGGTATGGAAAAGGGTATGGAGAAAGGTATGGAGAAGGGCCGTAAACTCACCATCATGGAATTCAAGCGTGCAGGCGTCTCGGAAGAACTGATTGCGCAGGCAACAGGACTCTCAGTGGAGGAGGTGCGCAAACTTTAGCGTGAAATGTAAATAGCTGCTAATGAGCAGAATGGGCAAAAGGCTCCGGGGAAAATCTACCGGAGCCTTTTGCGTTAAGCACTGGCTATCAGGCGGTTGCATTTCACGGCGCGTGTGCCCTGAAACCACAGAAACGAACTATGGAAACAATATGCCAAAAAATGCTTACCTTTGTAAGCTATGATTAAAGTGCTGGGCATATTCGGGTTCCTGAGTTTCAGTTTAGTAGACCTGCTGGACGTCGTGATGGTGGCCACCATCCTGTTTTTCCTGTTCAGGGGTGTGCGGAAGGACACCACGGTGCTCAATATCCTAATCGTGCTGGCGGCGCTGCTGCTGGTCCAGACGGCGGTCAATGCCCTGGGAATGCGCATGATGACTGCGCTGATGAACGCCCTACTGGACGTGGGCGTGCTGGCGCTCATCATAATCTTCCAGCCGGAAATCCGCCATCTCCTCAACCGCCTTGCCGTCACTTCCGGCATCACAAGGCGCACGGGCGAACTTTTCAACCGCCTGTTCGGCGTGAAGGAGGAGAAGATGGGAAGCCGCTCGGTAGAGGAGCTGGGAGAGGCCGTGCGCGCAATGAGCGCAGAGAAAACAGGTGCGCTCATCGTCCTTCAGCACAAGTCGTCAATGGAAGAGTACATTGCAACAGGAGACAAGTTCGAGGCCGAAATCAACCGCCGCCTCATCATGAACATCTTCTTCAAGAACTCCCCGCTGCATGACGGTGCGATGATTATCATAGGCAACCATATAGCCGCGGCGCGCTGCCAGCTGCCGATGACAAACCGCACTGACATCCCCGCACATTACGGGATGCGCCACAGGGCGGCTATCGGCCTCAGTGAAGACACTGATGCAGACGTGCTGGTGGTGTCGGAGGAGACGGGTAAGGTGAGTTTCGTGCGTAGCGGACAAATCACCACAGTCCAGGACATGAAGCAGCTCAGGTCACTTCTGGTGAGCATAATGGAGGAGGCATAAATGACAGACGCAAGGCTTGAGGCAAAACTTGGATTCGACAGGGTAAGGGCTGCAATCGAGGCGCGCTGCTCTACCGATTATGCATCGGCAAGGGTGGAAGGGGAGGAGTTCTGCACAGACCCTGAAGAGATTCACCGCCGCCACCTCCTTGTCGACGAGATGCGCCTCATCCTCATGTTCGAGGACTCTTTCCCCACAAGCGGCTATATCGACGCAATCCCCTTCCTGAAGCCCATTGCCGAAAGGGGCACCATCGACCTTCTCTCCCTTGGGAAGCTGCGCACGCTTCTGGACACGCTGAAAAAGGCCGTGGGCTTCTTCCACAGCGTGAAGGAAGGCATCTATCCCAACCTGCAGCATCTGGCTTCCGGGCTTGCCGTCCCGCAGGCGGTGAAGCTCAAGATAGACTCCATCCTGGACAGGCACGGGGAAATCAAGGACACCGCCTCTGACGAACTCTACAGCATCCGCCGGAGTATCCGGGACAAGGAAACCGGCATGTCCAAGAGGATGAACGCCATCCTCGCAAAGGCCCGCCAGGACGGCCTGGTGGATGCCGATGCCGGCGTCGCCCTCAGGGACGGCAAGATGCTCATCCCGGTGCCGTCGGCAAAGAAAAAGAGCTTCCCCGGCTTCATTTACGATGAATCGGCAACGGGAAAGACCACCTTCATCGAGCCGGCCGAAATCGTTGCCCTGGAGAACGAAATCCAGGAGCTGCACTTTGCCGAAACCCGCGAAGTCGCCAAGATTCTGTACGAGTTTTCCGAGTTCCTGCGCCCCTTCGTGCCGGAGCTTATCGACGGGGCAACCTTCATCGGCGAACTGGATTTCAACATGGCCAAGGCCCACGTTGCCCTGGACTACATTGCCGGCATGCCGATAGTCTCCACCGACGGCTCCCTCTCCCTCCGGAAGGCCCGCCATCCGCTGCTGGAGGCGTCCCTGCGCAAGGAGCACAAGCCCATCGTGCCGCTTACCATCGGCCTTACTCCCGCAAAGAGGATTCTCCTCATCTCCGGCCCCAACGCCGGCGGAAAGAGCGTCTGCCTCAAGACGGCCGGCCTACTGCAGTACATGTTCCAGTGGGGCATGCTAATTCCTACCTCTGAAACATCGGAACTGCCTGTATTCAAGCGGATAATGGTATCCATCGGCGACGACCAGTCCCTGGAGAACGACCTCTCCACCTACAGCTCCTTCCTTGCCGACATGAAATCCATGCTCTCCGAGGCCGATTCCGAGACCTTCATCCTCATCGACGAGTTCGGCTCCGGGACAGAGCCCACTGCGGGCGGCGCCATTGCCGAGGCAATCCTCCACGCCCTTGACGAAAAAGGTGCCTACGGGGTAATCACCACCCACTACTCCAACCTCAAGGTCTACGCCTCCGGTGCCGATACCGGCGTCATCAACGGCGCCATGCAGTTCGACGCGGCCACCGTGACGCCTCTCTTCCGCCTGGAAACGGGCCTTCCCGGCTCCTCATTCGCCTTCGAGATGGCCCGCAAGATGGGGCTCCCGGAAGCCATCGTCCACGATGCCGAACAGCGCGCCGGCGACAGCTTCGTGGGCATGGAGCGCAACCTCCGCAAGATTGCCCGCAGCCGTCGCGCCCTTGACGAGAAGCTCACCCGCATCCGCGCAACGGACAAGACCCTCGAAGGCCTCACTGACAAGTACGAAAAAGAGCTTCAGGATATCAAGGACCAGCGAAAGGCCATCATAGACGATGCCCGCCGCGAGGCCGAAAAGATAGTGAAAGACGCCAATCGGCAGGTAGAGAGCACCATCCGCACCATCCGCGAATCCCAGGCCTCCAAGGAAGAGACCAAAGAGGCCCGTGCCGAACTCCAAGGCTTCCTTGGCGCCCTTGCCGAAGGCCGCACCCGCCGCGACGAGTACATCGAAGGCAAGCTCAAGACCGTTCAGCAGCGCAAGGAACGTGACCTCTCCCGCAAGGTAAAGCGTGCCGATGGCGAAACCCTCCGCCAGATGGCCGAGAAGGAGGAAGCCGTCCGCAAGGAAGCGGCCTTCCGCAGCGCTCCGCTCAAGGTGGGGGAGAAGGTGCGTGTGAAGGACAGCGGCATGGTTGGCGAGGTGTCCAAGGTGAGTACCAAGGCCGTTACCATTATTATAGGAAATATAAGTTCAAAGCTGCCTTTGGACCGTGTGGAACGCATAACTGCCGGGGAGTTCAAGGCGGCTGCGCCCAAGGCCGCAGAGCGTCCCCGCCAGGTATATGACGCCGGGCTTCAGGAGCGTAAGGCTCACTTTTCCACGGAGATAGACCTTCGTGGAGAACGTGTGAACGATGCTCTTGAGGCTGTGATGAAATATGTTGACGATGCTATCATGCTGGGTGTTCCTTCGGTGCGAATTTTGCATGGTAAAGGAACAGGTGCGCTCCGGGAGGAGATACAGAAATTCCTCAGGACCGTGCCCGGCGTAGCATCCGCTCAGGACGAAGACATCCGTTTTGGCGGAAGCGGCGTTACCGTCGTAAAATTTGACTAAGACCAATGAACCTGCAACCTACTTCAAAATTGGGTACCCAGGGAGAGCAGATGGCCTGCGACTTCCTTGAAACCCGCGGCCACCGCATCCTTGACCGCAACTGGCGTGGCGGCCATCTGGAGATAGATATCGTGTCTGAAGCTCCGGACGGCGTGCACTTCGTCGAGGTGAAGGCCCGCACCGCCCCGACGGCTGCTCCGTTGGACAAGCAGGTTACCGCCGTAAAGCAAAAACGCATCTGTGCGGCAGCCATGCAATACTTGAACTCACACTCCTTGAACGGCAAGGAAGTATTCTTCGATGTGGTCTCCGTCCTGTTTGACGGTGCCCAGACTATGCTCAAATACTATCCCCAAGCTTGGATTCCCATGTTTACATAACCACACACACTATGAATAACCACAGATACTGCGTCATAATGGCAGACGGAACCGGTTCCCCCTACCAGTTAAGGCTCACCTATGACCGTTTTATTGACGTAGTACCATCGGACAACATCATCGTTGTCACCCTGGATAAATTTGCCGAAAGCGCCCGCCGCATCCTCCCCGAGCTTCCCACCGGAAATCTTCTCGTAGAGCCGTTTGCACGCAAAACGGCACCCTGTATGGCCCTGGCCGCATATACGCTGCTCAAACGTGACCCTCTTGCAGTGCTTGTCGCAACCCCCTGGGACCTTGTTATCCGTGATCAGGAACTCTTCAACCGCACGGTTTCCGAGGCTTTCGACTACGTAGAGCAGAACGATGTCCTCATGACCCTTGGCATCGTGCCCAAGAGTCCGGATGTGAACTTCGGATACATCCAGGTGAAGGAGGGCCGCAACGCCCATCTCATGGCCGGTCCGCTACAGGTGAAAACCTTCACGGAGAAGCCCAGCGCCGAACTTGCCGAAATCTTCATCCGCACAGGAGAGTTCTTCTGGAACAGCGGTATCTTCGTCTGGAAGGCTTCCACCATCATCACGGAAATGGAAACCTATGTTCCGGAGGTAACCGAACTCTTCCGCGGCTGGCAGGACCACATCGGCGAACCCGCCTTCGTGGAGCGCGCATACTCCGAATGCCCCAAGGTTTCCCTGGACTACGGCGTCATGGAGCGCACAGCCCGCGCCTGGCTCTACCCCGCCCGCTTCGGCTGGGCCGACATCGACAGGCTGTAACTTCACGGCAACTTCTCTGTCCGGACGAACGTTTATAGTTTTTTCAGGAGGTCGTTGATGTTCTGGCCGGCTGGTAGATTGAGTCTTTTGCGAAGACGGTAGCGGGCCATTTCAACGCTTCTTACTGAAATGTTCATGAGGTTGGCAATCTCTTTGGTGGAGAGGTTCAGTTTGGTGTATACGCACAGCTTCATGTCGGTCTTGGAGATGCCTGGATAGGTGTTTTTAAGCTTGTCCAGAAGGCCGTCATAGATGACGTTGAAGTATTCTTCCGACTTCTCCCAGTCGCTTTCATCTTCCAGATAACTGTCAATAAGCCTTGTTGTATCCCTGGAGGCTTTGTTCGGGTCTGAGAGGCTGCCCTTGATTTCATTCAGCCAGACATTGCGCCGAGCATTGTTGAAAGTGATATTTGCAAGTTCCTTCGTCTTTGACTTGAGGTCGGATTTGAGCTGGGTTCGCTCCCTGTTTTCTTTTTCTTTTCTCTTGTAATATGCCCGGATGCCATAGGCAAGCAGGAGAATGATTGCCATATAGCCGGCAAGGGCGTATTCCGCAAGATACCAAGGCCTCATGACCCTTAAGGCCAATGAGCAGGAGATATCCGGGGAATCCATAAGACGTAAAGATATCGTATGGTTTCCAAATGGCAACGAGGAAACCTGGATGGGTTGACTCAGGTTGGCGGGTATCCAGACTCCCGGCGCGTTGCCGGTGGAAATTTCGGCAGCATAGCTGTTGAAGTTGCCGGCGGCATATATCTTCACGGTATTCATGTTGAAAGGAATACGGATACGGTTTCCGGTAACATGCACGGTGCGGCTTTGCCTGGTCCCGAGCATTTCTATCACCGGGACAGTCAGGAATTCATTGATGATCCTTGGGCCGTAGCATATCCTTATTCCGTTAAACAGGCCAAAAGCGTAGGTGTTTTCTCCCACCGGAAAAGGTTTTGTGCTTTTCCCGCGTCCGGAAGGGTCTCCGTAGGAACGCTCAAAAACAGACAGGGTTTCATCGGCGCTTGTGTTTCTTTCAAGTTCTGACGTTACGGGATTGACTGTATATCCTTCCCTGTTGCAAAAGAACATGAGCTGCTTGTCCAGGGTAGCCGAAAATATAAAGTCCGATTCTTTATTGACAAGTGCATGATTCTTTCTGTCTGTCACTTCTTTATTGTCATAGTCAACCGTAAGGCAGATAAAGCCCATCCGCCAGTCCCTTATCCATATTCTGTCTTTATCGTCAATATCGATATTGCGGCAGAGCTCGCTGTAATTCTTTATCATGGAGACGAACGAAACTTTCCCGCCCTCCATCCTGAACAGCGCGAGCCCGTTGTATGTGCCGCAAACTATGGTACTTCTGTCCCGGTTGCACTGCACCATGCTGAGTACGCCGGAGTCCATAAATACCGGATGCGCCCTGAAGTTCCCGTCAAGGGCATATAAGCCCAGATCATGTGCAAGATACGGGATTCCCTCAAAGACATACACATTCCATACAGATCCGGAAATGCCTTCAATTGGCCGGATTGTGTTGTCCTTTAACAGAAACGCCCCTTTATTTGTGCCGATAAGAAGCCTCCCTTCTCCAACGGGAACGACGCCATGCACTCTTCCTAGCCGCGAATCCTGCAGATAGTAGTCCTGTGAACTCCCGTCTATCCTTGCTATTCCGGCTTCCATCCCAAGCCAGATATCGCCGTTATAGTCTCTTGACATGGACAGGATGGTGGCGTTTGAAAACTCCGGTGAACGATACGAGTCCATCTGAAGGGTGCCGTCGGCGCCGACGATGAAACATCCCCCCTGGGTGGTCCCGACCAGAACATGGCTTTCATCGAAGCTGGCGAGTGAGAATATCTTCAGCCGGGAAAGTACTTTGTTTGTCGATGAATCAATGGCAGTGAGATCCCCGCCCCTAAGTTCCATGAGTCCGGTCCTCTCAAGAGCCAGAATCAGCTTGTTTCCGCACGAGACAATGTTCATTATGCGGTCTTCCGTCTTGCCGATGGGCAGCAGACCCCCGGAGGGGTTTATAAGGCACAGGTCCTGTCCGTCCTGGACAAAGATATGTCCGTTGACCTCATGCATGAATTTGAATTGGGTCTCCGGCAGGATTTCGCTTATTTCGCCGTCCTCGGGATTGAAGACGCAAATCCTGCTGAAGTTCTGGAAATAGACTTTTCCATCTGCCGCGAGTCCGATTCTCCAGAAGTCCTGATTGGGTACGGAATAGTAATCGCTTACTACAGAGTGATAGGTGTAATGACCGGGCATGTCCTCTTCCCACCAGCCGAATCCGTTGTTCCCGGCTGAATAGAGGCGCCCTGATTTGTCGTCATATTTAATGTCGTGCAAGACCATCACACTGGCATTATAGTGCCTGATAAGCCTTGCTCCGTCATATATGAACAGCCCGTCGTTTGTTGCAAAAAACACCTTGGAAGAGCTGTGGCAGATGCCCCACACCTTGGACTCGTCGATAAGGTTCCTCTCGTCGGAAATCCGTTCGCCACGGCGGTATCCCCAATGACCGGAATAAGCTGTAGTGCTGTGTAGGATGAGCACAGCAAAGAGTATTATTATTGCCGGGAGCTTGTTCTTCATCATGTCTGCAAATATAAGAAAATAAGGGCGTAGAGCAAAATGTAGTAGTTTTGTAGGGGTGGATTCTTTGTACGCACACGTGAGAACACATATATTTGCGGAAACTAACCATATCTGGTATGAAACTAAAAACAGCGCTTGCGATTGCCCTTGCTTCCTTTTTCCTGATGGGAGCAGGTTTTTCTGCAATTGCCCAGAAAGCGTCCCCGGTTAGCGGGCGTGTGGTTGATTCTGCCGGTGAGCCCCTGATTGGCGTTGCCATCACGGTTCAGGGTGCGTCTGCAGTGGGCACTATCACCGACCTCGACGGAAACTTCACAATCTCCGCGCCACAAGGGGCTACACTACTGTTTTCTTCCCTCGGTTTCCAGGATACAACACTGCGAGTGGATGGCCGCAAGGATATTGTGGTTGTCATGCAGGAAGATTCCGAACTGCTCTCAGAAGTGGTCGTCGTTGGTTACGGCGTCCAGAAAAAGGAGAGTGTAGTGGGGGCCATCACGCAGGTCAAGGGAGAAAGCCTCGTCAATTCAGGCATGTCCAACATCACCAATGCCATCGGCGGTAAACTTTCCGGTGTTACGACGTTGCAGACTTCCGGTCAGCCAGGTGAGAACGATGCCGAGATTATCATCCGCGGTGTTTCGTCCTTCTCCAACTCGGCTCCTCTGGTGCTGGTGGATGGCGTAGAGAGGGATTTCTCTTCAATCGACCCCAATGAGGTTTCCAACATTTCTGTCCTGAAGGATGCTTCGGCAACCGCGGTCTTTGGTGCGAAGGGCGCCAATGGCGTAATCATTGTCACCACAAAAAGCGGTCTCGAGGGTAAGCCCAAGATGGATTTCTCCTATTCGTCCGGTTTCTCCAGCCCCATCAATACGCCGAAGCACGTGGACTCATATACCACCATGAGCCTCCTGAATACGGCCATGATGAATGACCAGTTGTTCTCATCAATGGCCTCGGAAAGGGTCCTGAGTGAGTATAGGAATCCGTCATCGGCACTGAATGCGCTTCGCTATCCGGATGTGGACTGGCTGCGGGAGATGACTCGGAGTTTCGCTCCTACCATGAATGCGAACGTGAACATTTCGGGCGGTACCGACTATGTGAAGTACTTCACGTCCATCGGCTATACCTATGAGGGTTCCATCTTCAAGGGGTACAATGACGGGAAGGTGGATTCCGGTTACAAATACTCCAGGGTGAACTTCCGAACCAATCTGGATTTCAATGTCACGTCTTCCACGCTGGTGTCAATCAAGCTTGGAGGAAATGTCGGCATTAAGAATAAGCCCCAGCCGCAGGATGGAGACGAGGGCATGTGGAAGTACATCTTCGGCAGTTCATCGGCAAAATTCCCCATGTACTATCCGGCATGGGTGCTGGAGCAGGTTCCGGATGCCAACTACCCTCAGGACAGCGGAGACCGTCTGATCAGCGAGGCAGACCAGACCACCGGTAACCCCTATTACCAGATGATGAAAGGCAGCTTCATCGAGCTCACGGACACAAAGGTTTTCTCTGACCTCATCGCAAATCAGAAGCTGGATTTCATTACCCCCGGCCTTTCGGTGCAGGCAAAGGTCTCGCTGAGCACCTACTATAAATATTCTACTCTCCGCACAGAATACAACCGTCCCAGCTGGTATCTGGACTTCACCCGTCTGGATGAGGGACAGAATCCCTGGAGAAGGACCGGTGACACCGGCTACTACTTTGTCGCAAACCCCATGTACACAAATGCAGACAATGTTCTGCAGGGCGGTTACTACCTGGATCTGTACTATGACGCCTCCGTCAACTACAACCGCACATTCGGCAACCACACGGTAACCGGGCTGTTCCTCTTCAACCGACAGGAGCAGGACAAGGGCTCTGACTTCCCCTATTACAACGAGGCCCTTGTTGCACGTGCAACTTACGACTATGCACACAAGTATCTGGTAGAGGTCAACATGGGCTATACAGGTTCTGAGAGGTTCTCTCCCGAGAACCGTTTCGGTTTCTTCCCCTCCGGCGCTATCGGATGGGTGGTTTCGGAAGAGAAATTCTTCAAGCCCATCAAGAAATGGTTCTCCAAACTCAAGTTCCGTTATTCTGACGGTCTTGTAGGTAGCGACTATGCTAACAACCGCTGGCTTTACATCAGTGAATTCTCAAAGGATGCCAACGGTTACATAGTAGAGGACAAAGGCGCCAACGAATACGTCCAGTGGGAACAGGCCAGAAAGAGGGACCTTGGTATTGAAATGGCCTTCTTTGACCACGCTCTCACCTTCAACATGGATCTCTTTGATGAGCACCGTGACAAGATGCTCATCTCTGTTGACAACAATACCCCCATGTGGGTGGGAAACACCTCCAAGGAACTGAACAAGGGTGAAATCAAGAAGCACGGCATCGAACTGGAAGCCAGCTACAACCACACGGTGAACCAGAATCTCAAGCTCTTCGTCGGAGGCAACTTCTCCTTCAACGAGAACAGAATCCTTTATGCCGATGACGCTCCGTTCGCTCTTTCTCATCAGCGCAAGATAGGAACCCCGCTTGGAGCACAGCTCAGTGGCGTGTACATGGCCGGAGACGGGTATCTTTCCAGCGTGGATGACATTCACTCAAACATCCTTCCCGGCTCTGTAAGCGACGTGGTCATCGGTGACTACAAGTTCCTTGACTACACGGCCGATGGCATCATAGACCGCGACGACCTTGCCCGCATGGAGGGCTCCCTGTATCCTCCAATCGCTTATGGATTCAACTTTGGAGCCAAGTGGAAAGGATTTGACCTCAATGTCCAGTTCCAGGGCTATGGCCAGAAATGGGTCATATATGACCAGATGTATCAGTGGGAGTTCTACAAGGGCAATTACAGGACTCACCTTTCATCCCTTGATTATTGGACTCCTGCAAACCGTGATGCCACTCATGGAGCGGTCCACTATTCGGCATCTTCCTTTGTGAACATGTCCTGGTCGGGCTACAACGAAAGCGCCACTACAGGCGGTTACAACGCGAAAATCATGGGCCAGTCCTGGCGCCGTGCCGACTATCTCCGCCTCAAGGAAGTATCTCTCTCATATACCCTTGACGGAAAAGCCGTCAAAAACTTCCTGGGCGTAAAGTCCCTGAGGGCCTATATCACCGGCAACAACCTCCTCACCTTCACGGACCTTCTTGAAGGCGACCCTGAAAGCAAGTACCTTGTCTGGGGCGATTACCCTCACATGCGTACAATTAAAATAGGTGTACAGATTGGAATGTAAAAAGACTCTGAGTTATGAAAAAGAATGCATTACATATAATTCTGTCACTCCTTGTGATTCTTGCCGGTACCACCTCTTGCCTCAAGGAATACCTTGACCGCGCACCCGAGGCCGGCCTTTCCGACAGCGACGTCTTTACAAAGTACGCCAATTTCAAGAGCTATTTCTACAGCGTATATAATGGTGCCAACTTCACGCTTCGCGCCCATTATCCCATGTGGTTCCATGGAAATAACCAGAAACTCACTCTGGAGGCCCTTACCGACATGTGCGACATGTCCCGAATCCAGAGGTCTCAGCCGGGAAAGATGGGAGACGGGTCGACTCTTATCTGGGCTATCGGATATAATGATGAATCGGCCTCCCGTACGGCTAAAGTCTCGTATTCCTGGAAGATAATCCGCGTCTGCAACACTGCAATTGCCAATATAGACAGGATACAGGACGCAACCGCGCAGGAGAAGGAAGACCTTCTTGCCCAGGCATACTTCGTAAGGGCCTATTGCCATTTCGAGCTCTTCCGCCTTTATGGCTCTCTCCCTTATGTAGATAAGGTGCTGGGCGCAAATGACGAATGGGACCTTCCACGTCTCGAAGACGTTGAATTCTGTAAGAGATGTGCCGATGACTTCCAGACGGCTGCCGACCACTTCAAGTCTGCCGCTCTCATGAGAAGGGACCCCGTAAGCGGCTCCGGCCATCTTGCAGCAACGGACCAGGACAAGCCCAACGGCGTAACTGCTCTTGCCTTCAAGGGCCGTGCACTCCTCTATGCGGCCTCTCCCCTCAGCAATACCACCAATGATCCTGAGCTTTGGAAGGAAGCCGCAGCGGCAAACTGGGAAGCGCTCAATCAGGCACTCGCCAACGGCTACATCCTTCTTCCGTTTGCGAACTATACCAATAATTTCTACGGGACGAAGTACACTGACGAGCAGCTTTGGGCATACACTACCGGCAGCACTACAAACTACAACAATGACCGCGTCCAGGCATTTGTTGGTTATCCGTTCTCAAACAATGCCTTCAGCAGCGCCCAGTGCCCTACACAGAATTTCGTGGACAAGTTTGAGACGAAGAACGGTTATCCGCTGAATACTGAAGCAGACCGCGCCGCGGCAGTTGCCGCGGGCGAGTACAATGAGCAGGATCCCTTCAAGGACCGCGACCCGCGCTTTGGAGCAGTCGTCATTTACAACCAGAAAGACCTTCGCGGATACGGCGCCGCATCGCTCTATGTCAATGAGGACGGCTCCCTTCCCACAGAGTCCCTTCTCAGGAAGAGGGAAGGTTCCACGGACGGTGTTTCCGAAACGTTCTACTATGAGCAGAAACGCACCGGCAACCTTTCCAGCAAAGGCGAACAGAACGTGATTATCACCGACCCCATCATCCGTCTTGCAGAGGTATATCTGAACTATGCCGAGGCCGTAAACGAAGCTTATGGACCTTCGGGAAGCGCCCCCGGAGCAAGCCTCACCGCTGTTGACGCAGTGAATACGGTGCGCGAAAGGGCCGGAATGCCCGGAGTCCTTTCTCAGTTCACTGGCAGTGCCGATGCTTTCCGTGACCGCATAAAGAACGAGAGGGCCGTGGAACTCTGCTTCGAAGGCTATCATTACTACTGCGACATCCGCCGCTGGAAAGACGCGCCCGCCATCGGCCGTTCAAGGCTTTACGGTCTCAGGGCGACGAAACTCTCCGGCGGAGCGACGTCGGCTTATCCTACCGGTTTCCGTTATGAGCGCTTCGCCCTCCCGGAAAACCGCCAGATTGCATGGAAGAACGACGGTATGTACTACATCCAGTTCCAGACCAGCGACCTCCTGAAAATGAAGAATTACACCCCTAACCAGACCTGGTGATATGAGAAAGACAGTTTTATCCATACTTTTTGCAATGGTGCCTGTGCTTCTCGCAGCCCAGGAATCAATTCCTGTCCCGCATGGGGTACAGGCCGACAGCCTCTCTACCGGAAGTACCATAGTCATAAGCGGTGCCCAGCTTGAGAAATACTCTTCCTCCGACGTCAGGAATATTCTTACGGCCATTGCTGCAGGCGTTGAGGTGTCGGAGCGCTTTGGCGGTCCCGGGGTGTCTGCCATGGAGCATATCGGCCAGTATGGTGCGGCTTACAAAACTACGGTTTCCGTGCGCGGGAAGTCCCCTATATACATGGTTGACGACATTCCTGTGAACATTGACGAGACCATGCTGGATGCCCGCCAGATCGAATCGGTTACGATAGTCAGGGACCCTGTGGAAAAGGCCTTGTACGGCCCCTCTGCGGCGAATGGCATTATCTACATCAAGACCAAGACGGGATTTTCCGGGAAACGTTATCTCCGGGTGGATTTTGAGCAGGGCGTGAACCTGGTGGACAAATTCCCCGAATATGTGAACGGTGCGGATTATGCCCGCCTTAACAATATCGCAAGGGCGGCCAGCGGCTTGGAGCCTCTCTATACCCGCTCGGATATTTATTCCTATGAAAGGGGAGACGCATATGACCTCATGTACCCCAATGTGGATTATCGTTCGATGATGCTCAAGAAGGCCATGAGCTATACCGGGGCGTCAGTTTCATCGGCAGGGGGATCTGACCATGTGAAGTATTATACTTATCTTGGCTATACGGGTGAGGACGATATCTTCAAAATCGGCCCTCAGGCACGCTTTGACAGGGTTAACATCAATGCGAATCTCTCCGTAGACCTCAACGAGTACGTGACCGCCCGCTTTGGAATCATTACTGCGATGGGTCTCAGGAACTCTCCTGACTATGGCTACAGCTCAGACTATACCGGGGCTCTGGGTGTCACCGAGTTCCCTGATCTTCTGAATGACATCAACACAATTCCGGCAATTTCCTTCCCCATTTATGCAAATAACGATGAGGCTCTGGAGTCTCCATGGTATGCGGTATCGGCCCTTTACACTTCAAACCCGTATGCCAACCTCACGCAGAATGGTTATTATAAGGAAACCACGCGAAAGGGCCTCTTCAATCTGGCTCTGGATGTGGATCTTTCGCCCATCCTGCCGGGGCTCAAATCGCACACTTATGCGGCATTTGACGCCACCAACGTGGTCAGGATCGGCCAGGAGGAGGATTACGCGGCATATATCGTCCAGAAGGGTATTGATGAATATGGCAAGGACACCGTCATACCGGTCTTGAGCGGCAGCCACAGCGTAAAGCTCATGTCGGCCGACATCAAGCTCCTTGACTACTTCTCAAACCGCTATTATCTGGTTCAGAAGTTCTCCTTTGACAGGAAATGGGGCAGGAATTCTCTCGCCCTCCGTGCCGATTACATGATAACCAAGCGCTCCCAGAAGTTCATCACGGAGCATCGCCGTGAGATGAATTTCGGCCTTGGCGGAACTTACGCCTATGACGGCAAATACATTTTCCAGGCGGCGCTGAACGAGCATGGGACATATTCCCTCCTCAAGGCGTGGTCTTTCTCTCCTACCGTCGGTGCTGCATGGGTCGTTTCCAAGGAGCCCTTCATGCAGGGAAGCAAGGTGATAGACTTCCTTAAACTCCGGGTTCAAGGCGGCCTTCTCCGCTATGACAGCGCAACGTCGGCAAACAGGGATATCGACAATTATCACTGGGACAACAGCGGCCAGCGCTTCGGCCCTTACTCTTCCAATCAGTGGTTTGGCAGCGCCGTGAGCACATCTTCCGACCGCGTGTATGCCTCCATGCTTGGTAATCCCAACCTTGAGTTGGAACTCCGCAAGGAGTTTACCGCCGGAGTGGATGCAAAGGCCTTCGGGAAACGCTTGAATGTGAGTGCCAACTATTATTATTCCCTTTCCGACGGCATCATCACCGAACTTCAGAACGTCCTTCCCCTGGTTGCAGGTATATCAAGCGGCTCGCTCTGGATGAATTACAACGTGACAAGCTACAAGGGGGCCGAACTGTCTGTCGACTGGTCAGACCATATCGGCAAACTGTTCTACCGCGTAGGCGCCTGGGGCGCGACAAACCTCTCCAACGTCATCAAGGTGGATGAACAGACTTATGCCGATGCATACCGCTCGAAAGTAGGCTATCCCACCACTGCCATCTGGGGCCTCAAGTATATCGGCCAGTTTGCTTCTGATGCAGAGGCGGCCGCTGAAATCCAGGCGTTTGACGACGAACTCAAGGCCGGCGACTTCAAGTATCAGGACATGAACGGCGACGGTATGATTGATGACAGCGATGTATGCGTCATCGGCGACACCAATCCAAAGCTTATCTATGGCCTGAACCTCTATCTGAAGTATGGCAATTGGGACCTTACACTCACAGGCACCGGCCGCGCCTTTGCCGATGTCGCCCTTACCAGCAGCTATTTCTGGAACGGTTGGGGAGACGGTAACTATTCGGCCTATACGCTGCGTCATGCTGGCGACCCCGGCGCACCGCGCCTTACCTATTACAAGGTAAACAACAACTTCAAGACCTCTACATACTGGCTCAGGGACGGCAGTTTCTTCAAGATTCAGACTCTTGAGCTTGGTTATGACTTCCCCAAGGTGAGGCTCTTTGTCCGTGCCAATAACCTTCTGACACTTAGCAGTCTGCCTGACGTGGACCCTGAAGCCACATCGGCAGGACTTACGAACTATCCGCTTATGAAGACCTTCGTGGGCGGTGTAAAACTTACATTCTGATGGAGGAAGGTGCTATGAAAAAAGGATTTGCAATTACAATAATCGCTCTTGCAGCCGTTTCCTGCTCCGGATTTCTGGAGCCGTATCCCAGTGCTATCCGCTCTGAGGAGTATGTCCTCTCGAATCCGACCACTCTTACCGGTCTTATTGGTGAGTGTTATGAGTATATGTCCAAGAATTACGACAACAATGAAGGCGCTTTCCTGGACTGTGCCACCGACAATGCCGTAAGGACCTCCCTCACAGACGGAATCACCCGTTTTGCCACCGGCCTTGCCTCTCCCAATAATGACCTATTCCAGACTTATTGGGAAAGGGATTACAAAGGGATTTACAATGTGAATCTGTTCTTCAAGGATGACGCCGGACGCAAGGTGACCTATATGCTGGATTCCCATTTGAATGAACTCTTGACCAAGCGCCTTATCGGTGAGGCCTTCGCACTCAGAGCATGGTTCCAGTATGACCTTCTGCAGAAATTCGGCGGGCGCTCCGTGGAGGGCAATCTTCTTGGATATCCCATTATGCTTGAGCCGGTCAAAATCTGGGAAATGAGTCCCGACGAGATTTCCAAGCTTGAATTCAAAAGGGCCTCTTACGATGACTGCGTGAAGCAGATCATAGCAGACTGTGACAGTGCTTACAAGTATCTTCCCATAGCCCACAGGAACTTCCTGGTAGAGAATACCGCAGACCTTACAGTCCTGGGCTCACAGAACTGGGGCAGAATGGACGGTATCACAACGGTTGCCATCAAGGCGCTTACGTATCTTACCTGGGCAAGTCCCCGTTTTAATCCTGAAAATGATACGGAGCGCTGGCAGAAGGCGGCAGAATACGCCCTTGAAGTGATGAATTTCAAAGAGACCGTGGATAACGTTTCCGGCGGGTTCAACCGCCTGAAGTCGGTGAACTGGTTCAGCCCCAATGACCCGGAAATAGTTTTTGCATCCCGTTACAGCGACGGAAGCGAGGCCATGGAGAAGGCCTTCTGGCCCGGCGGGTTCCAGGGCAACGGCCAGGTGGGCGCCACCCAGGACCTTGTGGATGCTTTCGGCATGGCCGACGGCTATCCTGTGGGCAAGTCCCCCACCTACGCTTTCGACCCTTCGAATCCTTACGAGAACAGGGACCCCAGGCTGAACAGCATAATCTTCTATAACGACCGTTCCGTCTCAACCGGTTCCTCCGGCAGGACATACACCTTTGAGAACTGGACAGGCGGCAAGGATGCGGCCGGGGCCGATTCAAAGAACTCCCGCACCAACTATCATGTGAAGAAGTTCGTCTATATGGGACTGAACTGGTCCGAGAGCACCGTGAACCGCATGCCTCACACCAAGTTCTTCATCCGCTGGACCCATATGGCCCTGGCATTTGCAGAGGCCGCAAACGAGGTCGGCGGTCCGAACCACAACATCGGCGGCCATACTCCCGTCGAGGTTATGGGCTGGATCCGTGCAAGGGCGACATATGACGGGGCCACGGGTATTTCAGATGACCGTTATCTCGAAGATGTGGCCATTGCAGGGACCTCTGCTTTTCGGGAATTCATCCATAATGAACGCCGGATAGAGACATGTTTCGAGGGCCTTCGTTTCTTTGACCTCCGCAGGTGGAGCACAACTCTTGGCCCTCTCAACACTCCGGTTCACGGGGTAACGGTTACCCGCCTTTCCAACGGCGACTTCTCATACGACTTCGACACTGTGGTGGAGAAGAGGACTTTCACATCGGCCTATCTTCCCATACCTTACAAGGAAGTCAGAAACATAAGCGGCCTTTCGCAGAATGAAGGCTGGGAAAGCTGGCAGTAAAGATTTTGGATATGAAGAAAGTACTTTACATATTATTGGCCTCCATTGCAGTGGCATCGTGTTATGATAATTATATCATCAACTACGATGTCCAGGCCGTGGGATTTGCAAATCAGACCGACGTCCGCAGCGTGGTGGTGGGAGAAAGTATGAGTTTCTCTACCGGAGTTGCGCTTGGCGGCGTAATCGCAAACGAAGAAAACCGCAAGGTTGACTTCCAAGTGGATTATTCGCTGGTTGGCAAGGAGACCCTTGACGCCATGAAAGTCCACACATTCTCATATATTCAGAATCTGTACTCCGGCCTGGATGCCATTTACCCGCTTCCTGCCGGGATGTATACACTTGCCACCAAGGGTGGAGTGAGCGGTCAGGCTGTCATACCCAAAGGGGAGCATCTTGGAAAGATTGAAATCGGTATAAAGGATGAGTTCCTGGCCGATGATGAGAACCTTCTTCCGAGGTATGTCATTCCCCTTCGCATTACCGACGGTCATGGGACCGGGCTGATGGAAGGAAAGACGACAACGGTTATCGGCGTCCGTTTCGAGAACATGCTGTTCGGAAACTGGTGGCACGGCGGCGTCGCCGTAGCCATGGACGGCTCCGGAACAGAGACTGACAGAGTCACTTATGCTCTTGAAGTCCCCCAGGCCGATACACGCGTATGGTCACTCACTACGGTCTCTCCTCATTCGGTAGTCACCAATGCGGTGGCCGGTGAACTGAACGGGTCCACTTCACAGATGAAACTCACTCTGGAAGAGGACGGACAGATTACTATTGAAAGCCTTCCGGGTGCAACGTATGCGGTTTCTCCCGACGGCGAAAGCCGTTACAACAAGGCAAAGCTTCTGCAGAACAGGGAACTCTATCTAAGCTACAAGTACACTTCTGGTGACAAGGAGTGGCATGTAAAGGATACCCTCCGCTTCCGTAACCGTCTTCGTGACGGCGTAAATGAATGGCAGGATGAAAATCAGGAAAACTATTGATGCAATGAAAATGGGAATCATATCGGCACTGACTCTTGCGGCGGCCCTTTTTGCGGCCTCCTGTTCTACGGGTGAAAAGATGTACACTCTTCCCGAGGTTTACAAGGAAGACGGATCCACTCCCGGCGGGGTAACTCCCGGAGAGGTTGAGCCTCCACATATTGTAAGGGCCAGGAAGGATAACAACTCTTCCTGGGGAGAATATGAAGCGGTAACGATTGACCGTATTCAGGGATTCGCCCCTTCGGCCGAACCCGAACTGGACCAGTACGGCGGATGGAAAGTGGCCCAGCTTGAAGCCACGGGATTTTTCCGCGTTCAGCAGTATGCCGGAAGGTGGTGGCTGGTCACTCCGGAAGGACACCTCTATATCAGCAAGGGAGTTGCCGTGTTCAGCCAGGGCGGTTCTGACCGTCAGGCTGCGGCCCTTGCCGAAAAGTTCGGAAGCATAAGTGCCTGGGCACGCGAAGAAAGCGGCCGCCTTCGCGAGAACGGCTTCAATTCTTTCGGGGCCTGGTCCAATGTGGGCACCCTCAGAGGCCTTAGTGTAAAGACTCCTTATACCGTTATAGTCAGCCCTATGGGCTCTTTCAACGGCTTTGTGAAGAAGGAATGGCCGAATGCCAGCTACGGCTGGGAAGGCTATCCGGAGGACTTCGCATTTGTCTTCGACCCCCGTTTCGACTCCTACGTGGATGAGGCCATCAGGACCGTTGCCACTTATCAATCTGACCCTTACTGCATCGGCTATTTCATCGACAATGAAATCCCTTGGAAGCAGTATGCCCTTGAGCGCTGCCTTCAGAAATTCCCTGCCGATAATGTAAATCACATCGCAGCACAAGAGTGGCTTGACGCCCGCAAAAACAAGGTCGGCGCAACCCTTTCCGAAGCCACTGCCGAGGACAAACGCGCCTTCATCGCCTATTGCCTTGAGACCTATCTTAAAAAAGTGACCGAAAGGCTCCGTTACTATGATGCCAACCATCTCTTCCTGGGATGCCGCTTTAACCAGTGGAACTACGAGCTTATCAACGATGAAATCTTCAAGGTCGCAGGCAAGTATATGGATGTGATTTCAATTAATCACTACCAGAAATGGCAGCCCGACCAGACCGCAATGCAGAATTGGTACAACTGGTCCGGCAAGCCTTTCCTTGTGACGGAATTCTATACCAAGGGAATGGACTCCGGTCTTGGCAATACAACAGGTGCAGGGTGGATAGTTCCGGAACAGAAGGACAGGGGCTATTTCTACCAGAACTTTGTGAACGAACTCATCAAATCCAAGACCTGCGTGGGCTGGCACTGGTTCACGTATATGGACAATGACCCTGAAAACCCCAATTCGGATGCTTCCAACAAGGATTCCAACAAGGGAATCGTGTCCTGGGACTTCCAGACTTATACTCCGCTCATTGAGAGCATGAATGAAATTAACCACCAGGTATACCAGCTGGCCCGTTTCTATGACAATCAGTAAATCTATGAGAAACAGAATCTTCCTGTACATGGCGTTGGCCGCAGCGCTCATTTCCTCCTGCAAGGTGGATGTGGAGCCAACTGTGTATACCGCTCCCAAGGTAAGTTTTTCCACCGACGGCCCGGTGACCGCCACCGTTGGTGACAAGGTTATCTTTGACGCCAATGTAATCGAAGGTGACCGCCTCACTCTTGGATGGTATGTAAACGAAGTCCTGGAAGCCTCAACAGCTCATTTTGAGTACGTATTCCAAACGGCCGGGAACCATTCTGTGCGCTTCGAGGCCAGAAACGGCGCAGGCAAGGTGCAAAAGACCTTTGACGTTACCGTGAATGATATCCTGAAGGCTCACCTTTCTGTGGGTGATTCCACGGTAATCCGTCGCATGCAGCTCCAGACACTCAAGGTTATGGCCATAGTGGATGCCGGCTCCGATGTGCAGCACGAGTGGAAGGTAGACGGCAATCTGGAGTCTACGGAGGCCTATTTCAACACCTTCGTCCTCCAGGAGGTCAAGACCTACCATGTAGCATACAGCGGAAAGAATTCCGCCGGCTCGTTTGCCAAGGAGTTCGACGTGAATGTGGACGAAACCCGCCTCACCATGACATGGTCTGTCCTCGATGCAGTAGTTACGCTGAATGAAGGTGAGACTCTGGAAATCGTCTCTACTGCAATCTATGGCGGCTCGGGACTCCAGAGCACCTGGACTCTTGACGGTGAAACCATTTCAACCGAGAAGGACCTCAGCTACAAGTTCTCCCTTTCCGGAGAGCATGACCTTAAATACAATGCGGTCAATGCCAAGGGCGAAACAGCATCGAGAAGCTGGCTTGTGAACGTCCTCAGCAGCGGATTCCTCATCGACGACTTCGAGAACATCTCAGACCTTGCCTCCTGGTGGAACCGCAACGAGAACCAGCCCGGCGTACAGCTTGCCGAAAATCCCGACAAGAGCGGCGCCAATACGAGCGACTACTGCATGAGCGACCAGGTTGCCGGAACCGGCGGTACGTCAGGCTATTTCAACCTGAAGCTCTCCGTGATAGCATCGTCCAAGGGAATTGACGTCAGCAAATACAACGGAGTCCGTATCAAGATTCACCTTGGCAACTCCAATTACTATCCAAGAATTGAATATGGCGGAACCAAATATCCTCCTGTAACACCTGCGCAGAGAGGCAACAAGTGGGAGGTCCTGGATTACCGATTCCCGTCCAACTTTGATTCCGGAAAGAACATAACCTTCCGTCCCATGCTGAAGGAGGATGGCACCAACATCCCTTCCGGCGCCGTGAGTGACACAAATCCCAGAATCATCTACATTGATGACATTGAATTCCTTGAAAGCAATCTTTAGAATATGAAAGACTATAGATATCTGCTTGTTCCAGCTGTAGCGGTACTCTTTGCCTGCACCCCCAAGGAGGTTGAGACAGAACTTCCGGAAGTGCAGCCGCAGGTAGTGTATGCCGTTACGGAGAACACCATGTCCGTGCCGGTGGATGCCGGTATAGAATTCAGCGCCAGAATCACATCTGAGGGCCCTGTGTCCTGCGAGTGGAAGGTCAATGACAATGTGGTTGCCACCACCCCCACTTTCGTATATGTTTTCAATCATGTGGGGCAGTATAAGGTGGATTTTAGGGCATTCAACAAAGCCGGCAGCGCAGAGAAGACCTACACTGTCACGGTTGAGGGCATCCCTCTTGAAATCACCTTTACTCCGGAAGGAAGTACGGTGAACTGTGTCATGCTCGAGGACATCATCTTCAAGGCCGATGTCACCGCCGGCTCCAAGGGCGTTGAGCACAAGTGGAGCGTCGACGGGGAAGAGGCCGGAACAGATGCCGCCTTCACCTTCCACGTCCCTGCAGCCGGAGAGTATACCGTAACTTATTACGGCCATAATTACGATGAATTCGAGCTCTCCCACACATGGACTGTCATTGCCGATGAACTCCCTCTGGATATTTCCCTGTCCAACCCGGATGCCACGATAACCTGTGCAGAGGGCACGGAAATCACCCTCTCGGCCAACGTTCTCAACGGCGGCCGCGGCATAGTCCACAGCTGGAAGCTTGACGGGGTGGAAATTTCCACTGAGGCAAGCATGTCACATACCTTCGATACTCCCGGAGAGTATGGCATCTCGTACAATGCCAAAAATGGCAAGGGAGAGACCTTCTCCCATACCTGGGCCGTGACTGTAACGGAGCTCAATACCGAGATAACCCACATGTATATGAACTTCGAGGACGGTGTCACGCCTTCCAACATTTCAGGAAACAATGTCGGTGGTGCTCCGGCCTGGAGCGTGGTTCCCAACCCTTATCCTACAGCCACAAATCCTAGTTCCTATGTCCTTGTGGACAACATGCATACTGCCACCTGGGGCACTTCCGGATACATGGATATCAAGAACATTTCAGTTGACGGAAAGGCAAATTCCACCATCCTCAGGATAAAGGCCTATCAGGGTGCAAACGCATACTTCCCGTACATGGATATCTTCATTAACGGCCAGCAGCGCAAGCTCCCCAACAAGGTGAACGGTGTCGAGATAACAGACTCATCGGCAGCTGTTTACTCCGGCTTACTGAAGACCGACGACTGGAATATCCTCGAATACTATGCCTCCTCCGTCGGCGCCGAGAATTTCGGTGGTCTCAACCAGATACAGCTGCGTCCGTTCTCCCTGTGGGGCGGCGGTAGCTCCGGCGCCACCCCCAACGACACCGACAACACCAAGGTTGTCTGGTTCGATGACATTGAATTTGTAGAATAATGAACAAATAGCGTTAAAACATGAAACAGACAAAGTATTATACCCCCCCCATGGTGGGCTTAACAGAGCTGGCGTGCACGAACAGTTTTCTGGACATCGTCGTAAGCGGCGGGTCAATTAACAATATGACTCCCGTTGATGAAAGGGATAATGACTCTTTCTGGGGTTAATGACGAGGAGGAATATTATGAAAAAGATATCAGTTATTGGCGCAGCCCTTCTTGCATTGGCTGCATGTTCCAGGGAAAATGTGAACACAGAGCCCGTCGGAAAGGAAATCACTCTTTTTGCATCTATGCCTGATACAAAGGCTAAAGTTGATGATTCCGGCATATTTACATGGCAGGAAGGAGATAGAATTGGTGTGTATGTAGATGGATCTTCTTCACCAGTTCCTTTCACTCTTACATCCGGTGCCGGAGAGTCGATTGCGACTTTTACCGGGACTGTATCCGGAACACTTGCAGGATATGCCGTTTATCCTTATAATTCTGAGACCACACTTTCAGGAACGACACTTTCCGTAAAATTGCCAAATACGGCAGATTACAACAATCAGAAAGTGATTCTTACAATGCTTGCGAAGGATGTAGCGGAAGGTTCTCCTATCACTTTTACTCACTTGGGAGGTCTTGTCAAAGTGGCATACAAGGAGGTCCCGTCAAATGCCGCTATGTTCAGGTTTACCACGAACAAGGCAGACAAGAGCGTTTCCGGAGACAGAATTACCGGAACTGCCACTGTGGATGTTTCGGCCGCGGTACCGGTCCTTTCCGCAGCAACAGGTTCGTCTTCTGAAAACTATAATTATACCGTCAATATACCAGATGCGAATATAGCCAAGGGCAACATGAATTTCTATGTTCCGCTCGCTCCGGGCTCTTATCCTTTCCATGTGAGTTTGAGAACATCATCTTACTCTGTTTTAAGCCGGACAGAAAGGGCTCGCACATCTACGTATGACATAGCTGCCGGTGAGTTGTACCTGCTTCCGGAGATTACTGTCCCTGGTATCTTTACGTTCGAAAACAGCACTGAGTTGTCATACTACAAATTGTCCGGAAATGCCGGAGCTCTCAGCGTAGTTGCAAATCCGGCAAAGGATGCTGTTAATCCCAGTGCTACCGTTCTGAAAGATGACATGCACTCTTCCGGTTCAACTTCGGGTTATTTCCAGTTCTCATCGCCCTGGGCATCCGGTGCGGGAACAACCGTTACAATTAAAATGTATATGGGGGAGAATGAGTATTATCCGTATCTTCAAATCGGAGGTGACAAGCAACTTCCCGTAAAGATAGACGGTGTGGCTGTCGCCAGTGAATCTGATTGTGAGGCTCAATTGTGGGGCGAAGGTGTGAATAAATGGCATCTTCTTGAATATAGTTCAGACTCTTTCAGCGCTCTTACCCAGTTCCACAATGCGCTTAATTATCAGTTCCGTCCATTCTCTATTGCCGGAGGAGCCAGTGCCCCCGCAGAGTCATCGCCAACCAATACGAAAATTGCATATTTTGACGATTTCGAGATGAAGCAAAACTAACAACATGAAAACCAAAACTTTAATTCTCATCGCGGCGGCAGCTGTAGCAGTGGCCGCCTGCGGAAAGACGGAAGAGTCGGCAAATGTGCCTGTTTCAGGGCATAAGGTGACTCTCCAGGCCGGGATTGTGATGCCGGCAGACACAAAGGCATATGTGGCCGATGATGACGGCACCGGAAAGGGTGTCTTTACCTGGGCTGCAGGTGACAAGATTGCCGTCTATACTTCTGACGGGAAGTTCACAGCCTTCTCAATTGACAATGAAGATGCCGGAAAAGCATCGGCAAAGTTCTCTGCCGAACTTGCGGAGGGCGTTAAGGCAGTTGGCCCTGCACTGTATCCTTACAGTGACGCCCATGTCAACAACCTTGACGGCACCGTCCAGTACAATATGCCCACACAGCGTGACTGGTACAACAGGGCTGTCTACTGCCCCATGGCCGCAGCATGGACGGGCACAGGCGCCATCGAGTTCAAGCAGGTCGGCGGCGTCATCTGCGTTCCTTTCGAGGATCTTTCCTCCACGGCGCAGGAGTTCACCTTCACTTCCAATAACAGCCGTATTACCGGCCTTTTCACCCTTGACCTTACCGCTGCAAATCCTCAGATTACCGCCGAGGCAACCGGCTCGGCAAGTACGTATACAATAAAGTTCTCCGAGCCTGGCTCCACTAATATTGATCGCGTATTCTATGTGCCTGTCCCCGTGGGAACGTACAGCAATGTTACAGTTAAAACCCAGCGAACGGGTGGATACAACCGCTCAACCAAAGAGGCCGCTACTGCTACCATCAACGTTGGCAGGGCAAGTATCATCTTGATGCCCACCCTCTCAGGTGCAACTCTGCTTGAGGATTTTGAAGATGGCAATGTCCCGGATAATTTTACCACCACCAACAAGAATCATGGCGTAGAAGGAGATGCCCTTGAAGTGGTGGACAATCCGTTCAAGGATGCGGGTAACCAGTCCAATAAGGTTCTCGCCATGGACATGTCCACCAGCAATACCGGAACATCCGGATTCTTCAATATTGCTGCCGGAAATTCAATTTATGGCAGTGGCTACCGCAACAATTCCGTGGCCTTCAGGTTCAAAGTGCATTTTGCCACTACGGCTGATGCAGCAGTCTATTTCCCTCGCGTAAATTTCAATAGCAAGGGTGCAGTTCTTCCTACAAGAATCAATGGCGCAGATTTTGACCCTCAGGATGCCGATACATGGGCTTCACTTGTGATAGCTGACGGTTGGAACGAGTTTGAGTATACAAACTCTGACATCGTGAACAACGGTGCAACTCTTCAGCTCAGGAACTTTGTTACCATCTCCAACGGAACCACGACCACTGAAGGTTCCCGTATAATTTATTATGATGATTTTTGTTATCTCAAGTAGCCATGAAGAAGAATTACATCAACCCGGAAACTGAAATTCTCTCCATGCGCATGGAGATGAACATTATGTCCGACATCAACGGCTCAGGTGAAGATCTTGATTGGGGTGAAGGCAACTGGATTATAGACATTCCTGCAGACATTCCTTCAATATTCTGATGAAATGAAAATACTGTTGGTTTCAGTACTCGGCGCGCTCCTTGCGTGGAGCTGCGCTGAGTCTTTCCAGCGATATGTACCCGAGGGACAGACGGCCCTTGTTAAGTGGGAGTTTTCCAAGGACGGACAGTCCTGGGAGAAGGTTTCTGTGCCGCATTCATACAATGCCATCGACGGCCGCAGCGAATCATATTACCGCGGCAAGGCCTGCTACAGGACCAGTGTGAACATTTCCAATCCTTCACGGCCGGCATACCTCGTTTTCGAGGGTGCCGCACAGACGGCGAGGGTGTTCGTAAACGGAGAAGAGGCCTGTTATCACCGTGGCGGATATACCGCATTTGCGGTGGATATATCGGCAAAGGTGAAAAAAGGGGCCAACGAGGTCCTGGTGGAGTGCGACAATACCGAAGACCTGGAGCTCATTCCGGTGAGCTCGGACTTCAACAAGAACGGCGGCCTCCACAATCCGGTGTGGCTGTATGTTCCTGTTGCAGACGCATATTTCGACCCGGAGGCATTCGGCCCTTACAGGCTGCATGTGACGATGGGGGAGGTGTCGGCAGAGAAGGCATCGGCAAGTGTTGAGGCTTTCCTTCATGGGAGCGGCGACGTTATCCTCAAGGTAATCGATGCCGATGGGAATGTCGTCCTGGAGAAGGCGTCTGAGGCCGTTTCCGGGGAATATCGGCAGGAATTTACCCTGGATAATCCTCATCTCTGGAATGGTGTCGGTGACCCTTATTTATATAAAGTGGAGCTTTACGCCGGAAAGGACAAGGCCGTTACGGAAGTGGGATTCCGCTTTTTCTCCTTTGACAGGGACAAGGGCTTTTTTCTCAACGGGAAACCCTATCCTCTGAGGGGCGTTTCCATGCATCAGGACTTGCATCTTAAGGCCACCGCACTCTCCAATGCAGATTTTGATGCCGATTATGCGATTGTGCGAGAACTGGGCTGCAACTTCCTCCGTCTTGCGCATTATCCCCATAACGACTATGCCTTCCGCCTATGTGACCGCATGGGCATCATTGTCCAGACCGAGATTCCGTGGGTGAACATCTGCGGAGAACGGGCTACGGATGCGTATTTCGACAACATCCACAGCCAGATGAAGGAGATGATCACGAACCTTTACAATCATCCTTCCATAGTATTCTGGGGCATGTGGAACGAGCTCGACAGCTGGGGTAACAAGGAGCAGTTCCAGGGTAAGCTGGACGCCCGCAGGGTAGTGGACGAGACCGCCCGCCTGTACGATTATGCCAAGACCCTGGACTCTACCCGTTTTGTGGGCCTCACAGATGACAGCATCTTCCGCCGGGACTTCTATACTGAGCTCAAGGCCGATTATTATTCGGAGAACCGTTACTATGGCTGGTACTACACCTATGGAGATTTCTCAGGAATCACGGAGACCATGAACTGGATCCATGACAACATGGGCAGGGCGAACATATCCGAGTACGGCGTCGGCAATAATCCGTTCTGTCATACCTGGAAGCAGGATGACATTCGCCGATACAAGGATGACGCCCGTCACGTAGAGGAGTATGCAAACCTTTCCCACGAGTCACATGCGCAGCAGATTTCCCGCATGCCATGGCTTGGCTTCACTTCCTTGTGGATACTCTTCGACTTCCCGGTTGCCGACCGTCACGAAGGCTACCTGGACAGCTCCGATGGCGTGAATTATGTCGAGAACCCGGACCGTATGTACATGAACGACAAGGGTCTCGTAACCCGCGACCGCAAAACCAAGAAGGATGTCTTCTACCTCTACAAAGCATGGTGGAACCATTCCGAGGAAACCGTTTACATTGCCGGAAAGCGCCTCTCAAAACGTCCCGAAGGTGAAGAATTCACCCTCACGGTGTACTCCAACGCCTCTTCGCTCAAGCTTTATGACAGTGGAGTTTTGGTTACAGAGCAGAGTTCCTCAGGCGAAGACACCGGCGTAATCTGGAAATTCCCTGGACTGAAGGTCGGGCCGCACGGCAGCACCTTCACGGTGGTTTCTGATACGGGCTGCTCCGACAATGTGACCTTCCAGGTACTGTAATCAATCTTTGTATTCTCTGTCCGGACGGGAAAAAGGTCATTTTTCCGTCCGGACGAGTGTTTTTTTCCTGCGCGGACGGAAAAACGGCCTGTTTCATGTCCGGGCGGTTTTTTGTGAAATGCAAATCCGGGAGCGGTGTTAAAAACTTTGTTCATAAGTTTTGGTAAATCAAAGTTTTATTCGTATCTTTGCGGTCCGCAATTGTGCCCACGAGGCCTACAATGCGTAGCAAAGTATTAAGTAACAATTATTTAACATTCAACCAATGCCTGGTTTAATTGGAAAGAAAGTCGGAATGATTTCCGTCTTCGGTGCTGATGGAAAGAATATTCCATGCACCGTCATCGAGGCTGGTCCGTGTGTTGTCACGCAGGTTCGCACTGTTGAAACCGATGGTTACGAAGCAGTTCAGCTTGCCTATGACGAAAAGAAAGAGAAACGCACCAGCGCGGCCCTCAAGGGTCATTTTGAGAAGGCAGGAACTACCCCCAAGAAGAAGCTTGTGGAATTCCCCGCAGACTTCCGGGGTGAGCTCAAGCTCGGAGACACCGTCACCCTCGCAGACGTCTTCACTGAGGATGTCAAGTTCGTTGACGTAGTGGGTACCTCCAAGGGTAAGGGCTTCCAGGGCGTAGTGAAGCGCCACGGCTTTGCCGGCGTGGGCGGGGAAACCCACGGCCAGCACAACAGGCTCCGTCACCCTGGTTCCATGGGTGCATCATCCTGGCCGTCACGTGTTTTCCCCGGCATGCGTATGGCAGGCCACATGGGCAACGAGAGAGTTAAGGTCTTCAATCTTGAGGTCCTCAAGGTAGATGCCGAAAACAACATGCTCGTCATCAAGGGTTCCGTTCCCGGGGCCAAGGGTTCTTATGTTATTCTGGAGGCTTAATTATGGAATTATCTGTTTACAAGATTGACGGATCCCTTTCCGGAAAGAAAGTTGTCCTTGACGAGAAGGTCTTCGGTGTAGAGCCCAACGACCACGTTATCTATCTCGACGTTCTTCAGTATCTCGCAGCACAGCGCCAGGGTACTTCCCGTACCAAGGACCGCAGCGAGGTTGCATATTCCACCAAGAAGCTTGGTCGCCAGAAGGGCGGTGGCGGTGCACGTCACGGTTCCCTCAAGGCCGGTACCTTCGTGGGCGGTGGTAACATCCACGGTCCCAAGCCGCGCGACTATCGTTTCAAACTGAACAAGAAAGTGAAGCAGCTCGCCCGTCTCAGCGCCCTCTCTTACAAGGCTAAGAACGAGGCTATCACCATCGTGGAGCCCTTCACAATGGAAGCTCCCAAGACCAAGGAACTCCTCACCATCCTTGCCAACATCAAGGCCGGTGACCGCAAGGTTCTCGTAGTTCTCCCTGAGGGCTCCAACAATATTTTCCTGTCATCCCGCAACCTTCCCGATGTGAAGGTCATCACCGTTGACGAGATTAACACCTACGCCCTCATGAACGCCAACTCTCTGGTGCTCGTAGACGGTGTTCAGGATATCCTCGCAGCAAGAGTAAAGTAAAGGAGAAAAGAAAATGGGTATCTTAATTAAGCCAATCGTAACCGAAAAAATGACGGCTCAGGGCGAAAAGTTGAACCGTTACGGTTTCATCGTGGACCGCAAGGCCAACAAGATCCAGATCAAGGCTGCTGTAGAGCAGGCTTACGGCGTATCCGTAGCAGAGGTCAACACCCTCAACTATCACGGAAAGCGCAAACAGCGCTGGACCAAGGCAGGCCTTCTCAAAGGTCGCACCAATCACTTCAAGAAGGCATATGTAACTCTTGCAGGTGAGGACAAGATTGATTTCTACGCTAACATCTAGTAAGGAGGAAGAGTTATGGCAATCAAGAAATACAAACCGGTTACCCCCGGACAGCGTAACAAGGCTATCTCCTCATTTGAGGAAATCACTGCCAAGAGGCCTTACAAACCCCTCCTCGAACCCCTTAAGTCCACCGGCGGACGTAACAACACCGGTCAGATGACCGTTCGTTACCGTGGCGGCGGACACAAGAGGATGTATCGTCTTGTGGACTTCGTCCGCAACCGCGATGAGTTCAAGGCCACCGTTCTCACCATCGAGTACGACCCTAACCGCAGCGCCCGTATCGCCCTCATCCAGTATGAGGATGGCATGAAGAGCTACATCATCGCCCCCAACGGCCTTCAGGTAGGTCAGGTTCTGGAATCCGGCCCCGCCGCCTCCCCGGACCTTGGCAACTGCCTCCCTCTGGCCAACATTCCCGTGGGTACCCTTATCCACGCTATCGAGCTCCGTCCCGGACAGGGCGCCGCAATGGCCCGTTCCGCTGGAACTTATGCTCAGCTCGCTGCACGTGAAGGCAAGTACGCCATCCTTCGTCTCCCTTCCGGTGAGACCCGTATGGTTCCCGTCACCTGCCGTGCAACCGTTGGTACGGTTTCCAACCCGGACCATAATCTTGAATCCTACGGCAAGGCCGGCCGCACCCGTCACCTGGGTCGCCGCCCTCACAACCGTGGTGTTGTTATGAACCCTCACGATCACCCGATGGGTGGTGGTGAAGGACGTGCCTCCGGTGGACATCCCCGTTCACGCAAGGGTCTGCCTGCAAAGGGCTACAAGACTCGCAACCCGAAGGCCGTTTCCAACAAGTTCATCATTGAAAGGAGAAAGAAATAACGGAATAACAAGTTCAGATTATGAGTCGTTCACTTAAAAAAGGACCGTACATCCAGGAAGCCCTGGAAAACAGAATTCTTGCTATGAATGACGGCAGCAAGAAGAAAGAGGTTGTCAAGACTTGGTCCCGCGCCAGCATGATTTCCCCTGACTTTGTCGGCCACACCATCGCAGTTCATAACGGTAACAAGTTCATTCCCGTTTACGTAACTGAGAACATGGTAGGTCACAAGCTGGGCGAATTCGCTCCCACCAGGACTTTCAGAGGCCACGCAGGCAACAATAAGAAGTAATGTTTAAAGAGTTGACATTATGGGAAAGAGAAAAAGACTGATGGCCGAGCGCCTGAAAGAGACCAAGAAGCAGACAGCTGTAGCAAAACTCAACGATGTGCCCACTTCACCCCGCAAGATGCGTCTTGTGGCCGACACCGTACGCGGCGTCGAGGTGAACCACGCACTCGACCTTCTCCACTATTCCAAGCGTGACGCATCCGTCCGTCTGGAGAAACTCCTGAAGAGCGCTATCGCCAACTGGGAAGCCAAGAATCCCGATAAGGCCAGCGAACTTGAGAGTGGCAACGTTATCGTCAAGACCATCATGGTCGACGAAGGCCGTACGCTGAAGCGTATCCGTCCCTGCCCTCAGGGCCGTGCCGGACGCATCCGCAAGCGTTCCAACCACGTTACCATCGTACTTGATGTTAAAAAAGCAGCAGTGGAGGAATAAACTATGGGTCAGAAAACCAATCCTATCAGCAACCGTATCGGCATCACCCGTGGTTGGGACTCCAACTGGGTAGGCGGTAATTACGCCGAAAAAATCGCCGAAGACTACGAGATTCGTAAGTATCTGGGAAGCCGCCTTGCAAAGGCCAGCCTCTCCCGCATCATCATCGAGCGCACCCTTAAGCTCATCACCGTCACCATCCATGCAGCCCGTCCCGGTGTCATCATCGGCAAGGGTGGCCAGGAAGTTGACCGTCTGAAAGAAGAGCTCAAGAAGGTTACCAAGAAGGATGTCCAGATCAACATCTTCGAGGTAAAGCGCCCCGAGGTTGACGCAACAATCGTTGCCGATTCCATCGCCCGCCAGATTGAAGGCCGCGTGAGCTATCGCCGCGCCATCAAGATGGCTGTCGCCACCGCAATGCGCGTTGGTGCAGAAGGAATCAAGGTCCAGATCAGCGGCCGTGTAGGCGGCGCCGAAATGGCTCGCAGCGAAATGTTCAAGGAAGGCCGTACCCCGCTTCACACCTTCCGTGCAGATATCGACTACGCCCTTGCAGTGGCATCCACCAAGGTTGGTGCCCTGGGTATCAAGGTCTGGATCTGCAACGGTGAGAAGTATGGCAAGCAGGACCTCTCCCCGAATGCTGGTTTCGCCGCCAATTCTGCAGCTCCCGGCGCAGCACGCAGGGATGACCGCAGGGGTGGTGACCGTGGTGGCCGCCGTGGTGGCCGCCGTGGTGGTGAAGGCCGCGGCGAACGCCGCTAAGCCACACCGGCCCATCGCTCACAAGGCGCTGCCCACACAGGACAGCGCCTTTTTCATGCCCCGCCCAGCCGCCCGTCCTTAAAATCGGCCATTTTCAAGGACGACCACCCCTCAAACGGCACCTCCGTCCTTAAAATCGGGCATTTTTAAGGATGGATTCCATTATTCTTTGTATCTTTGCCCACAAAGATTCAAAGACATGAAAAAATTTATCATTTCCGCTGTAGCAGTTGCACTTATCGCTGCCTGCGGCCCCAAAGCCACTACACAGGTTTCCGGCTCCGTCCCCGAGGGTGAAGAAACCGTCCAGATTGTAACTGCCGACATCGACACAACCATAACTGCAGAAAACGGCAAGTTCTGCATCGATGTTCCCACCAAGGTTACGGCCATCTCTTATGCAGTGGCCGCTGGCCGCCAGGTGTCATTTATCGCAGACGGCAGCAAGATAGAGATCGATTTTGAAGACGGCGTGGCCGAAACTTCCTCCAAGAACGGCGTCCAGGCCCGCTTTGCCGGTTATCAGGACTGGAACGACGACTTCATGACCGAATACCGTGAGAACATCTCCGAGGAGGGACTCTCCGACGAAGAGCGTGAAGAAATCACAGACAAGGCTGTAGGCGAGTACAACGAGCATCTCCTCAAGGTCATCAAGGCCAACAAGGACAATGTGCTTGGCCTCATCGGCATTTCAAACATCGAGCTTGATGACGATGCAGAGATGCTCGCCCTTATCAACACTCTTTCAAATGAGCTTCAGGCCGAACCCCGCATCCAGGCCATGAAGAAATCCCTTGATGCATCCTCAAAGACTGCAGAAGGTCAGATGTTTACAGATTTTGAGGTAGACGGCGTCAAGTTCTCGGACTTCATCGGCAAGGGTAAATACGTCCTGGTAGACTTCTGGGCAAGCTGGTGCGGCCCCTGCCGCGGCGAAATGCCCAACCTCCGCAGCGTATACGAGAAGTATCACGGCGACAAGTTCGACATGCTCTCCGTAGCAGTCTGGGACAAGCCTGAGGACACAGTCGAGGCTGCCAAGGAGGAGAACATCGTCTGGAACCAGATTATCAACGCCCAGCGCATCCCCACCGACATCTACGGCATCCAGGGCATCCCGCACATCATCCTCTTCGGCCCCGACGGCACCATCCTCAAGAGGAACCTCCGCGGCGAAGCCATCGGCAAGGCTGTTGAAGACGCGCTTGACGATTGACAGTCCGCGAAAAAATAGCATTGTTTCCCCATTCCCCCGGCGTCTACAGGTATTATGATGCCGAGGGAAAGGTTATCTATGTGGGTAAGGCGAAGGACCTTCACAAGAGGGTGGCGCAGTATTTCGTGCCGCCGGAGCGCCTGAACACCAAGACCCGCATCCTCGTTTCCAAGATTGCCGATGCCCAGTTCTCTGTGGTGGATTCCGAGGCCGATGCCCTCCTCCTGGAGAACAACCTCATAAAGCAGTACAAGCCGAAGTACAACATCCTCCTCAAGGACTCCAAGACCTATCCCTGGATATGTGTTACCGGCGAAGAATTCCCCCGCGTCTTCATAACCCGCAGGGTGGAGAAGGGGAACCGCTACTTCGGCCCGTATTCCAGCGTCATGCACGCAAGGACCATGGTCGATTTCTTCGGCGAAATGTATGCCCTGCGCACCTGCAACCTCAAGATTACCTCCGACGCCATCCTGCGCGGTAAATTCCGCCCGTGCCTTGAGTTCCATATCGGAAAGTGCAAGGCGCCCTGCATCGGCAAGATTTCCAAGGAGGAGTATAACGGATATATCGACGAGATAATCCATATCCTGAGCGGCCGGGGGCAGGAGGTGATAAGGCATTACAAAACCCTCATGGCCGAAGCCGCCGACCGTCTTGACTTCGAGGATGCGCAGGTCTACAAGGACAAGCTCCGCAGCCTTGAGCGCCACTACGCCAAGAGCATCATCACCCAGGCCCAGGATGTGGATGCCGATGTCTTCTCCATGGTCTTCGACGCCGGCGAGGCCTTCGGCAACTTCCTCCGCATCCGTGGCGGCGCCATAGTCCAGTCCCTGAACCTTGGCTTCCGAAGCCAGATAGAGGAGGACCAGGCAACCATGCTGGCCACGTTCATCGGCGAGATTGAACAGAAGTTCGGAGCCCTGTCCAAAGAGGTCATCGTCCCATTCATGCCCGATGTGGACATCCCGGGTGTCGAGTTCAAGATTCCGCAGAGGGGAGACAAGCTCTCCCTCCTGGAACTCAGCGCAAAGAACGCCAAGGAGTTCCACTTCAACTCCCTCAAGCAGAAGGAGCACACAGACCCTGACCAGTACAAGCTTTCCGTCATGGAAGACCTCCGGAAGGCACTTGGAATGAAGGAACTGCCCCGCCACATGGAGTGCTTCGACAACTCCAACATCCAGGGCACCAACCCCGTCGCCTCCTGCGTGGTTTTCCGAAACGCGGAGCCCTCCAAGGCCGATTACCGCCGCTTCAAGATAAAGACCGTCATCGGCGCCAACGACTTTGCCTCCATGAAGGAGGTGGTGAACCGCCGTTACTCCCGCATGCTGGCAGAGAATCCCGATGACCTTCCCCAGCTCATAGTCATAGACGGCGGCAAGGGCCAGCTGGAATTCGCCCACCAGGCCCTGGCGGAACTGGGCATCCTGGACCGCGTCACCGTAGTGGGCCTTGCCAAGCGACTGGAAGAAGTGATAAGGGTGGGAGATCCGTACCCGCTGTTCATCGACAGGAATTCTTCGGCCCTGAAAGTGCTGCAGCAGATCCGTGACGAGGCGCACCGCTTCGGCATCACCTTCCACCGCAACCTGCGCTCAAAGGCGGCCATCCAGAGCGCCCTCCGCGAAATCAAGGGCGTGGGCGAGAAGACCGAGCAGCGCCTCATCCTGCACTACGGCTCGGTTGCCCGCATTGCCGATGCTCCTCTGGATGAACTTTCCTCGCTGGTTGGAGCCGAACTGGCAATACGTATACATGACTATCTGAATGGATAACAAAAAAAACCGACCTCACAAGGCCGGTTTTTCAGTACTTTCTCGATTTATTAGCCGAGCTTTTCAGCTACTTTGGCGATAGCGTCTCCAACGGTGGAGATACCTGCGGTTTCCTCATCGGGAATCTTGATACCGAACACGCGCTCGAACTCCATGAGAAGTTCTACAGTGTCCAGAGAATCTGCGCCGAGGTCATTGGTGAAGCTTGCAGTTTCGGTAACTGCAGATTCCTCGACACCAAGCTTGTCAACGATAATATCCTTGACCTGCTTTACGATTTCTTCCTTTGTCATAATGTTAGGTTTTAAGTTTATATTTACGTTCTTCTTGTTGTCGAATAACATGCAAAGTTAAGTAATATTTCTCAATTTACCAAACCCCCTTCCCGGCGGCTCAGGTTGTACCATATCCTAAGGCCGTTGAGGGAGTTGATAAGATAGAAGCAGTATTTTATAAACATCACCACAGTGTAGCTGGAGGCTGCACTGGAGAGCATTGTGCTGCCCCAAAGGAGTATAGATGCGATGTTGACAAGTATCCAGAGGTACCACTGCTCGTAGAAAGCCAGGGACATGAGAATCTGGCCCGCGATGTTGAATGTGGTGCGGGAGGCATCGGCAAATACCTGGACGCGGTTGATGTCTTCGGGCGCTACGGTGGCGTACTTGATGGCTATGAGTATGCCATATACTGCTGCCAGGCCAAGGACGACGGCTCCAGTCAATAGCCAGCGCTGCCTGCCCGTGAGGCGCCTTGCCTTCACTTCCTGCCTGCTCCCGGATGCTCCGCGCTTCCTCCACTGCCAGATGCCCAAAATCTGCATTGGCAGTAGATAGAAAAGATGCATGGAGAAGTCTCCCCAGATGCCGTTGTCCGCATCTACTATGAGGCAGCAGGCAATGTCCAGAAGGCCGAAGAGGAAGGTCCAGATGATGCCGTTGGCGCTGAGAACGGACGATGCCACTCCCATGACCGAACCGGTTGCCGCAATGAGGATGAGCAGCGTCCTTGCTTCCGGCTCCTGCAATTTGAAAACGGTGGTGATTGCAATAGCAACCACCATCAGCGTCATTATAGCCGCACTGAAGTACTTGTTGAATTTCTTGTCGTTCAAAGGCTGTTAGTCCTTGGAGATTGCGAACGAAACCCTGAAATATGGCGCACGTGCCGATGCCGGGCCGCAGAGGACGGCCTTGTAGTAGCGGTCCTTGTCCAGTTCAGTGTTGGTGGTATACTGCTGCTGGCTGCTCTGGTTCATCATTGCTGCCAGCATTGCGTAGGTGTAGTAGTTGCTGTAGCTGTTGTAGCCGTAGCCGCCGTAACCGCCATATCCGCCGTAGCCGTAACCGCCGCCGTACAGGTTGTTGTAATACATGGCGTACATCATCTGCTGATAGTACTCGTTCATGCTGTTGTCCGTTGCAGTGGCAACCTGTTCTGTGAAGATGGTGAGAAGCCAGATGTCGGCATCGGTTGCTGTGTCAAGGTCTTTCCTTGAAAGGACCTCCTGAAGGTGGTAACTGATGTCGGGGGAGTATACCAGGTTGGAACGGTCGATATCTCCCTGGTCCTCTGTAGACACGGATGCGTCTGTGAGGCCGGCGAACTGGACGGAGGTGTTGCCGTCGTCATCCTTTGCGGTGAGCCTTACGGTGGGGCTCAGGATTTTTGGGAAGTATTTCATATCCCTGTAGTCTGCGGTCATCTCAAACGGAAGGATGATGGTTGCCTTGGTGATGACGGCATTCTCTACGCTGCCCCCCTTGGCGGTGATGGCTGCGATGGTTTTCTCGCGGAGTTCCTTTGCAGAGATGACGGGCTTGAGTCCGCCGCCGCCTTCTACCAGCAACTTGGTGGAAGGTGCTCCCTCTGTGCTTTCATGGCTTGTGTGGTTGAAAGCATACTGGGGGAACCTGTTTCCGGCGTTTACGGCATCGTCCTCGTCGATGAAATGCATTTCTCCGGGGATGAAAACGATGGTGAGGGTGGTATCCTTGGCGGCACACTCGTCGTTGGTATACTCGAGGAGGCCGTAGTTGTTGTTAAGGTAGAACTGGCCGCTGGAGACGCTCAGGCAGCTTAGGTCGAAAAGATTGATGCGGCCGCCGTTGCCGGAGGGAAGGTCCGTTGCAATGTGGATGCCGGGAAGGGCGTCAGTATATGCATTGAAGCGGGCGGTGATTGCGTCGTCATCCCATTCACGGTTCACAAGGACGCCGTCGGGAGCCAGAGTCTTGAGGGCATCAAGATACTGCTGTGCGAAAGCGTTTGTGAAGGTGAACGCAAGGGGACCGCTGCCGTTGTAGACGGGGAGTCCGTCTGTAATGACGTTGCTCCCGTGGGCGAGCGCCGTTGCGGTAGAGCTCTTGTTTACGTCCGGCTTTTCCGTGAGGGCGGTCACATAGATGTTCTGGATTATGCGGGCCTGGGAGTCATCGGCACAGGAGACGGTATCTCCGGCAAAGTAGAGGTCGAAACTGATGGCCTTGGGATTGGTGCCAAGGTTGAGAGTGTCCAAGATGGGGACGAGCGTGAAGGCGCTTTCGCGCGTGGTGAGGCCGAATTCGTCATCGCGCACGGCGCCGATGACGACACGGGAAGAGGAAAAGCCGGACAGGTCCGACGATTTCTTCATGGTGATTTCCGTGAGAGGAAACTCTACTGTATATGTGTCATAAAGGTGGCTCTTGTCCACCAGGCCTTTCCCAAGGCTGTTGTCAACCTTTATGCACCCTGCTGCCATAAGTAACAGGGCAGCGAGTGGCAAAAGTAATCTTTTCATTACAGAATTTTGTCGTAAAAAGCGTTGTAGCTGTCCATGTATTCTTCGCTCTTGAGGGATGCGGCGTCGAAGTCAAGGACAGGGGCGTCCAGACCCTTGCAGTAAGAGATGAGTTCATCGCTTACTCCGCCGCTTCCGATGATGATGCCGTCGGAATACTGCGCTGCAAGTTTAGCAAGTTCTGTGCCGTCTGCATTCTCCGTAAGGGAGATGTCCCTGGGCTTGATGGGGCCGAAGAGGACGCTGTCCTTGAAAGCGGGGCCGAAAGCCTCTGCGGGGGTGTCGTCAAAGAGGGACAGCACGACCTTTGAATTTGCGAAGATGGGATCTCCCTTATATGCCTTCTTGAGGTAAAGGGGAACGAGGTGGGAAATCCAGCCTGAGCAGTGGATTACATCCGGAGCCCAGCGAAGCTTCTTGACGGTTTCCATGACGCCGCGGGCGAAGAAAATAGCCCTTTCGCCGTTGTCCTTGAAGAAGGTTCCGTCTTCGTCGCGATATACCTGCTTGCGGCGGAAGTAGTCTTCGTTGTCGATGAAATATACCTGGATGCGGGCCGATGATATGGAGGCCACCTTGATGACAAGGGGGCGGTCAACGTCGGAAATGATGATGTTCATTCCGGAGAGGCGGATAACCTCATGGAGCTGATTCTTCCTTTCGTTGATGCAGCCGTAACGCGGCATGAAGGCGCGAATCTCCCTTTTTCTCTCCTGAATCCCCTGGGGAAGTTCGCGGCAGATTTTGGCGATATCCGTTTCCGGAAGGAACGGATACATTTCTGAATTCACGAACAGGATCTTCTTTGTTGTTTCTCCCATACAAAAAACAATTAGCTCACAAAATTACGAATTTTTTTTGACTTTTTGTCCCATTGTAGTATCTTTGACTCCGAAATTAGGTGTGATATGCCTTCCGGAAGCAGCTCTACAATGCGCAGGCGCCTTGCCAGCGCCTGGATTTCTACGGTGATAAGCCTTTCGCTGGTCCTTCTCCTCGTGGGGTTGGGCTCGCTCCTTCTTGTGAACGCCCGCGCCGTGTCAGACTACTTCAAGGAGAACATGCAAGTGTCTGTCCTGATGAAGGATTACGTCGGGGAAGAGCAAGCATCGGCATACGAGAAGGAGATATCGGCCCTGCCCGGAATACGCTCTACCCGTTTCATTTCAAGGGAGGAAGGCATGCAGGAGATGTCGGAGCTTCTGGGAAGGGATTTCCTGGACGTTTTCGAGAGCGCCCCGGTCCCTGTGTCCATAGACGTGAACCTGGAGGCGGCATACGTATCGGCAGACAGCCTCGAGGTCATTAAGGACGCTCTTTCGCAGTCCCCGCTGGTAGACGAAGTGGTCTATCAGACATCTCTGGTGGATGCGCTGAACCAGAACCTCGGCAAGATTTCCCTGGGCCTTGCGGTGCTTGTGCTGCTGCTCCTTTTCATTTCGGTGGTGCTCATTTCGAATACTGTGAGACTGGACCTTTTCTCCAGGCGTTTCTCCATCCATACGATGCATCTTGTGGGCGCTACCTGCGGCTTCATCCGTGCCCCGTTCGTGGGCCGTGCGGCCGTGCAGGGGCTGTTTTCGGCTCTGGTGGCAATACTTATGCTGCTTGGGGTGATGTTCTTCCTGAAAGGGGAGTTCGCCGCCCTGTTCGGGCTGTTCTCGCTGGAGAACCTGCTCATAGTGATGGGCATCATGGTGTTGTGTGGCGTTGGAATCTGCGCCATCGGCACCTTCTTTATGGTCACCCGCATGGTGGGGTATGACCGTGATATTGTTTACGCGTATTAGTTATGGCAAAGAATTCGGATAAAATGGCCACTACGGCCCGTGGAATCAAGCTCATGCTGGCAGGTCTGCTGGTCATGGCGGCGGGATTCCTGCTGCTTTCAGGCGGAGGTTCTGACGACCCTCAGGTCTTCAATTACGCAATGTTCGATTTCAGGCGCCTGGTGGCGGCTCCGATAGTGATAATCGCAGGCATCGTGCTGGAAATAGTTGCCATCATGGGCCGTTTCCCAGACAAAGAAAAGTAAGTTATGGACTGGTGGCAGGCTATACTCCTTGGAATAGTCCAGGGACTCACTGAATTCCTTCCGGTATCTTCATCCGGACATCTCATGATATTCAAGGAACTCCTTGGCGTAGATGCAGAAGGATTCCTGGATTTCACCGTTACCGTGCATTTCGCAACGGTGATAGCTACCATAGTGGTGTTCTGGAGCGCCATCTGGAAGCTTCTGAAGGGCTTTTTCAAGTTCAAGTACAACGACGAGACAGATTACATCTGCAAGATACTCGTGTCCCTGATTCCGGTCGCCCTGGTGGGCTTTCTGTTCAAGGACCAGGTGGATGCGCTTTTCAGCGGGTCGCTGAGGCAGGTGGGAGTCTGCCTTTGTATAACCGCGGTTCTGCTGTGGGTTTCAGACAGCGCCGGCAAGCGGTTCAAGGTCCCCGTCGCCAAGGACCAGAGGAACGGTATTTCATTCTGGCAGGCGGCTGTGGTGGGCCTTGCGCAGGCTTTTGCCGTGGTGCCGGGCGTGTCCCGCAGTGGCAGTACCATCGCAACGGGCCTTCTTACAGGCGTGAAGCGTGACGCCATGGCGCAGTTTTCCTTCCTGATGGTTCTGATTCCCATCATCGGCGAACAGTCCCTTGATCTTCTGAAGGTTGCAACGGGCGATGCCGTTTTCGGCTCGGGAGTGGGTCCCCTGGCACTTTGCCTCGGCTTCGTTGCCGCCTTCGTGAGCGGCCTTTTCGCCTGCAAGGTGATGATTGCCATCGTCCGCAAGGCCAAACTCCTCTGGTTCGCACTCTACTGCCTCCTTGTGGCCGCCCTGATTTTCATCCTCGCATAGGCCGATGCCAAGACTCTACACATACTTCGTCTCCGATGTCCACCTGGGCCTTGACGTGGCCGGTCCCGCCGCGCGGGAGGCTGCTTTCGTCAAGTTCCTCAAGGAGATTCCCAGGCATGAGACAGAAGCGCTCTATATGCTTGGGGATATATGGGATTTCTGGTATGAGTACAAGGATGTGGTCCCCAAGGGCTACGTGCGCGTTTTTGCGGCCCTTCTGGACCTGCTGGATGCCGGGGTGAAGGTATACTTCTTCCCGGGAAACCACGATATATGGGCCTATAGCTATTTCAGGGAACTGGGCATGACCGTCCTGAAGCAGCCGTATTATATGACAATCGGCGGGCGAAAGTTCTGCCTTGGCCATGGAGACGGCCTGGGCCCCGGCAACCATGGCTACAAACTCATGCGATGGGCCTTCCACAACCGCTTCCTGCAGAAGTGCTTCTCCACCCTGCATCCCCGCATCGCATTCAAGCTTGGCGGCGGCTGGAGCAGGAAATCCCGCCTCGCGAAGAACATCAGCTACGTTTTCCGCGGAGAGGATGAGCCTCTCTTCAAGTGGTGCGCCCGTAACGCGAAAAAGGCCGAAATCTTCATCTTCGGCCATTATCACTCCCGCGTGGATGTGCCCGTCAAAAAATCCCGCCTCCTCCTCCTTGGAGACTGGATTACCTGCCCGAACTGGATAGTCTACGATGCAGAGGAAAATGCTGTGAAGGTTTTCCCGCAATAAAAAATGTCCGGCGTTTGCGCGCCGGACATTTTCATTCTGGAGAACTCTCTTACTTGAGGGTGATGTAGCATTCCTGAAGGGTGAGGTTCATGAAGAGATCCCAGCCGTTCACAGGGATGCCGTCATAGTACTGGTAGAAGGTGTCGGAGCCTTTCACAACGTAGAAGCGGATGTCCGCCTTGCCGGTATTCAAGTTATTGGATACTGTCATGCATACGTCTGAACCTTCCAGATTATCCGCGAAGGAGCCCCAGTTCCAGTTGTTGTTGAGGGTCCAGCCCACTTCTGCATAATTGTCATAGGTATTGCCTTTGCTGTTCCAGCCGTAGTTGTCCATACGGACCACACCGTATTCTTCGGTTTTCCCGCCATTGCGGAGAATAGCTGAGGTGAAATCCCAGTTCGCTGCCTTGGAAGAGCTCACGATATTGAAGCCGATGGTTTCGCTTGTGCCGTTGGCGATGAACAGGTCATTGTCAAGGAATACGCTCCACCAGGCTGTTGTGTTGTCGGAAGCACCGAGGGTGGCGTTGGTCAGGGTATGTCCGCTGGGGCTGATGGTGAGGTCTGCCGATGCGTTCAGGGCAAGGCCTGCGGCGGTGGTGTAATCCACGGTGCACACATTGCTGTAGCTGGAGGCAGATGTGGAGTATACTGTCTGGCCGCCGGTAAGGGTTGCGGTATAGTCTTCACGGTTCAGGTAGATGACGTCACCGTCATTGAAAACAGCCAATACGCTTACAGCGTCGGGTGAGAGGGTGACATATTCAGCCGTGCCGATTACATAGGCCTGTGCACTTGCACTGATGCTTGTAATGGCCTTGTCGCTGTCTTCGAGTTCTACGCCCTGAAGCCTCAGGTGGGCGTTTTCAGCGGTAAGGAATGCCCTGATGTCTTCTGTCTTTGATACGCTCTGATAGTATTTCTCCCACCAGGCGGCGCCGTTCGATGCGGTAACGTTGGCATCGACAAGGGCGTATCCGTCGGCAACGTGTTCGATGGTGAGGACAACCTCTGCGCCGTTCATTCCGGTCATGAAGGTGCCCCAGTCGAAGTAGCTTTCGAGGACGCCCTTCCTGTACTGGCCGTTACCCCAGCCGAAGTTGTCGGAACGGAGGACGAAGTATTCGGAGTAGCTGCCGCCGCCGCGGACGTCGTCTGTGGTGATGACGCTGAGCCAGTTGTGGAAGTTGTCTCCGCCGTCATTGTAGTTGGCGAAGGTGAGAGTGAGCTTCTTGCCCACGGGGATGCTGTAGTAGTCGCTGAATGCTGCCCACCAGCCGTTGCTGTTGTCGACATTGCCAACCAGGGTTCCGGCATTGTATGCGCTGGGCTTTGCGGCGGTGAGGTAGACCTCTCCGGCAGCATAGTCGGAGCTGGGCGTCCACTGGAGCTCGTAGTTCTGGACATCGGCCTTGTTGGCAAAGTCGCCGTTCATGAAGGTTGCGCCGAAGGCGTTGGAAACGCCGCTGGTTGCACCTTCGATCATGGTTGCGATGTAGAGATCGGCAGTGGGGGTGCCGTCTTCTTCGAAGTAGGCGTCATAGTCCACGGCGATGTTGCCTTCGGACTTTACGCCGGCTGCTGAAACCTTGTTGTAGAGTTTTACGCTGCTCAGGCTTTCGAAGAAGACTTTCCTGGAGTGGAGCTTGCCTTCGGTCACGGCATCGGGCTTGGTGCTGAGTTTCACGTGGAAGTAGGTGAGCTGGGGCTCAAGGGTGAAGCTGGCGTCCAGGCTGTTGAGGCCGGTCTTTACAAGGTATTCGGGAAGGTTTGCAAGGGTACCGTCCTGAGTGGAGAGGTCGATATCCCTGGCAGGGTAGTACACGGCATATTCGGTGCCTTCGGTAAGGGTGCTGCTGCCGTTGGTGAAGGTGGCCTTCTGGGTCCCTTCGCCGGAGGAGAGGGTGAATATTTCGGAAGTGCTTCCGAAGACTACTTCAACCTCATCGCCGGCTTCCCATGTGGGATGGATGGCTGTGCCGCTGAGGGCATGTGCAATCTTGGTTGCAGGAATCTCGACGCCAAGGGTAACGGCGTGAGCTTCCACTGCGGGAGTTTCGGTTTCCTTTGCGATTTCCTTTGAACAGGAAACTGCTGCTGCGAGAGTGGCAAGGGCCACAAGAATGAGTGTCTTTTTCATATCTGTGCCTCCTTGTTAAAACAGCCAGTCAACGGATAAATCCAAACCGGGGTCGCCGATGATTGCCGGCTTCTCGGGATAGTCTCCAATCTCCGCGCTTGTGCACATCCCCGCCTCAAGCGCCATCTTCATCTCCCTCGTCTCGGGAGTGGTGTAATGTGTTTTATTCATGGTTTTATATTTACCTATTACATAAAAGTAAGTTCACACATTTCATATCCAAGTTTAAAGGATATGTTTTTGTCACTGTCTATTGCGATATTATCATAGTATTGGTAGTGTGTTTCTCCGCCAACATAAACAACATAATACCTTACGCTTGCGCGTCCGTTACCATTGTTGGCTACAGTTATATAACATGTCTCACCGTCGAGTTTTGAAGCAAAAGTGTCCCAGTCCCAATTTGATTCACGTTCTACTTTTTTTAGGAAATATGTTTCTTCGTAAACAGTTTCAAAAGCGGTTCCCCAACAAGCATGGTCTTGCCTCATTACACCAATAAGATTAGAGTCAGCATCAAAAAGCGACACAATCGGGCAATGGAAATTCTTGGCTCCGGCTGATGCTACCGTCATACCTATTGTTTGGCTCTCACCTGGTTTAACGGTAATGGCCGTTGTCGCTTCAGGCGTATATGCAGCTGTTGTACTACCAATACTTCCGCTTAAATAGGATGTATTATTGTAGACCAAATCGCATGAAGTGGTGAACTTGTCTGCGTATGCTTTCACTGTTACACCATTAGTGATAGTGGCAGTGAAATCTGTCAGAACACCACTTTCTTCTACTCTGTATTTGTCTGTAAGGCCCGAAACGGTGCCGCTATTGAATGAAACATTAGTTAATACATTATAAGGAGACAGAGAAATAGTTGTGGCGTTTCCGTCAACGTTGGCCACCGCAGAGGCTGTACTGATGCTGTTAACCTCATCAAAATCCTCGGTTATAGCGCTCCTCTTGATTATGTAAGCTCCTTCCGGCATAATCTTAACGGGAAGGTTGGCGCCATCATACGCCCATGAAAAACTCTCTGTAAGAGTCTTTCCGCTATTGGAATAAGTCGCCTTTACATAGACAAAGCCATTACTGTTATGCTCTATTACCATGTTGACTTCTGCATTTTCAACAATTGAGCGATAGTATTTCTGTGGCCCTATTACCCAATCGTTTGTCCAGTCGTCGTTTGTAATATACCATTCTTGAATACCATCCATATCAAGGTATTCGTATTCCATAATTCTAGCGGCACCACCATTATCATTCCATGCCCATCTGTCTGTCCTGAAGTGATATTGGTTTTCATTCAGAATCAGAATGACGGCATCTTTATAAAGCTCAGTTGCGGGTTCGCATTTGAGGGTGAAATTAAGCGTAGTACGTTTTCCGCGAGGAACATCATAATGAGCATAATATGTCCATGCCGGAGTATCAAATGAGGTGCTTCCCAAGATACCGTTATTGAATGCAAGTGCATCATCCTTTTTATAGACTTTCCCCGTTGTATAATCAGAAGCAGGTTTCCATGTAAGCTTGTAACATTCGCTCTCTTTGTAGCTGTCAAAGTCGCCGTTCATGAACATGATGCCAAGACCATCGGTGACGTCCTTTGTTGAACCGGAGATCTGTGCGGCAACGTAGATGTCAATGTCGGAAGTGGGCTTGCCGTTTTCGTCGAACCAGAAGGGGCCGGTAATTTTTACGGATCCTATTGTACCGAAGGCGTTGTATATATCAATACCATTGCCATATAGATAAGCGTAATCGTAGGTCCTTGCTTCACCTGCACCCACGGTTGCATTCTCGTCGAAGATGAAGTGGAAGTATGTGAGCTTGGGCTCAAGTACGATGGGGCTTGCAAGAGAAGTGCAGCTTGTTGCTTCAAGATACTCGGGGAGGTTGGCAAGAGTTCCGTCCTGAGTGCTCCAGTCATAGCAATTGTCCTTATAAGAAACCATAAAGGTGTCATCCTTGCTTGCAATCTGGCTGCTGGCATTGGAGAAAGTGGCGGTCATCTTGTCGGAACTTACGCTTGACCAGTCAATGGTGAAATCCTCAGTAACCGTTGCACCGCCTACTGAGAAAGTTACGGAGAGGATATCTCCGTCTTCCCATGCGGGCTTGACAGCTTTTTTGCCGGTTCCGGGATTGTCTGTATACTCGTGGGTGATTTTTGTTTCGGGAGCAAGGCTCACGGAAAGAGTAACGGGCTCACCCTTCACGGTGTTCTCTACGTTTGAGTTGGTCTGCTCTTCTACGGGAGCGATTTCCTTGCCGCAGGAGATGGCATATACTGCTAAGGTGGCAAGTGCCACAAATTTCATTGTCTTTTTCATGGCTCTGTCCTCCTTACGCTTCTTCTTCGTCATAGTAACCAAGTCCGAACTGGCCCTCTCCGGAGCATACGGACATTTCAATCTTAACCTCAAGTAATTCCACCTGGGGTTCTGTGTACAGTTTTTTGATTTCCATTGTTTTTATAATGTTTTGGTTATTAGCGTTTGTATACAGTAAAACGGTGCAAAGGTACGGCCCCTTTCCCAAAGGAAGGGGGACAAATAATTATAAAAGGTGGATAATTGGACTTTGGGTCTGCAGGCGCCTGGATACATTCAGGGAGCATGTGCAAATACCTGTGTTTGGAATTCCTTGCTATGCCGGAACGAAATTATGTGTTTCAGCCGTTTCCTTTGTTGTCAATGCGGCAGAAGAATGACGGCCAGGGGAACAAATACGGGCAAAATTGTCAATGCGGACGTCGATGACGACGCGCGCAGTGACAAAAAAGCCAGAAAATGTCAATGCGGACGTCGCGCGGGTGGCAGCAGGGAGGTGGAGGCGAATAGGAACGCAGTGAATGCACAAAGCATACGGAGTGACGTCAGCCTCCACCTCCCTGCTGCCCCCACGCGACGTCTGATACATCCAAACCACCGCTTGTATACATTAGAGGACGGGTAACGGTGGCTTGACGTAGTTTAAACCCTGCCAAACTCACACTTCGCCGCCGTTAGAGAGTCAAAATGGTGGTTTGGATGTATCCGTCTTGTCGGACAATACGGCAGAGTTACCTGAAATATCTTTCGGGAACTTCCACTACGGGCGGGTCTTCCCAGAATATGGACCAGTAGAGGTTCTTGAACTCACCGGCCTGCCAGATTTGGACCAGTTCCTCAAGGTCACGGTCTTCGCCTTCGGGGTCATACTGGGACTTCAGGTCGTTCTCGAATATCTTGGCGACGGCCTGCCAGAAGCCGGCGGCGGCCCCGTTCTTGTACTCCTTGATTACGGAGTAGGGAGGCATGCCGGTTTCCCTGTCGATGAGCTTGAGCAGTATGGCCCCTTGGGATATGGTCATCTTGTGGAGCGCGCCTTCAAAATCCTTGAAGAGTTGCTTCTGTACCTTATTAATATACTGCTCCCGCTGGAATCTGTTGTAGTGGTTCGCCTCGATGGTGCTGTCTACGATATGGCGCAGCCCGCCCGATGCCTGTGCGTAAGGATATACCCTGGCGAAACGGTAGACCAGCTTGTAATACTTGCGCCATTCTTTCTCGCTGGCATTGGGTCTTCTGCTGAAAATCCACACTGCAGGAATCTTGTCGATGAACGTGGTGTCTCCGTTCTCTACCTTCATGCGCATGAAGACTCCGTCAGGAACATTCTCCCGGGCGGCCTGCTGCGCGGTCATCTGCTGCTGCCTTTCGCGCGCCTTCTCCATCGCCTTCTTGACATGCCCCTGCGCCCCTGCCGATATTGGAAGGAATACAAGCGCCGCCGCCATGACGATATTGACGATACGTTTCATCATTGCAAAGTTATGGTTTTGCAAAGACTTTGCCAAATGGAAATAGGGTTGAGCCCGGATTGACGAAGGGGTAAAATGAAATGTCGAAAATGAATGGAAGTTTTTTTTAACAAAACACGTAAGTGCCGATAAAACCGTATAGTTAAGTTGCAAAACCCGCGGTCGAAAATGTTAGATTTTTCAGTAAAAAAGTTTGGTGATTCAGAAAAATTTTGTAACTTTGCAATCCCGAAATTGGAGCAAAAAGCACCCAACCAGCTGAGTTTCAATAAGTTAGGGATTAATTAAGGAAATTTTAAAACATTACAGCAATGTTACAGCCTAAAAGAACCAAATTCAGAAGGGAACAGAAAAACCGCATGAAGGGCAATTCCGGTCGTGGAAACCAGCTCGCATTCGGCTCTTTCGGCCTCAAGAACCTTGAGAATTGCTGGCTCACTGCACAGCAGATCGAGGCAGCCCGTCAGGCCATCTCCCGTCGTATGAACCGTGAAGGTCAGATCTGGATCCGTGTCTTCCCTGTGAAGCCGTTCACCGCCAAGCCTCTCGATACCCGTATGGGTAAAGGTAAAGGTGACCCTCAGGGCTTCGTAGCTCCCATTACCCCGGGCCGTATCCTCTTTGAGGCAGAGGGTGTTTCCCTCGCAACTGCAAAAGAGGCAATGCGTCTTGCAGCAAACAAGCTTCCCGTGGCAACCAAGTTCGTTGTCCGCAGGGATTATGTAGAAGAATAATTAGAGGAGGAGTAAAAATGAAAGTATCAGAAGTACGTGAGATGTCCATCGCAGACCTCCGCGACCGCATTGAGGTAGAAAAGAACAACCTCGACACCATGAAGCTCAATCACACTATTTCTCCCCTTGAGGACACTTCCAAGATCAGGAAGACCCGTCAGGATATCGCCCGCATGATCACCATCCTGGCAGAGAAAGAGAAACAGCAGAACTAACTAAGACATCGACCTATGGAAAGAAATCTTCGCAAGGAAAGGGTTGGCATCGTGGTCAGCAACAAGATGGACAAGACCATCGTCGTGGCTGTTGAAACTCACGAAAAGCACCCTATTTACGGCAAGTTCGTAAAGAAGACCACCAAGTTCGTCGCAGAGGATGCAAAGAACGAGTGCTCCGAGGGAGACACCGTCCGCATTATGGAAACCCGCCCCCTCTCTAAGACCAAGAACTGGAGATTAGTTGAAATCGTAGAAAAAGTCAAGTAATATGATACAGCAGGAAACACGTTTACAGGTTGCTGACAACAGCGGTGCAAAGGAAGTCCTCTGCATCCGTGTACTGGGTGGTACCCGCCACCGTTATGCAACCATCGGTGAGACCATCGTGGTTACCGTCAAGAGCGCCATCCCTGGTGGTGAAATCAAGAAAGGTACCGTTACCAAGGCCGTCATCGTCCGCACCAAGAAGGAAATCCGTCGCGCAGACGGTTCCTATATCCGTTTCGACGAGAACGCTTGCGTCCTTCTCAACGGCGCAGGTGAACTTCGCGGCACCCGTATCTTCGGCCCTGTTGCCCGCGAACTCCGCGAGAACTACATGAAAATCGTTTCACTGGCACCCGAGGTCCTTTAAAAGATTAGAAGAGTATGAAAAAGTTCAACATCAAGAAAGGCGATACCGTGTATGTGAATGCCGGTAACGACAAGGGTAAGACAGGAAAGGTCCTCGAGGTTCTGCGCAGCAAGGACCGCGTCATCGTAGAGGGCGTGAACATGGTATCAAAGCATACCAAACCCAACCCCAAGGCCCCTCAGGGAGGTATTATCAAGCAGGAAGCCGGAATCCACATCTCCAACGTCCAGCTCATGGACGCCGCTGGCAAGCCCACCAAGGTTGCTCACAAGGAGGTTGACGGAAAGAAGGTCCGCATTGCTAAAACAACTGGAGAGGAGATCAAGTAATTATGGCAAAGAAAGCTACAAAAACCGCAGAAGTCCAGGCTCTTCCCGCCGGCTACTGCCCCGACCTCAAGAAGGTCTATAAGGAGGAGATCGTCCCCGCTCTCGTAAAGCAGTTCTCCTACCATACTGTAATGCAGGCTCCCCGCCTGGTGAAAATAACCCTCAATGAAGGTGTAGGCGACGCTACCCAGGACAAGAAACTTGTCGAGGAAGCAGCCGAGGAACTCTCCATCATCGCAGGACAGAAGGCGGTCATCACCGCCTCCCGCAAGGATATCTCCAACTTCAAGCTCCGTAAGGGCATGCCCATCGGCGCAAAGGTTACCCTCCGCGACGTCCGCATGTACGAATTCCTGGAGCGCCTCATCCGTGTTGCTCTTCCCCGTATCCGCGACTTCAACGGTATCTCCGAGAAAATGGACGGTCAGGGCAACTACACCCTTGGTATCAAGGAGCAGATCATCTTCCCCGAAATTGAAATCGACAAGAACCCCCGTATCCACGGCGTCGAAATTACTTTCGTGACCACCGCAAAGACCGACGAAGAGGCTTACGCCCTTCTCAAGGCCTTCGGTCTTCCTTTCAAGAAACATAATAACTAAGATAGCATGGCAAAGGAATCAATGAAAGCCCGCGAAGTAAAGCGCGCGAAATTAGTTGCTAAGTACGCCGCAAAGCGTGCAGCTCTCAAGGAAGCCGGTGATTACGCTGCCCTTGACAAGCTCCCCAAGAACGCCAGCCCCGTACGTCTCCACAACCGCTGCTCCCTTACCGGTCGTCCCAAGGGTTACATGCGTGACTTCGGCCTCAGCCGTATTCAGTTCCGCGAAATGGCCTCCCAGGGCCTCATCCCCGGTGTAAAGAAGGCAAGCTGGTAATAACCTTTTAAAGAAGAAGAAAATGACTGATCCTATTGCAGATTATCTGACCAGAATCCGTAACGCCTACCTCGCAGGAAAGAAGGTAGTCGAGATTCCCTCCTCCACAATGAAGGTGGCTATCACCAAGATTCTGTGCGAAAAGGGTTACATCCTCAGCTACAAGGTGGTTGAAGGAACTCCCTATAACACCATAAAGATTGCCCTCAAGTATCATCCTGAAACCAAGGCCGCAGCCATCAAGAGCATCGTCCGCGTGAGCACCCCTGGTCTTCGCAAGTATGCAGACGTCCAGAACATGCCCCGCGTCCTCAATGGTCTCGGAATCGCAGTCCTTTCCACTTCCAAGGGCGTCATCACCGACAAGGAAGCCAAGGAACTTGGCGTAGGCGGTGAAGTTATTTGCTACGTATATTAATCATACATATCATTATGTCAAGAATCGGTAAATTACCTGTAGTCCTTCCCGCCGGTGTCAAGGCTGAACTCCTTGACGGCAACGTTGTGAAGGTGAAAGGCCCTCTTGGCGAGATGTCCCAGAAAGTAGATCCGGACATCAAGGTCACCATCGAGGGAAATGAAATCAAGTTCGAGCGCCCCAGCGACCTTCCCCGCTTCCGCTCCATGCACGGCCTTTACCGCGCACTCGTCCACAATATGGTAGTGGGTGTTGCAGAAGGCTTCACCATCAAGCAGGAGTTTGTTGGCGTAGGTTACCGTGTGGCTGCACAGGGCCAGCTCCTCACCATGTCCCTGGGTTATTCCCACGACATCCAGATCATGCTCCCTGCCGAGGTCACCGCTGAGACCCCCCAGGTCCGCAAAGGCGAGAACCCGCTTCTCATCCTCAAGAGCGCAGACAAGCAGCTTGTCGGACAGATTGCTGCCAAGATCCGCTCATTCCGTCGTCCCGAACCTTACAAGGGCAAGGGTATCAAGTTTGTCGGTGAACAGCTCCGCCGCAAGGCTGGCAAGTCCGCATCGGCCAAGTAAAAGGAGGACACAGTTATGGCACTTAACAGAATTGAAAGAAGAAGAAGGATTCACTATCGAATCCGCAAGCATGTCAATGGTACCGCTGAACGTCCCCGTATGGTGGTGTTCCGTTCCAACAAGCAGATTTACGTCCAGGTTATCAACGACCTCGAAGGCAAGACCCTCGTATCTGCTGCATCCAATGACAAGGCCCTCGCAGCCGAAACCAAAGGCAAGAGCGGCATTGAGGCTGCAGCTATCGTAGGTAAGGCTATCGCAGAGCGTGCCCTCGCAGCAGGCATCAACGCCGTCGCTTTCGACCGCGGAGGATACCTGTTCCACGGCAGAGTTAAAAGTTTGGCAGATGCAGCCCGTGAAGCCGGACTCGCATTCTAATACAGAAGACTACTATGGCAAATTCAAACGTAAAAAGAGTAAAGACCTCTGACCTTGAACTCAAGGACAGACTGGTAGCCATCAACCGCGTTACCAAGGTCACCAAAGGTGGTCGTCACTTCCGCTTTGCAGCTATCGTCGTCGTCGGCGACGAAAACGGTGTCGTGGGTTACGGCCTTGGTAAGGCCAATGAGGTTACTGCAGCCATCGCCAAGGGCGTTGAGGATGCAAAGAAGAACCTCGTAAAGGTCCCCGTCATCAATACTACCATCCCTCACGAGCAGGTCGCCCGCTTCGGTGGCGCTGAGGTCTTCATGAAGCCCGCAGCTCCCGGTACCGGTGTAAAGGCCGGTGGTGCTATGCGTGCCGTGTTCGAGAGCGCAGGTGTACAGAACGTTCTTGCAAAGAGCAAGGGTTCATCCAACCCTCACAACCTGGTAAAGGCTACCATTGCAGCTCTCACCGAGATGCGCGACGCCTACACCGTTGCCGGCCTTCGCGGCGTTCCCATGAGCAAAGTTTTTAACGGTTAATACTGAGAAACTATGGCAAAGCTTAAGATTACCCAGGTCCGCTCCAAGAATGGAGAGACCAAGCGTCAGATCGCAAACCTTCAGGCTCTCGGTATCCGCAGGATGCACCAGACCGTGATTGTGGAAGACACTCCCATCACCCGTGGTCAGCTGGAGAAAGTTCAGCACCTTGTTACCTGCGAAGTAATTGACTAAGGAGATAAGAGAGATGAAACTTGAAAATCTGAAGCCCGCAAAGGGCGCAACCCATAACACAAAGCGCGTCGGCCGCGGCCAGGGTTCCGGTAAGGGTGGCACTGCTACCCGTGGTACCAAGGGTGCACAGGCCCGTGCAGGTTACGAGCACAAGGTCGGATTCGAAGGTGGCCAGATGCCTATCCAGCGCCGTCTTCCCAAGTTCGGCTTCAAGAACCCTACTCGCGTAGAGTATCGTGCCGTTAACGTTTCCACCCTCCAGGCTCTCAGCGAGAAGCTCAGCCTCAAGGAGTTCACTCCTGAGACTCTCATCGCTGCAGGTGTCGCATCCAAGGGAGAACTCGTAAAGGTTCTCGGAAACGGTGAAATCACTGCCGCCATCGAGGTAAAGGCTAACGCCTTCTCCTCTTCTGCAATTGCAAAGATTGAAGCTGCCGGAGGTAAAGCAACCGTAATCGAATAGTTTGACTGCGATGAAGAAGTTCATTCAGACAATACGCAACATCTACAATATCGAAGAACTGCGCAAGAGGATAGGATATACTATCCTTCTTGTGCTGTTCTATCGTCTGGGAAGCTTCATCCTCCTTCCCGGTCTCGATCCCGAGGTCCTGAAGGGTGGTATCAGCGGTACCCAGGAAGGTCTCGTCGGACTGCTCAACATGTTCTCCGGCGGTGCTTTCGGCAATGCTTCGATATTTGCACTCGGCGTGATGCCCTACATCTCGGCATCCATCGTGGTCCAGCTTCTGGGCATGTTCGTTCCCTCCTTCCGCAAAATGCAGATGGAAGGTGAGAGCGGCCGCCGCAAGATGAACCAGATTACCCGCTACCTCACCGTGGCTATCCTCGCCATCCAGGGCCCTGCCTATGTTGCCGGTATGATTCCTGCAGCAGCACGCACCGTTACCTGGAGCAACTTCATGTTCAACCTGGTTTCCACCGTCATCCTGATGGCTGGTTCCATGTTCGTCATGTGGCTTGGCGAGCGCATTACAGACCGCGGTATCGGCAATGGTATTTCCCTCATCATCATGATCGGTATCGTTGCCCGTCTCCCTTACGCCCTTTTAGCTGAAGCCGGCCAGAAATTCACCGGCAGCGGCGTGGGCGGTCCCATGTTCTTCATCGTAGAGATGGTTGTATGGGTGTTTGTCATCATAGCTGCCATTGCTCTTGTACAGGCTGTCAGGAAGGTTCCTGTGCAGTATGCCAAGAGGGTTATCGGCAACAAGCAGTACGGCGGTGTCCGCCAGTACATCCCGCTCAAGATCAACGCTGCGGGTGTGATGCCTATCATCTTTGCTCAGGCTCTTATGATGTTCCCTATGCTGCTTGGCCGTTATGATGCCACCCGTGGTATCGCAGCCGCCTTCTCCAACTACACCAGCGTCTGGTACAACATCGTATTCGGTCTCCTCGTTATCGTCTTCACCTACTTCTACACAGCCGTTACAGTGAACCCCACCATGATGGCAGAAGACATGAAGCGTAACGGTGGCTTCATCCCCGGCGTAAAACCCGGCAAGAAGACTGCCGAATATCTTGACAGCATCATGACCAAGGTTACCCTCCCGGGTTCCATTTTCCTTGCTATCATCGCATGCCTTCCCGCCCTTGCTAACCTCATGGGCGTGAACAACCAGTTCGCCAGCTTCTTCGGCGGCACCTCGCTGCTGATTCTCGTAGGTGTTGTCCTGGATACCCTCCAGCAGATTGAGAGCTACCTCCTGATGCGTCACTACGACGGACTTATGAAGACCGGCCGTCTCACCGGACGTTCCGGCATGTAATTAATTGAATGTAGAATCGAAAGTCGATATGATCAGACCCAAAACAGAAGAAGAGATAGAGCTGCTCCGCATCAACGGAGACCTCGTGTCGCGGACTCTTGCGGAGGTCGGTAAACTGGTCGCCCCTGGTGTGACAACTGCGAAGTTGAATGAGGTGGCCGAGACCTTCATCCGTGACCACGGCGCTATTCCTTCATTCGAAGGGTTTGACGGCTTTCCTGCAGCACTGTGCATGAGCGTAAATGATGTTGTGGTCCACGGATTTCCGTCAGACCGCCCCCTCGAAGAGGGAGACATCGTTTCCGTGGATTGCGGCACCCTTTACAAGGGGTATAACGGAGATTCAGCATACACCTTCCCGGTCGGGGAGGTGGATGCCGAAACCCGGAAACTCCTGGATGTCACCAAGGCATCCCTGTACAAGGGAATCGAAGCAGCCGTTGCAGGCAACCGTACCGGCGATATCGGATACGCGGTGCAGTCGTACGCAGAGTCATTCGGTTTTTCCGTTGTCCGCGAACTTGAAGGACACGGAGTGGGCCGCGAAATGCACGAAGAACCCGGCGTCCCCAATTATGGAAGACGAGGTCATGGTGCAAGGCTTGTAGACGGAATGACCATTTGTATTGAGCCGATGATTTGTGCGGGAGGCCGCGGAGTGTACCTTGCAAAAAATGGTTGGGCAGTACACACGGCAGACCACAAGAACGCAGCTCATTACGAGCTTACGGTTGTTGTCCGAAAAGGCAAAGCAGTTCAGCTTTCGACCTTCGATTACATTGAGAAAGATGGTTCGATTAAATTTTAAAGTGAGTTTTTGACGATGTCCAAACAAGTAGCTATCGAGCAGGATGGAACAGTGATCGAGACCCTTCCCAACGCAATGTTCCGCGTTGAACTGGAGAATGGTCATGTCCTCCTCTGCAACATTTCCGGTAAGATGAGGATGAACTTTATCCATATCCTTCTCGGTGACCGGGTCAAAGTGGAAATATCACCTTACGATTTAACCAAAGGAAGAATTTCTTTCAGATACAAATAAAAATCAGATAACGATGAAAGTCAAGACCTCCATCAAAAAGCGCAGTGAAGACTGCAAAATCGTCCGGCGTAAAGGTCGCCTCTACGTGATCTGCAAGAAGAACCCCAAGTTCAAGATGCGCCAGGGTTAATGTGTAATTATTAAAAAGTACAGATAGAATATGGCAAGAATAGCCGGTGTTGATTTACCGAACAACAAACACGGAGTTATAGGCCTCACCTATATCTTCGGTATCGGCCGCAGCAGCGCCAAGAAGATTCTGGACACCTGTGGCATCGACCCCACTATCAAAGTCGGGGACTGGAACGACGAGCAGATTGCAGCCATCCGTACACTCATCAACAATGAGTACAAGATCGAAGGCGAGCTCCGCAGCTCAGTCCAAATGGACATCAAGCGCCTCATGGATATCGGTTGCTATCGTGGCATCCGTCACCGTGCAGGTCTCCCCGTCCGTGGTCAGAGCACCAAGAACAACGCCCGTACACGTAAGGGCCGCAAGAAGACCGTTGCCAACAAGAAGAAAGCAACCAAGTAATCCCAGATGAATTATGGCAAAGAAAACTACAACAACAAAGAAGAGAGTTGTCAAGGTTGAGGCTTATGGCGAAGCCCATATTTCATCCACCTTCAACAATGTCATCGTGTCCCTCTGCAACGCTCAGGGTCAGGTGATCAGCTGGTCCTCTGCCGGCAAGTGCGGTTTCCGTGGTTCCAAAAAGAACACTCCCTATGCCGCCCAGATGGCAGCAGAAGATGCTTCCAAGACTGCATTCGACGCAGGTCTCCGCAAGGTAAAGTGCTATGTGAAGGGCCCCGGTGCAGGACGCGAGTCTGCAATCCGTACCATCAACAATGCAGGTATCGTTGTTACCGAGATCATCGACGTAACTCCTATGCCCCACAATGGTTGCCGCCCCAAGGGACGCCGTAAGGTTTAATTGATTAAAGAAGAACTACTATGGCAAGATATACTGGTCCTACCACCCGCATCGCCCGTAAATTCGGCGAGCCCATCTATGGCCCTGACAAGACCTTTGAAAAGAGAAATACCCCTCCCGGACAGCACGGCCTCGCTGCAAAGCGCAAAAAGCAGAAAGAGTACGGCACCCAGCTCAAGGAGAAGCAGAAAGTCAAATATATGTACGGTGTACTGGAGCGTCAGTTCCGTAACACCTATGCACGTGCAGCCCGCATGAAGGGCCAGACCGGTGAGAACCTCGTTCTCCTCCTCGAAGCACGTCTTGACAACCTGGTGTACCGCCTTGGTTTAGCTCCTTCCCGCGCAGCCGCCCGTCAGCTTGTCCTCCACCGCCACATCACCCTGGACGGAGCAATCTGCAACATCCCGTCCTGCCAGGTGAAGCCTGGTCAGGTCATCGCCGTCCGCGAGCGCTCCAAGAGCCTTGAGGTTATCCAGAACAGCATCGCTTCCGCTGCCAAGTATTCCTGGCTCGAATTCGACGCCACCAATCTCAGCGGCAAGTTCCTGAATGTCCCCGCCCGCGAGGAAATTCCCGAGAACATCAACGAGCAGCTTATCGTTGACCTCTACTCCAAGTAACAGACTTAACACCCCAAAGACTTATGGCAATCTTAGCATTTCAGAAACCGGACAAGGTGATCATGCTCGAAGGCACCGACACCGTCGGACGTTTCGAGTTCCGTCCTTTGGAACCCGGATACGGCCAGACTATCGGCAATGCCCTCCGCCGCATCCTCCTTGCCTCACTCGAAGGTTTCGCCATTTCCGAGATTCAGGTTAACGGTGTCCAGGACGAGTTCCAGACCATTCCCGGCGTTATCGAGGGAATGCAGGACATCATCCTTAACCTGAAGCAGGTCCGCTTCCGCCGCATGGTGGAGACCGAGGACAGCGCAGTGGCGAACATCACAATCAGCGGCAAATCAGAATTTACCGCTGAGGACATCTCAGAGGGATTGTCTTCTTTCAAGGTGTTGAATCCGGAGCTGCACATCTGCTCACTCGAGCCTTCCGTAAAACTTGAAATCACCCTGACCATCACCAAGGGCCGCGGTTTTGTCCCGGCCGACGAGGAGAGGGACGAGAACACGCCCATCGGCACAATTCCCGTGGACGCCATCTACACCCCTGTGAAGAAAGTCAACTGGACCGTGGAGAACTACCGCGTTGAACAGAAGACCGACTACGAAAAGCTCCTCCTCGAGATTGTCACCGACGGTTCCATCACCCCGGAGGCCGCCCTGCAGGACGCAGCCAACATCCTCATCTATCACTTCAAGCTCTTCACAGACGACAAGAAGATAGCCATCGAGTCTGCCGTAGAGACAGACAGCAAGGAGCTTGACGAGGAGTCCCTGAGGATGCGTCACCTTCTCCTTACCAAACTTTCCGATATGGGCCTCTCCGTGAGGGCGTTCAACTGCCTCAAGGCTGCCGATATCGACACCTTCGCAGACCTTGTGTCCTACAACCGCAGCGAACTCATGAAGTTCCGCAACTTCGGCCGCAAGTCCCTCAGCGAAATAGACCTCCTGGTAGAGAAGATGAAGCTTTCCTTCGGCATGGATGTCACCAAGTACAATATTGAACCTAAGAAAAAGATCGTTTAACAATGAGACACAATAGAGCAGTCAATCATCTTGGTCGCAAGAGCGGTCACCGCAAGGCGATGCTCGCCAACATGGCATCCTCCCTCATCCTGAAGAAGAGGATCACCACTACCGAGGCCAAGGCCAAGGCCCTCAAGCCTTACGTAGAGCCCCTCATCACCAAGTCCAAAGAAGACACCACCCACTCACGCCGCGTTGTTTTCAGCTATCTGAAGGACAAAGAGGCAACTGCAGAACTCTTCCGCACAGTGGCTCCCAAGGTTGCAGACCGTCCCGGCGGATACCTCCGTATCCTGCACACCGGTTTCCGCAGCGGAGATGCTACCGAAATGGTTCTCGTAGAGCTTGTGGACTTCAATGAGGCCGCACTCGCACCCAAGAAGGAAGTCAAGAAGAGCACTCGCCGCAGCCGTGCAAAGAAGGCCGAAGCCCCCGCAGAGGCACCCGCAGCCGAAGCTCCCGCAGAGCCCGCAGCAGAAGCACCTGCAGCCGAGTAATTCAAGATACTCCTGTTTAAACGTCCAGTCCTCAAGGCTGGGCGTTTTTTGTGTTTTACACGCTTTTTGGTTAACTTTGTTTGTTAAAACCTGAAACCATGGAAGCCAACGTAGGCCTATTTAATGAAAGTTTTCCCCCGGTAATGGACGGCGTAGCCGTATGTGTCCAGAACTACGCATATTGGCTGCAGCAGAAAGTTGGAGGAGTATCGGTAATCACCCCCAACAAGATGGGTGCCAATTACGGCCAGTACCCTTATGAGGTCCTTGACTACATGTCTGTACCGGTGCCGTTCCGCCATCCTTATGTTACCGGCATCGCCCAGATAGATCCGCTCTTCAGGGCCAAGCTCTCAAGGCGCAAGTTCAAGTTGGTCCACGCCCATTCGCCCTTTTCCTCAGGACTTATGGCCGCGCAGGTAGCCAAGAGCCAGAACATCCCGCTTGTGGCCACCTTCCACTCAAAGTTCAAGGACGATTTCAAGAAGGTGGTCCCTTCGGACATGCTCGTAGACCAGGCCATCAAGATAGTGATGGAATTCTTCGACAAGGCCGATGAGGTCTGGGTCCCGCAGGCCTCCGTGGAGGAGGTCATCCGCGAATATGGCTACAAGGGCCACGTGGAGGTCGTGGACAACGGCAGCGACCTTGTCGCCGATTATCCCGAATCCTATTTCCAGGATTCCCGCCGCGTCCTGGGCATTTCTCCCGACGAATTCGTCTTCCTTTTCGTGGGCCAGCACATCTGGCAGAAGAACACCCGCTTCATCATAGAAGGCCTGGAACGCATCAAGGACCTTCCCTTCAGGATGTTCTTCGTGGGAACGGGCTATGCTGCCGATGAGATGAAACAGCTCGTCCATGACAAGAGCCTTGACGACAAGGTAACCTTCACCGGCATGCTTACGGAGCGCGAACAGATTACACGCTACTACGCCGCTGCAGACCTGTTCCTCTTCCCTTCGCTTTACGATAACGCTCCGCTCGTCGTACGTGAGGCGGCAGCCCTGCATACTCCGGCCGTGATGATAGAAGGCTCTACCGCCGCCACCATCCTCAAGGACGGAGAGAATGGCTTCCTGGTGAAGGACAGCCTGGATGATTTCGAATCCCGTCTGAGGTCCCTCTATGTCGACAGGCCCCAGGTTCGCCGCGTTGGCGTCGCCGCTTCCCGCAGCATCGTTCGCAGCTGGGAAGACGTGGTTGGAGAAGTCCTTGACAGGTACAATCACATTATAGCCAGAAAATCTCAGATAAGGCCGCTCAAATAAAATTATTTTGATTATATTTGGGGATACAAACTGCAAATTAGCAATAACAAAACTATAAAACAATGTCAGCAAAAGGTAAAAACAACACCGTAGCCCTTGTCACAATGTGCTTCATCTTTGCGATGATTTCCTTTGTGACCAATATGGCTGCTCCTTTCGGTGTCATCTGGGGCAATCAGTATGAATGGTCCAAGATGGCCGGTAACCTTATGAATTTCGCAGCATACCTTTTCATGGGTATTCCAGCCGGCAAGATGCTCCTTTCCGTGGGCTATAAGAAGACCACCCTTATCGCTCTTGCGACCGGTTTCGTAGGTATCTGCGTCCAGTATCTGTCAAGCTTCAGCTTCCTTGGCGGAGCCGCTATCTATGTTTATCTGCTTGGCGCTTTCATCTGCGGTTTCTGCGTATGTATGCTCAACACCGTGGTCAACCCCATGCTCAACATCCTTGGCGGCGGCGGCAACCGCGGCAACCAGTTCATCCAGATCGGCGGTACCCTGAATTCCCTCACCGGAACCCTCACCCCGCTGCTTGTTGGTATGCTTGTGGGCACCGTTTCTGCAACTACCTCTATGTCTGACGTTACCCCTCTGCTCTTCATCGCAATGGGTGTTTTCGCAATCGCCTTCATCATCATCCTGGCCGTGAAGATTCCCGAACCCGCCAAAGAGCGCAAGACCACCGTCTACGAACACAGCGCATGGAATTTCCGTCATTTCGTGATGGGCGCAGTGGCCATCTTCTTCTATGTGGGCATTGAAATCGGCATCCCTTCACAGGTGAACTTCTATCTTGCCGATGCTTCCGAACGCGGAGCAGGCATCGCCCTTAACGGTGCAGCTATCGGCGGCGCTATCGCAGCAGTTTACTGGCTGCTCATGATGGTGGGCCGTTTCAGCAGCTCCCTCCTTTCCGGAAAGGTCAGCACCCGCACCCAGATGACAGTGGTGAGCACCGTTGCCATCGCACTTGTCCTGGCTGCCATCTTCACACCCAAGGCCGTTACCGTCAACATGCCCGGCTACAGCGCCGCCGACGGTTTCGCGATGTTCCAGGTTCCCCTGAGCTGCCTCTTCCTCGTGCTTTGCGGCCTGTGCACCTCCATCATGTGGGGCGCAATCTTCAACCTCGCCGTTGAAGGCCTCGGCAAATACACCGAATCCGCTTCCGGTATCTTCATGATGCTTGTCGTGGGCGGCGGTATCATGCCTTTCATCCAGAACCTCATCGCAAAGAGCGCAGGCTACATGACCAGTTACTGGCTCGTCGTTGCAATGCTCTGCTACCTGCTCTACTATGCAGTCATCGGCTCAAAGAATGTTAACAAAGACATACCCGTAGATTAATTATGGAACAAGATCTCGTTATTGGTATTGACGTAGGAGGACAGACCTCAAAATGCGGCATCGTCGACGCTCGCGGCACCGTTCTCGCCCAGACAGTCATCCGCTCCGATGAAACCGACAAGCCGGAAGAATTCGTAGCATCCCTCGCAGAGGCCTTGAATCATATCATTGCCGATGCAAATGCCGAAGGCCGCATCCGCGGTATCGGCGTGGGTGCCCCTAACGGCAACTATTACACCGGAACCATTGAAAGCGCACCCAACCTGATATGGGGCCACGAAAAGGTGGAACTTGCCAAGATGCTTTCAGAGCAGATGAACGGCATTCCCGTTTCCCTTACAAATGATGCAAACGCCGCAGCCGTGGGCGAAATGACCTACGGCGCTGCAAGGGGTATGAAGAACTTCATTATGATTACCCTTGGTACCGGTGTTGGTTCGGGTATCGTCATAAACGGGGAAGTGGTATACGGCCATGACGGCTTTGCCGGTGAGCTGGGGCACACCTGCGCTGTACGTCATAACGGCCGTGCCTGCGGCTGTGGCAAGACAGGCTGCCTTGAGGCATACTGCTCCGCTACAGGCGTTGCTCGCACAGCCCGCGAATGGCTGGAAATGACCGATGAACCGTCAGAGCTCCGCTCTCTTGACAAGATTACCTCCAAGGATGTATACGACGCCGCCAAAGACGGCGACAAGCTCGCACTCAAGATTTTCGAGTACACAGGCCGTATCCTTGGCGAGAAACTTGCCGACTTCATCGAGTTCTCCGCTCCCGAGGCTATCGTCCTCTTCGGCGGCCTCGCCCGCAGCAAGGAGTTCCTCACGGAGCCTATACTTAATGCAATGAACGCCAATGTGCTTCCTCTGTGGAGAAACAAGGTAAAGCTGGTCTACTCCTCACTCAAGGAGTCTGACGCCGCAATCCTTGGTGCATCGGCCCTGGCTTGGGAATTATGAGAATAAATCTGTTGACAGCGGTCTCCGCCGTGTGTTGCCTTCTGGAGGCATGCAGCGGCGGAGATTCCGTATCGGATCTTTCCGGAATGAGCCTGAGGGAGAAGGCCTCGGGGCTTTTCATCGTCCGTCCCGAGGCTCTCATCCCCGGGTATACCTGGGAAAATGACCAGGAACTTGTAGTATTAGGTCTCAAGGAGATTACTGATTCAATGCGGGAGGTTGCAGAGGATTATCCTGTTGGCGGAGTCATCCTCTTTGCGCACAATATCAGCGACGAAACGCAGCTCAGGCGCCTTGAAAAGGATATTCACGGCCTCTCCGGGCATCCGCTCCTGTGCATTGACGAGGAAGGCGGCCGCGTCGCGCGACTTGCTAACAACGACGCATTCGGCCTGCCGCGTTATGAGAGCATGACGGCTCTCGCGAATGAAGGTGCCGACGCTGTAGAGAAGGCGGCTGCGACCATCGGCAAATACCTTCACAAATACGGTTTTGACGTGGATTTCGCTCCCGTTGCCGACGTGAACACCAATCCGGAGAACATCGTCATCGGCCCAAGGGCTTTTTCCGATGACCCGGAGACCGCCGGAAAAATGGTGCAGGTTTACCTGAAGGCCCTCCAGAAGCAGGGCGTTACCGGCTGCCTCAAGCATTTTCCCGGCCATGGAGACACCAAGGCCGATACCCACCTTGGCTACGCCGTGAGCTACAAATCCCGCGAGGAACTGCTGAACTGCGAGATGATTCCCTTCAAGGCCGGCATCGCAGCTGGTGCACGCATGATTATGAGCGCCCACGTATCCCTCCCCAACGTTACCGGGAGCGAAGTCCCTTCAACCCTTTCCCCGGACATACTCCAGGGCATTCTTCGCAAGGATTTGGGCTATGACGGCGTCATCATCACCGACGCGCTTGAGATGGGCGCCATTGCCAACACGTACTCCACCAACGAGGCCTGCATTCTCGCCCTTGAGGCCGGTGCCGATATCCTCCTCTGCGTAAAGGATTACCGCAGCGCCGTGGATGCGATAGTGGCCGCAGTGGAGAGCGGTCGCCTCACAGAGTCCCGCCTGGACGAGTCCCTGAGGCGTATTTCTAAATTAAGATTATAATAAAACAATCCAGGTGTCCCACGTGGGACACCTGGATTGTTTTAGGTGTGTTTTTGAAATTACTGGAGGTTGCCTTCTTCGGCGGCCTTGATCATGTTCTCGTTAGCGGTGATGTAAATTTCAACGCGGCGGTTCTGGGCACGGCCTTCGTCGGTGTTGTTGTCTGCTACAGGGAATTCATAGCCAAGACCCTCGGAGATGAGGCGGTCCTTTGCGATGCCCTTGGTTGCGAGATAAGAAGCAACAGCCTTTGCACGCTTTGCAGAAACGCTCTTGTTTGCAGCCTCGGAACCTACATTGTCGGTGTGGCCGTAAACGTTGATGTTGGTTTCCTTCATGTCGGCCATGTCTTTTGCGAAGAGGTCAAGCTGTGCCTTTGCGGCATCTGCAAGGGTAGACTTGTTGAAGTCGAAGAGGATACCGCTGTCGAATGTGACCTTGATGCCGGGGAGACCGTTGACGTCGGTAACTGTCTCAACCTGAGCGTTCTCAAGTTCTGCGAGCTGCTTTGCCTTCTTGTCCATCTGGTTGCCGATGACAGCACCGGTGCCACCACCTACTGCAGTACCAACTGCTGCGCCGATAGCTGCAGCCTGGCCATTGCCGCCGATAAGATAACCGATACCTGCACCAAGAGCAGCACCTGCACCGGAGCCGATGAGGGTGCCCTTACCTGTGTTGGAAATACCGCAGCTCACCAGAATGGCGCCGCAAAGAAGAAGAGAAGCAAATTTTTTCATAGTACTATAAATTATTAAGTGTAGTCTATATTCATACAAAATTACTATTCTTTTTTGAAAAATTGCACACCTGGGGCACTATTTAATAAATTTTCAAGAAAAAATTTGCACTTTCAAAAAAATGCCGTATCTTTGCAATCCCGTTCGCGGAAATAGCTCAGTTGGTAGAGCACGACCTTGCCAAGGTCGGGGTCGCGAGTTCGAGTCTCGTTTTCCGCTCAAGGCGCCTTGGAGAAATCCAAGGCGCTTTTCTTATAATGGGGCGATTCGTATCTGGAGGCCGCGCACGCCTGCGGATATGAAGATGACGCACCGGCGTCCTGCAGCCGTGGAGGATGAATTTCGGGTTGCCGTCCATAGAAATCGCCGAATTAACAAATAACGCTAAAAAATCATGCATTTTTCTTCCAAATAATGTAAATTTGTCTCTTTGAAAAAAAGGAACTCAACGATGCAAAAAGAAACGTATTTATTCCCGTCCCTGAAACCGATTGTGTATGTCTTTCCATCTTGCGGAGCGGGTGGGCAGAAACAGGTAATGACTGCTTTGGCTAAGAAAATCCGGTTGCCAAGGTCGGGGTCGCGAGTTCGAGTCTCGTTTTCCGCTCCAAAACAATCGCCAGCCCTTGTGGTTGGCGTTTTTTTATAACGGATATACCCCTGCCCCGACGAATGAGATCAGATCGGCAGGGGCGATTCGTATCTGGAGGCCGCGGACGCCGGCGGATACGTAGATGTAGTCGTAGAGGGTGGCGGATTCGTGGATGAAAGTGGGGTAGGGCTTTTTCATGCCGATGGGGCTGCAGCCGCCGCGGATGTAGCCCGTGAGGGGAAGGAGTTCCTTCACGTGAATCATTTCGCAGTTCTTGTTGCCGGAAATCTTTGCGGCTACCTTGAGGTCTACTTCAGTGGAGCCGGGAACCACGCATACGAAGAGACCAGTCCTGTCGCCGCGAAGCACCAGTGTCTTGAAGACGCAGTCCAAGTCTTCTCCAAGCTGGGCGGCAACGTGTCCCGCATCCAGATTGTTCTCGTCCACCTCGTAGGGGATGAGTTCATAGTTTATACCGGCTGCGTCCAGCAGCCTTGCCGCGTTTGTCTTCTGTGCCATGTCAAAGCGCTTGAAAGGCTTTTTCATGCCAGCTGCAGCTTGATTAGTTCACGTTTTATGTCGGCCCCGTAGGCGAATTCTCCGACGTCGATGGAGTCCAGGAGATAGAGGTCCTGCCCCTTGAACAGGGTCTTTTCTGCCGTTTTGCGGATTTCATGGGCCTTGTCCAGCGTCTCTTTCGGGACGATTAGATGGCAGGGAATGACCCAGGCCACCGGGTTGATTGCCACGGCATGTGCAACAGGGCGGACGCCTTGGGGATTATCGGCAAGGGCGGCGAGCTCCGAATAGCTGTATATCCGTGTGCGGGGAATGTCGAACAGGGTTTTCCAGACCTTGCGCTGGAAAGGCGTTCCGAAGAGGCGGAGGTCTTCCCATTTCAGGTCCAGTGCAGCCAGCTCCCTGGTAGAGATTTTATGCGTGGATACGCTGCCGATGCTTTCCGTCGGCAGTTCTGCCAGGGCGGCGCCTATGGATTTGAGGTGCCTGTAGTCTGTGGAAATGGATGCGACCTTGCTATCTATTTCCGTTATAATCCATTGGGGCTCTTTCATATCTGCGAATATAGGAAAAAAATGCAGTATGTGCAAACGGGACCCTTTTGTGATTCAAAATATTTTTACTATCTTTGCAGCCCGTTTTGCGCGGACATAAGCCAGTAAAACGGAAAGTAACTATAATTTATTTATTAACAAACATTTATGCCTACAATTCAACAATTAGTCCGTAAAGGACGCGAGCAGCTCGAGGTAAAGAGCAAGTCTCGTGCGTTGGATGCTTGCCCTCAGAAGCGTGGTGTTTGTCTTCGTGTTTACACGACAACCCCTAAAAAGCCGAACTCCGCTATGCGTAAGGTAGCCCGTGTTCGTCTTTCCAACGCCAAAGAGGTCAATGCCTACATCCCTGGTGAAGGCCACAACCTCCAGGAGCACTCCATCGTGCTCGTCCGCGGAGGCCGTGTAAAGGACCTCCCGGGTGTCCGTTACCACATCCTTAGAGGAGCTTTGGATACCGCCGGTGTAGATGGAAGGACCCAGTCCCGTTCCCTCTATGGCGCAAAACGTCCTAAGAAATCTAAGAAGTAATTCATTCACCTTTAACATTTTTTCAAAATGAGAAAAGCGAAGCCTAAAAAGAGGATTCTACTTCCTGATCCTAAGTTTCACGATGTGGAAGTTACCCGTTTCGTGAACAATCTTATGCTGCAGGGGAAGAAGAGTATCGCGTATTCGATCTTTTATGATGCCATTGACATGGTAGGCGAGAAGATGAAAGATTCTGACAAGGCTCCTCTCGATATTTGGAAGACTGCCCTTGAGAACGTGACCCCTCAGATCGAGGTCAAGTCACGCCGTATCGGCGGTGCAAACTTCCAGGTGCCGACTGAACTTCGTCCGGAACGTAAAGTCTCCGTTGCCATGAAGAACATGATCCAGTTCGCCCGCAAGCGTTCCGGTCACTCTATGGCAGAGAAGCTCTGCGCCGAAATCGTTGCAGCATACAACAACGAAGGTGGTGCATTCAAGCGCAAGGAAGATATGCACAGAATGGCAGAGGCCAACAAGGCATTTGCACACTTCCGTTTCTAAAAGTCAAGCTTAATGGCAGCAAGAGATCTAAGGTACACACGTAACATCGGCATCATGGCCCACATCGATGCCGGTAAGACCACCACGTCTGAGCGCATCCTCTACTATACCGGAAAGACGCACAAGATTGGAGAGGTCCATGAAGGCGCCGCCACAATGGACTGGATGGTGCAGGAGCAGGAGAGGGGTATTACTATCACCTCTGCAGCAACTACGGCATTCTGGCATTATGAAGGCAAGACCTACCAGATCAATCTTATCGACACTCCCGGACACGTAGACTTCACCGTTGAGGTGGAGCGTTCCCTGCGCGTACTGGACGGCACGGTGGCCACTTTCTGCGCTGTGGGTCGCGTACAGCCTCAGTCAGAGACCGTATGGCGTCAGGCAGACAAGTACGGCGTACCCAAGATTGCCTATGTGAACAAGATGGACCGCGTTGGTGCTGACTTCCTCGCATGCGTCGAGGAAATCAAGACCAAGCTCGGAGCCACCGCAGTTCCCATCTGTCTCCCCATCGGTGCCGAAGACAAGTTCGAAGGCATCGTAGACCTCATCGACATGAAGGCCATATTCTACAACAGCTCAGAGGAGCTCGTCAACTATCACGAAGGCGAGATTCCCGCAGAGCTCAAGGGAGAAGCAGCCCGCTGGAGGGACATCCTTCTGGAGGCCGCGGCCGAATGCGATGAGACTCTTATGGAGAAGTACTTCGAGGATCCCGACTCCCTTACCCGCGATGAGATCATCGCAGCAATCCGCAAGGGCTGCATCTCCATGCAGATAGTCCCTGCCTGCTGCGGTTCCTCATTCAAGAACAAGGGCGTACAGTTCCTCCTGGATGCCGTAATGAGGTATCTGCCTTCTCCTCTGGACAAGGGAGCAGTGAAGGGAACCAACCCCCGCACAGGTGACGAGGTAGAGCGCAAGCCCTCTGCCGACGAGCCCTTCTGCGCACTGGTATTCAAGATTGCAACGGATCCGTTCGTGGGCCGTCTTGCATTCCTCCGCGCATATTCAGGCCGTCTGGACGCAGGTTCCTACGTCTACAACACCCGTACGGCAAAGAAAGAGCGTGTGGCACGTCTGTACCAGATGCACTCCAACCACCAGAACCCTATCGAGTTCGTAGAGGCCGGAGACATCTGCGCAGCCGTGGGCTTCAAGGATCTGCGCACTGGTGATACCGTGTGCCTGGAAGAGAAGCCCGTCACACTTGAGAGCATGGAGTTCCCGGATCCCGTCATCGGAATCGCCGTGGAGCCCAAGACGCAGAAAGACCTGGACAAGCTGGGTATCGCGCTCGGCAAACTTGCAGAGGAGGATCCTACCTTCACTGTCAAGGCCGATGTCGAAACCGGCCAGACCGTCATCAGCGGCATGGGTGAGCTCCACCTGGACATCATCGTAGACCGCCTGCGCCGCGAGTTCGGCGTGGACATCAACCAGGGTGCCCCTCAGGTCAACTACAAGGAATCCATCACCAGCAGCTACCAGCTCCGCGAAGTCTTCAAGAAGCAGACCGGCGGCCGCGGTAAGTTCGCAGACATCATCGTCGAAATCTCTCCTGCCGACGAAGGCGTACAGGGTCTTCAGTTCATCAATTCCGTCAAGGGCGGCAATATCCCCAAGGAGTACATCCCGTCCATCGAAAAGGGCTTTACCTCTGCGATGGCAAACGGTGTCCTTGCAGGATACGAGGTTCCTTCCCTCAAGGTGGAAGTCATCGACGGCAGCTACCACCCGGTAGACTCCGACCAGCTCTCCTTCGAGCTGGCAGCCAGGATGGCCTTCCGCCACGCATGCCCCAAGTGCCATCCGGTACTCCTCGAGCCCATCATGAGCCTTGAGGTGGTCACTCCGGAAGAGTACATGGGTGACATCGTGGGAGACCTCAACCGCAGGCGCGGACAGATTGTAGCAATGGACTCCACCGCCAACGGAGCACGCATCGTCAAGGCATACGTTCCGCTCGCAGAGCAGTTCGGATACGTCACAGTACTGCGTACACTGTCCTCAGGACGTGCCACCAGCACCATGACATTCGACCACTATGCAGAGGTTCCCGCAGCCCAGGCCAAGGGAATCATCGAAAAGAGCGGATACAGACTGCCCGCAGATGAAGACTAAAACAGCAAAGTAAAAATTGTATTTGATATGAGCCAGAAAATCAGAATCAAGCTTAAATCCTTCGATCACATGCTCGTGGACAAGTCCGCAGTCAAGATCGTTGATACAGTGAAGGCAACGGGTGCAAAGGTTGTAGGTCCCATTCCTCTTCCTACCAACAAGAAGATCTTCACTGTGAACCGCTCAACCTTCGTAAACAAGAAGAGCCGTGAGCAGTTCGAACTCGACTCCTATGTCCGCCTCATCGACATCGACGACAGCAACGCTAAGACCGTCGACGCCCTGATGAAGCTGGAACTCCCCTCCGGAGTGGAAGTCGAAATCAAGGTCTGAGGTTAATCCCTCAAGAATCAAAAGCGATCCTGTATTTCAGGGTCGCTTTTTTGTATTTATAGGTAAAAGAATTAACTTTACCACAAATATACCTTCTAAGTATGAAACGAACGTTCTCACTTTTCTTGATTGTATTACTCCACGCGTCTGTTTACGCACAGGAGTACAGAGTGTCATCACCCAGTCGAGACAGTGTGGCGGTTGTTGACGCGGATGGGCATAAGAATGTATCACTGACATCCCGCCCGTATAGTCCAATTGCGGCGACGTCAAGGACAGAAGCGACAATCAAGCGTGAGTCGTACCATTCCATTGAGGAGATGATTCATGTGCAGAAGGAAAGGGAGACGGCAGTTGTGCAGCGTATCGGGTCAGTTCCGTCACGAGAGTTGTCTTCGTACTATCCGGGTTCAATACCTTTTGAAGAGTCGGTAAGTCCTACTGGCGGCAGGATATACAGTATACCGATAGCTACTGCCGCCGGCTGGAAATTGACACCTTCAATTGCTTTGGTTTATAATAGCCAGTCCGGTAATAATATTGGTGGTTATGGTTGGGGTTTGTCGGGCCTGTCAGAGATTAGCGTAAGGAACCGTAATCTTTATTATGATGGGACGTCAGTGGCCGGTATATATGACTCGGATGATGCTGTATACAGTTTGGACGGAATGCCTTTGGTGCAATCCGAGATGGGCGTTGCGGATTATACTTTGTCAACGGCAAGAGGCAGGGTGCTTGTGAGAAAGTATACTACGGCTGCCGGGAAGGTTCGATATTTTTCTGTTTTATATCCTGACGGTTCGTCGGCAATATTTGAATCGACAAACAATACGACCCCGCGAAGCATATATCCTATTACACAGTATACCGACATTGAGGGGAATACAATATCATTTACATATATTAATTACGATGGTTGCTATTATGTCAGCAATATCAGTTACGGTAGCAATGCGGAGATATCGTTCACTTATTCGACCCGTAGTGATGGTCCGCCTTATAAGTATGCTAGGAGTGGAGGATATTTCGGATATCCTAAAAGACTTCTTAAGACCATTACAAGCAAGGACGGGAATGAGACAATCTTTCAGTACACACTTACCCATGAAGTTGCAGATGGTGTATCACTGTTGAAAGAGTTTCACTGCACATCGGGGACAAGCGAAGTTCCGCCGCTTCTGTTTGAATATGGGAATGCTGGCGGCAATTCCGGTGGAACACCGTCTTTTCCCCTTGTTGACCAGTGTTTTTTTCAGACGTACTTCCAGCAGCATCCGGATACGACGATTCTATATAAACGCGGTCGTTTAATACCGGGGAATCAAGACGATGCTATAGTAACGCTACCGTCTTTCAATAACTTTTCATTGAGGGAGCGCCGATGGAGTATATTGCAATTTGGATATTGTGAGAGATACGATAGTGCATACTCACCTGATCAGGAGATATTGTGCAATTTCGCGGGATATATGTATTCCTCTCAGCGTACTATTCTTGCAGGTGACGGTTTTCAGCTTATCCAACCGGTTGACATCAACGGAGACGGGACAGATGAACTAGTTAAGATAAATGACTGGTCGTCCTCCGCCGGAGTCACCACATATAAAATAACCATATACACATTTGACACCAATTGCAATTACACCAGCACTGCTTTCACAGTAACGGTCAATGATGGCACCTCGAATGCACTCTTTAATAATCCGGCCCAGAGTTATTACCATTTTGGGAACTTTCGCGGAGATGGCAGTATTCAACTGCTTATCACGACAGTCCAGTCCTCGAAATTTGCTTTGGTGGATTTGTGTTCCCATGTGAAACTTAGCGAGTCGACATTGTTTTCGAACAGTTCCCAGGAGGAGAATCTCATTCTAGTCGCTGATTTCGAGAATGACGGCATGAGTGATATATGTCATGTGACCGAAACCGGGATGGATGTATATAGCCTTCCGTCATCTACCGGTACGACCTTTTCTCTTCGTACGACATATTCGGGCGTGTCAAAGTCACTATTATACACCGATCCTTGGCATACTTTGAATGGTAGCCATGAGATATTTTCCCGCATATACATTCTTGATGTAAATGGTGACGGTTATCTTGATATCATGTCCGCTCCGGCCTTGAACATGGATACCGGAGGCTCTTCGATCAGTACAGATATCTGGAACATATCTCGTTTCAACGGGAAACAGTTTGCTACCGAGACCACATCAGTGTATCTTCGCGATCAGGATGACACTGTAGTCTTTCTTGACGTAGACAAGGACGGACTTCCGGACATGCTCCACCTCCATGGTAGCAGTCTTTTGTACAGTCCCAATGTCAATGGCATATTCACAAGCACCAGTACATATACACAATTATCGTTGGATGCGAATGCCGGTCTTGTTCCTGGCGATATATCTCTGTTCGGGACAATGGGCGATATTCTTGTCATGTCGGGTCCCTTTGTTAATATATATGAGTTCAGCGTGGACCATATGCAAAGGCGCGGACTTCAGGCGTTTACAGATAGTTTTGGAAACGTCCATAGTAACCAATATGGTCGAACGGGCGGCTACAGTTCATCCTATCTTGTCGATACGGACAGGAGTTATTCTACGGCGAACGGTTTCTCACGTCTCCGCCCCCCTCTTGACGTTCTTGAAAATAGTTATACCATTTCCGGAACACGCCTGGTAAGTTCCGTCTCATACCTATATTGGGATGCCGTGTGGAATAGCCGGGGCCTTGGTTTCTGTGGATTTGGCAAGACGTTGGTGACCGACGGAGTCAACTTGGTATATACGACGACTCGGCTCAATCCGGAGAAGTTTGGAATAGCTGAAGAAATTAATACGTCAAAGAACAGCACGGGAACTCCATATTCCAGTGTCGTCAACACGTATGACGATAACAGTACGACATATGGCAAGCTTAATCCCCGTCTGACCAAGAGTGTCTCGAGTAACATTTTGACGGGAATAGAGACGACGACTACATATACATACGGTAGTTATGATTTGCCCAAAAGTATTCTTACCCGCCGTCGGATCGGAAGCGGCACCGCTAAAACAGAACAGATAGCCAGAACATATCAGAATAGTGTAAATTCAACAAAGTATGCGTTGGGGATCGTGACGGAAGAGTCCGTTATAAGGGAGGGAGATGGCACCTCTACATTAAAATGGAAGGAAAGAACAGTCTATACCAGGGATAGTTTTTACCGACCAATGTTAAAAAAGCACTATGTTGGCAAATATGGATTCGAAAGGACACCACTTCAGCCATTTGATAGTCTGAACATTCTTTCGGGAGGCACAGCTCAGCCCAACGCTCATGTAATTGACACTTCTGGACTTATTCCTTTTGATAGGCATTATGATGCAACAAACCTGGTGTCAGAAGTGCAGTGGCAGTATGATGCGAACGGGAATGTGATATCGGAGAAGACTGCACCGTACGGAGCTACTGAGTTCACAGGCAATACATATACATACGATAACAGTGGCCGATATCTGTCAAGAAAGACTGATCCTCTCGGGTGCTATATTGCGTATAATAACTATAATAAGTTCGGCAAACCACAGGTGGTAGTCAACGACCGTGGCCTGGTTTCATATTACAGCTATGACGACTGGGGTAACATGACGGAAGTGACCCGCCCGGATGGCGGTAGTGAGCACACTGCTATATCCTGGGGCGGTTCTGGTCTTTACACCGTAACAAGTACAGCTACCGGAAGCCCAGAGACGGTTACTCACTATGATGCTCAGGGGCGTGAGATTCGAATTGGGGAGAAGCGCTTTGACGGTCAGTGGCGGTGGGTGGACAGGACATATGACAACAGAGGCCGGCTTTACAAGGTGTCGCTGCCGTACCGTGGGACGTCAGCCGCTTATTGGAACACATATGCATATGACCAGTACAACAGACCGATATCGTTGACCGAGGCATCCGGCAAAGTGTCGTCATGGTCTTATGCCGGCACAAGCGTGACGACTGTAAAGGAGGGCATAACGTCGACAAGCACGTCTGACGCAAATGGCAATGTCGTCAGTGTCATAGATGCAGGAGGAACGATAACATATACTCTTCGTGATGACGGCAAGCCATCCAAGATTACCGCGCCCGGTGATGTTGAGACGACGTTTACATTTGATGATTATGGCCGCAGGACCAAGATGGTTGACCCTAGTGCAGATACACAGACAGATGCCTATGAGTGGTACAGTGACGGTTCATGCAAGCTGACCCACACCAATAGTCACGGAACAGTCAATACGTACCAGGATAAGTACGGCAGGACCACCATGATAGAGCGCCCTGGCGAATACAGTACGACCTACACCTATGACTCTTATGGTCGTGTGACCGCGGAGCAGTCAACAAACGGTACTGGGAAAGAATATACATATGACAGTTATAACAGGATAGCTACCGCAAAGGAAACGGTTCCGGAAGGGAAATGGCTGCAAAAGGTGTATGGCTATTCTTCAGGGAGCATTCTGGCCACTATACAGTATATCAACCATTCAGGCCCAATTACAACGGAAACATATTCTTATTCCAACGGTCACAATACCGGCATTACACTTCCGGATGGTACAGCAGTATGGACTCTTACAAGCGAGAATGACCTTGGCCTGCCAACGGCAATCACGTCCGGGACAGTGAGCCGGGAGTACGGATACACGGCGTTTGGAATGCCGACATATCGCAGAATGAGCAGTGGCAGCCTGCAGGACTTTACATATAATTTTGACGTAGCCACGGGGAACCTGCTGTCCCGTAGTGATGTGCTCAGCGGCCAAACCGAAACCTTCGGTTATGACAGCCTGAACCGCCTTGTTTCGATGGGGAGCAGGCAGATCACTTATGCCGCTAATGGGAACATACTGTCAATAGACGGGGTAGGCGATTTAATGTATGATGGACCTATCAGCCCTTATCGGTTAGGTGCACTCACACCCGAGGGGGAAACCATGTCGCTTGTCGAGCCACGTCAGAACGTCATATACAACAATGCTGAGCATCCTGAATCCATCAGTCAGAACGGGATAACTGCCTCATTGACCTATAATGGGTCAGACGATAGGGTGAAGATGACCATTACGCATGTTGCTACTGTGGGTGGTACCCTTGTCGCAGAGTATAGCTATGACCCCTGGGGCCGTCTAAGAGATCCAGAGACACTCGCAATCTATTCTGCTGACAATACGCCCGATCTCATCCTTGGCAGAGGCTTTACGGGTCATGAGCACCTGCCCTGGTTCGGCCTTGTGAACATGAACGCCCGCCTCTACGACCCCCTCGTGGGCCGTTTCCTCAGTCACGACCCATATGTTCAGACTCCGGACTTTACCCAGAACTTCAATAGGTACTCCTACTGTTTGAATAATCCGTTGAAATACAGTGATGAGAACGGGGAATATATTCATATTGTGATTGGGGCCATTCTGGGAGGCGCAGGAAACTTAATAGCTAATTGGGATAATTGTGATGGTTTTTGGGAGTACTTTACGTCAGTTACAGTTGGAGCAGCAGCAGGTGCTGCTATTGCTGCAACAGGAGGAGCTGCAACAGGCGCCACTGGAGATATTATCAGACAGACAGGAAAGGATTTCGATGGTGCTGACAATCTAAATTGGAAAAGTGTAGGTATTAGTGCTGCTGCTGGCGGTGTGTCTGGAGCTGTTAGTGCGGGTGTTGGAGTGGCAATGTATGGAGTCCATATCCCGGTGACTATCAATGGAACAGCAGTAGAATCTCCGATACTATCATCAGCTATAGCTGGGGCAGCAACGGGAGCTGCAGGTCATATTGCAGGTGGAACTATTGCAGGAGTTTTTTGGGGTGATTCGTTCGATTCTGCTTTTTGGAACTCATTAGATGGAATAGGTTCAAGCGTATTGCTAGGCGCAGCCTTTTCGGCCGCGAGTACTACAGCCTATTGTATGGCGGAAGGTGTTAATCCTTTAAATGGTAAACAATTATCTGCCCCTCCCTCTGCAAATAGCTTGGGACTAGAAAGTGAAGTGCAAAGAATAAAGGATGGTATTAATTATCAGCAATATAGACATGACGGAACTACATATTCAAATCGAGAAGGCCTTCTTCCTAGTGGCGTGACCTATAAAGAGTTTGTGGTGCCCCCTGTATCTGGTAATGGCCCCGGTGTAAATCGTATAGTTGTGGGAAGTGATAATAATTGGTATTATACGCCAGATCACTATAAAACATTTATTAAATTTAAGCCATAATTATTATGTTTATATATTTATCTAATTTTGAACTATTTCAATTATCCCATAAAGCATCAAATGATATTATAATTACCGTCGACAAGTCCATCATTGGTAAACAGGAACTAATATCAATAATTAGTCGTGGCGTTAATAGTCCTTACTTTGATGATAATTGGGATGGATTGGAAGAATCGTTACGTGATTTGTCATGGATTATGGATGGGACAATTCGAATCATCCATCAAGAATTACCGACTTTACCGTACAGTGATATGAACCTATATGTTTCGATCTTGAAAACTGCTGTGGATAGTTGGGATAAAAGTGGCAAGGGCGTTAATAGGCAAGACCTCAAAGTCTATTTTTCAGATTCCATAAAACTGTACATTGAAACAATGATCAGTACTGAAAACATTACCTGATAATCCGAGGTATTTTGTGGGCCAGCTGAAATTGTCCCACAATACTATGAAAAACTAGTAGATGGAGATGCTGCGGCGTTAGCAGCATTTAGAAGAATCAAAAAACTGTCTGAATTATAAAAAAGAAGAGAAGGGATTGGCCCCTGCAGGACTTTACATATAATTTTGACGTAGCCACGGGGAACCTGCTGTCCCGTAGTGATGTGCTCAGCGGCCAAACCGAAACCTTCGGTTATGACAGCCTGAACCGCCTTGTTTCGATGGGGAGCAGGCAGATCACTTATGCCGCTAATGGGAACATACTGTCAATAGACGGGGTAGGCGATTTAATGTATGATGGACCTATCAGCCCTTATCGGTTAGGTGCACTCACACCCGAGGGGGAAACCATGTCGCTTGTCGAGCCACGTCAGAACGTCATATACAACAATGCTGAGCATCCTGAATCCATCAGTCAGAACGGGATAACTGCCTCATTGACCTATAATGGGTCAGACGATAGGGTGAAGATGACCATTACGCATGTTGCTACTGTGGGTGGTACCCTTGTCGCAGAGTATAGCTATGACCCCTGGGGCCGTCTAAGAGATCCAGAGACACTCGCAATCTATTCTGCTGACAATACGCCCGATCTCATCCTTGGCAGAGGCTTTACGGGTCATGAGCACCTGCCCTGGTTCGGCCTTGTGAACATGAACGCCCGCCTCTACGACCCCCTCGTGGGCCTTTTCCTCAGTCACGACCCATATGTTCAGGCCCCGGACTTTACCCAGAACTATAACCGTTATTCCTACTGCTTGAATAATCCGCTGAAATATACGGATGAAAGAGGGGAGTTTTTGACATGGAATATTTCGCTGCAAGGATTATCTATTGGCATAAACCTTACTACAATAGGGATCCCTTTGGGCGTTGGCATCAACGTTGGATGGGGTAATGGACTTTCAACTGGAGTGTACGGGGAGATTGGTTATAGGGTGGGTTCTTTTGGCATTACGGCTAATTGCTCGTATGATTATAATTATGCTTTAAAAATAAGCGCGTTCTCTTTTGGAGCAGGAGCATACTTTAACGCTGGGGTTTTCTCAGCGAACGCATCATTGTCTTACTCTAATGGGCATTTAGGTTGGTATGTAGGTGCTGGTTTTGGCGTAGGAGACAGTATATCGGGTTATGGCGCATTTGTTAATTATGGCTCTGCTGGGTTTAATGTTGGATTAGGAGGCTATTACGATTGGTCAAAAGCATATACTTTTAGAAAAGGGTATGAGCAATTAGGAATAGGAGACGGCACTTCTTTAGATCCTACTGATGAAACTTTATTAAGATGCCAACAAGAGCGGTATCCTGATGCCCCTATGGATAATATTAAGATTTTTACTGTTGAAAATGTCCCAGAGGCAAGGCTGGCATTAATGAAGAAAAATAGTGCAAATGCTTTAACTATTCCGTATTATTTGAATGGAAAGGTAACAGGAAAATCGAGTGTTTATTTCAGGCAGGAAGCCTTTCTTAGTGCAAGAACACTGTATTCGACAATGGGGCATGAATTCGTTCATGTTTGCAACTATATAACAGCTGCGAATTACGGATATACCAAGACGAATGTCCGAGACCCTATGTTTATCGAATTAACGGAGTTTTGGGCGTATTCTTATGAGAGTAGTGTTAAACAAACATATAATTCATTTAATCAAGCCGCAATTATGAATTATTATGGCTATGATACCTTTACTAGCTTTAGCTACTTTAATATGAGTTGGTATACTACAAGAAATAAGAGTTTTGATAAATAATGAGGAATAATGTCAAATTATTAGCCATTGTGGCGTCTTATTGTTTTAGCTTTCTAGTTACTCAAGTGCAGTCTCGCGCGCAGGAAATATGTGATAGCAGCGGATTAAATGTACCCCCTGTATCACTATCAAATGTACCGGGTATATCAGGAACAAATGTACCGCCCATAGCGGAAACAAATGTACCGGGCGTATCACTTTGAAATGTACCACCCATA
>Ga0208297_1000305_pt1 | contig 116885 bp, 93 predicted proteins | sample LMS_cellobiose_e_FD_187367 | JGI IMG/M metagenome (GOLD analysis project Ga0208297, IMG submission 187367) | Rumen-fistulated moose microbial communities from Alaska, USA - LMS_cellobiose_enrichment (SPAdes) (version 2) | ecosystem: Host-associated > Mammals > Digestive system > Stomach > Rumen...
CCCGACTCCACGAAGTTGGATTCGCTAGTAATCGCGCATCAGCCATGGCGCGGTGAATACGTTCCCGGGCCTTGTACACACCGCCCGTCAAGCCATGAAAGCTGGGGGCGCCTGAAGTCCGCGACCGCAAGGAGCGGCCTAAGGCGAAACCGGTAATTGGGGCTAAGTCGTAACAAGGTAGCCGTACCGGAAGGTGTGGCTGGAACACCTCCTTTTTGGAGTTCTAACTTGATACTCTCAAATGTACTTATCTTTCATTATTATATAGGCTCTTAGCTCAGTTGGTTAGAGCGCTACACTGATAATGTAGAGGTCGGCAGTTCAACTCTGCCAGGGCCTACCACTCACGGGGGTATAGCTCAGTTGGTAGAGCACCTGCTTTGCAAGCAGGGGGTCAGGAGTTCGAATCTCCTTATCTCCACAAAAAAAGACGCAGACAAGTTGTCCGCGTCTTTTTTTGTGGACATACGCCAGGCGGGTGCCTGGCGTCTTCCTTTTATCACCCTGCACCCTCAAGGGACGGGGGAAAGTATTCCCCCGCACGGCTTCGCCGTCCCCCTTCGGTCGGCGCTTCGCGCCTCCGAGTACCGTTTGGTTCAGAAAAAGCCCCTCTGGTGAACAAAACCGGTTCTGAGTGCAATTTGGTTCAGAAAAAGGCAGTTATGTGAACCAAATTGTATGAGGATTGTTATGATTCCTACTTTCATTTTATTTGAAGTGTTTCTTAGTAACTATAGAAGCAGGAACAGCCTCCGTCTGGAGGCCGTTCTCATTGCTTCAGGAATAACCTGGAGTTGGTTTTCACTAGATCAAGTCATTACTGTCCACTAAAAGTTGTGGACGGGGGAAAGGATTCCCCCGTAGTCCTGCTTTCAAGTAAATTGAAGTCAAAATGAATAAATCTTTATAAAAACTTGTCTTAATCGTTTTAATAACATAACTTTGTTAAAGATCCTTGACATATTACGTGCAATGTAATAGTTTGCTGCTAAAATAGTTGAGAAACTTCAACACTTACCATACCTAACTTAAACTATCCACTAACTATCAACCGCAGTAAAATGAAAAAACCTATGTTCTTTAAAAGAGCATTGGCCATAATGGCCTTTGCCTGGGCCTTGTTGTGGGTGCCTGCATTGTACGCCCAAAACAGGCCGGTCAGCGGAACAGTCGTTGATTCTCAGGGGGAACCTATCGTAGGTGCTTCAGTGATGGTAATTGGTTTATCCAGGATTGGAGCCGTTACCGACATAAACGGAGCTTTCTCCCTGAGCGTTCCTGAAAATGCTAACATCAGCGTCTCCTGTATCGGTTACAAGACTGAATCTTTCGTGGTCGGAACTCAAAGTTCCTACCGCATCGTCCTTGAAGATGACATAGAGTATCTTGAAGAGACCGTAGTCGTGGGTTATGGCGTACAGCGCAAAAGCGATGTTACCGGCGCCATCACCCAGGTTAAGGCTGCTGATATCGAGAACCGTTCCGTAGCCAATGCTACCCAGGCCATCCAGGGCAAGACCTCCGGCGTACAGATCATCCAGACATCCGCCAGCCCTGGTGCCAGCTCAACTATCCGCGTACGCGGTTATTCCTCAAATTCCGCTTCGGATCCACTGTTTATCGTAGACGGTCTCCAGGTCAGGAACATCGACTATCTGGACCCTAACGTCATCGAGTCCATAGAGATATTGAAAGACGCCGCTTCCGCCGCCATCTATGGCGCCCAGGCGGGCAATGGAGTCATCCTGATCACCACCAAGTCCGGAGAAAGGGAGCGCAGCGGGAGAGTGTTCTTTGATGCTCAGTACGCTGTCAATTCCCTGGCCAAGGTTCCGGAAGTGATGAACGCCAAGCAATATATCGGTTATATGCAGGAGGCCGGCTTCCTCACAGAGGCGGCTCTGTCCCGATATGACGGCAAGACGGATACGAACTGGTCCGATGTTACTTTCACTCCAAGCCCTACCCAAAGATATACTTTGGGATTCCAAGGAGGGAATGACAAGAGCAACTTCTATACTTCCCTTACTTATTTTGACCAGGATGGAATAGTCCGGGGCGATTCCGACGTGTTCAACCGCCTTACGGCCCAGATCAATGCCGATTATAAGATCAAGCAGTGGCTGACGGTGGGCGTGAACACTTCTTTTGAGAAACGCTTCCGCAGGACCGTGTCCGAGAACTCTGAGTATGGTTCAATGATGACGGCCGTCCTCAACCTGGACCCTCTTACCCCAAATGTTTACGCTCCGTCCGATCTTCCGGAGATATACCGGATTAATATCGCCAACGGCCTGAATTACCTCAGGGATAAGGATGGCAACTACTATGGTGTATCGCAGATTGCGGAGAGCGAGCAGACACATCCGTTCATCCTCCGGGACAACCACGATTCCTGGTCTGCCGGAATGAATATCCGGGGCACGTTCTTCGTAAATATCACTCCTGTCAGGGATCTTGTATTCACTTCCCGTTTCGGTTACCGCCTGGGATACACCAACAGTTCCGACTACTCCTTCCCGTACTATGCCAGCGCGCAGAATAAAGCGACAAACTATAACCTGTCTGGGACATCCAGCAATAATCTCTACTATCAGTGGGAGAACTTCGCCAATTATTCCAGGAATTTTGGGAAGCATACCATATCGGCAATGGCCGGTATATCATTCATTGAGAGCAGATCAAATTATGTTACCGGCAGCGGAGATGTACTCAGGGCGTATGAACCTAACTTCCGCTATCTGAGCTATCTGACCACTGACTGTAACGACTCTGTTTCCGGAGTCGAGTCCCTCTCCCGCCAGCTCGCCTATATGGGCCGTCTGGGATGGACTTACGACAATCGCTATATGCTCCAGGTAAACTTCCGCGCAGACGCTTTTGATTCTTCCAAATTGTCACTCCAGAACCGCTGGGGATATTTCCCTTCTATATCTGCGGGATGGACGGTTTCAAACGAAGATTTTATGTCCGGCATAACAGGCGGTATCCTGTCCTTCCTTAAGTTCCGCGCATCCTGGGGACAGAACGGAAACATAAACGTGCTTAACAACTATCCGTATACGGCAACTATCAGTGTAGGAGGCGCGTGGGCGTTTTTTGGCACCGGAGAGACGCTGACATACGGATCGGCCCCTTCACGCCTTGCCAACCCCAACCTTAAGTGGGAGACATCCACACAGTATGACTTTGGAATAGACGCCCGCTTCTTCAAGGACAAGCTTTCGGTAGCGATTGATTACTTTGACAAGAGGACCGGGGGACTTCTGGTGAATACCACACCGGTAATGGAAACCGGTCTGAACTCCGTTACCCTGAATGCGGGTAACGTGCTCAACCAGGGAGTGGAACTGGAGCTGTCCTGGAGAGACCAGATAGGGGACCTGCGTTACAGCATATCAGGCAATATTTCCACGCTTAAAAACCGCGTCACATACCTTGATCCCTCTATCACGCGTATAGGCGGAGCGGGATTCTTCGATTATACCTGGACTTATTTCGAGAAGGGGTATCCCGTATGGTACATACGAGGATACAAATGCACGGGTATTGACAGCGAAACCGGAGAGCCTCAGTTCGCAGACTATGACGGGGACGGCCTTATCTCCAGCGCCGATGCGGCCTGGAATCTGGGTTGCGCCATTCCGGATTTCACCTATGGAATAACCTTGAACCTTGCTTGGAAAAACTTCGATTTGGTTTGTTTCGGCACCGGCTCCCAAGGCAATGAAATAGTTTCCTGCCTCCATAGGATTGACCGTCCTATGAACAATAACCTCAGCCTCTACTACAACAAGCGCTGGACCCCTTCCAACAAAAACGCTTCTTATCCCAGACCCGGCTGCAATTTTGAAACAGAGTACTGGCATTCCAGCGCCTGCGTGTTTGACGGTTCTTTCTTCAAGATCAAGCAGATCCAGCTTGGATACAGCGTACCGCAGGATTTTCTGCGCCGCTTGGGGATGACCACCGCCCGTCTCTATCTTTCTCTTGACGATTACTTCACTATCACCAGATATATGGGGTTCGATCCGGAGGCCTCTTCAGGATCGACATCCGCAATGGGTATGGATAAGGGATCTTTCCCTCCGTCCAAGAAAATTGTCTTTGGAGTAAACCTTGCTTTCTAACTTAAAATGACTGGAGATATGAAAAGAATAATATCAGTATTGGGTATACTGCTTGCTGCGGTGTACTTCACCTCCTGCAACCAGGATCTCCTGAACATCCAGCAGAAGGGGGCCGTTTCCCAGGAGGATTTCTACCAAACCGATGGCGACGCCCTTGCCGCTGTCACGGCGGTTTACGCCCAGGTCCGCTCGTATTATTACAATTACAAGTTCTTCACGAACCTTCCTTCTGACGACATATACTGCGGAGGCGGCTCGCGGGGAGACAATGACCAGTGGGCCCAGCTCAACGAATACCGCACACACGCCCAGACAGGATCGCTTAGCGGATACTACCGCGGCGCGTACAATATCATATTCAGGTGCAACCTGCTCATCAACAATATGGACGAGAGCACGGAAGTCAGGAAACGCTGCATTGCCGAGGCACGCTTTTTCCGCGCCTGGGCGCATATGGTCCTGACAGAATATTGGGGAACGCCGCCGCTTGTCACAGAAGTGCTTACCGGAGCCGAAAAGCCGGCCAACACTCCAAAGGAAGACCTTTGGAAATTCATCATAGACGAGTTTGCAGCCTGCTCCGCTTACCTTCCGTCCAAGACATCAAAATTTGATAAAGAGACGATATGCCGCATCACAAAAGAAACCGCCCTTGCTTATCAGGGCAAGGCCCAGGTTCTTTCAGGGGATTATGCCGGAGCAAAGGTTACCCTGAAGAGAGTGATAGACTCCGATAAGTTCGACCTGGTTCCCAGCGACCGCTTCAAGTATATCTGGAGCAAGGAGGGCGACCTGTGCGAAGAGGTGGTAATGGCGATGCACGTCACGGAAAACAGCACAAACACCTACAACAACGATATGCTATATCTTATGTGGGGCTGGCGCGCAGACCACGTCAACAAGCTGCCAGTTGCGTTCTACAACAACAGCTGGGGCTTTATGAACCCCACCAAGGCTTTCTATGAAGCATTCGTCGCCCACGACGGGCCTGATTCTTACAGGATAAAGGCATCCGTGGCTTCCTACGAGCAGGTTCTGGCAATGGATTTTGGAACAGATGCTTCCGGGAATCCCATCGAGTTCAAGATCCTTACTCCCCTGCACGGGCACGAGGGCTATTTTGACCTGAAATATGCGTATTACAACCAAAACGCCGTAAAGGCCCGCTCAGGGTACTCTTACATCAATGACAGGCTGTATATGCGTTATGCCGAGGTGCTCCTGCTGTATGCTGAGGCCTGTGCGCAGGCCGGCGACGACGGGTCAGGACTCGCCGCCCTGAACAAGGTGCAGATAAGGGCAGGTGCGCCTGTCACAGACCTGACATTGCAGAACGTCAAGGATGAGAAACGCTTCGAACTATATCTGGAAAGCTGCCGTTTTGTTGACCTGGTCCGCTGGGGAGATGCCTATGAAGCCCTTAAGGACCACTATGAGAGCATTCCTGATTTCCAGGACGGAGTGGTCACCTGGAATAATTACAATACAGGCAAAACCCACGGTTTCCAGTCAGGGAAGAATGAGGTTTATCCTTTCCCTTACAATGAAATACAGATAAACGACAATCTTGAGCAGAACCCAGGGTACTAACCAGAAAGATAAAATAAAAAAAAGTGGCCGTTGTGGTCACTTTTTTTATTACGCCTCTTTCTTGGCCTTGATCTCGCTGATCTTGGCTTTTGCCTTGTCAGTGAGTTCCTTGGCTTCTTCCTTGGCCTCAGCGTATACTTCCTTTGCCTTTACGGCTGCTTTCTCTCCAAGGTCCTTGGCTTTGAGTGAAGCTTTGTCATATGCTTCCTTGGCCTCATCCTTAATCTTGTCGTATGCCTGTCCGGCCTTGTACTGTACCTTTTCTGCTATTGTGACTTTGCCGTCACCGTTAAGGTCCATAGGGTTCTTTACTTCTTCTGCCATAGTGTTAAAAATTTAGTTCTATACAAATTTATAAAAAAATCATTTCCACTGGTCTTTTATGTTCCATTCAGGGATGAACTCCAGGTAGGGGGTGCCGTCCTGGCGGAACAGGATGGGCAGCCATATGTAGCGGCCGTCTATGGGATTGCGCGGGCGCCAGTTGTCCGCCATAAAAATGAAGGCGTCCTTCTTGCCGGGAACCGGCAGGATGAATGTGCTCTGGCCGTGGTATGTCAGGTCCGCATCCTCTCCGGTGCAGGGGTTGGGATGCTGGGTCCAGGGGCCGAAGATGTCTGTGGCCGAGAACATCCTGGCGGCGTTTGGATCCCATCCGGTGCAGCCGGATGTGATCATCCAATAGACGCCGTCCTTTTTGAAGATGGCGGGGGCCTCGTTGTGTCCGGCGGGGATTATGCGGGCGTATCGGCCGCTGTGCGCGGTGTAATCGTCAGTAAGTTCGGCAATGTTAAGGGTGAGGTTGTCCTCGGCGGAGTAGATGTGGTAGGCCTTGCCGTCGTCATCTACGTAGAGGGTCTGGTCGCGGGACATCTGGCCTTCCTGGAAATCGTGCTTGAAAAGCAGGCCCTTCTTGACGGCTTCCACCCATTCGGGGGTCCAGGATTGCGGATAGTCCGCAGGGTCCAGGGCGTTCATCTCGTCTATTTCCTGCTGAGTCATATTCACGGGGTAGATTCCCGGGTTGCCCCTGGTGGAGCCAAGATACTTGTACGGGCCGGTAACGTTGTCGCTGATGGCAATTCCGGAGCGGGCGGCGTTGTAGCCGCGTCCCCTGAGTTCCAGATGGAACCACATCACAAACTTCCCGGTTGCCTTGTTGTAGATTACCTTTGGCCTTTCCATTATGGAACCGCGGGTGATTTCGCTCTGGGGGTCTTCCTCCACGCTAAGGGCAACGCCCTCGTTGGTCCAGTTTACAAGGTCCTTGGAGGAGTAGCAGGTCACGCCCACCAGGGCGTTGTTGCTGCGCTCTCCCTTGTGCTCTCCAAACCAGTAAAAGGTGTCGTTGTAATAGAGGATTCCGCCTCCGTGGGCGTTGATGTGCACGCCGTCCTGATCAGGCCATATCTCCATAGAACGGATGGGGGCGTCAGTGTAAGGCGAGGAACAGGCGGCGGCTGCCAGAGCGGCTGCTGCAAAGAATAATTTGGCCAGGACTTTCATATGGGGAATCGTTTATTTTTGAAAAGGTAATTATTATTCTACAATAATAATTGCTATCTTGATAAAAATTTTATTCTAACCACTAAAAATATGAAGTGCAATATTTTCAGAGCCACAAAATTGTTGCTTGCAACAGTTGTGTCTGTAATGTTATTGAGTTCATCTGAACCTGTACCAATTTACCTGAACACCTCGTATTCTTTCGAGGAGAGGGCTGCGGACCTGGTTTCCCGTCTTACTCTTGAAGAGAAGCAGAGCCTTCTCGGAAACAATATGGCGGCCGTTCCGCGCCTTGGAATCAAGGCTTACAATGTATGGAGCGAGGCCCTTCACGGAGTGCTCTCCGGCGCCAACGCCGCCGCAGGCATCCCCGGACCGTCCTCTTTCCCTAACAGCGTTGCAATTGGTTCCACCTGGGATCCTGACCTTGCACAGAGGATGGCAAGCGCCATCACTGACGAGGCTCGCGCAATATTCCAGACCGGGACCAAGGGCCTTACTTTCTGGTCTCCTGTAGTCGAGCCCGTCCGCGACCCCCGCTGGGGAAGGACCGGAGAGTCCTACGGAGAGGATCCGTTCCTTGCCGCTCAGATGGCAAGGGGATTCGTCCGCGGATTTATGGGACCGGACAAGACCTACCTCAAGGCAGTTCCTACCGCAAAGCACTACTTTGCCAACAACAGTGAGTTCGACCGCCACGTGAGCAGTTCCAATATGGACAGCCGCGATATGAGGGAGTTCTACCTCTATCCTTACAAGACCCTCATCGAGCAGGAGAACCTGCCTTCAATTATGACATCCTACAACGCGGTAAACGGAGAACCTACCACCTCCAGCGAGTACTACGTTGACGTTATCGCCCGCCGCACATACGGTATGAAGGGCTATGTAACCGGAGACTGCTCTGCCGTGGATGACATCTTCACTGGCCACTACTATGTGGATACTGCCGAGCAGGCTGCCGCCGAAGGCCTTTACGCCGGTGTAGACTCAGACTGCGGAAGCATCTACCAGAGATATATGATCTCCGCATACGAGCAGGGACTCGTTTCAATGGCAGTGGTTGACAGGGCGCTGGTGAATATGTTCACCGTGAGGATGCGCACCGGAGAATTCGATCCTGAGGAGAAGGTGCCTTACACAAAGTACCCCACCACAATGATCAATTCCCCTGCAAACCAGGCTCTTTCAGTAGAGCTTGCTACCAAGACCGCCGTGCTTCTCAAGAACACCAACCAGGCGCTTCCTCTCCAGCCCAAGGAGATCAAGACAATTGCCTTGATTGGCCCCCAGGCCGATGACGTAGAGCTTGGACCTTACTCAGGACGCCCTGAGCAGACCTCTATGATAAGCCCTTACGCAGGAATCAAGGATTACTTTGAGAGTCGCGGCATCCCCGTAAACATCAACCTTGTCTCTGGTGCCGATACCAAGAGCAAGAGCAACCTCCTTTACGTAGCATACTTCGAGGTGGAGAAGACTGACGGCAGCGTTCACCGCTACGACGCCACCCAGTACAACGCCTGCTCGGAAGGCGTGACCGTAGGCTCCGGAATGGGGGAGGAAGAGCAGGTACGTACAATTGACGACGGTGCCTGGACTGCCTACAACAACGTAGACCTCACCGATATCGAGAACCTCACCGTTGGCCTCAACATCCCCACCGAAGGTGGTATAGTAGAGGCCAGGGTATCTTCCCCTGAAGGAAACCTGGTAGCCACAATCGAGGCCACAAGGGCTTCGGGCGCAAGGGTCGGAGGCGTTTACGGCGCCAGTATGCCAATGAAGGTGAAGGCTCTCAAGCTTGGCTTGAACGAGCCTCAGACCCTCTACCTGGTTTACAAGGCTCCCGCCGACGCTCCTATCGATGACAACACAATCAACGCAGCAAAGAACGCGGACGTTGCCGTTGTATTCGTAGGAACTGACGAACACACCGCTACTGAGGAGGCTGACCGCCTCACCCTGCTCCTCCCGGGCAACCAGATGGACCTCATCGATGCGGTTGCCGCTGCAAACAAGAAGACCATTGTTGTAATGCAGACTCTTGGATGCGTAGAGGTTGACCAGTTCAAGGACAACCCCAACATCCAGGGAATCATCTGGACAGGATACAACGGAATGGGACAGGGTGCAGCCATTGCCAAGGTTCTCTTTGGAGACGTAAACCCGGGCGGAAAGCTCAACGCCACCTGGTTCAAGACCGTAAAGGACCTTCCTGCAATCACCAACTATAACCTCCGCGGAGGAAACGGCGTTAACGGCCGTACACTGTGGTACTTTGACAAGCCTGTTTCCTATGAGTTCGGATACGGTCTTTCATACACCACGTTCGCATACAGCAACTTCAAGATCAGCCAGAACACAATCACCCCTCAGGACAAGATAACAGTATCCGTAGACGTTACCAACACCGGCAACTATGACGGAGACGAGGTTGTCCAGGTTTATATGACCACTCCTGACAGCCCTGCAAGCCTGCAGAGGCCAATCAAGAGGCTCAAGGGATTCAAGAGGGTTACCATTGCCCGCGGCCAGACCAAGACCGTTGACATTGACATTGACTGCGCAGACCTCTGGTTCTGGGATATGGACGCTGACAAGATGACCTATGACCAGGGACGCTACGTATTTGAGGTAGGTTCTTCTTCAAAGGACATCAGGGGCACCGTTACAGCCACTATGAGGGGCAACCTTGTTCCTCAGCTCAAGGTGGTTGTAGCTTCCGCCGGAGTTACCGTTATGAAGCCGGGTGAGACCGCCCAGGCCGAGTACACCGCCGCAATGACCGACGACAGCTTCTACGATGTATCCAAGGCAAGCGTAATATGGGTAAGCAACAACCCTAAGGTGGCAGAGGTTTCCTCAACCGGTCTGGTAACAGCCAAGTCTAACGGCGTTGCAACCATCACCGCAAGGGTTTCCGTCAACGGCAAGACCGTAAGCGGAAGCTTCCCCGTTAAGGTTATGCCTAACCTCAATCTCGCCAGCCTCACAGTTGCTGGAAAGAATGTCCTGAAGGCCGGCAACAACGCATACAGCTATGTCCAGAAGGCCGGTGCCGCTCCTGCAGTTGCGGCAAAGGCCGTGGATCCTTCACTTTCCGTTGACGTAAAGCAGGCCGCTTCCGTTCCTGGAACCGCTACCGTAAAGGTTACCGATTTTGTTACCTATGACACCAACGAGTACGTGGTTAACTTTGGAACAAAGTCCGCAAGTGACGAGTTCAAGGCCCTTGGCAACCAGTGGAACTGGGTTCGCGAGGACAGGACCAACTGGTCTCTGGTAAGCAAGCCGGGATTCCTGACAATCACCGCCGGCCCCGGCGAGGTTACAGGAACCAGCAACAGCGCAAAGAACATTCTTCTGCAGAGCGCCAACACAGACTGGACAATTGACACCAAGGTTGTATTCTCCGGAGCACCCGGAATGCCCTCACAGAATGCCGGTCTGATAGCATACCAGTGCGACGACAACTTTGTCAAGTTCACCTACGGAGCAGCTGCAATGGGCCGCGGCCGCGCGCCTATGGGCGGCGGAGCGGGCAGCCTGCAGCTGGTAGTTGAGGAGAACGGCAACCAGAAGAGCGCCGCAAACCTCAGCCTTGCCGGAATCATTAAGGCAGACAACACTCTCTATATGAGACTGGTAAAGAAGGGTGACACCTATACCGCATACTACTCTGTAGATGGAAGGAAGTTCACCCAGTTTGCCCAGGCAAAGGCTACCCTCAAGGATATCCAGGCAGGTATCATTGCCTGCGAGGGCGCGCAGAATCCTGCTATGGCCAGGATGATGCCTCAGGGAGCTGCAGCTCCCGCGGCAGCACCGGCCGCGCCGTTCAGCGCTTCCTTTGACTACTTCAAGATTTCAAACACAAGTGCGAAGTAAGATATCAGTTGTAATTATTGCAATCCTGCTGTCCGGGCTTTTGTCCGGGCAGCAGATTTGCTTTGCATATAAGTCCGTGATACCGTACAATGGAGTTTTTGCGGCGGTGGGGGAGCCCGGGCGCATAGATTTCTATTCACCGGAAGGAGCCCTGTCCAGTTCCGTGGAGCTTCCATCAGGAATGGAGGTCAACGATGTGTGCGTGTATGACGGCGCCCTTGTGGGGACTGCGGACGGAGCCATAGTCACATACCGCAACGGAGAACTTGGCTTCCAGCCCTTGCAGGGGGAGGCATCCGCCCTCATCCCGTTCAAAGGCAAGCTGATGGTTGCCGTGAACGGGTCTGACGGAGTGCGGATGCTCTGCTATGAAGGGCTCGGGATCCTTGTGGACGAGCTTCTGTTGCCGGTGGAGGGGAGGATGACCGCACTTACGGCATCGGAGAACTATTGCTTTGGCGTCACATCGGAAGGCGAGATCCTCCGCAGCGGCGACGGCATTGAGTGGCTTATGCAGGAGTTCAACGCGGATTACGAGGGTTATTATCCCCCTATGGAGTTCATTGACGTCGAGGCCGGAATGGACAACGTTGCCATTGTGGGACGCACCCGGAACGGGGGAAGCGCAATGTTCCTGTCCAGTTACGGCATAGTGTGGAGCCCCCGCGAGCTTTCATATTCCGGGACTTCGGGCAATTATATGCTTGAAGAGGAACCCCTTTCAATTATTTATGACCCACTTGCGGACCAATATGTCCTGCTTTGCACCTCAGGGGTAATGTTTTATGTTCCTGCCTGCGCGCACTGCAACAAACGGGAACAGATAAAGGCCAACGAACTGTATTCCCTGGCGTTCACCCCCCAGGGAGAGTTCTTTGTAGTTGGCTCCGACAGTTTTGCGGCTGTCGTTTCCAGATAGATTTGCTATATTTGGAAAACACTGATAAAATCATAACTATGTTCCGAAAATTCTTTGCGGCCCTGGTTATCCTTTGGGCTCCCGTCTTGTCAGCCCAGAACCAGAGGGAGTATTGGGTGGATGTCCTTGACCAGATTGCCCGCCCCGTTATAAGTAACCTGGCGGCAGGCACGCTCCGTGCCAATATGCCTTTTGAATCGCTCTCCTCTGACAAGGGGCGTATGGATGTCAGTCATCTTGAGGCTTTCGGCCGAACCGTATGCGGCATTTCCGCCTGGCTGGAACTGGGCCCGGACAACACTCCGGAGGGTCAGCTCCGTGCAGAGTACATAAAGATGACCCGTGCGGCTCTGGCCAATGCCACCAATCCTCAATCTCCTGATTATCTGACATTTGACGGTCATTCCGGAACCCAGGCGCTGGTGGACGCGGCCTTTCTGGCGCAGGGACTCCTGCACGCCCCCACCCAATTGTGGATGCTTCTTGACTCAGGGGTGAAGCAGAACGTGATCGCCTGCCTGAAGCAGAGCCGCGAGATCCGTCCGTACGAGAGCAACTGGCTGCTCTTCGCATCCATTGTAGAAGCCGCCCTGCTTGAATTCACCGGTGAGTACGATGCTCAGCGCCTCAATTACGGCGTTGACAAGTTTATGACCGGGGGCTGGTACAAGGGAGACGGCATTTACAGTGACGGAGCCGACGTCCACCTGGATTTCTACAATTCCCTGGTAATCCATCCAATGCTCACGGACATCCTCAAGATAATGCAGAAGCACGGCCTGGCGGAGCAGAGGGCAGTTGACACGCAGATAAGGCGCGAGCAGAGGCTCAGCGCTGAATTGGAGCGTGTCATTTCGCCCGAAGGGACCTACCCTGCTGTGGGACGTTCCATCACTTACCGCTTCGGCTCATTCCACGCACTGGCGCACACCGCCTGGATGAGCGCCCTGCCGCAGAAGATTTCCCCTGCGCAGGTACGCTGCGCCCTTACAGCAGTAATCAGCCGCCAGCTCTCAGTTCCTGGGAACTTCGATGCCGACGGCTGGCTTACAGTTGGTTTTGCAGGTCATCAGCTGCATATGTCGGAAGACTACATCAATACCGGAAGCCAGTATCTCTGCTGCGCTGTTTTCCTGCCCCTGGGCTTGCCTGCGTCAGATCCTTTCTGGAGCGCTCCTGACCAGGACTGGACCAACAAGAAGGCTTGGAGCGGGATTGACGTTGGAGCGGACAAGGCCCTTTAGTTTAACTTTTTGACAAGGTCGAACCAGTCTTCGGCCGTGGTAATGTCTCCTTTGGACCAGCAGGATCCAAAGTAGTAGGTGAATGTGTCGCCGGATTTTACCTGGCGGTAGACCATTCCGTGGTCGTCACCGTGGGACAGTGCGCTGAAATCTGCGTCCGGGACATAGACGGCAACTCCAATCATTCCGTCTTCCTTCTCCTGGCTCTGGTCTGAGGCCTTCTCCCACAGTGCATACCTGTCATCCAGCATAAGTTCCTCCTGGATGGTATCGTCCGAAAGGTGGCGGAACACGCCTGCAGCAATGTATACGGGCTCGCCGTCGTCACCGCTGAAGTAGTAGGTGTCTTCTGACTTGCAGAAATAGCTGTCCGCGGTCACCGTTATCTTCTTGTCAAAGGAGATATTCAGGTCTCCTACGGTCCATTCCGGATAATGGAGGACGAACACTATCTTTTCCGGAGAGCTTTCCAGAATCTCCCAGCTGCGGTAGTTGGTAGCGGGGTACATTATCCTGTTCTCTATGATGAAGGCGGAACCGCCGCCGCCAAGGCTTCGGCCAACCTTGTAGCAGTCCTTGCCCTCGCCGTGGTCGTGGTGGTAGTAGTTGGGATCCACCTGGGCCTGGGCGTACCATTCATTGGCTACAAGACGTCCGGGCTTCTTTACCCAGATGTCAATTCCCGGCGACGTGGGATTGCCCTCCAGGGCCTTTCCGTAGATGCGTCCGGCAATGAGGTTGTTCTCAAAGACAAAGTCGTCCGAACGCTCTGGCACATAGCGCGCCATCACCTTTGGCTCCTGCGGCTTCTGGCCGCAGCAGCAAAGGCAAAGTGCGCTTGCAAGTATAAGTAAAGTCTTTTTCATCATTTGGGTTGTTTTCCTATATATGCCAGGATTCCGCCGTCAACGTAAAGGATGTGTCCGTTCACTGCGTCCGATGCGGCGGAGGCCAGGAACACGGCGGGGCCGCCGAGTTCCTCCGGCTCCAGCCATCGTCCCGCAGGGGTCTTTGCGCAGATGAAGCTGTCAAAGGGATGCCTGCTGCCGTCAGGCTGCCTTTCGCGAAGCGGGGCAGTCTGGGGAGTGGCTATGTATCCCGGGCCTATTGCGTTGCACTGGATGTTGTACTCTCCGTATTCGGAGCAGATGTTGCGGGTGAGCATCTTTAGACCGCCCTTGGCCGCGGCGTACGCGGAAACGGTCTCGCGTCCCAGTTCGGACATCATCGAGCAGATGTTTATGATCTTGCCCGCGCGCCTTTCCATCATCTCCGGCAGCACGGCCGAGGCCACGATATACGGGGCCACCAGGTCCACGTCTATCACCTGCTGGAACTCCTCCCTCTTCATCTGGTGCATAGGGATTCGCTTGATGATTCCGGCGTTGTTCACAAGGATGTCTATCTGGCCAACCTCCGCGTGGATGCGCTCCACCAGTGCCTTGACGTCGTCTTCCTTGGTGACGTCGCATACATAGCCCTTGACATTGCTTATCCCGGCCTCCCTGTAGTTGGCAAGGCCGCGCTCCAGTGCTTCTTGGTTTATGTCGTTGAACACTATGTACCTGGCTCCGGCCTCCACAAAAGCCTTGGCAATGTTGAATCCTATTCCATAGGAGCCGCCCGTAATCCAGGCGTTCTTTCCTTCAAGTGAAAACAGATTGCCCATACTTACTTGAGATCAGTGGTTGCGCAGCCGTCCATATCGTTGTAGTCCAGATTCTCTCCGCACATTGCCCAGATGAAGGTGTAGTTCTTTGTGGCGCAGGCGGCGTGGATGCTCCATTCAGGAGAAATCACGGCCTGCTCGTTCTTCATCCATATATGGCGGGTCTCGTCTGTGGTGCCCATAAAGTGGCACACAGCCTGGTCGTTGTCCAGGGCAAAGTAGAAGTAGACCTCCATACGGCGGTTGTGCGTGTGGGCGGGCATAGTGTTCCAGGTGCTGCCTGGCTTGAGTTCCGTCATACCCATCTGCAGCTGGCAGGAAGGCACCACTTCCTTAACCAGCATCCGGTTGATGATGCGGTGGTTGCTTTCCTCCAGGCTTCCCAGTTCCATATGCACGGCGTTCTCCTTGGTGGTCAGATGGTCCGGGTATTCTTTATGTGCTGTGGCGGAGCAGAACCAGAACTTGGCCGGCTTTGCCGGATCAAGGCTCCTGAAGAACACTTTCTTGTCTCCGCGGCCAATGTAAAGGGCCTCCTTGAACTGCATTTGCACCTCCTTTCCGTCAATCTCCACTACTCCGGGGCCTCCCACGTTAAAAACTCCCATCTCCCTGCGGGACAGGAAGAACTGGCTTCTGAGTATGTCTATGGGCTTCAGTTCAACGGCTTCGTTCACCGGCATTATGCCTCCCGCAATCATCCTGTCGTGCATACTGTACACTACATTCATTGTGTCAGGGCAGAAGACGGTCTCAATCAGATAGTTCCTGCGGAGTTCCGCGGTGGTGTAGCGCTTGACGTCGTCCGGGTGCGCCGCATATCTTATTTCGCTGTTTACTTTCATCTTTTATTCAGTTTTCCGTATTTGACAATGGCTTCAAGGAAGTAGTAGTCCGCGTAGGTCAGGGGGACGTCAATCTCGCTGCCTCCGGGGATGTTGCCCACTGAATGCATCAGCAGGAAGTTGCCGTTTTCCCCTTCCGGGGCGAAGTACTCCGGAGACGCCAGTGTGCGTATCTGCAGTTCCGCTGTCTGCCTGTACTGCTTTGCGCGGCTTGCGTCTTCCGTCAGGGAAGAAAGGGTTACAAGGGCCGATGCCATTATGGCTCCCGCCGATGCGTCCCTGAGCACGGGATCGCCTTCCTTCCAATTGTAGCGCCTGGGATGCCCCGGCGCGTCCATAGGAAGCGCGTTGGGGGTTCCCGGGGCGTTGAAATCCCAGTATGGGATGCCGTCCTCCGGGAGCAGCGGGATCATAAAGGCCGCAATCTTCTGCGCCTGGTCAAGGTATTTCTCTATATGAGTGCGCTCATACATCATAGTGTAGCCGTAAAGGCCCCAGGCGTTTCCGCGGGACCAGGCGCTCTCGTGAGCGAATCCCTGCACGGTCTGCTTGTGATCCAACTCTCCGGTTTCCGGGATGTAGTCCACCAGGTGGTATGTGGAATAGTCCGGGCGGAAGTGGTTCTTGATGGTAGTGTTTGCGTGTGTGCAGGCAACTGTGATGTAAGAATCCCTTCCGAACAACTGGGCGCAGTTCAGCAGGTGCTCCAGGTTCATCATATTGTCTATGATCACGGAGTAGTGGTACCTGTTGTCATTCCAGCTCTTGATGCATCCAACGGTGGGATTGAAGCGTGCTGCAAGCTTGTTGGCGGATTCTTCCAGGATTGGAAGATAGGAAGGGTCTCCCGTCAGGCGGTATGCGTTGCCGTAGCTGCAGTTCATCTGGAATCCCAGGTCGTGGTCGGTGGGGGTGCTGCAAAGGGTGGCGAGCTTCTGGGTGTTCTTCTCCGCCAGGGCCTTGATGTCCTGGTCTCCGGTGGCTTCGTAAACATACCACAGGCTTCCGGGGAAGAAGCCGCTGGTCCACCAGCGCATATCGGCATTTATGCATTCGCCGTCCTGGTAGGAGCGGGGGAGGGTGTTGGCGTCCAGGCGGGCGTCCATTGCCTCCAGCTGCACCACAGCTGTCTTCATTACCCTGCGGGCAAGGCCTTTCATTGTCTCCTTGCAGGAGCAAAGGCAGGCCATAGCGGCCAATGTTACAATGACTGTTCTCAAAAAACGGTATTTCATATGCATTATTGTTTAATTTCCGCGATAATGTCTATGGATTCCCTGCAAAGGGCGGTGATACGGGCCCAGTCTTTATTTGCCATAGCGTCTTTGGGGAAGAGGTTTCCGCCCATTCCCACGCACATAGCTCCGGCCTTGAACCAGCCCTGAAGGTTCTCCTTTTCCGGCTTGACCCCGCCTGTAACCATTACTTTGCTCCAAGGCATTGGGGCCAGCAGGGATTTTACGAACGCGGGACCAAGGACATCGCCCGGGAACAGCTTGCAGATTTCGCAGCCGGCCTGCTGAGCATTCCAGACTTCAGTTACGGTTCCGCATCCAGGCATATACGGTACACCCTTTTCATTGCAGAGCGCCGCCACTTCAGGATTGAAAATTGGGCTTACAATGAATTGTGCTCCGTTGTCCAGGAAGTATTCAGCGGCGCTTCGGTCCATTACGGTTCCCGCTCCCAGAATGAGATCCGGCAGATTGTCGGGGACGAATTCCGCCAGGCATTTGAACACTTCTTTGGCGCCCGGGCCCCTGTCTGCGAACTCGAACAGGCGTACACCGCCCTCAAAGCACGCTTTAAGCACCGCCTTTGCGGTTTCCGCGTCCGGATTGTAAAAGACCGGAACCAGCCCCGTACGGGACATTGCGCTGAATATCTGATCTTTAGTGAACCCCATATCTTATCTGTTGACTCTTCCTGAACCGTCGCCCGCCATAAGCGCTTCCACCTCCGCAACGCTCACGCGGTTGTAGTCTCCCCAAATAGTGTGCTTGAGGCACGATGCCGCAGCTGCGAATTCCAGCGCCCTGGCATCGTCCCCATAAGCGAGGAGCCCGTAGATGAGGCCGCCCATAAAGGAATCTCCCGCCCCAACACGGTCCACTATGTGGGTGATGTCGTACCGCCTGCTGCACAGGAGATCCTTGCCGTTGTACAGTACGCCTCCCCAGGTGTTGTGGCTTGCGTTGATGCTGCCCCTTAGGGTGATGGCCACCTTCTTTGCGGCCGGGAAGCGGTTGCAAAGCGCACGGCAGACCTCGATATATTTCTGCTGGTCCACGCTGCCGGAGGTGACGTCAACTCCCTTTGCCTTTATGCCGAAGACTTTGTCTGCGTCCTCCTCGTTGCCCAGGATAAGGTCGCAGTGCTCCACAAGGGCGGGCATCACCTCTGATGCGGCTTTGCCGTATTTCCAGAGGTTCTTGCGGTAGTTGAGGTCGCAGGAGACGGTGAGCCCCGCCGCCTTGGCGGCCTTGACGGCCTCCAGGCACACGTCAGCCGCTCCCTGGCTTATGGCCGGGGTTATCCCCGTCCAGTGGAACCAGTCCGCTCCGCCGAACACTTCCTTCCAGTCTATCATTCCCGGCTCAATCTCCGCTATCGCGGAATTGGCACGGTCATAAATGACCTTGCTGGGGCGCGATACGGCGCCCGTTTCCAGGAAATAGACGCCCAGCCTGCTTCCGCCACGGGCGCAGTGGTCCGTACGTACCCCAAGCGCGCCAAGCGAGGCCTCGCAGGCCCTGGCTATGTCGTTGTCCGGGAAGCGTGTCACGAACTCCGCATCCATCCCGTAATTGGCAAGGGATACGGCCACGTTGGCCTCTCCGCCGCCATAACTCACGTCAAACTGCCCGGCCTGGCCAAACCGCAGGTTCTGCGGTGTGGACAGCCGGAGCATAATCTCTCCGAATGTTACAATCTTGGGCATTAGAAAATGTTTTTCTTGAATCTTGCGGTCCAGTCTTCCAGCCGGGGACCTTGTTCCCCTTGCTTCACGCAGTAGAAGCGCTGGTTGGTGGTGGGGGAGTCAAGCGGGCCGCACTCGTCAATGTAAGGGCCCACTTTCACAAAGTCAAGGGCGTCCAGCACCGGCCTGGCATTTTCCAGGTCGCGGCCGGAGTACCAGCAGGTCTTGAGCCCCGGATAATCCTTCTTGAGCCAAAGGGCCAGTTCCCTGACCTTGGCAGGTTCCGCATCGCCTCCCATAAAGGAAACGCAGGAAATGCCGGGGTTCCTTTTAACAAGCATAGCGAGGGACTCGTTGTCGAGAACCTCGCCTATGTCCTGTGCAAGATAGCTTGAATGGCATCCCGGGCACTTTACCGGACAGTTGCTTATGTTTATTGCCAGGGTGACCTCATCGGGAACTTCCCTGAAGACCACCTTGGTGTCTACATATTTCATTTGACCTCCTTTGCGTAATACCTGTGCTTGGCCTCAATGTGTCTGTAGTGGTCAAAGTCGTCAATAGGACGAAGGAATCCGATGACTCTGGTCCACTGGCGCATAGGGGCGCCGCACTTGGGGCATACGTCCAGAGGCTGCTTTACAATGTGGTGGCAGTTTGGATCCGTACACTCGCTGTTGGGGATGTTGAACGTGAAGTAGGATGTACCCTGGGCAATTGCAAAGTCAATGAGCTTGAGGTACTGGAACTTGGTCAGGTGCTCCTCAAGGTTGCAGTGCAGTCCCACGCCGCCGTCAAGGAGCTCGGTGAACTCGCGTCCGTGCAGACGGAACTTGTCCAGGACGGAAGTCTCGGGATCGTCCGCAAGGTAGAAGTATGAGTTGTAGAGCACCCTGTTCTCAGGAACCCAGTATCCGTCCTCCTTGTCCCAGTTGTAGTTCTTGGAGCTGAGGCCCTCTGCGGGCACGAACTCCTGGTTGAACTGGAACAGCTTGGTGGAGTGGGCCTTGTTCTGTTCGCTGATGGTTCCGGTCACAAGGCGGCAGAACTCCATATACGGCTTGTTGTAGTTGCAGGTGAGGCCTATGAACTCCGCGGCCTCGTTGATTCCGTTCTCTCCAATTGTGCTGTACAGCTTGTTCATCTTGATGTAGTTGGCCTTGGATGCGTTGAGCATTCCGGCTTTCTCCGTGTCGTACAGCAGGGTCTTGTATGCGATGTGGTATTTGTAAACCCTTTCAAGGATGTCAACCAGATACTGCTTGAAGTCTGCGGAGAGATCCTTGAAATGCTCTTTCACGTATTCGCGGTCCATCTCGCGGTCCTTGGCCCAGTTCTGGATGATTCGGTTGAGGTTGAGGGTGATAACGTTGGCGCTTCCGGTCTGCACTCCGGTGAGCCCGTTGGTAAAGGTGAACACGTTCTCCTGGATCTCATTGCGGAGACGGCAGCAGGAGGCCAGTCCGTTGGGGTTGTCGGAGATATAGGTGAAGAAGGAGTGCCCCTCTGAATACATCTGGGCGGTGAAGTCCTTGTACTCCTTGTCAATGATATCGTTTCCGTTGGAAAGGAGGGCCATAGTCTCTACCGGGAAGGTAAGCAGGGTCTTGGTCCTTTCCTTGTTGAACCAGCGCATAAAGTCCTTCTGCAGGTAGCTCACGCGTTCCCAGGACGGCTTGCTTCCGTCAGGGAAGTAGAAGTCGTCGAACAGGGCGTGCCAGTAGTTGCTGTCGTAGTAGCTGATGTTGGTGAAAGGAGACTGGTAGCTGCGGTTTCCTGCAGGCTGGTTGATTCCGTATACGATCTGCTGGAAGGACTGGTGGATGGTGTCGCCAATGGTGCGCTTGGGGTACAGGGAGGCCAGTTCGTCAATCTTGTTGATGTAGTCCTCTCCAAAATCCTTGACGCAGTAGTAGTCAAACACGTTGAAGAACTCTCCGAACGCGACGGCGCCCTTGCACTGGGCGGAGAGCAGGAAGGCCAGGTTGCAGAACTGGCCGCAGAAGCTGCTCAGGTTCTTTGGCGCCGTAGCTCCAAGGCCGTCCATTCCGTGTGTGCCTTCCTGTACCAGGGGGTACAGGGATACGGCCTCGCAGTAATTCTTGACAGCCGGTGAGGAGGCTTCGTCGTGGACGTAGATTATGTGGCTCAGGAGGTCTTTCTCGTACTGGTCTGCAACCTCGGGGGAAAGTTCCTTGAGTTTCTTCTTCATACGGTAGCGCTGGATCTGGCGGTTGAGGGTCTTGTAGACCTCTCCGTCCAGGTTGGCCACGTTCTTGATTGCCACATTGGCGTTTGCGTCGGTCTCGGAGGAGGTGGCGGCGTTTGCGTCGGACTTGGCGTATGTGTCCATATAGTCCACCCTTTCCTTAATGAAACGTAGATCCTTGTGCTTCTCGCGGTAGAGGATGTATGCCTTGGCAACGGTGTAATACTTCTCGTACATCAGCTGGGTCTCCACAATGTCCTGGAGCTTTTCAACCTTGAAGGTGTAGTCGTCATCGAACATATCGATGAAGTGCTTGAGCCCTTCTATGAAGCTGATGGGGGTTTTCTCGTATCCACAGGCCTTGAAAGCCGATTCTACCGCTACTTCAATCTTTGAGAAATCAAATGGCTGTATTTCGCCGTTTCTTTTGATTACGTTCATATGTGGTTTAAGTTTCTTTTTAGAGAATAGTTTTCAGATGGAATTACGGTCAAAGTTAGTACAAGTTTCCCGAATACGCCGTATAATTTTATAAACAATTTTTTGGGGGTTTTTAACAAATTGGTTGTACCTTTGTGTATTGGTTTTGAAAACAGATTAATATGAAGATTATAAAGATTTTTGCTCTGCTATTTTTGTGCGTGGGAGTTGTTTCCTGTGGTGCTGACATTGAAAAGGGTCTCGTAGTCCATTCAGACTTCGAAGGAGACGCAAGGGATGACAGCCCTAATCATTATGACGGTATGCTCAGGAGCGGCGCTTCAATAAGCGACGACAGCGCCGTGGGAAATTCCTCCGTATATTTTGACGGCAATCAGGCATATGTAGAGTATCCGGAAGGCAAAGTTTACTTTGACGGAAGTTATTCCATCAGCATCTGGGTGAAATGGGAAGAGTGCCACGTATGGGACAGGATCCTGGATTTCAACCAGATAATGCCGCAGGCAGGAAACGCCGTAACCTGGCGCATCGGCTCCAATGTAGACGGCAAGGCCAACAGTCTCTGGCTGGACCAGTGGGTGCTTGACAACGACAACAATCCCGTTTCCAGCATCATCTCCCTGGATAATGTCCCGGCGGACGCAGGCCTTGGCTACAGTGTGAAACTTGGACAGTGGGACCACTACGTAGTAGTATATGATGTCTCCGCTTCCAACTCCCAGGGCGTCAAGCATAACGAAAAGGGACAGGAAATCCGTTACCGCGGCGCCGTTACGCTGTATGTTAACGGAAAGAAGGTTGGCCAGAACAACCACTGCTTCAACCCTCAGCCAATCCCCACCGTTGCAAACTGGCTTGGCCGCAGCCGCTACCAGGGAGACCCTCATTTCAAAGGCTGGATGGATGACTTCAGGATTTATGACAGGAAGCTTTCAGCCAGTGAGGTCCAGACGCTCTACAAGCTGGGAGCAAATTAAAACAGCCCACTAATTACCCACTAATAAAGAATAACCCTAAATTAATTTTCTTATCGGCCCTTTTGCTTTGTGGATGCACGTCCAACCTGCCAAAAGTGCCGGAAGGTGTTCCGCCAACTGAGTACAAGAACGTAGTTGTGCACGACCCTTCCATTATGGACACTTCTGAGGGAGTGTACTACATTACCGGCTCCCATATGGCCGGCGCCAGGTCCAACGACCTCATCAACTGGGAACAGCTTTCTATGAGCGTCCAGCAGCAGAGCTGGTTCCAGGACATCCAGACGGAACTTGGAGACGTAATGGCCTGGGGACACACCCGTACTTTCTGGGCGGGATGCCTCATCCAGTTGAAATCCGGTCCGTATGCCGGGAAGTATATGATGAACTACTGCGTCTGCCAGGGCAGCTGCCCGCAGGGCGCAATAGGCTATGCCATTGCCGACAAGCCGGAAGGCCCCTACCACGACAAGGGCGTCCTCCTTTACTCCTTCGGTTCCAGGAATACGGCCGATATCTACGATGCCCAGACACTGGATCTTCTCCGCTCAGGGGAGTCCGGAAACCTGGAGGCTTACGCCGACATCACCGCCCCGGACGGCACCGTTGTCAGGTACAACTCCAACTTTATGCCCAACGCCATCGACCCTTGTACATTCTATGACGCGCAGGGCCAGCTGTGGCTATTGTATGGTTCCTATTCAGGCGGAATCTTCATTCACAGGCTGAATCCTGACGGCACAATTGACAAGACTTACAGCAGCGACTACTACGGCAAGAAGCTGATGGGCAGCTACCATACTCCAATCGAGGGACCGTTTATGATGTACAGCCCTGAGACTGAGTACTATTATATGTTCGTTTCCTACGGCGGACTCAATGCCAACGGAGGATACAACATCCGTGTATCCAGGAGCAAGAACCCTGACGGCCCGTTCCTTGACCCTGCAGGCCAGGATATGACAGACTGTATGGGCAAGCCCGGCCAGACAATGAACCGCCAGAACCCCCTGATTGAGAAATATGGTCTCAAGCTGATGGGCAACTTCCAGTTCTTGCCATCCGGTCAGGAGAGCAACGCATCAGAAGGATACAGGTCCCCTGGACATAATTCCGCATATTACGAGGCCTCCACAGGCAGGTACTTCCTTATTTTCCATACCCGTTTCCAGGGCTCCGGAGACCGTCACCAGGTAAGGGTTCACCAGATGTTTATGAACGAGGAAGGATGGCCGGTAGTGTCCCCACACCGTTATTCCGGAGTCATAGAGGGCGTGAAGTACGGCAAGAAAGACCTGGTTGGAGCTTATAAGTTTATCAACCACGGAACCAGGACCACCGGAGACCTGACTGAATCCACCATAATAAACCTCAATTCAGACGGTACCGTGTCCGGTGACGTTTCCGGAAGCTGGACCTGGAACAAGGCCGGCGGAAAGAATTACGCACAGTTTACCATAGACGGCAAGATATACAAGGGCGTCTTCAATTACCAGTACGACCCTGCCAACAATGTCAACCGATTTACCTTTACAGCCTGCTCCTCAAACGAGACAATCTGGGGAAGCAAGGCGGAATAGGGCCTTGACAATTAAATGATTTCTACAAAAGACACATTGCTGGGGAAACTTCGCAGTGGGGAGCCGTTGCGCGGAGCGGAGTTGTTCAAGCTCATAATGCTGATGTCCCTGCCTGCGATACTTGCACAGCTCTCAATGTGTCTGATGAGCTACATAGACGCCGCTATGGTGGGGCGCCTGGGCAGCGCCCAGGCTGCGGCGGTGGGTCTTATGTCTTCTTCTACCTGGCTCTTCGGCAGTTTCTGCTATGGGAGCAGTTCGGGATTCACGGTGCAGATAGCGCACCGCTGCGGTGCCGGGGATTACAGCGGAGCCAAGCGCATCTTCAGGAAAGGACTGTTAACGGTGCTGGGAGTCAGCCTGTTCTTTGCCCTGATAGCGCTTGCCATAAGCGGAAGCCTTCCGCACTGGCTGCGCGGAGGGCCGGAGATAATTGACGATGCCAGGGCTTATTTCCGCATCTACACGCTCTTCCTGCCGGTTTTCCAGCTTGCCGTCTATTGTGAATCGGCTTTGATTGCAAGCGGCAATATGAAGGTGCCAAGCTACACCAGCGTGGCTATGTGCGTGCTGGATGTGGTGTTCAATTACTTCTTTATCTTCAAGATAGGAATGGGAGTTGCCGGAGCCGCGCTCGGAACGGGGCTCGCGGAGGTCTGCGCGGGAGTGTTCCTGCTGCACTACGCGTGCTTCAGAAGCAGCGAGCTCAGGCAGGATATGCCTGTGGAGAAGAAAGACGGGGACACCCGGAAGATATTCGACCAGGCTTTTGGAATTACCTGGCCTCTGTGGATACAGAACCTGGTGAGCCGCGGAGCGTATGTGGCGGCCACGTTCATCATTGCGCCGCTGGGAACGGTAGCCATTGCGGCCAACTCCTTTGCCATAATTGCCGAAGGCTTCTGCTATCTGCCTGGGTACGGGGTGCAGGATGCGGCCACGTCGCTGGTGGGGCAGAGCCTGGGGGCGGGGCGGAAGGAACTGGCCCGCCGCCTGAGCTGGATAGCCATCGCCTGCGGCGCCGGGATGATGACGCTCCTGGCGGTGCTTATGTACGCCTTCGCCCCGCAGATAATGGCTCTGCTGAGCCAGGATCCGGAGGTGATAGCGCTGGGCGCAAGGTGCCTGAGGATAGAGGCTTGGGCGGAACTGCTGTTCGGCGTGAGCATAGTAGGCTATGGATGTTGTGTGGGCGCGGGGGATACCCTGGTGCCTTCGGTAATAAATTTTATGAGTATGTGGGTTATCCGTCTGGGGTTGGCGCTGCTGCTGATTCCCCGCTTCGGCCTTGCCGGATATTGGATTGGAATGGCCACGGAGCTCTGTGTAAAGGGAATCATATTCGCAATCAGGGTAAGCGGAACGCGATGGATGCGGACAAGGCTTACCGCAAGTACAGTTTGAAATGGATAGAGTATCAAATGCCGTTTTTGAGGGAGAGCGCCCCTTGTACGCCAGTCACAACCTTATTATAGACAATGTCACCATACTCCAAGGGGAGTCTGCGATAAAGGAATGCAGCAACCTTGAGGTTGTAGGATGCCGCTTCGAGGGCAAGTACCCTCTGTGGTGCTGCTCCGGCACCGTAGTAAAAGACTGCCACTTCACGGAAGGCGCCCGCGCCGCAATATGGTATTCCCAGGATATGGAGATGTCCGGATGCAAGGTGATTGCTCCCAAGATGTTCCGCGAAATGGACCGCCTCAAGTTGCGTGAGTGCTATTTCACGGATTCGATGGAAACTCTGTGGGACTGCCGCACCGTAGACCTGGAAAACTGCCGGTTCGAGGAAGCCACATATATCTTTATGCGCTGCAGCAATGTGACTGCCCGCAACATACACGTGAGCGGAAGATATGCCTTCCAATATGCAAGCAACGTGGAGATTCACGACTCTGTCCTGGACACCAAGGACTCTTTCTGGGAGGCCAGGGACGTGACCATATATGATTCCACCATTTCCGGAGAATACATTGGCTGGTATTCCAGGAACCTGCGCCTGGTACGATGCCATATCGCAGGTACCCAGCCCCTCTGCTATGCTCAGGGCCTTGTACTGGAAGACTGCACTATGGATGCCGATGCTGACCTTGCCTTCGAGTACAGTGACGTGCACGCCACCGTACGCGGCAACATAACGTCAATAAAGAATCCGCGCAGCGGTCATATCCACGCGGATTCCTATTCCCAGATAATACTGGACTCTAATATAAAGGCGCCGGGAGACTGCGTTATAGACTGAGATAAGCCCTGAGTCCCGCGAACACCCTGTCCAGGCCCTCCTTGAGGGTGGCTCTTGGACAGGCGATGTTAATGCGTACGAACTTGCCGTCCCCGTACATTTCTCCGGAATTTATCCAGACCTTGAAGTTGTCTATGAGGTAGTCCTGCAGTTCCTTTGTGTCAGGCATAAGGGCGCTGAAGTCCGCCCAGGCCAGGTATGTGGCCTCAAGGTCGCAAACGTGGACCTGCGGGAATTCCTTGGCGAAGCGCTCGCGCATATACAGGAAGTTCTGGTGTACGTAGGCGTTCATCTGGTCCAGCCAGTTTTCGCCTTCTTCCGTAAAGGCGCCCTGGAGGGCGGCCTCGCCAATCTGGTTCATATCCGTGTACACCCACCAGTCCATCACCTTGGACACCTTGTCCCTTATGGCCGGGTTGGCCGCAACTATGTTGGCCACCTGGAGCCCGGCAATATTGAAGCACTTGGTAGGGGAAATGAGGGACACGCAGTTCTGCCGGAATTCTTCCTTGATGCCTGCAAATGGGGTGTAGGCGCATCCTGGAGGCACAATGTCGCAATGGATCTCGTCAGAGATGACGGTTACGCCGTATTTGAGGCAGATGTCTCCCAGTCTTTCCAGTTCTTCCCTGGTCCAGAGCCTTCCGGCAGGATTCTGAGGGTTGCACAGGAGGAAAAGTTTTGCCTCCTTGCAGCGCTCTTCAAAATCTTCGAAATCGAAACTGTATTTCCCGTCTTTGTATGTCAGCTTGCTCTCGCTGATTTCCCTGCCGCAGTCTTTCAGGCAATGGAAGAAGGCATTGTAAGCGGGGGTGTTCAGTATTACCTTGTCCCCAGGTTCTGAAAGGGCTGTGACGCAGATGGAAGTGCCTGGAACCAGGCCTCCCACGGGGAGTATCCATTCCTTCTGTATGGTCCATCCGTGCCTGCGGCCCCACCAGCCAATTACGGAATTGTAATAGCTGTCCGGGGTTCGGGTGTAACCGAATATTCCGTGGTCGATCTTCTTCTGTATTGCCTCAAGGATGCACGGGGCGGCCTTGAAGTCCATATCGGCCACCCAAAGGGGCAGTACGCCGGGGAAATAGTCCCACTTGTAGGAAGAGGTGTTCTCCCGCGGGATTACAGTATCGAAATCGTAGATTGTCTTGTTCATTTATTCAAAGATTTCGCAGTTCTCCTGCAGCAGGTCAACAAGGTGGTATGCGAACTGGCGGATGGCCTTGGTGTCCCTTTCCCTTGGATCCTGAGACCTCCAGTAAAGGATTTTGGCTGAAAGGAGTTCGTGCATAGGTACCATCTGGGCGGCTTCCAGGATGTTCACGGCCCACTCTGCTGCTTCCAGGATGTCGTCGGTAGAGGCGCTGGTGGTCTTGAACACTTCCTTGTTCTCCTTGAAAGACTCCTTGATGAGGCGGATGGCCTCGTCGGCGTAGCCTTCGCGGTTAGGATTCTCCCTTACCATAGTGTTGAGGTCCCTGTTGCGGTAGAAGCCCATACAGGCTGCTATGATTGAAGGGTCGCGTATTGTGCCGTCCTTGTAGAAGAGGCCGTGGATCTCTCCCCAACCGGGGTAGCTGATCATAAGCTCGAAAAGGTACCATCCGGCGTTGTACTCGTCTGCAATCTGGAGGGCGACGTCGTAAGGGTTGGAGCGTCCTATGCATCCCATTTCGCTGTTGATCATCTGCTTGCCCCACTTTTCGGCCTGGGCCTTTGCAATGTCGTAGTTGTAGCGGATGATGGCGCGGGTCTCGCGGTAGTCGTGGAAGGAGATTACATCCTGCAGGTCCGGTGAGGCCCTTTCGATGAATTTAGGGTAGGTGACGCCTACGGTGATGTCATCGTCAGGGGCTACTTCCTTGCAGACCTGGCAGGCTTTGCGGACAAAGCGGAAGATCTCGTCGGCGCGGGCTTCTGCGGTGGCCTCGTCCGGGGCGTGCTTGTAGTAGTCGTTGCAGGTGGGTTCGTTCATAATGTCCCAGCAGAGGAGGCCGGGAGTGCCTTTAACCGCGCCTACTACCGCCCTGATGTATTTCTCTGCGGCAGGCCAGTTCTCTTCCTTGACCAGGTCAGGGTTGAGGCCGTTGCCGTTGAAGAGGATGGGCATTACGGTGTAGCCCATACTGTTGCAGATGGCTATGTAGTTCTTGAGTGTCTTGATGAATCCTTCAGGGTTCCTCTCCCACTGGGAAGGGCCCATCCAGATGCGGGTGCTGTTGATGCCTATGCGCTGGCCGTAGCCAAGTTGCTGGCGTACGGTGGCCTCGTCGCTGCGCCATCCTGTGTAACATACTCCGTGAATCTTGCTGTAATCCGTCTTTTGCTTCTTTGCCGGCTGTTCAGCATAAACATTGATGGCAAAAATGATTGCCAATGCAGTTAATAATAATTTTTTCATATGCGTTTTAATTAGTGGTTACTGTATTTTGCATAACAAATATACTTAAAAAGGAATCAAAAACACTCCTTTTGGAAGTAATTCACCACTAAATGGGCCATTACGCCACAATTATCTTTTTTTGATAGACTGGAGTTTTTCAGCTTGCCATATTTGGCAAAAAAAATATGCTGGTAAATGTTAACTGCGCAAAGTGCGTGGGAATTGAGGCCGTAAAGGTTACGGTAGAAGTTGATATTCAAGGAGGGATAGGGATACACCTTGTGGGCCTGGCGGACACTGCCGTAAAGGAAAGCCTGCTGCGTACGGTTACCGCCCTGCAGGCCCTGGATTTCCATATCCCGGGCAAGAAGATAGTGATAAACCTGGCTCCGGCCGACGTCCACAAGAGCGGAAGCGGCTATGACCTGCCCATTGCATTGGGCATAATAGCCGCTTCCGGCCAGAGGAACCTGGCCGGGATAGGGGATTATCTCATTATGGGGGAGCTGGGGCTGGACGGCAGCGTAAGGAACATCCCGGGTGCGCTGCCATACGCCCAGATGGCCCTTGAAAGGGGCCTGAAGGGCTGTATACTTCCAGTGCAGAGCGCTATGGAAGCCTCTGAGCTGCAGGAGTGCAACATATACGGCGTGGAATCCATACTCCAGGCGGTGGAGATACTGGAAAAGCCGGAGGATTCAGGACATTATCTTATTTGGAACACCCCGCTATACGGGCAGATATGCAGGCAGAGGCCGACGGCGGAGACCCAGGCGGAGTACATAGACTTTGCGGACATAGTGGGGCAGGACGGAGCCAAGCGGGGCCTTGAGATAGCAGCCGCCGGCGCACATAATATTATTATGATGGGGCCACCGGGATCCGGGAAAAGTTCTTTGGCAAAGGCATTGCCGGGGATACTGCCGCCAATGACAAGGGATGAGGCAATGGTCACCAGCAAGCTGTACTCCATTGCCGGGAAGGGCAATCTCCTGCACGGGCTTATGACCCGCAGGCCGTTCAGGGCACCGCATTACAGCGCCTCCCTGGCGGCAATCATTGGCGGAGGCAACATGGACAACATAATGCCAGGGGAAATAAGCCTTGCACAGAACGGAGTGCTCTTCCTTGACGAATTCGCCCAGATGCCAAAAAGCGTGATGGAGGCCCTCAGAGGGCCGTTGGAAGACCGTAAGGTGGTAATATCACGCCTGCGCTCCAAAGTGGAATACCCCGCTTCCTTTATGCTTGTGGCGGCATCCAATCCCTGTCCCTGCGGATATTACGGAGACGGGGAGAAGTGTACCTGCACGCCAACACAAAGGCTGGGATACCTCTCCCGTCTGTCAGGTCCCATAATGGACAGGATAGATCTGCAGATAGCTTTAAGGGGCGTGTCGCCGGAAAAGATAGCGCAGCGCGGCTTGCGCCCTGAAAGCAGCGCCGCAGTCGCTGCCAGGGTGCTCGCCGCGCGTGAAGTACAGCGCCGGCGCTTCCGTGGGGAAGACATCTTTACAAATGCGGAATTGACCAACAAGCACATTGAGAAGTACTGCCCGCTGGATGCGCAGTGTGCGTCCACAATGACCGCGCTTATGAAAAATATGTCCCTGTCAATGCGGGCGTATTTCCGCATAATCAAGGTGGCGCGGACCATCGCGGACCTGGAGGGAGCGCAGGAAATCAAGCCCATCCACCTTGCGGAAGCCGCATCGTACCGCTTCCTGGACAAGCAGAAATTGTTCTAAAAGTTTGCCGGAGTCCTCCGGAAAGTGTAAGTTTGCGTCCGGAATGGAACACAGCATAAGAATAGCATCACTTTCCGGGATTGACCAGGCCGCCCGTGAATTCCTTCAGGAGACGGAAGGGTACACCGTCATTGCCTTCTACGCCCCTATGGGCGCAGGGAAGACCACTTTCACAACGGCAATCTGCCGTGTGCTCGGAGTCAGGGAAGACGCTGTCAGCTCCCCTTCATTCTCCATTGTCAACGAGTACCGCACCGCATCTGGAGATCCCCTCTATCATTTTGATTTCTATCGCATTACCAAACCGGAAGAGGCCTTGGACATTGGCCTTTACGATTACCTTGACAGCGGTTACACCTGCATAATAGAGTGGCCGGAAAACATTGAGGATCTCCTGCCGGAGGAGACCCTCAGGGTGAGTATCACAGTGGGGGATGACGAATCCCGCACCCTTCACTGGGAAACGCTGTAGACTCCGCTTATAAATCCGTTTATATCAACTTCTTCCATAGTCCCGTTCCTCCAAATGGCTGGCTTGCGGCCGTTTTCCAAAGGGTTGAGTGCCAACGTAAGCGTTTCCCCGTCCCATATCCCAGGGCTGACGGCAAAACTGTAGAACTTGCCCTCCAGCCAGCTGTAGCCTTTCTCCTGTGAGTAGTAAAAGACTCTGCCTTCAGGGGAATACCCCATATAGATTCTTGGAACCGACAGGGATACCGGAACAACTGAGGCCCCTTCTATCAGGTCAACGCCGCCATTTTTTCCGCTGACGCCGTAATACTGCTTGCTTGTGGAAATCTGCCTTAGTCCTGCCGTGCAGAACGGTTCTCCTCCGGCTTCATAGATGCTTCCGCTGTTGAGGTACCGGTAACCGCTCCTTGACAGGTCGTGTGTCATACCTCTCCAGGTCATCCTGGCGGTTTGCCCGTAATTATCCTGATAGAAATAGCAGCATTCTCCGTCTATCAACCGGATATCCAAGACAGTCCCTGCGGGTGGATAGATTCTGGTGTCGCTCGTTCCTGACGCCAGATACCATTCATTGTCAAGACAATACAGGAAAGCTGGCTTTCCAAGCAGGAGCCTCAGGGCTCCACTTTCCAGATTGTGGTGCTCCCTGAGGCTTCCTGCAATGGTCCCGCGGCTGCGGAACAGCAGGGTATCTGCGCCGTAGCGTAATATAAAGCCTTTTCCGTTCCTGTTCTGCCAAAGTGTATATTCCTTGCCTTCCCCGGGCAGGAGCCCTGCAAGGACCTCCTCCCCCTTGATACGCAGGACTTCCTCACCGTCCCTGGCAAGAACCGTATGGCCGCCGCTCCGGCATTGGGTATAGAGATGCCCGTTAAGGAAATGATGCATATCAGCATCCGCGCAGGCAAGTTCTCCCGTAGGGACTTCCAGGACGCATATCCCGTTCCTGTAAAGCCTTATGCTTGCGGTGACTCCGCCATATAAGGAATCCCGCCTCCAGTCATATCCGTTAGGAAATGACACGGCGGTAAAATAGTATTCCTGTCCCGAACCGGAGTCAGGAACAGGGTTCAGCATACGTGGGGCATTGACGGTTTGCGCAATGCGGGACTGCCGGCTGATGCCGGGCGAGGGATTAAAAAAAAGAGGTTCGCAGGCTGCAACCAATAGCACCAGAACCCCCATTAGAGTAGGAGTTTTCATATAGTTTAAGTTTGGTATGGCGCTGCAGGCCGGTTCCTAGAGGTCGAATCTCAGACCTGCTTCAAATCCGAACGTGAACGGTTTCTTTGTCCGGATGCTTTTTGGTTGGTTGCAGTCAAAGAAATAGCGGGCCGATGGATCCAGATACAGGCCGACATGGTCTGCCAGCCTGAACTGGACACCGAGACCCAGACCTGCACTCCACTGCAGGCCTTTAACTTGGGTGGAATAGTTCACTGGACCGGACTCTCCCTTAATGACGTACTTGTTCGAAATGGCTTTCTCTGCAGCTCCGCCACCAAAGACATAGAACTGCAATACGTCCGTGTCCAGAATATCATAGTATAAATTAAGGGGAACTCCAATATAATTGATGGAATGCCTGATGTCTCCCGCGGTCCTCTCATTGCTGGAGGAAGTGTATACGCCGTTGAAAGAGCGTGTAAGCAGGGAATAGGTAACGCCTGTACCTATCGAGAATCTGTCTGAGAGGTAGAATCTGGTTCCCAGACCAAAGCTGAGAGGAATGCCGTATGCGGATTCCGTGTTCTCGCTTATTACCGTGCCCGCTGCGTCTACAGCCTTGGCTCCCATTACAAGGGAGTGGGAGAAGGGCATCTGGGATGCGTCGTTTCCTCCGACGAGACCGTTGAGCTGCAACTGCATCCTGCGCCTTGAACTTTCAGGCACTTCTGCCGTTGCGAACGGATTTTCCTTGAATTCCACTATAACGGGCTTGTCCTGAGCCGGGGTTTCCTGTTCGGAAACCTGCTGCTGCGGCTTGGCCGCAGAGGGCTCCGGGGCCGGTTCTGAAACCTGCTCCGCCACCTTTGGGGCGGCAGTTTCAGGTGCGGGCTCCGCGGCCGCCTTGGCTGCGGACGGCGCCTGCTTGGATCCTAGAAGCGGAACGGCTGGCTGTTCTGAGGCAGGTTGCGAAGGCCGTTCATAGGATTCAGCCAATAAAGAACTGCGTGAAGCCTCTTCAGTAAGGACTTGGGAGATGACATTTTCTGTTTCATAGGTCTTTGGTGCAGAAGGTTTAATGACCAGGAAAACTGCTGCGACCGCAGCGGCGGCAAACGCCATTGCATAGCCTGCACGGCGCCACCATACCGCAGGAGCCTTGCGCGGCTCCGGCAGGCGGGACTCTATGGCTTCCCACATACCGTCCGGCGCATCCTGACGGGCGTTTTCCATTATCGACCGGATATATTGGTCGAATTCTTTATCTGTCTTAATCTGCATTCTTAACCCTGTTTCTCTAAAATCTTTTTCTGCAATATTACGCGAGCTCTCTGTAATTGGGACCTGGAGGTGTTCTCTGAAATTCCCAGTTCATCGGCTATTTCCTTGTGCGAATAACCTTCAATCACATACATATTGAAGACCGTCCTGAAGCCCGGCGGAAGTTCCGCGATAAGTTCAAGGAGTTCCTTGTGTCCAATTTCCTGGATTGCGGAAGGGTCCGGGCTGCCAATGTCCCAGGCGTCGTCAAGGTTGTCGCTTTCCTTGAGGACGTCATTCCTGCGGAGTTGCATAAGTGCAGTGTTTACAAAGATCTTACGAGCCCAGCCCTCAAAGGATCCTGTCCCCGAATAGCTGTCCAGCTTGGAAAATAAAGTGACAAATCCGTCTTGCATGACGTCTTCAGCCATTTCCCTGTTGTTCATATACCTGAGGCATACCGGAAACATCTTTGGGGCCAACTGCTCGTAGAGTTTTCTCTGGGCTTTGCGGTCGCCTTGGATGCAGGCCTTTAGGAGACGGTCAGACAGCTTGTCTTTATCCTTCCGAGTGTTAAGATGCAATTCCAAGGAAAAATGTTGCATAATCTCACTCAAGATAAATGTTATCTTGGCACTAAATTAGTTAAAAAAACTGTGAAATATGCTATTTTTGCAGGTGATGAAAAGAAGATTCCTAATCGCCATAATCGTATGTGCCTTGTGCTCAGGGCAGCTGCTCAGCGCCCAGAACCTTCAGCCAAGGGTGGAGTACAATTTCATCGAGGCCGTCTCAATGTACAACAACGGAGATTTTGAGGGCGCTCGCAAACTGCTCACCGCCCTTGTAAGGATTTCTCCGCAGGATGATGCCATCAACTATTACCTCGGCCTCTGCAACTTCGCCCTCAGGGACGCAGCCGAGGCGGAAAGATACCTTTCCAACGCCAGGCAGCTGGATCCGGGCAATTACTGGTACAATGACCGTCTGGCCGCGCTCTATGCCGCTACCGGACAGGTGGAGAAGGCCGTGGTGGTCTATGAGGATATGGTGGCGCGCTTCCCCAAGAACGCGGACCCGTACTACGCGCTGGTTAATATGTACGCCAGCCTTGACCGCACGGACAAGATGACCGAAGTGCTGGAGCGCATTACAGAGATGTCCGGCGAATCCCCCCAGATTTACACAATGCAGGGCGATGCCAATATGTCCGCATACGAGGACTCCATTGCAATGGCCTATTATGACAAGGCGCTTGCGCTTGACCCCGATTACGCTCCTGCTATGCTCGGCAAGGCCGAAGCCCTCCGCCTCAAGCGCCGCTACGACGAGTACTTCCAGTATCTGTCCAAATATATGGCGTCAGATTACGTGATGCCGCAGGGCAAGTCGGACTATCTGCAGACCCTCTTCCACAATATGGACGGGCGCTTCTTCCAGAACTTCAAGCCCCAGCTGGACAGCCTGGCAAACACAGTGGGCACAATGCATCCGCAGGACAGCACCGTGCTGCTGTGCCTGGGCTCCTACTATTACAGCACCGGAAGGCCGGAGGAAGCCAAGGAATACCTTGTCCGCAACGTGGACCTCTATCCGGACAGCTATTCCGCAAGGGTAATGTACGTCCAGTTCCTCTCCTATGCGGGAGAACTGGAGACGATGGCCGAGGAGTGCGAGAAAGCATATGCCAAGTTCCCCTTCGAACCCGCTTTCCTGGAGTACAAGATAATGGCATACTACAATATGCAGGACTACCAGGGCGCCATCCGTGAAGGCGAACGTATGCTCAGCCTCTACCCCAACGATCCTGAACGCCAGCTCAGCGCCTATTCTACCCTGGGAGATATGTACTACAGGGTGGGTGACCTCAAGAAGTGTTTCGACGTCTATGACAAGGCCCTCAAGATAGACCCGGACAACGCCCTTGTCCTGAACAACTACGCATACTTTATGTGCCTCACGGGAAAGAACCTGTCCAAGGCATACAAGATGAGCAAGAAGGCGGTGGAACTGGAATCTGACAATGCTTCCTACCTGGATACCATAGGCTGGATTCTCCACCTCCGCGGAAATGATGCCGAGGCCAAGACTTACTTCAAGAAAGCAATGATCTACGGCGGAAAGGACAGCTATGAGTGCCTAAACCATTATGCCCAGGTGCTTGAGAAACTGGGTGAGACGGAACTGAGCAAGTATTATTACGACCTGGCCCAGAAACTGGGCGAAACAGAATAAAGTGAGAAGACGTATTTCCATAATTGCCGCTATCGCGCTGGTGCTCCTCAGCACCGGGGCTTTCGCCCAGACTGAGCAGCAGCTGAGCGAGCGCGAGCGGCTGGAAAAGGAAATAGCCATCCTTGACAACCAGCTCAAGGCAAACTCCACCCAGAGCGCCAACGCCCTCTCCCAACTCTCCCTTGTACAGAGCAAGATATCGGCAAGGCAGGCCCTGGTCCGCGAAAGCGACCGTGAAATATCCACCATCAGTTCCAACATCACTGCAAAGCAAAGGCAGATTGACGTCCAGCAGCAAAAACTGGATACGATGACTGTCTATTACACCCGCCTGGTGAAGAACGCCTACAAGAACCGCGACTCAAGGGTGTGGTATATGTATATCCTTGCCAGTGAGAACCTTGGCCAGGCTTCCCGCCGCTACGGTTTCCTGCGCGACCTCTCAAGCCAGATGAACATCCAGGCGGAAAAGATCAAGGAAACCAAGGCCGAACTGGAAACCCAGAAAGCGGAACTTGTGGAAATGCGCAGCGCTGCCCAGAGGCTCCGCAGCCAGAGGGTCATAGAACTGGACAACCTCCGCAAGGAAGAAAGCCAGGCAAAGGACCTTTCCAACCGCCTGAGCCGCGAGCGTTCCCGCTACCAGCAGCAGCTTAACCAGAAGAAGAAAGAGGCCCAGGCCCTGGAGGCCGAGATCAAGAAGGCCATAGCCGCAGCCGTCAAGGGCACTTCCAAGACCCCCGCCGCCCCTATAGACTACACTCTTGCAGAAGAGTTCGTCTCCAACCGTGGCAAACTGCCCTGGCCGGCGGAAGGCCCTGTAGTGGCCAAGTTCGGCAAGCAGTACCACGCAGTTTACAAGAACCTGCAGCTTCCTGACAATAACGGAGTTACCATAGCAGTTGCCCCTGACGCACAGGTCAAGGCCGTCTTCAACGGCACCGTCAGCCAGATAGCCATCTTCCCGGGCTATCACCAGTGTATCCTTGTCCAGCACGGAAATTACTTCACCCTTTATACAAAGATGAAGACGGTGAACGTGAAGGCCGGTGACAAGGTCACCACCGGACAGGTCCTTGGAACGGTGGATACAATAAACGGAGAAACAGTCTTCCATTTCGAAATTTGGAATGAAAAGACTGTTCCCCAGAATCCTGAGACCTGGCTCAGGCCAAGATAATCCCTATTCTGAAACAACCCACACAAGCACGTGGTTGTCAAATGTCATATAGGATAATTCGTACTCTTCCTCATAGCCGTCCTTGCCAATGAAGGTTGCCTCAAGTTCGCCGTCGTCGCGCGGGCGGAACCTTTCTACCTCTATCTGCTCGGCAAAGTTTACGTGATACTGCCCCAGCATCTTGTAGATGGCTTCCTTGGCGCACCAATAGATGGCCAGCTGCTCGTTGCGGTCCGTGCCGTCGTCTTCAAGATCGTCAATCTCGTCCTCTGAGAGGGCCTTTTTCTCTACGGCGGAGAAATCCCTGGAGAGAGATTCTATGTCAATGCCAACTTCCTGGTTGTCATTGAGGATCATTGCCACGTAGTTCTCTGTGTGGGTGATGCTTATGTTGGTCACGCAGTTCTCTATGTAAGGCTTGCCGTTGTCGTGGTGGCTCAGGTAAACCTTCTCCTCGAACATTGCGTCCAGCAATGCTCTCACCGCATATTTCTGCTTGCGCAGCGATTCACTTTTAATGTAGGAAATCTCTTCCAGCTCGTCTGTAGGAACCGATGTTATCCTTGCCAGTTCCTCTTCTGTTTCAGTAATGTGCCAAACCCCCAAGCGCGATCGCGCGGGGTCATCAAGGTCTTTTGTAAGAAATAGTGCCATAAATTATATTATAACGCCACAAATATAGTCATTTTTCGGATATCCCAAAAAATGACTATAAAACTTGCATTTATGCTTGAAGTATGTGGGCTACTTGTTGCGCTTCTCTATGGTGAACCAGCCGTCGTTGTCCCAGACAAGGTTGCCTACGAACAGCTTGGAGGCGCCGTTGTCTGCGATTGTATAGGCGTGGGCCACAAGGATGTCCTCTCCGTCAATGGTGTATGCGCCGCAGTGGCCAATGGCAACATAATCGTCAGAAGATGAAGCTATTACGGTGCCGCCTCCGCGGGTGAGGCTCTTTCCTTCCTTGTCAAGGTAAGGTCCCTTGACGTCCTTTGAGCGTCCAACCACAATCTTATAGTCCGAATTGATTCCGCGGCAGCAGTAGTCGTAAGAAACAAGCAGGTAGTACCAGTCTCCCTTCTTGAAGATGAAAGGAGCCTCAACTGCTGCATCTCCGGGATCGTTGTCGTCCAGGAAGAATGCTCTCTCGCGTGCGCACACTGTCCTCCACTCCTGAGGCTCGGCCACGGCTGAAAGGTCCTTGGTGAGCTTGACAAGCTTCATTCCGTTCCAGAAGGAACCGAAATCCATCCAAGGGTCTCCGTTCTCGTCGATGATGACATTGGGGTCGATGGCGTTCCACATATCGCGGTAGGGGATGGACTCCACAATAACGCCGGTCTCAACCCATTTGAAATCAGGGCTGTTGCGGTCCAGGGTCTTGTTGTATGCGTGCTTGATTACAGATGTGTTCTTTGCAAAGGCGGATACGGCATAGGTGAGATGCCAGAGACCGTCGTGATAGATGATGTCCGGGGCCCAGTAGCCGCCAACGTTGGTGCTGCCGTCGTTCTCCCAGGTGATGAGGTCCTTTGACTTGATCACACCGCCGCCCGTAGTGAATAGGTAATACCAGTCACCTTCCTTTGCAAGGACGGGATCGTGGGCGTTGGGGTTTGTGGTAACCGTGGGGGCTGCCTGGCGGCGCTGTCCCTGCTGGCCGCCCTGCGGCGGATTGGCCGGTTGCGCAAATGCAATGACACTCAGTGAAAGGACTGCCAGAGTGATAAGGGATTTGCTGATTCTCATAGGTTGATGTATTAATATGTTTGATTCTGTGGTTAAAGATACAAAAAAAACTTAACTGTCCAACTTAAGGACGGCCATAAATGCGGACTGCGGCACCTGGACGGTACCAATCTGGCGCATACGTTTCTTTCCTTCCTTCTGTTTCTCCAGCAGTTTGCGCTTGCGGGTCACGTCTCCGCCGTAACACTTGGCGGTAACGTCCTTGCGGACCTGCTTCACTGTCTCACGTGCTATGATCTTGGCGCCTATGGCCGCCTGGATGGGGATGTCGAACTGCTGGCGCGGGATCAGGTCCTTCAGTTTCACACACATCTTCCGCCCGAAGTCGTAGGCGTTGTCCTCGTGGATCAGGGTGGAGAGGGCATCGGCGGGTTCGCCGTTAAGGAGGATGTCGAGTTTGACGAGCTTGGCCGGGCGGAAGCCCGTGATATGGTAGTCGAACGAAGCGTAGCCCTTGGAGATGGACTTGAGCTTATCGTAAAAGTCGAATACTATCTCCGACAGGGGCATATCGTAGTTGAGTTCCACCCTGTCCGCAGTAATGTAATGCTGGCTCACAAGGGTGCCCCTCTTGTCCAGGCAGAGCTTCATTATGGGGCCGAAGAATTCGGTCTTGGAAATGATCTGGGCGCGTATGAAGGGCTCCTCTATGTGGTCTATGAGGGTGGGGGCTGGAAGTCCGGAAGGGTTGTGCACGTCCATAACCTCTCCCTGCATAGTGTAAACCTTGTACGATACGTTGGGGACTGTGGTGATGACGTCCATATCGAACTCCCTGAACAGCCTTTCCTGCACTATCTCAAGGTGCAGCAGGCCCAGGAAGCCGCAGCGGAAGCCGGAGCCCAGCGCAAGGGAGCTTTCAGGCTCGTACACGAAAGAAGCGTCGTTCAGCTGGAATTTCTCCAGGGTGGTGCGGAGTTCTTCGAACTTGTCCGCCTGTACCGGATACATTCCCGCGAATACCATTGGCTTCACTTCCTCGAAGCCTGCGATGGCTTCCGAGCAGGGGTTGTCCGTATGGGTGATGGTGTCTCCCACCTTCACTTCAGTGGCGTTCTTGATGCCGGAGATGATATAGCCTACGTCTCCACAGTCCACCTGTCCCGTGGGGATGAGTTTCATCTTGAGGACGCCCACTTCATCGGCTACGTATTCCATACCGGTGTTGAAGAACTTGACGCTGTCTCCTTTCCGGATGGATCCGTTCTTAATCTTGAAGTATGCGATGATGCCGCGGAAGGAGTTGAACACAGAGTCGAAGATGAGGGCCTGGAGGGGGCCGTCGGGGTCTCCCTGCGGGGCGGGGATCTTCTCCACGATGGCGTCCAGGATGGGGGCCACGCCTTCGCCCGTGCGGGCGGAAATCTTGAAGACGTCTTCGGGGTCGCAGCCAATGAGGTCGCAGATCTGGTCCGTGACCACGTCAATCTGGGCGGATTCCATATCTATCTTGTTGAGGATAGGGATGATCTCCAGGTTGTGGTCAATGGCCTGGTACAGGTTGGAGATGGTCTGCGCCTGAATGCCCTGGGATGCGTCCACCACAAGGAGGGCGCCTTCGCAGGAGGCTATGGAGCGGGACACTTCGTAAGAGAAATCCACGTGGCCGGGAGTGTCTATCAAATTGAGTTTGTATGTCTCACCCTTGTAGGGGTAGAGCATCTGGATGGCGTGGCTCTTGATGGTGATGCCCTTTTCTTTCTCAAGGTCCATATCGTCCAGCACCTGGTTCTCCATATCCCTCTCGTTAAGGGTGCGGGTGAGTTCAAGGAGCCTGTCGGCAAGAGTGCTCTTGCCGTGGTCGATATGGGCTATAATGCAGAAATTTCTGATGTGCTTCATTCCTCTGGCGAATTATATGCAAATATACGGTTAAATTTTGTTAACTTTGTAAGCTAAGGAAATTATACATAACAATATAAATATGGCAACAGTTAACGAATTACAGAAAATTGCTTCACAGGTACGCCGTGACATCGTCAGGATGGTGACGGCTTCCAAATCCGGCCATCCGGGCGGATCGCTCGGAAGCACGGACATTATGACCGTACTTTTCTTCAATGAGATGAAGCAAGACCCCAAGACCTGGACCCGCGACGCAAAGGGCCAGGATGCATTTATCCTTTCAGCCGGACATATGGCACCGGTTTATTATTCAGTACTTGCCAGGGCTGGCTACTTCCCCAAGGAGGAGCTTGGCACACTGCGTAAGTTCGGTTCCCGCCTTCAGGGACACCCTTCCGTAGAGCGCGGCCTTCCGGGCATCTTCCTGCCTTCAGGATCCCTTGGACAGGGCCTGGCAGCAGCTGCAGGAATAGCCCTTGGAAAGAAACTTGACAAGGAAGACAACAACGTTTACGTACTCTGCGGAGACGGTGAAAGCGAGGAAGGCGAAATCTGGGAGTCCGGAATGTTCGCAGTTCATCACAAGCTGGACAACCTTATCGCTATGACCGACGTGAACGGCCAGCAGATCGACGGCCCCACAAGTTCAGTGGCAGCCATCGCACCCCTTGACCAGAAGTGGAAAGCTTTTGGCTGGAACGTGATCGAGGCTGAGGGCAACGACATCCAGGCAATCATTGACGCATTTGCAATGGCAAAGGCCAACAAGGGTTCAGGCAAGCCTACAATGATTCTCTTCAAGACGGAGATGGGTCACGGAGTAGACTTTATGGCAGGAACCCACAAGTGGCACGGCAAGGCCCCTTCACCGGAGCAGTGCGCAGAGGCAATGAAGCAGCTTGAGGAGACATTGGGAGATTTTTAATAAAGGAGAAGACTTATGAAAAAGTATATAGACAGTGGTAAAATAGATACCAGAAGCGGCTTCGGCGTAGGACTTTACGAGGCCGGAAAGGCGGACCCCAGGGTTGTCGCCCTCACCGCAGACCTTAAAGGCTCCCTCAAGATGGACCAGTTCGCCGCTGAGTTCCCTGACCGCTTCATCCAGTGCGGAATCGCAGAAAGCAATATGGTTGGCGCAGCCGCCGGACTTGCAGTTACCGGAAAGATTCCTTTCATAGGATCCTTCGCTGAGTTCGTATCAGGACGCGTATACGACCAGGTACGCCAGGAAGTAGGCTACGGCCACACCAACGTGAAGATTGCCTCCTCACACGCAGGAATCACCCTTGGAGAGGACGGAGCAACCCACCAGACAATGGAGGATATCGCCCTTATGCGCGCAATCCCCGGAATGGTTGTAATCAATCCTTGCGATTTCAACCAGACCAAGCAGGCTACAATCGCAGCCGCCAAGTATGACGGACCCGTCTACCTGCGTTTCGGCCGTCCATCCTGGCCCAACTTCACCCCTGACGAGCCCTTCGAGATTGGGAAGGCTTACATTATGAACGAGGGTTCCGATGTTACCATCATCGCCTGCGGACACCTTGTATGGGAATCCATCAAGGCAGCAGAGGCTCTTGAGGCCGAAGGCATCAGCGCAGAGGTGATCAACATCGCCACCATCAAACCTCTTGACGAGGCAGCCGTCCTGGCATCAGCTTTGAAGACAAAGGCCGTTGTGGTTGCGGAAGAGCACAACTCAGCCGGCGGAATCGGAGAGCTTGTTGCCGGTGTCCTCGCAAAGAGCGCCCCCACCCCTATGGAATTCCTCAACGGAGAGGACAAATGGGGACAGTCAGGAACACCTGCAGAGCTTCTTGCCGCTTACGGTCTTGATGCCGCCCACATCGTTTTGGCAGCCAAGAAAGCAATCGCCAGGAAATAAATGAACCAGCAGGAGACCACCGACCTATTCAACCAGATTGTGAAGGATTACAGCGAACGCCTTTACTGGCACGTTCGTGATATGGTGGGCTCGCACGACGACGCCAACGATCTCCTGCAGGAAATCTTTATCAAGATATGGTCTGCGCTTCCCTCCTTCAGGGGGGATGCGCAGCTTTTTACCTGGGTCTGGCGGATAGCCACAAACGAGACCCTGAACTTCCTGCGCAAGCAGAAAGTACGCTCCGCCCTCTCCTTTGAGAAAATCTCCAACGCGCAGGAGAGGGTTGCAGACGACCCTTATTTCAACGGAGGAGAAGCGGAGAAACTCCTTGTCAAAGCTCTTAATAAACTGCCTGCAAAGCAGCGGGCGGTATTCTCGATGCGCTATTATGACGATATGAAATATGAGGACATAGCGCAGATTATGAACAGTTCCGTGGGCTCCCTCAAGGCCTCATACCATATAGCTTACCAAAAAATCAAGGCGGAACTGAAAAATAATTCAATTGATTTTTAACCTTTTGATATAATTCTTGTCTAAAGAACGTATGAACAAAAGACCTTACACAACCCCGGACGGTTATTTCGACTTCCTTCAGATGCGCCTGTCGCAGATTCCTGAGCAGCAGCAAGTTCAGGAAACGCCGCAGGCTAGGGTAAGCCGCTGGGCTAAGATAACGCCTTATTTCGCGCTTGTGGCTTGCTTTGCCTTTGCAATAGTGGCGGGAAGGTTCATCTTGGACAAGACGGTGGCCCAGCCGGAGGAGGACTATGTGACTTTGGAGCAGCTTTACTCAGCAGACCTGCTTCCCTATACCTCCCAGTACGCCCTCTTTGACGAGGATTACTACCAGGGAGACGACTACTCTTACGAAATCACTGAGGAAGACATTATCAATTACCTTATAAATACTAATGTCCCTCTTAATTATATCGGTCAAACTTTATATGAATAGTATGAAGACTTCTATCAAATATGTAATGGCCTCCATTATGTTGCTCGTGGGCGCAAGCGCGTTCGCCCAGGGACAAGGAAACAGGCAGCAGGGCAATGACTGGATGGCCAGGATGAGGAGCGAGAAGATTGCGTTCCTTACGTCGGAAATTGGACTCACACCGGAGGAGGCCCAGGCATTCTGGCCCATCTACAACAAGGCGGAAGCAGAATCATCGGCAGCCTTCGATGCCACAATGAAAGCATACAGGGCTCTTGAAGATGCCGTAAGGCAGAAAAAAAGTGAGAAAGAAATCTCAAAATTGCTGGATGACTACACCACAGCGGTGAACAACTCACAGACGGCCAATGTAAAATACGTTGCCCAATATAAGAAAATACTCTCTGCGGAAAAGGTGGCCAGGCTGTTCGTGGCGGAGGAAAGGTTCCGCAACAACCAGATCCACAGGCTCCAGGGCGGCGGATTCAACCAGAACAGGGGCACCAGCGGAGGCGCGTCCGGTTACGGATTCCCTTGGGGAGGCGGACAGAACTCCGGAGGCCAGAGGCAGGGCACCCAGAAGCAAGAAGGCATTTAGTCCATAATAGTTAGTTAGAATAGATAGAATTCAGAAGTCAGGGACTTATACTCTTGGGTATAGGTCCCTGTTTCCTGTATGGTGAGGAGTTCCTCTTTTACGGGAACCTTGGTGTGGGAGAACTCTGCGATGAGGCGGGACGGCCTCTTGGCCGGTGTGGTGCGTATGCGAAGGAGGCGGAAGGGGAAGAGGCCCCAGCCGCCGGAGGCGCGCAGGAGCATTTTTTCAGTATCGGCCGGGAGGATGAGGGACAGGGTGCCGTGCTCCTGCAAGTTACAGGCGGCAAAGGCAAGGATGTCCCGGAAGGACAGGCTCACGCTGTGCCGGGCCTCGCCCTCCCTGGCATCGGGATTCACCAGGGAATTGTCGTAATACGGCGGATTGGAGAAGATGTGGCTGTATTTGCAGGGAGGGCGGAAGCCGGCCAGGGAGGTGCAGCTTGCGCTGAGCCTGTCGGCCCAGGGCGACGCCGCAAAGTTCTCCGCCGCTTCGCGTGCGGACGCTTGGTCAATGTCAATGGCGTGGATGGTTGCTCCGGGGTGGCGCTGGGCTGCCATAAGGGCGATAGTTCCCGTTCCTGTGCCAATGTCCAGCATCAGCGTTGCGTCCTGGGGAATGGTCATGGCAGCCCCAAGCAACACCCCGTCGGTGTTGACTTTCATTGCGGAAAGGGTATTGGAAACGCAGAACTGCTTAAACCTGAAAACTGCCATCTTGCATTACCAGGCATCGGTCGCACATATTGGCCAGTTCCGGATCGTGGGTGACAATGACTATTGTCTGGCCCAGGGTATCCCTGAGTGTAAAGAACAACTGGTGGAGTTCCTGTTTGGTCTTGCTGTCAAGGTTCCCGGACGGTTCGTCTGCAAATAGGATTGCGGGGTTGTTCACAAGGGCTCGTGCAACGGCCACCCTTTGCTGCTCTCCTCCTGACAGTTCGGAGGGCTTGTGGGTGGTCCTGTCGGAAAGCCCCATCACTTTAAGGAGCTCCAGGGCTTTTTCCCTGGCTTCCTTTTCAGGACGGCCTGCTATGAATGCAGGAATCATCACGTTTTCCAGGGCGGTAAACTCCGGAAGGAGGTGATGCTGCTGGAACACGAAGCCTATCTTGCGGTTGCGGAAGGCAGAAAGTTCGTTGCCGGAAAGGTTGTCCACTGAGTAGCCGTCAATCTCCAGGGTGCCCGCATCCGGGCGCATAAGAGTTCCAAGTATCTGCAGGAGAGTTGATTTGCCGGCGCCGGACGCTCCCACAATGGATACCACCTCCGCCCTTTGGACGGTAAAATCTATTCCCTTGAGGACTTTCAGCTGCCCGAAGGATTTCTCTATTCCTTTAGCCTGAATGATTATCTGACCCATACGGATGTCAAAGATAGAAAAAAAGTGGGAAATTTTGTTTTTTTACAAAACCGAGTTAACTTTGCACTCCCTTACGGGAAAGCATTCGGGGTGTGGCGCAGTTGGCTAGCGCACCTGCTTTGGGAGCAGGGGGTCCCGTGTTCGAGTCACGGTACCCCGACAAAAAAGGCGAGACGAAAGTCACGCCTTTTTCTGTCGGGGCCCGTACACCCCCCTCCGGCTTCGCCGGTATCCCCCAAGGGGGAATACGGCCTGCACTGACGTTCCGGCCGGTGCCTACGGGTCGTCGCATAGCTCCTTCCTTCGGCACGGCGCCATCAGGCGCCCGGCCGGGCCGGGTATTTGACGTGAGGCAAATACGGAAAGGCGTAAAGGCCGAGGGGGTTCGGGGGAGCGAAGCGCCCCCGTATGATAAGTGCCCTAAAGTGGCACAAGCGACTTAGGGCACGGGATCGTAGCCGGAGCCGCCCCAGGGGTGGCAGCGGAGGATACGCTTGAGGGAAAGCCAGAAACCTTTGAAGGGCCCGTATTTGCGGAAGGCTTCAAGGGCGTACTGGGAACAGGTAGGAGTGTAACGGCAGGAGGGGGGAGTGAGTGGAGAGATGCACAGCTGGTAGAACTTTATCAGCAGTACAAAAGGAGCGATGAGTATCTTCTTGAGCACTCCCATCACTTGACGTTCTTGAGAATCTTTGCAACGCTTTCTTGAATGCAGGAGAACGGCATCAGTTCCGTGCTGTCGTACTGGAACATAATGTCAACGCCGTCGCCCTCCCGGCAGAGGGATTTCTGGGTGCGGTAAGCCTCGCGGAGACGCCTTTTGAGAAGGTTGCGTTTAACCGCCCGCTTGAAATGCTTCTTGGGGACGGAAACCATTATCCTGTTGAAATCCAGCCCGTTGGGGGAAAGGCAGCAGTACTTGATACAGTCACAGACACCCCATCGGCCATTGCCGATAAGGCGCGAGATGTCCTTTTTTGACGAAAGCCTCTCCGCTTTGGAAAGAGTGTTGCCTTTTACAGGCTTCATATTACTGGTTTTTCAGGTATTCTTCAATTGCGGCAGCTACGGAAGGCACGTTTGGAGTAGGGGCCTGGATGACTGACTTGAGGCCGGCCTCTTCCATTGCCTTTACTATGCTGCGTCCGTAGGAGATGAATTTGAGGTCTCCCTGGGTGAAGCCGGGGAAGTTGTCCTGGAGGGCCTTGACGTCAGCGCTGTTGTGGAGCACAATTACGTCATATGTGCCAAGGTCCAGATCCTTGAGGTCCTGCGAAACGGACTTGATGACCGCCGCGGAACTGAACTTGAGGCCGTGCTCGGCGAATAGCCTAGTAAACGACTCTCCCTTAGACGATGCGGATGTGGTGATGAGGAAATTCTCCTGCTGATGCTTGGGTCCGATCTGGGCCAGGAGGGAATCTGCCGTACCTGTTCCGTAGAATATCTTGCGCTTGCGGAATACGATGTGCTTTTGCAGATACATTGCAACGGCTTCCGTGGTGCAGAAGTACTTCATTGTATCGGGGACCTTTATGCGAAGCTCTTCGCAAAGGGAGAAAAAGGCGTCTATCGCGTGCCTGGAGGAGAATGTAATGGCTGTGAAATCAGGGATGTTGACCCTCTGGGCCCTGAACTCCCTTGAAGAAAGCGGCTCTATCAGATAGAAGGGCCTGAACTCTATCTCCACTCCGTATTTTTCAGTAAGGGCGGTGTACGCCGATTTATTGTTTGGAGCCTGCTGAGAGATAAGAATCTTTAATTTTTTCCCCATTATAACCACAATATTGCGCCTGTCAGTGCTGCGGCAGGCAGAATTTCGAGCCCGCAAAGATACAAAAATGTTATCAAAACCCCATAGGAAGAGCCTAAAATTTCCAGTTTTGTGAACAGATACACCAGATAGACGGCTCCTGTCTCACAAAGGAGCACCATCTTGACGGTGTCCGGATCCATATGGAAAATCCTCAGCACACCTACTGTGACAAGCAGAAGAATGGTGTATGGGATGAAGAAGTTCATTGCGCTGCGGTGCGCTATCCGGTAGGTTTCCATACTGCCGTGCACAGGGCGTATTACCTGGTAAATGACAAACCGCAGGAGGATGAAAGCCAGGAAGACACCTATGTAGAAAGCAGTCCTGTATTCCGCCGGCTGCTGTGTAATGAAATCAATGTCAAAGAAATTGAACCTGGCGGCGATCAGGCAGAAAGGCAGGATGCAGGTCGCGAAAGTCCAGTTGCGGCTGCGGACAAGCGGGACGCTGTTCTCCAGGCGGTAGTTGTTGCGCCAGCGTGTGAGGCAGCTGAGCACCGTGGGGTTGCAGTGCAGGAAGGAGTCCAGGAAGAAAAGGAAGAAGAACACCGATGCCACCACCAGGGCTATGTTCACGGGGTACTCTCCCCATTCATAGCTGATGACGGAACCTTGCGTGGGGCCTGTGGCCATATGCAGGGTTCCGGATTTGAATGCCTCCACGGCGGGCCTTATGAACGATGTGCTGTCTGCCATCAATTTCCCCTTTTGGCGTTGTAACCCATTGACTGGAGCAAGGCTGTGAGCTTGTCCCTGAAATCTCCCTGTATGGTTATGACGCCGTCCTTTACGGTGCCGCCCACTCCGCATTTGATCTTGAGGGTCTTGCCCAGGGCGGAAAGGTCCTCGCTGCTGCCCACGAATCCCTTTACCAGCGTCACCTGCTTGCCTGCGCGGCCGCTCCGGTCGATGCTTACGATCAGCCTCTGCTTTGCAGGGGGGAGGGTTTGCGGCTCCTGGGCCTTGGGTTCTTCGTAAACAAAGTTGGGATTTGTGGAATATATGATCATGGCGCCATAATTTTTGCAAATATAGTTATTCCTTTTGTATCTTTGTAAGTTATGAATGACAAGAAGTTTACTCTGTGGAACAGGATAACGGCGCTTTTGGTCTTTGCCGTTTCCGCTTTCACATACCTTTCCACGATAGAGCCTTCCGCCTCCTACTGGGACTGCGGAGAATTTATAGCATCGTCATATAAGCTGGAAGTGGGCCATCCCCCGGGAAACCCTGTGTTCCAGCTGTTTGCCAGGCTGTTCACAATGTTCTCGGACGGCGCTCACGCAGCCATTATGGTAAATGCGATGAACGGGCTGCTTTCAGCACTCACCATCGTCTTCCTTTACCTGACCATCGTCTTCCTGGCAAAGAGGCTCATCCGAAGGGGTGAGGACGGCGGTTACAGCGCAGCCAGCGCCATTGCTATCTTTGGCAGCGGCGCGGTGGGAGCGCTGGCATATTGCTTCTCCGACACATTCTGGTTCTCAGCCGTGGAGGGAGAGGTTTACGCTATGTCCTCCCTGTTCACGGCAATGGTTTTCTGGGCGATGACAAAGTGGTATGAGCAGGCTGACAGGCCCCACTCAAACCGCTGGATAGTGCTCATAGCTTTTATGATGGGCCTTTCAATAGGCATCCATCTTCTGAACCTGCTGGCAATCCCGGCAATAGTTTTCCTTTATTATTACAGGAAGAAGGAGGATGGCAAGTATACCTGGATGGAACTGGTCAAGATTATGCTGGTTTCAGTTGTGATACTGGCCGTGATCCTTTTCTTCATAGTACCGTATCTTCCCAAGATTGCGGCTTATGCGGACCTGCTGTTCGTGAACGTCTTCGGGCTTCCATACAACAGCGGCGCGGCGTTCTTCATCGTTGCGCTTCTGGCCGCCTGTTTCTGGGGTCTCTTCCGCACGCTCAAGAAAGAAAAGGTGTTCTGGAACACTGTCCTGCTGTGCTTCACTACAATAACAATAGGCTTCTCCCTGTTCAGCATCTGTATCATCCGCTCAAGTGTAAAGACTCCTACCAACGAGTATCAGCCTGACAACGCCTTCACCCTGGTAAGATACCTTTCACGCGAGCAGTACGGAAGCAATCCTCTCATTTACGGAGAGTATTTCGACGCCCCGTACGAGATTGACACAAAGGACTACTGGGCCCCGCTCAACGGCAAGTATGTCAAGACCCAGGGACCGCTCTCTCCTACCTACAAGCCGGAAGGCAAGATGCTTTTCCCAAGGATGTGGAGCGCTTCCTCTTCCGGAACCCAGAATGAAGATTTCTACGAGAGCTATATGAAAGGAACCGGGCGCAAGATTTCCGGTGCGGAGCACAAGAAGCCCACTATGAAGGCCAACCTGGCCTACTTCTTCGACTACCAGCTCAACTGGATGTACTGGAGGTATTTCTTCTGGAACTTTGCCGGCCGCCAGAACGATATTCACAGCCCCGTGCCGGGAGATATCTTCAAGGGCAACTGGGAGAGCGGAATCAAGGCCATTGACAACCTGAGGCTAGGGGACCAGAGCGACGCTCCCGCCGTCCTCAGGGACAACAAGGCCAAGAACCATTATTATATGCTGCCGTTCCTGCTTGGACTCCTGGGCCTGTTCTTCCAGTTTGGCAAGGATAAGAGGGGCTGCTGGCTGGTGTTCCTGATGTTCTTTATGACGGGAATCGCCATTGTGATTTATCTTAACCAGCCCCCGTTCCAGGTGCGCGAGAGGGATTACGCCTACGCAGGATCCTTCTATTCCTTCTGTATGTGGATAGGACTTGCGGTGGCGGCGCTTTATTCCTGGCTTTCCGAAGCCCTCAAGGGCAAGGGAAGCCTGCCTGTAGCGGCCGCAGTGACCGCGGTGTGCCTGCTTGTGCCCGTGCTGATGGCCGCCCAGAACTGGGACGACCACGACCGCAGCAACCGCCGCACAGCAGTGGAAATGGCTGCCAATTACCTGAATTCAGTAGGTCCCAACGGTATACTCATCACCCACGGAGACAACGATACCTTCCCTCTGTGGTACGCCCAGGAGGTTGAGGATATCCGCACTGACGTGCGCATATGCAACACATCCCTGCTTGGAACAGACTGGCATATAGACCAGATGAAATATGCGGTCAACAAGTCCGCCCCGCTCAATCTCAGCATTCCGCCGGAGCAGCTGCTCTACGGAACCAACGAGTACGTTTACCTGTACGATACCCGTGACCAGGTGATTGACATAAAGGACGTTATGGCCGTCTTCCGCCATCCGGACGCAAAGCTCAATATGCAGAGCGGCGCCAAGGTGGACTACATAATGTCACGCAAGATAGCCGTTCAGGTCAACAAGGAGAACGTGCTCAAGTACGGCATCCTGTCTGATATGTTCGAGGAGGTTATTCCGGAGTACATTGTGCTTGAGATACCGGAAGGCAAGGATTATCTGACCAAACCGGAACTGTTCCTCCTGGACCTTCTCTCCAACTACGAGTGGGACAGGCCAATCAATATGCTCAATATGGGAGGAGACCTGAACATTGGAGTAAAGGATTACCTGATGTATGACGGATATTCATACCGCCTTACCCCTGTAAAGACCGGTGCGTCTTCTACCAACGTGGGCATAGTGGATCCGGATTACCTTTACCACCTGCTTATGGACACGTTCAAGTTCGACGCCGTGTCAAGGGGAGACTATTTCATTGACTACCAGAACCTTTATACCCATCTGGGAGTTATGTCTCTGCCAAATTTGTTCGAGACCTGCGCAGAGTTCTATATGAAGATAGGCCAGAACGAGCGGGCCCGCACGCTTCTTGACAAGGGGCGTGACGTGATGCGCTATTATCCTATAGAGGGATTGCCCATAGGCCTCTCCGGCGTGGATCTGAGTGTCATTGGCACGATAGAGGATTACCTGAAACTTGGATGCGAGCAGGAGGGATTGGCCCTTGCCAGGAATTATATGAACGAGCTCCTGGACGCCTGCGCCTTCTATATGGAGTTCTACAAATATGCCGAGGGCGACTTTGACCAGTGCACCAGTTTCCTCTACTATTTTTCCAACAGGCTGCGCAACAACGGCCAGGAAGAGCTGGCAAAGGAGGCTGAGAACAGCCTGGAGGCTATGATCAAGGCGATGGGCGGTGCGATAGAGGAGAAAGACTAGCGCTTGACGCGCACATAGATACTGAGCGGGAGGGCTTTGCCGAAGCGGTCACGCAAGGCGAGCTCCCCGCTTTCCATTTCGGGGACGGCGCCGCCAAGGGCCTCGCGCACGGTGGTTTCCCCAAGGAGGGGAGAGTAACCGTTGGAATAGAGGTTCAGTACCATAAAGGCGTGTTCCGGCTCAAGGATTTCACCCACACATTTGAGCATATCGAAAAGACACTGGTCCAGTTTCCATTTCTCACCGTCGGGGCCGTGGCCGTATGCGGGAGGGTCCAGTATGATGCCGTTGTATTTGTTGCCGCGGCGGGCCTCCCTCCTGGCGAACTTGAGGGCGTCCTCTACCACCCAGCGGATGTCGGAAAGGCCGCTGCGCTCCATATTGGCCTTGGCCCAGGTCACCACCTGACGGACGGAGTCCAGGTGGGTGACGTCGGCCCCGGCCGCCTTTGCCGCCAGCGAGGCCGCTCCGGTGTATGCGAACAGGTTGAGTACCTTTGGCATCGTTCCTTTGGGCAGGGCTCCGGAGAGTTCGCGGACACTGCTGTAGATATACTCCCAGTTTGGAGCCTGCTCAGGGAAGACGCCCACGTGCTTGAAGGAGGTGAGGCCCAGCCGCAGGTTGAAGCGCGGCCCTTGGGAGCCGCCGTAACCTATGTGCCACTGGTCATCCATCTTCTTGAGGCGCTCCCACGTGCCGCTGTCTTCCTTTCCGGCCTTGCCGAACCCGGCGCCGGGCTTGAAGCGCGTGTGTGCCATTGATTCCCACTTGCTTTCAGGGAGGGTCTTGTCCCAGAGGGCCTTGGGTTCGGGCCTTATCATATAGTAATTCCCAAACCTTTCCAGCTTCTCGGAAGCTCCGCTGTCCACCAGCTCATAATCTTTCCAAAATTCTCCGGGATATTGTATGCTCATAATTACAAAGATATTAGTTTTTTTAGTAAATTTGTAGACTTGAAATAATCTTAACACTTTATACAAATGCAAAAGTACATCGACTCTTATGACTTCGCCGGAAAGAAGGCCATAGTACGCGTGGATTTCAACGTTCCACTTGACGAGAATTTCAAAATTACTGACGATACCCGTATCAGGGCCGCCATCCCTACCCTCAAGAAGGTTCTTCAGGAAGGCGGATCAGTTATCATTATGTCCCACCTTGGACGCCCTAAGGGAGTTAACCCCAAGTTCTCCCTCAAGCATATAGTTGACCACGTATCCGAGAAACTCGGAGTACCCGTACAGTTCGCTGAGGACTGCCAGAAGGCAGACGCACAGGCAGCCGCCCTCAAGCCGGGCGAGGCTCTCCTCCTTGAGAACCTCCGCTTCTACGCTGAGGAGGAAGGTAAGCCCCGCGGACTCGCAGAAGACGCTACCGACGAGGAGAAGAAAGCAGCCAAGGCTGCCGTAAAGGAAAGCCAGAAGGAGTTCGTCAAGAAGCTCGCTTCCTACGCTGACTGCTACATCAACGACGCATTCGGAACAGCACACAGGGCTCACGCTTCAACCGCCCTCATCGCAAAGTACTTCCCTGATGACAAGATGTTCGGCTACCTGATGGAAGGCGAGATCAAGGCTATCGACAACGTACTTCACAACGCACAGAAGCCTCTTACCGCAATCATCGGCGGAGCAAAGGTTTCTTCCAAGCTCGCAGTTCTCAAGAACCTCCTCGGAAAGGTTGACAACCTTATCATCGGTGGTGGTATGGGTTACACCTTCATCAAGGCCCAGGGCGGAAAGATCGGTCTTTCCCTGCACGAGGACGAACTTATGCCGGATGCACTCGCAATCCTCGAGGAGGCAAAGGCAAAGGGCGTGAACGTTTACATCTCCGATCAGGCTGTCTGCACACAGGAGTTCTCCAACGATGCAGTTACCAAGCTCTTCCCCGCAAACGAGATTCCTGACGACTGGGAGGGAGTTGATGCAGGTCCTGACACACTCAAGGAGTGGGAGAAGGTTATCGCCAACTCCAAGACCATCCTCTGGAACGGTCCTGTAGGTGTATTCGAGATTCCTGCATTCGCAAAGGGAACCCTCCGCATAGCAGAACTCCTTGCAAAGGCTACTGAGAACGGAGCTTACACCCTTGTCGGTGGCGGTGATTCCGTTGCAGCCGTTACCCAGATGGGTTACGCAAAGAAAGTTAGTTACGTATCTACCGGCGGTGGTGCAATGCTCGAGGCTATCGAGGGCAAGGACCTCCCCGGCATAGCTGCCATCCGCGAGTAATATGACCGGTATCCTGGCAGTTCACTGGCACGTAGACCCCGTCCTGTTTCAGGCGGGGCCTCTGCAAGTCAGGTGGTATTCACTCCTGTTTATCTCCGGATTCATCCTTGGCTGGTTCATCTTCAAGAGTTACTGCCGCAGGGAGAAAGTATCCGAGGACATTCTGGACCCGCTCCTATATACGCTGCTCATAGCAACAATAGTGGGAGCCCGCCTGGGGCACTGCCTCTTTTATCAGCCGGACTATTATCTGGGTTCCTGGAAAGGATTCTGGGAGATTTTTATGCCTTGGAAAGGCGGCCTTGCAAGCCACGGAGGAGCCATCGCCATAATTCTTGCAATGTGGTGGTTCTCCTCAAAGTGGGGCAAGAAGCACGGATTTGATTTCCTGTGGCTGCTGGACCACCTGTGCATAACCGTGGCGTTTGCCGGATGCTTCATAAGGCTCGGAAATCTGTTCAATTCAGAAATCTACGGCGACGTTACCTCCCTTCCCTGGGGATTCATCTTCGAGAACAGGGGAGAGACTCTGCCAAAGCACCCAACCCAGCTGTACGAGGCCCTCAGCTACCTGATCCTTGGCCTTGTGATGTGGCGCCTGTACAAGACTAAGCTTGACAAGCTCCCGCGCGGCTTCTTCTTTGGGATTTTCCTTGTAGGATGCTTTGGAATGAGATTCCTCATAGAGTTCATCAAGGAACCGCAGGTGGGATTCGAAGAGACAATGGTCCTCAATATGGGACAGCTCCTCTCCATCCCCTTCGTAATTATTGGAATCGCCGTCCTGATATACGCTTACAGGAAAAAGATTCCAGCTTACGCAACAAAACAGAAATAAATATGAAGGCCGGTTTCTACCGGCCTTCAATTGAACCGGATGGAATGTTTTTTGTTGCATTCTTCCGGTCTTAATACAGTAGTTAATGATTAGAATGAGAAGGTTAGTTAGTTTTATCCTTGCCGCATTCCTCAGTTTTCCGCTCTGTGCCCAGATAGCCACCCCTCAGGCGGCGTCATCGCCCGTCGTCCTCACCCTGGACGACGCCATAGTCATAGCGCTCAGCGAGAATATTGCCGTCAAGGTGGCGGACAAGGAAATCACCCGCACCCAATACGCCCTCAAGGGGTCTTACGCGTCACTGTTCCCACAGGTTGACGGAAGCGGTTCGTACCAGAGAACCATCAAGAAGCAGGTTATGTATATGGACTTTGATATGAGTTCTATGCTGGGTGGAGGCGGATCGTCTCAGGGAAGTGGAGAGGATACACCCGCTCCCAGTCCCAGCCAGAGGCCGTCCGGAGGCGGAATTGAGGTAGGACGCTGGAATACGTTCTCTACCGGAATCCAGGCCGCAATGCCCCTGGTGAACGCTCAGTTGTGGAAGAGCATAAAGATATCCGGAGAAGACGTGGAACTGGCAGTGGAGAAAGCCAGGGCATCCCGCCTGGATATGATTACGCAGGTAAAGCAGGCGTTCTACGCCGTGCAGCTTGCAAAGGAGGCTTACAAGGTATATGAAGAAGTCTACGACAACGCCGTGGAGAACTTCCGCCAGACAGAGATGCGCTACAATGCGCAAAAGGCATCGGAATTGGAATACACGCGTGCAAAGACTTCCGTGGCCAACGCAATCCCCAATCTGTACGACGCGGAGAACAACATAGATATGACCCTTTGGCAGTTGAAGGCCGTGATGGGAATAGACCTGGATATGGACATCGACGTTGCGGGGGAGCTTCAGGACAACGCAGCCATTATGTTCCGCGACATTCACGAGAACGATGATTTCTCCCTGGAGAACAACTCCACAATGAAGCAGCTGGAAATCCAGGCCGGGCAGCTGGCCGACGCTATAAAGATGCAGCAGTTCGCATCCCTGCCAACCCTGTCCCTTGCGTTTGCATACAGCGTGAACGCAATGACCAACGACTTCAATTTCAGGGAGTACCGCTGGTCTCCATACTCCTATGTGGGACTCAGCCTCTCCATCCCCATCTTTGCCGGAGGCCGAAGGCACAACGCCGTGCGCCAGTCAAAGGTGCAGTATGAGCAGCTTCAGCTCCAGGCTCTTAATACAGAGCGCCAGCTGAAGATAGCCATACGCCAGTACCTGAACCAGATGGAGACGAGTATGAAGTCCTATGACGCCGCAAAGGAAGCGGAGCAGACCGCGCGCAAGGCGTACAGCATTGCAGCCCAGTCCTACAATCTGGGACGCAGTACCCTCACGGACCTTAACGACGCACAGCTGGCCCTTACCCAGGCCGAACTGGGAGTGTCCCAGGCCGTTTACAGCTTTGTCCTTGCAAAGGCAGCCCTGGAGCAGACCCTGGGGAAAGATTTTTCCAACGAATAAAAACAAGACATATATATGAACAAAGCAGTCAAGATATTGGCACCCGCAGCCATAGCAGTAATTGCAGTATGCGCCTGCGGCCAGAGAAAACCCGCACAGGACCCTATGATGATGGCCCAGGCGGACCAGATCCCAAAGGTTGAGACATATACGGCATCCTTCCAGGATGTTCCGCAGGAAGACACTTATTCTTCCACAGTTCAGGCTTATGCGGTGAACAACGTTGTTCCGCAGAGCGGCAACAGGATTTCTAAAGTATACGTAGAGGTTGGAGACTTCGTTTCCAAGGGCCAGATTCTGGCGGAAATGGACGCCGTGGGCCTTACCCAATCCGCGCTCAAGCTGGCCAACGACTCCACGGAGTTGGTGCGCCTGCGCGGCCTGTTCCAGGCCGGAGGCATCTCCCAGTCCGATTTCGAGGCCGTGGAGCTGGCTTACAAGGTCAGCAAGGCTTCCTATGACAACCTCCTTGAGAATACCATCCTCCGCGCCCCTATGGGAGGCGTAATCACCGCCAGGAATTATGACAGCGGCGATATGTACGCTATGGCATCGCCTATCTATGTGGTGCAGCAGATCACTCCCGTCAAAATCCTTGTGGGCATATCTGAAACTGACTATACCCGCGTGAAGAAGGGCGACGTGGTTTCCATCACCGCCGACGCCATCCCAGGCAGAACCTTCGAGGGCAAGGTGAACAGGCTTTATCCTACCATTGACCCGGCCACCCATACATTCACTGCAGAAATTCTTGTGACCAATGCGGACAGGGTGCTGCGTCCTGGAATGTACGCCCGCGTAACGGTTACATTTGCAACCAACCACAGCATTGTGATACCTGACAGCGCGGTCATCAAGCAGCAGGGATCGGGCCAGAGGTCCGTATATCTGCTCCAGCCGGACAATACCGTAAAGAGCGTTGTAGTGACCCTGGGAAGGCATTTCGGCCAGGAGTATGAGATCCTTGACGGACTTAAGGAAGGAGACATTGTAGTAACCAAGGGACATACCGCCCTCAGGGACGGCTCGCAAGTGACATTGTAAGGTATGAGCATTTACAGAACAGCCGTCCGGCATCCGGTTACAACGGCCCTTATCTTTATGGCCTTCCTGGTGTTCGGCCTTTTCTCGCTGACCAGGATCCCCATAGCCCAGCTGCCGGAATTCGACGCCAACGTGATTATGGTTATGTCTTCATATCCGGGCACCAGCGCTTCGGATATAGAGCAGAACCTGACCAAGACCCTTGAGAACTCCCTCAACGGAGTTGCAAACCTCAAGGAACTCACCTCCCGTTCAAGGGAGAACATATCTATGCTCACCCTCCAGTTCGAGTATGGAATTGACATTGACGAAGCCACCAACGACGTCCGCGACAAACTTGATATGGTAAGTTCCGTGCTGCCTGACGGCGCATCGGTCCCCACCATCTTCAAGTTCAGCGCGGATGATATGCCAATTATGATTATGTCAGCCACGGCTGACCAGTCCCTCCCTGGCCTTGACAAGATCCTGGACGACAAGCTGGTCACCCCGCTTGCCCGTGTGTCCGGAGTAGGTACCGTGAGCGTACAGGGCGCCCCTTCCCGCGAGATCCAGGTTTACTGCGACCCTAACAAGCTGCAGGCATACGGCCTGTCCGTAAGCACCCTTTCCTCCATCATTGCAATGGAGAACAGGAACCTGCCTTCCGGAAACATAGACGTAGGTTCCGAAACTTTCAACCTGCGCGTGCAGAAAGAGTTCGGCGACCCTTCGGAACTGCTGGACATTGTGGTGGCCAACGTTGGAGGCCGCGCAATCTACCTCAGGGACGTGGCAACCGTAGTTGACGGACAGCAGGAGCGTGAACAGGAGTCCTATACCAACGGAAAGCGTTCGGCTCAGATTGTAATCCAGAAGCAGTCCGGCGCCAACACCGTGAACGTAATCAAGAACGTCAAGAAGAAACTGGCCGATATCCAGAAGGAACTCCCTTCTGACATTGAGATCACCACGGTCATCGACTCTTCTGACAATATCATCAACACCATCAACTCCCTCAAGGAGACCATCCTGATCACCTTCATAGTGGTTATGCTGGTGGTGTTCATCTTCCTTGGGAGGTGGAGGGCCACTTTCATAATAGTGCTTTCCATCCCTATAGCCCTGCTGGCTTCGCTGGTTTACCTGCTCGCCACCGGCAATTCGCTCAACATCATTTCAATGTCAGCGCTTTCAATAGCAATTGGAATGGTTGTGGACGATGCCATAGTGGTGCTTGAGAATGTCTCCACGCACCTTGAGAGGGGGGAGAAGCCCAAGGAGGCGGCGGTGCTCGCCACTTCTGAGGTAGCCATCTCAGTAATCGCCTCCACCCTCACAATGCTCTGCGTGTTCATCCCCATCACAATGGTCAAGGGAATGGCGGGAATCCTGTTCAAGCAGCTTGGTTGGATAGTTTCCCTGATTATGATCGTTTCCACCACCGCGGCCCTCACCCTAGTGCCTATGATGTGCTCGCAGATGCTTAAGGCGGGTCCCAAGACCGGCAAGCTGCACAACGCCATCTTCGGCCCCATAAACAAGGGTCTGGACGCCATTTCCAACTGGTATGGAAAGATCATTGCCTGGGCTACCACGCACCGCAAGGCAACCATCGGAATAGCTTTCGGCGTATTCCTTATCACGCTTATAACGCTGGCTCCGGGTCTCAAGACGGAGTTGTTCCCTACCAGTGACGGAGGGCGTATCCAGGCAACCATAGAGTTGCCTGCTGGAACCGCCCAGAGCGTCACTGCGGACCTGGCTGCGCGCCTGTATGACCAGATTTCCGCGGAAATCCCGGAGATTATGATTATGAGCCACACCTTCGGCTCCGCCGATACGGACAACACCTTTGCCAGTATGCAGACCAACGGTACCAACGTGCTCTCCCTGAACATCAACGTGGGAAGTATGGAGAAGCGCAAGCGCAGCACCGCGGACATATCGGCGCAGCTGCGCTCCATAATAGCCCGCTTCCCTGAAGTTCGCAAGGCGAACGTGCGCGAGGGCGGAATGTCGCTGGGCGGAGGCTCATCGGTTGAGATAGAAATATACGGATACGACTTCGAGAGCACTGACGTGGTGGCAAGGGCAATCCAGGAGCAGATGCTCCAGAACCCTATGTTCGCCCAGGTTCTCCTGAGCCGCGACGAGTACAACCCCGAGTACCAGCTTGACCTTGACCGCACCAAACTGGCAATGAACGGCCTCAATTCCACCACCGTGGGCAACGCGTTCAGCGCGGCAATGAGCGGTTCCGTGGGTTCGTTCTACCGTGAGGAAGGCGAAGAGTACAGCATCAGGGTCCGCTACGCCCCCGAATTCCGCACCAGTACCGAGGATATAGGCAACATTGTGGTTTACAATGCCGCAGGAAGGCCTGTCCGTATGAAGGAGCTTGGAAACGTTATAGAGACAAGGGTTCCTCCTACAATCGAGAGGAAGGACCGTGAGAGGCTCATCACCGTAACGGGAATGCTCAACAAGGGGTATGCCCTCAGCGAGGCGGTAGCCCTGTCCCAGCAGATAATTGACAAGACGGAAATTCCGGGAGAACTTACGGCAGTGGTGGCCGGAGATTATGAGGACCAGCAGGAGATGTTCGGTGACCTGATCACCCTTATGCTGCTCATCCTGATACTTGTCTATATGGTTATGGCATCCCAGTTCGAATCGTTTATGAGCCCGTTCGTGATTATGTTCTCGGTTCCTTTCGCCCTTACGGGCGTGATCCTTGGATTGAGGCTTTCCGGAGCCGCCCTGGGCATTATGCCTATGATTGGAATCATAATCCTCCTGGGTATAGTCGTGAAGAACGGTATCGTGCTGATAGACTATACCATACTCTGTCAGGAAAGGGGAATGAGCGCGGTTGAGGCTTCCGTTACGGCAGCCAGGAGCCGTCTGCGCCCTATCCTTATGACAACCCTCACCACCGTGCTGGGAATGCTTCCAATGGCCCTGGGCCTTGGAGAAGGCTCCGAGATGTGGCGTCCTCTTGGACTCACGGTCTGCTGGGGTCTGAGCATTTCTACACTTGTAACCCTTGTACTCATTCCTTCCGTCTACTGCGTATTTGCAACTAGGAAGGAGAAAAAGAAACTCCAAAAAGCATAAGATTATGAAGGCGATATTTATTTCTTACGGCCAGGCATATGACCAGGAGATAGTAGACATACTGGAAGAAGCCGGACAGAGGGGATTCACCCGCTGGGAGGACATAGGAGGCAGGGGAAGCGAAACGGGAATACCCCATTACGGCAACCACACGTGGCCTTCGATGAACAACGCCATCCTTGCCATAGTGGAGGATTCCAAGGTAGATACCATACTTGAAAAGGTCCGCGAGAAGGACCTCCAGTTCCAGGACATAGGCATCAGGGCTTTTGTCTGGAACATTGAGAAGACATACTAATTTTTACTATATTTGTAATACTATGGAAATTGTAACTAACAACAATATCAATGACATCCTGGCTTCAGAGAAGCCGGTGATGATAGATTTCTGGGCATCGTGGTGCGGCCCCTGCCGCGTTCTTTCCCCTACAGTGGACGAGGTTGCAAAAGAGATGGAAGGCAAAGTCTCAGTTGCCAAGTGCAACGTTGACGACGCTGACGAGATTGCAGCCCAGTTCGGTATCAGGAACATCCCTACCCTCATCTTCCTCAAGGGCGGACAGCCCGTTGCAAGGATGGTGGGCGTAGTGTCAAAGGAGGACATAGTAGCGCAGCTTGAGGCACTTCTCTAGGTCGGCCATGAAGCGGATTCTTTTAACTATGATATTCCTGTGTGCGGGGATTGCCGCTTTTGCACAGGAAGGGGTTGGTGTCTTTGGAGGAGTCACGTCTTCCAGCGCCAAGCTCCAGGACTTCAACATTGACAACGTGACCCAGTTCCGCGCCGGAATAGCCTATAAGTATCCGGTTGCCCTGGGCTTCGCGGTTCAGCCGGAGTTCAGTTACAGCGTAAAGGGTACTGATTTGACTTACGCCCTTAACAATGAAGTTGAATTGTCAATGTTCAACCTGCATATGGGTTTCGTTGAGGCGGCGCTCCAGCTCCAGTGGGGGCCGGACCTGCTGATTTTCCGCCCTTATGCCCTTGTGGAGCCTTTCGTTGGCTATGCTTTCAATGACAGGATCCAGACAAAGGCCGTGGGTGGCACTAGCATCACAAGGAACAATGTCTGGGACTGCATACAGAGACTTGAATACGGATATGCCTGGGGAGGCGGACTGGACCTGTTTGGATTTATGCAGGTTTCCGCCAAGCATTATGTGAACTGCGGATCCCTTTACAAGGCTCCGGAGCACGGCAGGCCTGAAACCGTGGATGAGTTTGTGATGAGCGCCTTCAAGGACAACAAGAATTTCCAAGGCTGGGTAATTTCACTTGCATTCTTCTTCTAGATGGGAAACAAAGGCGCATTATTCTTTTGCTCGTCCAATTCGGACATCAAACCTGAATATTTCCAAGCCGCACGGGAAGTTGTCCGTGCGACTTGCTTGAAAGGCTACACCATTGTGTCCGGAGGGGCTACAAGGGGGCTTATGAAAGTGGTGGCCGACGAGGCCACGGCCTGCGGAGCCGCCAACATTGGCGTCCTGCCTCGCTTTATGGAGGAATTCTCTCACCCGGACCTCACCAGGATGATATGGACGGACACAATGTCCCAGCGCAAGGACCTTATGCGCCAGTACGGCCCCGACATTGCGGTGGCCCTCCCCGGCGGAATTGGAACGCTGGACGAACTGTTTGAAACATACACCCTTGCAAAGTTGGGCAAGTATCCGGGCAAGGTGGTGGCCTACAACTGCTGCGGTTTCTACAATCCCGTGAAGGATCTGATGGATTACTATGTACGCGAGGGAATGCTGGAGAGCAAGACCCGCGAACTGTTGCTTTTCCCTGAGACCCTGGAGGAATTCAAAGCCTTGCTGTAATGGACTTCTCTCAGGTACGGACATTTCTGGCAGATGACTGGATTTCTGTCCAGGACCTTTTCAAAAGGGCCCTGTACAGCGATGTCACCCTTATGAACGAGACCAACACATACCTGGTCTCCAATGAGGGCAAGATGCTCAGGCCAATGCTGAGCCTTCTGGTTTCAAAGGCCTGCGGAAATGTCACTGATGAGAGCAAAAGGGTTGCGGCGGCTTCGGAACTCCTACATAATGCCACCCTCCTGCACGACGATGTCCTTGACCAGAGTTCACGGCGCCGCGGCGTTTCCACGGTGATGTCAATGCTCGGGTCCAAGGCTTCCGTCCTTGCCGGAGATTTCTGGCTGGTGATGGCGGTTGACACCATTCTGGGATGCAGGAGACACTCCAAGACCTTGCTTGGGATGTTTTCCCATACCGTCAAGGACCTTGTGGACGGGGAGATGTTCCAGATGGAAAAGGCGGAGAGCGCTGACACCACCAGGATGGACTATGAGGATATGATATACCTCAAGACCGCGACTTTGTTCGAAACCATATGCTGCGCGGCGGCCATTACGGCCGGAGCGCCACGCAGGGTTGAGAATGCGGTCCGGGAGTATGGACGGAACCTGGGGATGGCTTTCCAGATCAAAGACGATATCCTGGACTATGACGGGGCTGACCTGGGAAAACCTGTGGGGACCGACCTGCGTGAGGGGAAGATAACCCTTCCGCTGCTGGAAGCCCTTGACGGGGTGGAGCCGAAGCGTCAGGCTGAGGTCCGCCGTATGGTCAAGGAGATTCCTGAAATGGAAGGAAACGTGGCCAAGGTGGCAGATTTTGTGAAGGCCCGGAACGGGACCGCCCTGGCGGCAGTCACGCTTCAGGGTTATGTAAACAGGGCCAAAGAGGCCCTGGAGCCGCTGGACTGGTCTCCTGCAAAGGACTGGCTCTTGAAACTGGCTGATTATTGCGCATACAGGACTATATGACTTTTGACGACATACAGGGAAACGATCAGGTGAAACAGGCGCTTGCCGGAATGATAGCATCCGGCAGGATACCTCACGCCGTTATGTTCCACGAAGACGACGGCGGCGGTGCTATAGCCTTCTGCCACGCCTTCCTGGAGCAGCTCTTCGGCTCTCCAAAGGTGTCAAGGATGATCCATCTGGACGTCCACTATACCTTCCCTTGCGTGGGTGGCCTCTCCGAGCCGTACCTCCCGCAATGGAAGGAACTGGTGCTTTCAAACCCCGCCTTCACGGAGAACGAGTTCAACGAGGCTCTGGGCTTTGAAAGCAAGTCCGCAATTATTGCGGTGCCGGAGGCAAAGGCCATACTTAACTGTCTGGCGTTCAATCCAATAGAGGGAGGATACAAGGCCGTTGTGGTTTACCTTCCGGAAAAGATGAACGCCGATGCCGCCAACCGTCTCCTCAAGGCCATTGAGGAACCTGTTGGCAAGACACAGCTGCTTTTCATCACGCACGCTCCGGAGAAAGTGCTCCCCACCATCAGTTCACGATGCCAGAGAATCAGGCTGGTTCCTGATAGGAATGTGAAGGGAAATGACTATATTGGGGAGCGTATGGATTTGTTCCGCTCGCTGATGGATTCCCTGCTCGCCAGGGACCTTGGCGCTGCGCTGGATGCGGGGGAGGCGCTCGCATCCCTCAAATCGCGCGAGAAGATGAAAGCTTTCTGCCGCTTCGCGGGCGATGCGCTCAGGGAAGTCTTCCTGCTTCAGCAGGGACTCAAGGACCTTTCAGCAGTGGACAATGATTATTTGCGGGAGCTGGCCTCAAAGTGCAGGCGCACTTTCCCGCGCAAGGCATCGGAGGTCCTGGACAGGGCCAATATGCTCATAGACAGGAATGTTAATCAGAAGATTCTGTTCTGCGATATGGTAAACAGGATGTTTCTTATGATATAAAGGATATGACAGGAAACGAAAACGAATCTATAAGGTACGACTGCTTCCGCGGATGCGTGGTCACTGACAGCGAACAGGGCCAGGACGTCACATACCGCCGCGGCTGCTGCAAGCTCAGGGACTATGACTGGCTCAAGGGCGTGCCTCAGGAAAAATATAAGGATCTGTACGAAGTACGCTTCAAGAACACCCGCAAGGGCATTTATGTGAATGCCTCCGGGCAGAGCGTGAAGCAGGGAGACCTGGTGGTGGTTGAGGCCACCAACGGCCACGACCTGGGCATTGTCACCCTGGAAGGGCCTATAGTAGTGCGCCAGATGAAGTGCAAGGGGATGGATCCTGACAAGACGGAGTTCAAGAAGATATACCGCAAGGCCCGTTCCTTTGACATTGACAAGTGGCAGGAGGCCATAGCGCGTGAGCACGAGACAATGATCAAGGCGCGCAGGATAGCCACGGAGATGGGCCTTGATATGAAGATTGGCGACGTGGAATTCCAGGGCGATGGCACAAAGGCAATATTCTACTACATTGCCGACGGCCGCGTGGATTTCCGCCAGCTGATCAAGGTGTTTGCGGAAGAATTCCGCATCCGCATTGAGATGAAGCAGATTGGCGCGCGGCAGGAGGCCGGCCTCATTGGAGGAATAGGCGTATGCGGAAGGGAACTCTGCTGCGCCAACTACATAACCAGCTTCCAGTCCATTTCCACGGCGGCGGCCCGCTGCCAGGACCTTTCGCTGAATCCGCAGAAGCTTGCAGGCCAGTGCGGAAAGCTCAAGTGCTGCCTCAATTACGAGGTTGCCAACTATATGGACGCCCAGACGCATATCCCCAAGGTTTCGGAGCCGCTTGAGTTCGAAGACGGTCCCGTATACCTTATCAAGACGGACATCCTGCGCCAGCTTATGTATTTCTCATACGACAAGGGCTCCCTTTCTGACCTGTACGTCCTTACCGCGGAGGAGGTCAAGGAAGTCATAAAGATGAACCGCAACGGGCTCAAGCCGGAAAGCCTCAAGGGCGACGGCAGCATTGAGATGCCGGAATTCATCACAGCCGTGGGCGAGGGAAGCATCTCCCGCTTTGACAAGCCTTCTAAGAAGAAGCACAAGCACAAGAAGAACGGCAAGAAAAAAGCAGCCCCCAAGACAGATGAGTAGGACAGCAAGCCGCATAGCGCTCTTTTCAGCACTGATTCTTTCAGTGCTGTCTTGTTCGGAGCCTCTTTCCACGGAGCAGTTCATCCAGAATACGGATGGAAGGTACAGCTTTGAGGTGGATATGACGCATACGGACTGCGCTTACGACCTGTTCTTCTATTCAAGGGTGGATTCCTGGAAGAAGGTTCCGGAGTTCCCCATAGATGTGATGTGGACGTCTCCTTCAGGGGCAAGGTTTTCGGAAAGGGTGTATTTTGTGCGCGACGGGCACGACAAGGTGGCGTACCGCACGGGCCTTGTTCCGGAAGAAAGCGGAGTGTGGAAACTTGACGCCACGGCGGATGTAGAGGGCCTCAGGGGCCTTGGACTTGTTTGCAGGAGGGTTTATTGATGGGACACGGAAAACTAAGGAAATTTGCGGAGAACGAGACTTTCTCCTGCCTTATACAGCCGGATTCGCAGGAAATCCTCAGGGAAGGATATTTCAACCTGCAGGACCATCCCGTGAAGGGCAATTGGGGAAGGGATGTCTTCCATAATGACAATCCAATAGTACTTGAACTGGGTTGCGGCAAGGGGGAATACACCATAGACCTTGCGCTCAGGGACCCTTCACGCAATTATATAGGCGTGGACATCAAGGGCGCCCGCCTTTGGAAGGGCGCCAAGGAAGCCACGCAGCGGGCGCTGCCCAACGTGGCTTTCCTGCGTACGCGCATCGAGTTCATCACGGCGTTCTTCGCTCCCGGGGAGGTTTCGGAAATATGGCTTACCTTCTCCGATCCCCAGATGAAGAGCGAAAACTCACGCCTCACCTCCCCAATGTTCCTGGAGCGTTACAGATCGTTCCTAAAGGAGGGAGGTATCGTAAATTTGAAGACCGACAGTATGTTCCTGCACCAGTATTCGCTGGCCGTGGCAAAGAAAAATGCCCTGGAGGTGCTCGCCTGTACGCAGGACCTCTACGGAGGGCAGCACCTTCCAATGCCGGAGCTGTACGAGGTGCAGACCTTTTATGAGAAGATGTTCCTTGAGCAGGGATACAAGATTACCTTCCTGCGTTTCAGGATAGACAGGGAAGGGGCCTATGAGTACCCTCAGGATCCCCAGGAATTCGATTCCAAGGCCTGGAGGGAGGCGGAAGGCCCGCGAAGGACTTTCGGTCATCAGTAAAATCACTACCTTTGCATTGTAATGCCAAAAGCCAAGAGCAAAATACAGATAAACAACAGAAGGGCCTCCTTCGACTATGAATTCCTTGAGACCTACACCGCCGGGATTGTCCTGGTGGGGACGGAAATCAAGTCCGTCCGCGCGGGAAAAGCGTCCCTTGCGGATGCCTACTGCTATTTTGACAACCTTGGCCAGCTGTACGTACGCAACCTTAACATTTCGCCCTATTTCTGGGCTTCCTGGGGCGCGCACGAGCCCAAGCGTGACCGCAAGCTGCTGCTCACGCGCCGCGAGCTCAAGCACCTTTCCCAGGCCGTAAAGGAGAAAGGCCTTACAATTGTGGCCGTCCGCCTGTATATAGCGGAGAACGGCTACGCCAAGCTCCTGATAGCCCTTGCAAAGGGCAAGAAGGTGTTTGACAAGCGCCAGAGTATCAAGGAGAAAGATATCCGCCGCGAAATGGATCGCTCATAACCCGTCCATATGCCAAAAGTCCGCTTTACAATGTTCGCAGAACTTCCTTCCCCGGAAGAGATTGACGTGCCCGCCATTGCGGGCAAGTACGCTTCGGGGGAGATAGACCTGATCTGCGTGCTTGGGCCCACCGCGTCAGGGAAGACGCGGTACGCGGTGAACCTGGCGCGCCAGATTCCCGGCGCGGAGATAATATCGGCGGATTCCCGCCAGGTATACAGGGGGATGGACATTGGCACGGGCAAGGACCTGGAGGAGTACGGAGAGATTCCATATCATCTCATAGACATTGCACCCGCCGGCTCCAGATACAACGTATACCGCTACCAGAAGGACTTTGCGGACGTGTATCAGGACATACGCTCGCGCGGGGGAGTGCCCATCCTGTGCGGAGGCACCGGCCTTTACATAGAGGCGGCCACCTGCGGATATGACTTCTCAAAGGATGTCCCCCAGGTGGATCCTGCGCTGCTTCCGCACAAGACATATTTCATTGGAACCCTGGTCACCCGCGAGGAGAGGATACGTCGCATTGACGTCCGCCTCAAGGAGCGCCTGGAAAACGGAATGTCGGAAGAGATAAGGGGGCTGATGGAAAGCGGCGTAGCCGCGGAGGACCTGATCTATTACGGGCTGGAATATAAATACGTAACCCAGTATGTTTTGGGCATACTGAGTTACGATGAAATGTTCACGCTGTTGTCAAACGCCATCCACCAGTTTGCCAAGAGGCAGATGACCTGGTTCCGCGGGATGGAAAGGGACGGCGTCCAGATCCACTGGACGGAGGTACGCTAGTACTTCTAGTACTTGATGTGCACTGACTTGCAGAAATCTATTGCTGCCTGGTTGCCGCTCTTTGCGGCAAGTGCCATATAGTATTCTGTCTTTCCAATGTTTACAGAAGCATACTGCCTTCCAAGGTCATAGAGGGTGTAGCTAAGGGTCTCGTCCTTGAACTTACTCTTCTTTATCTCCTTCTCAGAGGTGTTGAAAAGCTTGCAGTATGTGGCCACGGCCTTCTCATAGTTCTCTATGGATTTCTTGACTTCCTTCTTACGCGCGTAGCAGTCTCCAAGGGCGTCGTACATCCAGTAATCCAGGACCATTGCGCGGCCAAGGTTCTCCCCGATCCATTTCTCGCAAAGGGATATGCACTCGTCGCTGCGTCCGACTATGTTCAGCACCATTGCGTACTGGTACTCGTTGTACATACTGAGTTCACCCATTTCTTTAAGGGCGTCGAAGCATTTTGCAGCGGATGCGTAATCCTTGGCGTCAAGGTACTCCTGTACGTCCGCTTTCAGCTTGTCGGCCTCGTCAGGCTGGGTGTCCTTTGGAGTTTCCTCAGCCAGCACGGTGCCGTCATATACAAGGAGCCTGTCTCCGTCCTGGACCACTTCTCCAAAGCAGTCGAAGGCGGAGTTGCCCACTATGAGAGGCACGTTCTGCTTGGTGAGCACGAACGCCGGCAGGTTCTGGACAATGATGTTGCCTATCCTCAGGTTCCTGATGACAAAGGAGCCTGCCTTTACCGTGGAGCCGTCCGGCATCTTGAGCACTGTAACGCCGTTGACGTCGGCATCCTCTATGTACCCGTTCTCGTAAAGGAACAGGTAGGTGGTGGAAGACACGCTTGCGAACCAGTTCTCGGCTGCATAGAATGTCTTGACGCCAACTCCGTTGACGGTGGCGTCAATGGTGTACCTTCCGTCAGACTGCGGGTTGAGTTTGATAACGCTCTGGGCGCTCAGGGTCAGGGTGCCTGCAAGCGCGGCCAGCAATATTGCCAGGTGCCGTCTCATATTTGTGGTCTTTAGATGTTAAATGCTTTCTTGATTGCGTCCACCGCATCCAGCTTCTCCCATCCGAAGAACTGTATTCCGTCCTTCACGTAAGGGTCTTTGCCAAAGTGCCCGTATGCGGCCGTAGGTTCGTAAATTGGGTTCTTGAGTCCAAATTTATCAATAATTGCGGCAGGACGCAAATCGAACAGCTCTTTCACCTTTTCTGCGATGAGGCCGTCGTCCAGGCCGTGGGCGGCCGTGCCGTAAGTGTTTATGTAAACGCTTACAGGCCGGGCCACGCCAATGGCGTAGGCCAACTGCACTTCAATCTGGTCTGCGACGCCTGCGGCTACTAGGTTCTTGGCAATGTAGCGCGCGGCATAGGCGCCGCTGCGGTCAACTTTGGATGGATCCTTGCCGGAGAAGGCGCCTCCGCCGTGCGCGCCCTTGCCTCCGTAAGTGTCCACTATGATCTTGCGTCCCGTGAGGCCTGTATCCCCGTGGGGGCCGCCGATCACGAATTTTCCTGTAGGGTTCACAAGCAGTTCGAATCCCTTGTCAAAGAGCGCCGCGGTCTGGGCGGGCAGGCTCTTTATGAGCCTTGGGATGAGGATGTCGCGCACGTCGGCTGTGATCCTGTTGTGCATAGCATCGTCAGTGTCAAACTCGTCGTGCTGGGTGGAGAGTACAATGGTGTGTATGCGCACCGGCTTGTTGCTCTCGCCGTCGTATTCTATTGTGAACTGTGATTTTGCATCGGGACGCAGGTAAGGCATAAGCCCGGGCTCGTTCTTGCGTATGTCCGTGAGGATTTGGAGGATCCTGTGCGCAAGGGAGATGGGAAGGGGCATATATTCCTGCGTGTCCCTGCAGGCGTAGCCGAACATCATTCCCTGGTCGCCGGCGCCCTGCTCCTCCGGATTCTCGCGGACTACGCCGCGGTTGATGTCGGCGCTCTGCTCGTGTATTGCGGAGAGCACTCCGCACGAATTGCCGTCGAACATATAGTCAGCCCTGTCGTAACCTATCCTGCAGATAACCCTGCGGGCTGTCTGCTGAACATCTACGTAAGCAGTGGAATTGACTTCTCCGCCAATGACTACCAGGCCGGTAGAACAGAAAGTTTCGCAGGCCACCTTGGATTCGGGGTCCTGCCTGAGGAATTCGTCCAGAATTGCATCGGAAATCTGGTCCGCCACCTTGTCCGGGTGGCCTTCAGAAACGGATTCTGAAGTAAAGAGATAGTTTTTTTTCATAATTTTTTAGCATTTTTTGACGTGGTTGCAAGCATACAAATCTGTCCACGTATTTCTGAATGCAAATATATAATTTTATTATGAATTCGTAACTGTTAATATGTTGTTGATATCTTGTTAACAATTTTAAAGGGGTAAAACGATTTTAATTTTTAAGTCACCTTTTTATGAAGTATTTTTGCCGGGTTAATCAGATATTTATTTTCAACTTCAAAAACTATACAATCAAATGAAACGTTTCTTGCTCGCTTTTGCGACATTATTCGCCGGATTGGCAGCCTATGCACAGGTGACCACATCCAGCATGAGCGGACAGATTGCAGATGAGTCCGGAGAACCCCTCATCGGCGCTGCTGTTGTAGCAGTCCACGAACCTTCCGGAACCCAGTACTATGCAATCACCAACAACGACGGTCGCTACACCATCACCGGTATGCGCTCCGGAGGACCTTACAACGTTGAGGTTTCATTCCTTGGAATGGCTACCGCAAAGTACACGGATGTTACACTCCAGCTTGGTGAGACCTACGTTCTCAATGCCGCGCTGAAGTATTCCGAGTCTTTGAACGAGGTTGTGGTAATTGCCTCCACATCAAAATTCACCACTGCAAAGACTGGTGCCGCAATCAACATCACCTCTCAGCAGATGGAGAACATCCCTACCATCAGCCGCAGCCTTACGGATATGACAAAACTTTCTCCATACGCAAACGGAATGGGATTTGCCGGAGGAGACGGACGTTCTTCCAACTTCACTATCGACGGCTCAAACTTCAACAACAACTTCGGTCTTTCTGAAGACCTCCCCGGAGGCGGTACTCCTGTCTCAATGGATGCCATCGAGGAAATCCAGGTTGTAATCGCCCCTTATGACGTACGTCAGACCAACTTCATCGGCGGCGGAATCAACGCCATCACAAAGTCTGGAACCAACACCTTCAAGGGAACGGCCTACACATATTTCTACACTCCTAAGATGCGAGGCGTGAAGGCTTATTCCGGTGAGAAACTTGACCGCCTTGACGATGATGAGAAGCAGGTTTACGGTTTTACTGCCGGCGGCCCTGTCATCAAGAACAAGCTTTTCTTCTTCATCAACGCAGAGTATACCAAGCAGCCCAGCTCTGACTCACGTTTCCTGTGGAGGGCTTCTTCTGACGGTGTTTCCAACAAGGAAAAGTTCATCTCCCGCGTCAAGGAGTCTGACCTTGAGCTCGTCTCCAGGACACTCAAGGATGTTTACGGCTATGATACAGGCGGATGGAACGGCTACACAACCGGTATCACCAATATGAAGATACTTGCCCGCGTAGACTGGAACATCACTGACAACCACCGTCTCGCTTTCCGTTACAACATCACCAAGAATGACAAGTGGCAGCCTGCCAATAACAGTTCCGCCGTGGTTGGAACACGCGCATCCCAGAACCGTATGGGTGAGTATGGAATGGTTTACCAGAACACAATCTACAGCCTTGCCAACAACGTGACTTCATTCTCCCTGGACCTCAACAGCCGTATCGGAGAAAGGGCACACAACCAGTTCCTTGCAACTTATTCCTTCATTGACGATACCAGAGGAAGCACCTCCAAGGAGTTCCCCCACATCGATATCCTTGACGGCACTGCAGAAACCAGTGGAAAGATACTCCCTTACATCTCAGCTGGTTACGAGCTGTTCTCATATCACAACGGAGTACAGAACCAGATCATTACCCTTAAGGATGACTTCTCCCTTGACTTGGGAACACACCATATCCTCGCAGGCCTGAGTTTCGAGCATCAGTTCGCAAACAATTCCTTCCTGCGCAACGGTACCGGTTACTACCGTTACAAGAGCGTCGACGACTTTATCAACCAGCGCGCTCCTGAAACAGTGGCCCTTACCTACGGATATAACGGAAATATGAATCCTACGTCCCAGGTAACTTTCAACCAGTATGGCCTCTACCTGCAGGACGAGTGGGACATCACTCCTAATTTCAAACTCACCTACGGTACCCGTTTCGACCTCCTTGCCTTCGATAACAAGGACATTATGACCAACAACGCCATCAAGGCCCTTGACTACAATGGAACCCACATTGATACCGGCAAATGGCCTGAGACCAACATAATGGTTTCTCCCCGCGTCGGTTTCGTATACGACGTGCTTGGTGACAATTCCCTCAAGATCCGCGGCGGCGCCGGTCTCTTCACCGGACGTCTCCCTTTGGTATTCTTCACCAATATGCCGGGAAATTCCAATATGATCCAGAATACTTCCAACATCACCACCACCTGGAAGGGTAAGGTTGGAACTCCTGATCCGCTCCTTGCCCAGTTCGCCGGTCCTATTCTCACAAACACAGCGGACCTGCTTGCAAAGATGAATTCGCTGGATCCTAACAAGTTCCCTAAGGAGATCACTCCTGACAAGGGTGCAATAGGCTCCGAGGTAGATGCGGTAGACCCTAAGTTCAAAATGCCTATGGTAGCCAAGGTTTCCCTTGGAATTGACTATCAGCTGCCTGTAGATTTCCCTCTCACAGTTACCGCCGAAGGTTCCTTCACAAAGACCATCCAGGGACTGATGCTGTCCAACTACAACATCAAGCCGTCCGGATCCTGGGACCGTATGCCGGGTGCTGACGGAAGGCTCATCTATCCTGCAGACTACAAATATTACAGTACAGATGCATTTGTGCTGACCAACACCCGCGAGGGATACGGCTACACCGCCAACCTTACTGTAAACGCCCAGCCTATACCAAGCCTGAGCCTTATGGCCGCCTATACCCTTACCGAGTCCAAGGAACTTACCGGTATGCCGGGCAGCCAGGCTTCATCTACATTCAACAACCTCTACACCGTGAACGGTGCGCAGTTTGCAACCCTCCAGAGGTCACAGTATGTAGATCCTCACCGTGTAATTGCCACCGCAACCTGGACAAACAGGACCAACAGCGGATTTGACACACACGTTTCCCTTATGTACGAGGGATCTTCAGCAGGCGGATGGTCATACATCTTTGACAACGACATCAACGGTGACGGCTCCGCTTACGACCTCATATACATCCCCAACACTCCGGACGAGCTCAAGTGGGCTTCTGCAGACGATATGCAGAATTTCTGGAACTTCGTCCAGCAGGACAAGTACCTCCGCAGCCACAAGGGACAGTATGCCGAGGCCTACAGCGCACGCTCTCCTTGGATCCACTACGTAGACCTTCGCGTGGCACAGGACCTTTGCCTCAAGTTCAAGCACAGCACTCACAAGCTCCAGCTTTCAGTTGACCTGCTCAACCTTGGCAACCTCTTGAACCCCAAGTGGGGCATCCCTGCTACGATGGCGGCTAACAGCGGCCAGATACTCCACTGCACCAACGCAGAGGATATCAGCTCTACAGTTGCTCCTATCTTCTCCTTCAGCGGCAAGTCCAACAAATCCTGGACACGCTTGGATAACATCTACCAGACCTGGCACCTCCAGTTCGGTATAAAGTATATGTTCAACTAAACCTCTTAAGGACATACTATTATGAAAAGAATATTTAAAGCAATATTCGCAATAGCCGCCGGAATAACCCTGCTCGCTTCCTGCCAGCAGGCCGGTGACGTGCTCGCACTTTCACTGTCAGCTGACCAGACCGCCATAAACTTTGACGGAGCCGCTCCTCAAGAGGTTACCATCAACCTCAGCGCAGACGGTGACTGGTACGCTTACGCTCCGGACTGGATTACCATTTCCCCTTCGCACGGAACAGGCAATGCTGCCGTCAAGGTGATTGCCAGCAAGAATCTTGATGAGTGGAACGAACTCAACGCCCCCAGGGCCGATGTGGTCGCTTTCTGCGGCGCAGGAGACAAGAAATTCTCCGTTAATATAGCCCAGCAGGGTGAAGCCGGACTTGACGCTACCAGGTACTACAGGAAGATAACTTCCACATCCGTAATGGACCCTCAGGTCACCTACCTTATTCTTTTTGACCTCGGTGGAGACCTTGAGGCTGCAATGAACATTGGTGCAGGCAAGGATGACAACTCATATGCATATGGCTATACCACAAAGGTTACCCCGGATGCAGACGGCGTTATCGTAATGAACAACGGTTCCCTGAGCCACAAGCTGGAGCCGGTAGAGGGAGGTTATGCAATCAAGCAGCCTAACGGAGCTTACATCTATCAGAGCGCAAGCTACGCAAACTTCTACCTTACAACTGACATCAGCAAGGCCAGCACCTGGACTCTCGAGTTCAACGACAAGGGAGAGGCAACTCTCAAGAACATCTCCGCCGGCGACAGGATCCTCCAGTACGACAATGCCCAGTACAAGGACTTTGGCGCTTGGCCCACAGTGGCTTCCGGATATGTACTGCCTCAGATCTATATGGATCAGGCCGAGCCTACCGGAGAGGAACTTGCAGCTCCTGAGAAGACATTCGTCCTTGCAAGCGCTGAAACCGCCAAGATTCCTGTAACATCCAACAGGTCCTGGAAGGTAAGGAACCACGATTCCTGGGTTAAGGACTTCACTCCTGCAGGAACAAACAACGGCAACATTGAGATCAGTCTTGGTGCCAACACCGGCGCTACACGTACCGCCAAGTTCCAGATCATTGGTGAGACCACCAATATGATAGTAGAACTTGTCCAGTCCGCTCCTATCAAGTCCGTAGCAGACCTCAACGCCTGGTGCGAGCTCACAGGAACAAGCGCAGACTATGACGCCCAGCTCACAAACGCAGTGGTTTCCTATGTAAACGGAAACAACGCATTCATCGATGACGGCAAGGCTGGCATCCTGCTTTACAAGAGCGGCCACGGCCTCAAGGTTGGCGATGCCTTCACCGGAAAGATCACCGGAAAGGGCACTATGTACGGCGGAGCTCCTGAGCTTACTTCCTGGAACGATTCCGAGGCAGTCAAGTCTACAGGCGAGCCTGTCATCCTCACAGTTACCCTTGCAGACCTTATCAAGGACTTCCCCAAGTATGTAAGCCGCGTAGTCAAGCTCGAGGGCGTCAAGTTCACTGACGGCCTTGGAAAGGGCGACAGGAATGGAAAACTTTCACAGGGAAGCTCTAGCATCGACCTTTATGCAAAGGTTAACAACCAGGTTATCATAACCACAAATTCCGAGGGAGACCTCATTGCCATCCCTTGCTACAACAACGGCAAGAAGCAGCTTGGCATCTGGGCTAACAAGGATTTCACTGCAACCAAGATAGGTGGCGCCATAACCGTTCCCGCAACCCTCGAGGTTGAGAACGGAGGCACTGCCGCTCTGGGCGCAACCACCAACAGCGGTGCGGCTATCACCTACAAGTCTTCTGACGAGACCGTTGCTACAGTAAGCGCAGACGGAACCGTTACCGGACTCAAGACAGGCGAGGCTACCATCACCCTCACTGCTCCGGCAGAAGGCGACTATACAGCCGCCGAGGCTACCTGCAATGTAGTCGTTGCAGCTCCACTTCCTACCATTACAGTTACCCAGGACGACGTTCCTTCAAAGTACGGCGATGATGTAGAGATCACAATTGGCGGTATCACTTTCGTTGCAAACCAGCTGGCTTGCTATGCAAAGGGAACAGGCGCCAAGGAAGGCCTTCAGTTCAAGAAGTCAGCCGGCTATCTTGCCAACAAGACTCCTCTTGGAAAGAAGATAGCAAAGATTGTCATCACAAAGGGTGACGGATTCTACGCTACCAACTATACACTGACTGCCGGTACCGCAGAGAACCCTGAGACTGTAATCGAGGGAACTTCAGATGCCACTTCCACCACATATGATCTTTCCGCTGGCAACTACACATATTTCAAGCTTGCCAACACAAGTACATATGCCGGTTACCTGGATTCTATAGTTATCAAATACACAGAGTAAAAAAGTTAATCTGTAATAATCAAAAGGCGCAGGGTGTAGATGCTTTGCGCCTTTTATTTTTAAGCATATTTATCTATATTTGAGGGATACAATATACTTATCCTATATGAAACTCAGACATTTTACAATAGCCGTGCTGGCGGCCGTGTCTATGCTTGTTTCCTGCAGCGAGCCGGAGAACAACGGATCAGGCCAGCAGCAGGAGGCAGCGTCCGTTGCGGTGTCCCCAGCAAGCCTGTCTTTCTCCAGTTCGGCAGAAAGCAAAGAGGTTACCGTAACCACCAACTGCAACTGGACCGCCCAGTCCGACGCTGACTGGGCCAGTGTCAGCATCACCAGCGGAGGTGTCTCAAAGAGCGGTGCCGTTGTGAAAGTGACAGTCCAGGCAAACAAGGGCGAAGCACGCAACGCAACGGTTACCTTTACCGGGAAAAGCAGCAACACAGTGACAACTAAACTTACAGTTTCACAGGAGGCCTACGTTTCTCAAGGGGAGCTGAAGCCATCGGCCACATCTATGTCGTTCCCCGCCAAAGGCGAAACCAAGACCCTGACTTTCAAGGCCACTGAAGACTGGACCGTATCCACCGGTTCTGCCTGGATCAAGCTCAGCCCCGCTTCCGGTCCAGGCTCTGCCACTTCCCAGTCTGTTACCGTAACGGTAGATCCCAACGAAGATGACGACGAGCGTTCCGGAAAATTCACTTTCACAATGGGCGGCAAGACCGCCGTGGTGAATATAAACCAGGATGCTACAATACAAGCAGAAACCATCACCATAGCCCAGTTCAAGGAGAAGTCCACCGGTACGGGAGACTGGTTCAGGCTTACAGGAATAATCACCCAGATATGTGACAATACGGCCAAGGCGTATGGAAACTTCTACATAAAGGACGAAACCGGGGAAGTGTTTGTCTATGGAATGACCAAAGAGTACAGCGAAGGCAAAAACGACCAGACCTTTGCCCAGCTTGGCCTCAAGGAAGGTGACGAACTTTCCTTCATAACCCAGCGCTCTGAGTATCACGGAGAGCCACAGGCCGGCGGAAACGACCAGCCTGCATATTATGAGTCCCATATCCCGCACCCAACCCCTCAAAGGGTAGATGCCGATTATAAGGCCAATAGCACCTCCGAGCCTTGGCTTGAACTCCCAGCCACATCTGAAGGTGATGAGCATCAGTTCCTGCACCACACAATGTTCATAGGCAGCAATGAAGTCAGGAACTACTCAATGTACTGGGACCGCCACCATCTTGTAGCCCGCTGGGTTGCATATCCTCTTTACCGAAAGGCCTGGGGATACGGCACCAGGACTGACAAATGGGGACTTGACCCGCTTCTTAAGAGCAGCGAGCAGCCTGTCCTGAACAACACATACTCTTCTTCCGACGGCAAATCCTACGACCGAGGCCATCAGATTCCTTCTGCGGACCGTCTATGCTATGAGTCCAACGTCAAGACCTTCTACTGGACCAATATGACCCCTCAGCTCAACGCCCTCAACGGCCAGCTCTGGGCTGACCTTGAGCAAAGGGTGCGCGACTGGTCCTGGCCAAAGAATTACGATACAGACACCCTCTACGTGGTTACCGGATGCGTGGTTGACGACAGCGTCACAACAGTCAAGGACAATGAAGGAAAGTCCGTGACGGTTCCAACCCATTACTACAAGGCTCTCCTGAGGGTTTATCAAGGCAACTATAACGCAATTGGATTCTGGCTTGAGCACCGTGAGTACACCCAGAAGAAGGTTGACCAGAGCCTGGCGGTTTCAATAGACCGGCTTGAGGAACTGACCGGAGAAGATTTCTTCCACAACCTTCCGGATGCGGTAGAAAGCGCCGTGGAGGCCAAGGATCCTGTGACGGACAGCTGGTGGTGGAACAATTTGAAACAGTGAGACAGCATATATGAATAGAATTCTTAAAAGCCTTCTTTCTCTAATCATAGTCTGTGCCCTGGGCTACCTGATACTGTTTGCCATCAGGAGCTTTGGGCAGACCAAGCCGTCCTATCCGGACGGGAGCCTGGTCATTGGTTTCTACAACCTGGAGAACCTTTTTGACACCCAGGATGATCCGCGCATAAACGACGCGGCCTTCCTGCCTGACGGGGAGAACCAGTGGACGGAGGACAAGTATCAGAAGAAACTTCACAATATGGCCTCCGCAATAAAGGCGATGGCTGATTATAATGGCCAGTATCACGCTATCCTGGGCGTTGCGGAGGTTGAGAACATTGGAGCCCTGACAGACCTGCTGAAGCAGCCGGAGCTGCAGGACTCCGGATACAAATGTATCCTGGAGGAGGGCGGCGACGGCCGCGGCATTGACGTGGGCCTCATCTACAGGCCGGACGTCTTCCAGGTACAGGAAGTTAAGTCAATCCCTTATGACTTCAGGAATTCCAGGATAAACTTCTATATGACCCGCGAGGAGCAGAGGTCCTTCAGCACCCGTGACGTGCTTATGGTACGCGGTCAGCTTCAGGGCGAGCCCTTCGCCGTGTATGTGGCGCACCTCCCGTCCCGCGTGAACGACAAGCCCGCGGACCTGCGCAACAGGGGAGCGGAGATCATCTACAACGACGCAATGGCCCTCCAGAAGAAGTATCCCGGCATAAAGATAGCCGTAATGGGCGATATGAACGACGACCCCACTGACGAGAGTATGACAGACTTCCTCAATGGAAAAGAAGAACTCGAAGACGTTGACGACGATGATTTCTTCAATCCCTTCCTGTCAATGCTCAAGGCCGGATACGGCTCAATGGAGTACCGCGGCCAGTGGCAGATATTCGACCAGATACTGGTGAACAACGCCCTTGCAAACGCCCCCAAGGGAGGCTTGAAAATCCAAAAGATAGAGGCCGGGAAATACTATGGAAAAGTCTTCAACGCAGACTTCCTCACCCAGCAGGACGGCCGATATGCGGGCACCCCTTACAGGACATTCTCCGGCGGGGAATTCATAAACGGTTACAGTGACCATTATCCAACATTTATCATAGTATCAAGATGAAAAAAGCATTAATTATCGTGGCAGCAGCATTAGCATTGGCTTCCTGCGCCCCAAAGGAGCAGAATCCTTTTATGCAGGAGTGGGACACCCCTTACGGGATACCCCCGTTTGACAAGATAAAGATAGAACACTATATGCCGGCAATCAAAGCCGGAATAGCAGAGCAGGAGGCCGAGATCAAGGCCATTGTGGACAATCCTGCGGCTCCAACCTTTGAGAATACCGTAGCGGCGCTGGAGCTTTCCGGCAACTTGCTCTCAAAGGTTACGGGTGTGCTGTACAATCTGTCGGAGACTGAAAACTCTCCGGAGATGGAGGCATTGATAGAGGAGGCGACCCCGCTTCAGTCCCAGCACAGCGACAACATCTATATGAACAAGAAGCTCTATGAGAGGGTTGCGGCCATCTACAACGCAGACCAGAGCGGCCTCACCCGTGAGCAGCAGATGGTCCTCAAGAAACTCTACGAGGCTTTCGAGCGCAACGGCATCGGCCTCAGCGATGCAGACCAGGAGGAACTCCGCAAGATAAATACGGAGATGTCAACCGTAAGCAACAAGCTGAGCACCAACCTGTTGGCAGAGAACAACGCCTTCAAGGAGGAGTTTGGCATCTCGGTATCCGCATATCCCACCGCTATGACAACCACTGAAGACAGGGCCCTTCGCGAGCGTATGTTCAAGGCTTACTCTTCAAGGGGACACAACGGCAACGAGTATGACAACCGCGAACTCTTCCTCAAGCTTATGGACCTTCGCACCCGCAAGGCCAAGCTTATGGGATATGACAACTCCGCAGACTTCCTCCTGGCCAACAAGATGGCCCACGACCACCAGACCGTTGACGAGTTCCTTGACGGAATAATGAAGGCGGCCGTAATCAGGGCAAAGGAAGAGGTTGCCGATATGGAGAAGATTGCCGGTTTCAAGATCGAGCCATGGGACTGGTGGTACTATTCAGAGAAAGTCCGCCAGCAGAAATACGCCTTGGACGAGGAGATGACCAAGCCTTACTTCGAGGTCAACAACGTGCGCAAGGGTGTCTTCCTGGCCGCAAAGACCCTCTACGGAGTAAATGTAGAAGAACTTCCAGACGTTCCTAAATACAATCATGAGGTAATTGTCTACAAAGTGACCGATGAGAACGGAAACCTGCTTGGAATATTCTCCAGCGACTATTTCCCCCGTTCCAGCAAGAGAGGCGGCGCGTGGATGAACAATTTCCGCGACCAGTACTTCGATGCTAACGGCAACGAGGTGCGTCCCATCATCTGCAACGTTGCAAACTTCACTTCTCCTGACGAGAACGGCGTTGCACTGCTCACCGTAGACGAGGTTGAGACCGCGTTCCACGAGTTCGGCCACGCACTTCACGGACTCCTCACCAAGTGCCACTATCCTTCCGTAAGCGGCACCAGCGTAACCCGTGACTTTGTGGAGACATTCTCCCAGTTCAACGAGAACTGGGCTTTCCAGCCCGAACTGCTCGCCCAGTACGCAAAGCACTACCAGACAGGAGAGGTCATCCCCCAGGAGCTTGTCCAGAAGATCATCAACTCTTCCAAGTTCAACCAGGGCTTTACCACAACCGAGCTCTGCGCCGCTTCTATCCTGGATATGAAATGGCACGAACTCACCAGCATCGAAGGCATTGACATAGATGAATTCGAGGCAAAGGTCTGCAAGGAGATGGGCCTGATAGACGAGATTATCCCGCGCTACCGCACATCTTACTTCAACCACATCTTTGGCGGTGGCTACAGCGCAGGATACTATGGCTATCTCTGGGCAGAGGTCATTGACAAGGACGCTTTCGCGGCCTTTGAGGAATCCCCCAACGGAGTATGGGACAAGGAACTGGCCAAAAAGTTCAAGGAAACCTTCCTTGAGAAAGGCGGTTCAGAAGAGGCTATGACCCTGTTCAAGCAGTTCCGCGGCAGGGAGCCACAGTCAGAGCCGTTCCTCCGCGGAAGGGGCCTGCTTTAGACTTCCTCTACAAGTTCGTAATCCAGGAGCTTCTGCTCCAGGTTTGCGTCTTTTACACGAATACGCACAGGGTCTCCCAAAAGGAACACCTTGTGCGTTCTCTTTCCCACAAGGCGGTAGCGCTTCTCGTCGAATTCAAAGAAGTCCGAACGGATTTCGCGGAGGGGAACCATACCCTCTATCTTGGTGGGGGCTATTTCCACGTACATTCCCCACTCCGTTATTCCGGATACGGTTCCGTCGAATTCCTGGCCAATCTTGTCCATCATAAACTCAACCAGCTTATACTTGACGCTGGCCCTTTCCGCATCGGCGGCAAGGGCTTCGCGTTCCGAAGCGTGCTTGCACTGCTTCTCGTAGTACTCCTGGCTCTGGTTCTTGGCATCGTCCAGATAAAGGCCAAGGAGGCGGTGCACCATTGTGTCGGGGTAGCGGCGGATAGGCGACGTGAAATGGGTGTAGCAGGGGAATGCGAGGCCGTAGTGGCCAATGTTCTCGGTGCTGTATATGGCCTTTGACATTGCCCTGAGGGAGAGCAGTTCAAGGGCGTCGTGCTCCGGCGTTCCCTTTGCCTTGTCAAGGAGTTCGTTCAGGGAACCGGCCACGGCCTTGGGGTTGGAGATGTCTCCCATCTTGTAGCCGAAGTTCTTGGCAAAGGCCTTGAGGTCCATTATCTTCTGCTCGTTGGGCTCTGCGTGGATACGGTAGACCATTGTCTTGCCCTTGGCGGCGACGAATTCCGCCACGGAGCGGTTTGCCAGAAGCATAAACTCCTCTATGAGCCAGTTGGCCTCCTTGGAAATCTTCTGGTAAACGCGGAGCGGCTTGCCCGTTGCGTCCACTTCCACCTTCATCTCAGGTCTTTCAAAGCTGATGGCGCCAAGCTTGAAGCGCTTCTCCCTGAGGATCTTGGCAATGCCCCAGAGGGTGGAGATGGCGGTGTCAAGCATTTCAGGCTTATAGTCTTCGGAAGGGGAGGCCGCCTTTTCTATGATGACCTGAGCCTGGTCGTAGTCCAGGCGGTGGTCAGAACAGATTATGGTGCGGCCGAACCAGCGGTTGACCACCTTGCCCTTTGGCGTCATCTCAAATACGGCGGAGAAAGTGAGCTTGTCCTCTCCGGGACGCAGGGAGCAGAGGTTGTTGCTGAGTTTTTCAGGGAGCATAGGCACCGTGCGGTCTACAAGGTAGACGGAAGTGCCGCGCGCCTGGGCCTCCTTGTCAATCAGGGTGTCGGGCTTTACATAATATGAAACGTCCGCAATGTGGATGCCTACCTCTATGAGGCCGTTGTCCAGCGGCTTGTAGGAGAGGGCGTCGTCAAAGTCCTTGGCATCGGCAGGGTCGATTGTGAAAGTGAAGGTGTCGCGGAAGTCGCGGCGGCCCTTGATGTCATCGGGGGTGATGTCGGGCTTGATGGAAGCCGCTTCTTTCTCCACGTCAGGCTCGAAGCGGTATGGAAGGCCGAATTCCGTGAGGATGGCGTGCATTTCCGTATCGTTGTCCCCCGGCTTGCCCAGTACGTCCACTATGTGGCCGAACGGGGCAGTTGCCTTGCGGTCCCAGCCGTCCACGGCGGCGGCAACCTTCATTCCGCTCTTGATGCCCTTGGCCTTTACTTCTTCTGCGTCTATGAGGATGTCATAGGGCATTGTGCGGGACTGCATAAGCACCCAGGCCTGGAATCCTGCAACGTGGAGGATGCCCACGAAAGGTATCTTGGAGTGTTCCACTATCTCCACTATTTCTCCCTCACGGCGCTGCCTGTCAGACTTTTCCTTGGTCACGGCAACCTTCACTATGTCTCCGTGAAGGGCGTGCCTGGTCTTGGAGGCCTTGACAAAGATGTCGTCATCCTGGCCGTCGACAATCACAAAAACGAATCCGTCCCGGGTCATCTGAACCTTTCCCGTCAGTACGCTGAATGATTTTCTTGGTTTTCTGGATTTTCCCAACTTGGAGGGATTCTTTTTTCGTTTCATATTGTGTAAATTTGCGTGATTTTATTAAAGCAAATATAACAAATATTACGATATGAACAGAAAAGTTCTTCTTATGATCCTGGACGGCTGGGGAGAAGGCCGTAAAGATGCTTCCAACGCTATATATACACAGGGAACACCATTCATTGATTCACTCAGGGCAAAGTACCCGTTCTCACATCTGCAGGCCTGCGGAGAATATGTGGGCCTTCCTGACGGACAGATGGGAAACTCTGAGGTGGGACATATGAACCTTGGCGCCGGACGCGTCGTTTACCAGGACCTGGTAAAGATAAATATGGCCTGCAGGAAGCACGCCCTCCTGGAGAACAAGGAGATCAAGGCCGCCTACGAATATGTAAAGATGAGCGGCAAGAAACTCCATTTTATGGGACTTACCTCAAACGGTGGCGTTCACTCTTCATTGGAGCACCTCTATGAGTTCCTTGCAGAAGCCAAGAGACAGGGCCTTGACAAGGTGTTCGTACACTGCTTTATGGACGGACGTGACACGGATCCGCGCAGCGGAAAGGGCTTCCTTGAGGAACTTGAGGGCAAGATGGCGGAGACCACCGGAGAGATTGCAACCGTATGCGGCCGTTTCTATGCAATGGACCGCGACAAGAGGTGGAACCGCATCAAGGATGCATACGATATGCTTGTAGACGGCAAGGGAGACAAGTTCTTCACTGCAGCTGAAGGTATCCAGGCTTCATACGACGCAGATGTAACTGACGAGTTCGTAAAGCCTATAGTAATCACCCGCGCCAACGGCGAGCCCAAGGCAAAGATAGAGGAAGGCGATGCAATAATCTTCTTCAACTTCCGTAACGACCGCGCCCGCGAGCTCACCAACGTCCTCACCCAGAACGATATGCCGGACGAGGGTATGCACACAATTCCTCTGTACTACTGCTGCCTCACTCCTTACGACGCTTCATTCACAGGCCTCCACATCCTCTTTGACAAGGAAGAGGTTGTCCAGACCCTTGGAGAGACCGTAGCAGCCGCAGGAAAGCACCAGCTCCGCATCGCTGAGACTGAGAAATACGCCCACGTGACATTCTTCTTCAACGGCGGCCGCGAGACCCCGTTCCAGAACGAGGACCGTATCCTTGTGAATTCCCCCAAGGTTGCCACCTATGACCTCCAGCCGGAGATGAGCGCAATTGAGGTTACGGACAAGCTTGTAGAGGCTATCCGCACGGAGAAGAACGATATGATCATCCTGAACTTTGCAAACGGCGATATGGTGGGCCACACAGGCGTATACAAAGCCATCAAGAACGCTGTAGGATGCATTGACGGATGTGTTGAGGCCGTTGTTACCGCAGCCATCAACCACGACTATGTAGTGCTCCTTACCGCTGACCACGGCAACGCAGACTACGCAGTGAACGAGGACGGCAGCCCCAACACCGCCCACTCACTCAACGAGGTGCAGTTCATTGTCATCAACGAGCCTTCCGTAAAGGAAGTCAAGGACGGTGCACTGTGCAACGTGGCTCCTACCATCCTCAAGCTGATGGGAATCCCTCAGCCTGAGCTGATGACGGCGGAGCCGTTGATTTAGCCACACCACTAATTAATACATATGAATCGTTTTTTCATTCTTATGGCAACTGTAATGGTTGCCATTTCGTGTTCATCGAACGCTCCGGAAGATATCTTCCAGAAGAGCGGAGATAGTGAGTGGGGAGTAGTGCTTTCCACCCCTTCAGGCGCCCTTGTGAGCCAGTCTGCCCCCGTCCAGGTGCAGATATGGCACGATGGGATGGCCACTGAATTCTATGCCCCTTATTCTTCGCTTTCCAGCACAAAGGATGCGACAGTTGCGGCTGCGCAGATTGAAGTGTCAGGCGTAGTCTTTGACGTTGAGGATACCTGGAGCAGGGCCTCCGGAGACCTGACGCTCAAGCGCAGCGTGAAAGTCAAGGGGGACTTGCCGGAGGCCGGTTACGCCACCTCCTTCAACCTTGTCACCGATATGTCAGTGAAATGGGGCGACGTGTCTTTCCTGGCCCCCGGCCTCCTTTATGGAGACCCTACCTTTGACGGCTCCAACTCTCCCGGAGGAACCAACTTTGACGCGGCACATTTCTTCACCTTCCGTGAAGATTTCCTCCCTGCGCCAATGTATGCAATGCGCTTCCAGGACGGCACAACGCTTACCATACTTGATGCTGCGCCCGATGCTACCACAACCCTTGAGGAGACCCGCCAGGGAATGGGTGAAAGCGTGATGATAGACCCCATATTCGCCACCGGAGCCTTCAGCTCGTCCGATGCCGTGGGCGGAGGCGTGCGCATAGGTTATTGCTTCCCCAATACGTCTGCGATAATGAACCGCGTGCGGCCGCGGGGCGGCGCCGCGGCGGAGCCGCAATGGGGCGCCCCAAGGCCCCCCGAGCCGGCTACCACACCTGTCTGGGCAAGGAGATTCCATCCGGTAAAGGACGGAGCAACTCAGAATTACACCCTTGCATTCCGCATTGCCCAGGGAGAGTCGTTCCCTGACCTTACACGCAATTCCTACCGCTGGGCCTGGGGAATCCTCAAGCCGGAACTCTTCTGGCACGACATAGAAGTTGTCCGCACCAGCCTTTCTGACCAGCTTTCCAGCCTTGTAACCAAGATGGACGACCGTACCGGCCTTCCGTACCAGGTACGCACAAAGTCCGGCAAGGTATGGGAGAGGGAAGGCGATCCGGCCTTCTACTGGAGGGATCCCTTCGGCTTTGTAGGAAAGCACATAGAGAGCGCTTGTATGTTGCTTATGGAAGGTGACCGGGACCAGACTGAGCGCGGACAGAAGATGCGCCAGCAGGGCCTGGATATGATAGAGACCGCCATCAAGTATGTCCCCACCAAGAACCCCGTATGTATGGGCTTCAACCTTATGGACGGCTCGCATTCTATGACAAACCTCCCCATCTGGTACGTGCGTGAGGGCACTGACGATATGGTCCGTCTGCTGGAAGCCTACGAGAGGGAAAAGGCAAAGGGAATAGACCATCCGCATTGGGTTACCTGGTGCCAGGACTTTGCGGACTGGCTGCTGAAACTCCAGCGCCCGGACGGCTCGCTGCCGCGTTCGTTTATGATAGAGACCGCGGAGATTGTGGAGGAGTCCGGAACCACATCCTACAACATAATCCCTATGTTTGTAAAGCTTACGGACATCCTGGGGGACAACAAGTACCTGGAAGCCGCCATCAAGGCCGCTGACTATGTCTGGGACAGCTACGGCAACAGGGGAGTGTTCATTGGCGGAGCCATAGACAACCCCAATATAACCGACAAGGAAGCCGGACTGCTTTCCGCCGAGGCCTTTATGTTCCTTTACGAGAAGACCGGCGAGGACAAATGGCTTAAGCGCGCTCAGAGCGCCGCGGACTTTGCGGAAACCTGGACCTGGATATGGAACGTTCCAATGCCGGACGACGCCCCGGACGAGGACCTGAACTGGAAGAAAGGCGTTCCCACAGTGGGCGTGCAGGGCATCACAGCCCAGGTTGCAGGCCATACGGACCAGTTCCTGGATATGTCCATCCCCACTTACGTGAAGCTTTTCAAATACACTGGCGACCAGCATTACTTTGACTTCGCCCGCATCCTGATGCACAACTGCAAGGCTATGCTCGCCCTCCCCGGACGCCTGTACGGAATGTACGCTCCGGGCTACCAGACGGAGAACTTCAGGATGGGTGCGGACCGTCAGGGACGCGGCTTTGGCACTGCCGAAAAGTGGATGCCCTGGGTTACCACAAACCATCTTTTTGGCATCAATATGACCGAAGAGTACGACAAGGATATCTTTGAGCGTCTTTGCGCACGATAGAGACTGATACTGGAAATAGACAATATGAAGAAGCTGACACTGACCCTGCTGGTTGTGGCCGCACTGGCTGTCCCGGCAACCCTGATGACATTCCTTTCCCGAGCCCAGGTGAACGATACCATTCCCCCGAGGCCGGAGGGCCCCTGTGACATCTATGCTGCCGGCGGAGCGCCCTGCGCCGCCGCGCACAGCACCACCAGGGCCCTGTACAAGGACTATGACGGGCCTCTGTACCAGGTGATCCGCCAGTCCGACGGCAAGACCCTGGACATTGGCGTGGTGCCATCCCGCAGGGGAGAGGCCGGCGGCTATGCCGATGCCGCCGCCCAGGATGCCTTCTGCGCGGACACATATTGTTTCATTTCCATCATTTACGACCAGTCTCCACAGAAGAACCACCTGATCCAGGCTCCCCGAGGCTATGTCATAGGTCCCGCTATGGGAGGAATGGACAACGTTCCCCTTGCGGACCTTGCTCCAGTGACACTGAACGGGCACAAGGTATACGGAGTGTTCATCATACCGGGAATGGGTATGAGGTGGAACGATCCCACCGGCACCGCCGTGGACGACCAGGCTGAAGGCCAGTACTGGGTGATCAACGGCCACCATTACAGCGATGGCTGCTGCTTTGACTACGGCAACGCTGAAACCGATTCCACGGACGACGGCGACGGCACAATGGAGACCACCTATTTTGGAATAAAGTCCAAATGGTATCACGGAGACTATCCGGGCCCCTGGCTGATGACGGACCAGGAAAACAACCTGGTGGGCTGCGTGAACGAAGATCCGGACGACAAATACTGCGAGACCCTCAAGAGCATCAACTGGAGGTTCGTGACCCAGATGGTAGATGGCGCGCCGCACCGCTGGCGCTCGATGGGCGGAAACGCCCAGGAAGGCGCGCTGGAGATGCTTTATGACGGCGGCCGCATCAAGAACGAGCGCAGCAGTTATGACCCTATGCGCAAGCAGGGGGCCATCCTGCTGGGCAACGGCGGAGACAACGGCAACGTATCGTCCGGAACCTTCTACGAGGGAGCGATGACCTTTGCGGGCACTTTCCCTTCAGAGGAGACAAACCAGGCGGTTCAGGCCAACATAGTTGCCGCAAAGTACGACGTGGCAATGCTTGAGGTGGCATCAGCCCAGACCATAGACGCTCCGGCGGGGCTCCAGACCTGGGCGCCTGGAACCACGCAGAATGTGACGGTGAAGTTCACAAACACCTTGGGAGACCCTGTAGAGGGTCTCACACTTACGGTGGATCCGCCCAGAGGCTGGAAGTTCAATGTGGTTGGGAAGCCCGATAAAGTGCAGAGTTTCAGGACTATAGTTCCGGGAGAAAGCGTGTACGCCACATTCGCCGTAACGTCTTCGGATGAAGAATTCAACGGTGACATCAACGCCAAGGCCAACTGGAGCAGTTCCGGAAAGTCCTGGTCAGAGACCGCGCATTCCAAGGTGCGCAACGTGCAGCCGGTCAGGATTAACGAGTTCCGCATAGCGGACAACAGGGGCAATTCCACAAACAATTTCATAGAGCTTTACAATGCCTCCGACAGGGCGGTTGACATATCCGGGTGGACCGTGACTGAGCATTCCAAGAACATTCCGTTCTCCTCTTCCATCAACATTCCTTCAGGAACAAGGCTTCAGCCCAAGTCTTTCTACCTGATAGGCCTGTCCAACTCCGGACTTGCGGTTGACGCTGCAAAGGGAGATGACAAGGTGTATGTACGCACTCTGGAAGGTATGTCAGAGGGGGACCAGATCACCATAGGTTCCGGCAGGAATGCTGAGAGACGCCTCATAAAGGCAATAGTGAATACGCTGGAAAACCCGGCGCGCACCCAGGTGACTCCGTCCAACCCCACATTCGTGTTCCAGCCCCTGCCCAACGGCCCGGACGACAGGCAGTTTGAACTGTTCCCCGCAGGCAGTTCCAGCATACCGGTTATCAGCGTGGCAAATGTAAAGGAAGGCCAGAAACTGGCTATAGGCTATGGCGCAAAGTATCCGCATTACGGCCAGGCACAGGAGCATTACGAGGTGGTTACAGTCACACACGTGGGCAAACCCGGAACGCACGCTTATACGTCGTTCGAATCCAGGAAAGGAGATAACGTCCTGCGCGTATCAAGCGTCAATAACATTTCTCCCGGCGACAAGATCCTGCTGGACATAGACAGCGAGGGCCACGGAAAGGAACTGGTTACCGTAAAGTCGGTTGGTACCGCATCTTCAAGGAGGCCGTACAACGGCCCTATGATCATAGAGCAGGCTGGAACCGGAATTACCCTCACCGCTCCGCTGAAGTACAACCATAGCGCAAACGTGCCGTTCTCCGTGCTTGGAACGGGCATTTCCTTCATTCCGCCAACCAAGTACGACCACTACAGCAACGAGCCGGTGTTCGCGCTGGTCTACGCGCTTGAGTTGGATGAGCCGCTGGGAGCGGACCATCCGGCGGACGACGTGGTCTGCGATGCGGCGGTTACGACCGCCGGTTACCAGGACGCCGTTCCGGCGGACCTGCTGTTCGGCGGTCCCGCCCTGCAGCCCAACGGAGGCACCATTGTGCTCCGCGACACCCGCGGCCTGGTGGTTGACGCCCTCAACTACGGTCGCGTACTGGATTCCCAGTATGCCGAAGGCTACCACGCTGAAACCGGCTTCGACGCTATGGGAAGCCTGGTTATGACCCCTTATGTAGTGAACATAGATGGCTATCACAATCCAGTGAACAATGTCCGGCTGCCTAACCTGAGCGCTGGGCGCTTCCCGGACGGAAACGATACCGACAACAACAAATATGACTTCCGGTTTCAGCCGTACTTCCACCTTGCAGAGGATCTGGAAGCCGGGGCGCAGATTATCAGGGTCAGCTCTACGGAGGGCCTCAAAGCGGGCCAGAAGATTTTCATTGGCGGCGCTGACAACTATGAGCAGGCGCTAGTCACAACCGTAGGAATAGTGTTCGGGGAATATGAGGGCAATGCCGTAGGACTTTCCGCCCCGCTAAAATATGCGCACGGTTCCGGCGAAGCCGTGTCAGTGAACATCCCTACTCCCGGGGAGCCGAACCGCTATTAGCGGAGGCGCCGGGGATGGATTTGCGATATGTGGCGCTGAGCCACACCGTGCGTACCAGCAGATGGATGAAATAGGCGCCCAGCAGGATGTGGAGGGCTGTGGCGTTGTAATCTTGGAGGGGAATGCGGTCAAGAACCGCTTTCCCTGCAATCCAGCATAAAAAGAAGAAGAAGGCCGCGGCCAGCATCGCATCCCTGATGGGGCGCGAGGCCGTGGCGCCTTCGTATATGCCGTCCCAGGTGAAGGCGGCGCATCCCAGCGGAGGCATCGCTATCAGCCAGGGCAGGAACTGCCTGCAGGCTTGCACGACCTCCGCATCGGAGGTCATAAGCCTGAGCAGGGGTACTCCCAGTGCCCAGTAAATCCCAATGAACAGAACCGCCACGCCCATACTCCAGTTGAACACGGCCTTGACGCTGCCGCGCATACTGGGGTAATCTTCCGCCCCTATGAACTTGCCCGTGAGGGCCTGGCCTGCGTAGGCGAATCCGTCCGTGAAGAAGGAGAATATCATAAGGAGTTTCATCATAATGGCGCTTGAAGCCAGCATAAGGTCTCCAAAGCGGGCGGAGATGATGGTAAAGCCAATGTAAATGCCTATGAAGCCTAGCGAACGGAGGAACAGGTCGCTGTTCATACTGAAGAAGCCCTTGAGTTCCTTTCTGTCAAGCGCGGAAAGCGCATCCCTGACCCCTGTGCCCTTGAATACGCGGCGGTATTTTACCAGCACGGCGCAAGTGGCGAAAAGCAGTCCTGAGTATTGGGCAACCAGCGTTCCGTACGCCACGCCTTTGAATCCCAGGCCGCTCCAGCCGCCTATTCCTAAAGCCAGTACTATGCTGGCAAGGACGTTCATCCCGTTCACTACAAGGTCCGTCCACATTGAGCTCACGGTGTCCTGCATACCTATGAACCACCCCCTGAATGTCATCAGGGAAAGGGTTGCGGGAGCCGCCCAGATGCGTATGTAATAATACTGCAGTGCCAGTTCCTTCACCTCCGGGGTGCAGTCCACAACCAGGAAGGCTAGTTTGGTGAAAGGCACCTGAATTGCCAGGATTAGCAATGCCAGGATCAGGCTGAGGCCGATTCCGCGGAAGAAGGTGCGGGCGCAGGCGGCGGAATCGCCGCGGCCGAAGGCCTGCGCCGTGAGGCCGCCCGTGCCCGCCCGCAGGAACGCGAAGTTCCAGTACAGCAGGTCGAACAGCATTGATCCTATTGATATTCCCCCAATGCTTGCTGCGGCCGCCCCGGAGAGGTGCCCGGACACGGCAATGTCCACCATTCCCACAATGGGCACGGTGATGTTTGCAAGTATGCTGGGGATTGCCAGCCTGAGGATTTCCCGGTTGATTGCTTTCATCGGAACTTCTTGTCTTCTTCCAGCATTCCCAGGTAGGAATTGTAGCGTTCTGCGCTTATCTGGCCGTTGTCAACGGCCTCTTTTACGGCGCATCCGGGTTCGTGCGTGTGCGTGCAGGGCGTGAAGCGGCATCCGCGTGACGCCTTCAGCATTTCAGGGAAATACAGGGCTATCTCGCTCTTGCCTACGTCCACAAGGCCGAAGCCCCTCAAGCCCGGGGAGTCTATCACGAAGCCTCCGCCCTGGAGGGGATACATTTCGTACCGGGAGGTGGTGTGCTTGCCTTGCAGGTGTACGTCGGAAATCTTGCCCACCTTAGGGTCAAGTGAAGGGTCAAGCGCCTTTATGAGCGAAGACTTGCCGCTTCCGGATTCTCCGGAGAACAGGCAGATGCGGTCCTTGCAGGCCTCGCGCAGCTCATCTACGCCTTCGCCCGTACGGGCGGAAGTCTCTATGATGCGGTATCCCGCGCTTCCATATATGCGGTGGAAGGATTCCACCTCCTCCGGCACTTCGTTACGGTAGAGGTCCATTTTGTTAAGGACTATCAGGGCAGGCACGTTGTATGCCTCGCAGGTGACCAGAAGCCTGTCCAGGAACTGGAGCCTTATCTGGGGGAAGTACAACGACACCACTATCACGGCCAGGTCAAGGTTGGCTCCGATTATATGGGACTGGCGGCTGAGATTGGTGGAGCGGCGGATCACGTAATTGCGTCTAGGTTCTATCTCGGTTATTACGGCTGGATTGAGCTCAGAGGCTTCGCCGTCAAGGGTGTAACAGACACGGTCACCCACGGCCACGGGATTGGTGGAGGTGCTGCCTTCCAGGCGCACCTTGCCCCTTAGAACGGCTGGGAAAAGACTCCACTCAGGGAGTTCCGACAGCAGATAATGGCTGCCGGCGTTCCTTACAACCGTTGCTTTGCCTTTTTTTAGCATATCGGGGGCAAATATACTATTTATATTTTGTATATTTGTTTATTAAACCCGTAGCTATGGCTAGCTTTAACCAGATTGAAAAAGCGGTTGCAGGCCTTTTCCAGGACATCCGTTTCACTCACGAACCACGTGGCCTTTATGACCCTCTCAGGTATATGATAGAGATAGGCGGCAAAAGGTTGCGTCCTGCGCTCTGCCTCACCGCGTATTCCCTGTACAAGGAGGGTTTCTCTGAAGAGGTGCTCCAATGCGCTGCCGCACTGGAAGTTTTACACTCTTTCACCCTTATTCACGACGACATTATGGACCGTTCCCCAATGCGCCGCGGCAAGAGCACAGTCTGGACAAAGTGGGGTGAAGACACCGCCATACTTTCAGGCGATGTGATGTGCATAGACGCATACCGCCGCCTTGCTTCCGCTCCCGCCGATGTGCTCCCGCAGGTGCTGGACCTCTTCTCCACCACCGCCGCACAGGTGTGCGAGGGGCAGCAGTATGATATGGACTTCGAATCCGTAGATTCCGTGCCAATGCAGGACTATATGAATATGATAGGCCTCAAGACGGCCGTCCTGCTGGCCTGCTCGGCCAAGATGGGCGCCCTTGTGGCACAGGCGCCGCAGGAAGATGCGGCCGCCCTGTACCGCTACGGCCACGCCCTTGGCCTCGCCTTCCAGGTGGCCGACGACTATCTTGACACCTACGGAGATGAAAAGGTCTTCGGCAAGCCCATAGGCACCGACATAGTCAACAACAAGAAAACCTGGCTGCTGACCAAGGCAATGGAACTGACCCAGGACAAGGGCCGCCTCAAAGAGATAATGGCCCTGCCCGTGGAAACCAAGGAGCAGAAAGTGGCCAAGGTAATGTTTATGAAGTCCGAGTTCAACAAGCTGGAGATCCCACAGGCCGCCGTGCAGGCAATACGGGATCTGAGCGACAAGGCTTTGCAGGAGATTGCCGGACTGCCCGGCAACGAAGTGCTTAAGGAATTCGCAGAAAAACTGGTAGGACGTGCTAAATAAGAAGGAACTGGAAATAATGGCTCCGGCCGGCAATTTCGAATGCCTGCGCGCAGCCATCCAAGGCGGGGCGGACTCCGTCTACTTTGGCGTGGGGCAGCTCAATATGCGCTCCCACTCAGCCAATAATTTCAGTCCTTCGGACCTTAATGAGGTGTGCCGCATCTGCCGTGAGGCCGGGGTCAAGAGCTATATGACCCTTAACATTGTCCTGTACCAGGAAGACCTTGACGCTATGCGCCAGGCCCTGGACGCAGCCAAGGCCGCAGGGGTGGACGCGATCATCGCGTCCGATATGGCGGCCATAGAATACTGCCGCCAGATAGGCCTGGAAGTGCATATCTCCACCCAGCTGAGCATCTCCAACGTCCTCTCCCTCAAGTTCTACGCCCAGTTTGCGGATGTCATTGTGCTGGCGCGCGAGCTGAACCTGAACCAGGTGAAGGACATCTGCGACACCATTGCCAGGGAGCATATCACCGGACCTTCCGGGAACCTGGTGAGGGTGGAAATGTTCGCCCACGGAGCACTGTGTATGGCAATTTCCGGCAAATGCTACCTGAGCCTTCACGCATACGGCGCGTCGGCAAACAGGGGAGCCTGCTTCCAGGTATGCCGCCGCGGCTACGAGGTCACTGACCTTGAAACCGGCAACCAGCTGCACATAGACAACAAATACATAATGTCCCCCAAGGACCTGTGCACCATAGAGTTTATGGACAAGATCATTGACGCGGGAGTAAAGGTGTTCAAGATAGAAGGCCGCGCGCGCAGTGCGGAGTACGTCAGGAAATGCGCTTCCTGCTACAGGCGCGCAGCGGACGCCGTCTGCGACGGCACCTACACCCCGGAACTGGCCGCATCCCTCAAGGAGGAACTTGCCCAGGTGTTCAACCGCGGGTTCTGGGACGGCTACTACCAGGGCGCCTACCTTGGCCAGTGGAGCGAGGTTTACGGCAGCCAGGCCACTCGCACCAAGGTTTACTGCGGCAAGGTGACAAACTGGTTCGACCGGATTGGCGTGGCGGAGATATCCGTAGATTCCGCCCCGCTAAACGTTGGTGACAACGTGCTTGTAATAGGATCCACCACCGGCGTGGTGGAGTTTACCGTAGAGGATATGCGTGTGGAACTGAAGCCGGCTCAAACCGCCCCAAAGGGAGTGAGGTGTTCCGTAGCCAGCCCCCAGAAACTCCGCCGCGGAGACAAACTGTATATATTCAACCCTAATTAATATCATATGAAGAAAAGGAATTTGTTTTTGCTGATCGCTGCCGCCGTAGTTATCCCGGCAGCCTTCCTCGCAACCCTGTCCCAGGCCCAGCAGCGCGGCGCCCCCGCGCCTGAAAGGCCGGAAGGCCCCTGCGACATCTATGCAGCAAACGGCGCTCCCTGCGCCGCTGCCCACAGTACTACCAGGGCCCTGTACAAGGCCTATGACGGGCCTCTCTATCAGGTAGTCCGCGCTTCTGACGGCAAGACCCTTGACATTGGCGTCGTTCCTTCCCGCAGGGGAGAGGCCGGCGGTTACGCCGATGCCGCCGCACAGGACCAGTTCTGTGCCAACACCTACTGCTTCATCTCCATCATCTACGACCAGTCTCCGCAGAAGAATCACCTCATCCAGGCTCCACGCGGAGCGTTCCTCGGCCCTGCTATGGGAGGACTCAACAACATCCCTCTGGCCGATATGGCACCCGCTTCGCTCAACGGCCACAAGGTTTACGGTGCGTTCATCATCCCCGGTATGGGACTCCGCTGGAACGACCCTACCGGCACCGCGGTTGACGACCAGGCAGAAGGCCAGTACTGGGTGATCAACGGCCACCATTACAACGACGGCTGCTGCTTTGACTACGGCAACGCCGAGACCGACTCCCGCGACGACGGCGACGGTACAATGGAGACCACCTATTTTGGAAACGCAACCAACTGGTACTACGGCTCACAGCCGGGTCCCTGGCTGATGACAGACCAGGAGAACAACCTTGTAGGATGCGTTACTGATTCTCCAAACAACAAGTACTGCGAGACTCTTGAGAGCATCAACTGGAGGTTCGTGACCGAAATGGTAGACGGCGAGCCCCACCACTGGCGCTCTATGGGCGGAAACGCTCAGGAAGGCCCTCTGGGCATCCTGTACGACGGCATCCGCGTCCAGAACGACCGCAACAGCTACGATCCTATGCGCAAGCAGGGCGCCATCCTTCTGGGTAACGGAGGTGACAACGGAAACGTTTCTTCCGGTACTTTCTACGAGGGCGCGATGACCTTTGCCGGAACCTTCCCTTCAGAGGCTACCAACCAGGCAATCCAGGCCAACATTGTCGCAGCCAAATATAACGTAGCCACCTTGGAGGTTGGAGCAGCCGGTTCAATCGATACCCCTGACAGGGTACAGACCTGGGCTCCCAACACCACCCAGCACGTGACAGTCAAGTTCACCAACACCATTGGAGAGACTGTAGTTGGACTCACCCTTACCGTAGTTCCTCCTAAGGGATGGAAATACAACGTACTCGGCAGTACCGACAAGGTTCGCAGTATCCGCACAATCCTCCCCGGAGAGAGCGTATACGTAACCTTCGCAGTCACTTCAGACGCCAAGCCTTTCAATGGAGACATCACCGCAAGGGCCAACTGGAACAGCTTCGGCAAAACCTGGTCTGAGGTCGCTTACTCCAAGGTCCGCAACGTAAATCCTGTGAAACTCAACGAGTTCCGTATTGCGGACAACCAGGGCAACGCTTCCAATACCTTCATCGAGCTGTACAACCCTTCAGAGAAGGAAATAGACATCTCCAACTGGACCGTTACCGGCCACACAATGCACATTCCTTTCGCATCGTCCATAGTCATCCCTCAGGGAACCAAGATCGCTGCCAAGGGATTTTATCTGCTGGGCCTCTCCAACTCTGGCCTCGCAGTCCAGGCCGCAAAGGGTGACAAGACCATCTACGTCCGTGACATCACTGACATCAGGGAAGGCCACGAGATTGTGATTGGTACAGGCAAGAACGCAGAAAAGCGCAAGGTTGCCGCCGTGATCGATGCAGTTACCGATCCAAGGCAGTCCGGTTCCAACAACCGCGGCTGGGTTGCCCCAGGCTATCCTTCGTTCATCTTCCAGCCGCTTCCCAACGGACCGGACGACAAGCAGTTCGAGATGTTCCCCGTAGGAACCAAGAAACTCCCCGTCACATCTACCGCCAACTTCCAGGTGGGCCAGAAAATAGCCATCGGCTATGGCGCCCAGTATCCTGCAATTGGAGAGAGCAAGGAGAGCTATGAGGTTGTCACCGTTACAGCGGTTGGCAAGCCCGGAACACAGGCTTATACCTCATATCCTGCAAAGAAGGGCGACAGGGTCCTCAGGGTTTCCAACGTGACCAACATTTCCGAAGGTGACCAGATTCTGCTTGACATTGACAGCGAAGGCCACGGCAAGGAGCTCGTAACCGTACGCAAGGTGGGCACCGCATCCACCGCACGCCCGGGCAGCGGTCCTATGACCCTTGAGCAGGCAGGCACAGGCCTTACCCTGAGCAAGCCGCTCAAGTATGACCACTCCGCAAACACTCCTTTCGCAGTCAACGGTACAGGTATCTCCTTCACTCCCGCAACCAAGTACGTTCACTGGAGCAACGAGCCTATCCTTGCCCTGGTATACGCAATAGAGCTTGACGAGCCTCTGGCAGCCGATCACGACATTGACGACGTTGTATTTGACGAGAGGGTGAAGACCGCAGGCTATCAGGGCGAAGTTCCTGCAGACCAGCTCTTTGGAGGTCCTGCGCTTCTGCCTCTTGGAGGATCCATCGTGCTTCGTGACGCAGAAGGCCTCGTAGCTGATTCCTTCAACTACGGCCGTAACGTGGACACCCAGTACAGCGAGGGTTATCACGGCGAGTCCGGTATCCACCAGATGGGTAACTTTGTGCTTACCCCTGCCATTACCGACAGGTCTTACTACCATACTCCTACCCTCAACGTGGCAACTCCTAACCTGAGTTCCGGACGTTATCCTGACGGATACGATACTGACAACAACAAGTACGATTTCCGTATCCAGCCCAACTTCAACCTTGCCGCTGACCTGAACGCCGGAGTGGACAACATCCTGTTCACTTCAGTGGACGGCCTCGTTCCCGGCCAGAGGATCTATATTGGCGACAAGAACAACCAGGAGGTTGTTATGGTAGCCACCGTAGGTACCCAGGGAAGCACAGTCCTCAGGGATGCCGTCAAGGTTGGCGACACCCAGGTCAAGGTTGCCAATTCAGGTGACTTCCGCCCGGGCCAGCTGGTCCTCATAGGAGGCAACAAGGTTACCATCGCTTCCATCCAGCCTGCACCGCGCTTCCGCGGCTTCGGCGGGCAGCAGGGACAGCAGGAACCTCCGGCAGATACCATTACCCTTACCGCACCCGTCAAGTTCTCAGCCGTCCCCGGATGTGAGTTCACCGGCACAGGTGTAGGTATTGCAACACCGCTCAAGTACGCCCACAAGGCAGGAGAGGCCGTCACGGTCAACCTTCCTACCCCTGGACGTCCAAATAAATACTAATCCGTCATAGCCGGCTTGACCGGCTGTCACGCTTCGAAGCGCGGTAATTGTTCGAAAGTGAAATAACAAGAGGCTCCGCCCAAATCACTTTCAAACAATTACCGCGTCTTCTTTGCTTTTGCTGTGGCACTTTTGAGTCACAGACTCTGTCGTATATGCACAATGGTACCTGTTGAAAACTTTTTGATATGTGCTGATAAGTTTTCTTCCGAATGATTTGCATTAGGAGTAAATTTGTTAGTAACTAGTCAAAATACGTGTATGACCACCGAAGAATTGATTGCCAATATCAGGGTAGTCCCGGATTTCCCTCAGAAAGGGATAATGTTCCAGGACATCACAACCCTCCTTCTTAATCCCAAGTGCCTGAAAGAACTCTCGGACAGGCTTTACGAGACATATAAGGACAAAGGTATCACAAAGGTTGTGGGCCTTGAATCCAGGGGATTCCTGCTGGGAACGGACCTCGCTATACGGCTTGGCGCAGGCTTCGTGCTTGTGCGCAAGAAGGGAAAACTCCCCGCCGACGTGGTTTCCGAGACCTATATGAAGGAGTACGGCCCTGATACCATAGAAATCCACAAAGGGGCAATCACGGAGGACGACGTCTGCCTTATCCACGATGACCTGCTTGCAACCGGAGGCACCATTGCCGCCGCATACAGGCTTGTCAAGAAATTCAACCCAAAGGATGTTTACATCAATTTCCTCATAGACCTTGTGGACTGCCCCAGGACTGTGGAGTTCTCCAAGGACGCCAAGATAGATTCCGTCCTCAAGGTAATGGAGTTTCCGGAGTAAGTTTTTATCATTCTAATTATATCTATGAAAAAGAAATTATTCATTGCAGCGATCGCTGTGTGCGCATTTGCCATTTCCGCAAGTGCCCAGACCAATTTCCAGACTTTCTACGACCTTGGCAGAAAGCACTTCACCACCACTCTGGAGGGTTTCCATCAGGATAACTGGGGAAACACTTTCTTCTTCATCGATTACGATTACAACTACCGCGAGGGCAACACCGTTGTTTCTCCCAACAACACCTACTTTGAGATTGCACGCTGCCTCAATTTCTGGGGCGACAGCGCACTTGCTCCCCTGAGCCTTCAGGTAGAGTACAACGGAGGATTCGGCGCAACCTCTGATCTGGGCTTTGCGTTCCCTGTGAACAGCGCGTTCCTGTTCGGCGTGGATTACTTCATCCACTCGGGAGACTTCAAGAACACCCTCAATCTCAAGGCCCTCTACAAGAAGTTCGTCCATATGCCTTCAAACGTTCCCCTGCAGTTCACTGCAGTATGGGGTCTGCAGGATCTCTTTGGAGTTCCTAAACTCCGCTTCAGCGGCTTCGCAGATCTCTGGTGGGAGGTTGACCACACCGTATTCCTGTCCGAGCCTCAGCTCTGGTTTGGGATCGGCGACCACTTCAACCTTGGTGGCGAGGTTGAGTTCAGTTACAACTTTGCAGGTATGGCAGGCTTCAATGTTATGCCTTGCATCGGAACAAAATGGGTATTCTAAGTCTTAAACTAAAATCTAAACTATGTCACCGTTTTTCTCAAAGCTTTTCGGATTTGATCCCCAGAAGCACAATGTCCGGACAGAGATCATAGCGGGAATCACCACGTTCCTGACTATGGCCTATATCCTGGCCGTCAACCCCAGCATCTTCAGTGCTCTGGCTGACCAGGGTATGCCTACCAACGCCGTGTTCACGGCAACCGCACTGGCGGCCATCATTGGTACGCTGGTAATGGCTCTCTATGCCAAGAAGCCTTTCGCTCTTGCTCCGGGTATGGGTCTGAATGCTTTCTTCGTTTACACCGTATGCCTTACTATGGGATACAGCTGGCAGTTTGCCCTGACAGCCATCCTGCTTGAGGGTATCATCTTCATCATCCTTTCCGTAACCAAGGTCCGCGACCTTATTGTAAAGGCAATTCCTGACACACTTAAGAAAGCCATTGGAGCAGGTATCGGCCTTTACATCGCTTTCATCGGCCTGCAGAACGCAGGAATCATCGTCAACGATGACGCCACCCTGGTTACCCTCGGAGATCTCACCACCGCAAACAGCGTCCTTTTCACCATTGGCCTTCTGCTCACTTCCATCCTGGTAGTGCTCAAGGTCAAGGGAGGCGTTCTCATCGGCATCCTTGCAACCACCCTTATCGGTATTCCTTTCGGAATTACCCATCTGGACGGAATCATCTCCACACCTGCCTCCATCGCTCCTGTATTTATGAAGTTCGAGTGGAGCCAGATACTGTCCCTTGATATGCTCATCGTGGTGCTCACATTCCTCTGCATCGATATGTTCGATACAATTGGAACCGTAGTGGGCGTTGCGGAGAAGGCTAATATGATTGACAAGGACAGCAAGGTGGAGAGCTTTGACAAGATTTTCCTTGCCGATGCCATAGCCACCACCGCCGGCGCCTGCCTGGGATCTTCAACCACCACAACCTATATCGAGAGCGCATCCGGAGTTACCGAGGGCGGCCGCACCGGTCTCACCTCTTTCACGGTAGTGGTTTGCTTTATCCTGGCCCTCTTCTTCTCTCCTCTGTTCCTGGCAATCCCTTCAGCCGCTACCGGAGCCGTTCTGGTAGTAGTAGGAGTTATGATGATGTCTCCTATCAGGGAAATTGACTGGTCAGACTACTCAGAGGCCATCCCTGCATTCATTACCGCCACAATGATGCCTCTTACCTACAGTATTGCCCACGGTATCCTCCTTGGTATCATCGCTTACGTTGTCATCAACGCCTGCACCAAGAACATCAAGAAGATATCCCCGGCAATGTGGGTTCTCTTTGTCCTGTTCGTCCTAAGGTATATCTTTATGTGATGACCTAGGCAAAGATCTCCCTCAGCACTTTGAGTGACTGGACGTTGAGGGAGCATTCACTGTGATAGCCGATGTACTGCAGAAGTATGTCGGCTATCCTGTTTCTCTGTTCGCCTGTGAGGGGGAGGAGGAGGGTCTCCGTGAAGGAGCTTTGGAGGAGGGATTTTATCTGGGGGAGGGAGTCCTCGGCAAAGGGGAGGAGCGCCTCCAGCGAAGGCGCGAATCCCAGCGCCTGGGCGTACTCCAGCAGGAAGCGGAGGTGGAAGTTGGAGAAATCCCTTTCAAGGGAGTCCAGGGTGAGTATGCTGCCGCGGCACCAGTCAAAGAGGCCTTCCTCGTAGAAGCCGTCGCGGATGCTGCGGTAGAGCACTTCGGACAGAAACATTGCTATGGAGTTCTTGTACATATTGCTCCGGAGGCTGTAGAGGGGGTACAAGGCTGAGATGTTCTTGGCGCGGGCCAGCTGGGACTTGGGATTCTCTATGATATCGGCTTCAAGGATGCTCAGGGGCAGGAACATTGCCATTGAGCCGCCCTTGCCCACGTTCACTATGAAACTGCGGCGGCCGTACTCCCTGCTCAGGCAGTGGAGTACAATGGCGTTGTCCTTGAACTTGGTAAGGGAGAGGACTATGAGCTGGGTGTTGCCTGTCACTTGACGTTATCTTTGAGCCACTCTGCCATAAGTCTGAGGGACATTCCCCTGTGGGAGATGCTGTTCTTCAAGTCTTCCCCAAGTTCCGCCATGGTGTAGCGCGGGAAGGCGTCAGGGATGAATACGGCATCGTAGCCGAAGCCCATTGTGCCCATCTCCTGCGTGGCAATGCGGCCTTCAACCACGCCGTCAAAGAAGTGCTTCTGGCCGTCCTCCAGAATCAGGGTTACGACGCAGCGGAATCGGGCCGTGCGCTGCTCCGCTGGGACGTCTTTCATAGCGTCCAGGAGCTTGCGGCGGTTGGCGGCAAAGTCGTGCCCTTCGCCCGCATAGCGGGCACTGTGCACGCCCGGCGCCCCGCCAAGCGCATCCACCTCCAGGCCGGTGTCGTCCGCAAAGCAGGCAGAGTGAGCGATATTGAAAATATGTTCCGCCTTTAGTATGGAATTTGCTTTAAGAGTTTCTCCGGTTTCTTCAACGTCTTCCGTGATGCCCATATCGGCCGGACATACCAGCTGGTAGTCAGGACCAAGGATATCGGATGCCTCGCGCAGTTTGCCGCGATTGGAGGTGCCAAAAATAAGTTTCATAATACAAATTTATTATTTTTGCAGTAGATATGAGCAAGAAAATAATAATGTTGGCAGCCGCCGTGCTGTGCGGCACGGTTGCATTCGGACAGTCCAGGAATTTCAACCTGGGCAAATGGACGGAAATCCAGAAGGCGCTTCTCCAGGAACTCAATTATTCTTACGTAGACACCCTCCCCGTAGACCGTATTGAAAGGGTAGGCGTTGACGCTATGCTTGAGGCGCTGGACCCATATACCGTATATATCCCTGAGGAGGAAAACGAAGACCTGCAAATGATGCTCAACCGTACTTACGGTGGAGTGGGCGCGGTTATCTACAAGCCGGACGTGAACGGTTACGTTTCCATCAACGAGCCTTACGAGGGCTCCCCGGCCCACAAAGCCGGCCTTGTCTGCGGAGACGAGGTTATGGAGATTGACGGCGTAAGCGTCATAGGCCTCACCACGCAGGAGTGCAGCGACCGTATGAAAGGCACTCCCGGAACAAAGCTCGTCCTCAAGGTAAAAAAGCTCCGCACGGGCGCAATAGAGGATGTTAACATCACCCGCGAGCGCATACATCTTCCTGACGTAGAGTACGTTGGAATGATCAATGACACCACCGGTTATATCTATCAGAGCGGTTTTACGGAGAACGTTTCCCAAGTGGTCAGGGAAGGCATCAAGAGCCTCAAGGAGCAGGGAATGAAGCAGCTTGTGTATGACCTCAGGGGCAACGGCGGCGGAATCCTCCAGGAGGCGGTGCAGATCGTAGGCCTTTTTGTCCCAAGGGGATCGCTGGTGGTTACCGCCAAGGGCCGCAACCCATCGGACAATCACGAATACAAGACAAACTCCGCTCCACTTGATACGGAGCTCCCCATAATAGTACTCACTGACGGAGGCACCGCTTCCGCATCGGAAATTGTTTCCGGAGCCCTCCAGGACTATGACAGGGCAACCATAATGGGAACGCGCACATACGGCAAGGGCCTTGTGCAGAGCATCCGCCCGTTGCCTTACAACGGCCAGCTCAAGGTGACCACGGCCAAGTATTATACGCCTTCCGGCCGATGCGTACAGGCCATTGACTACAGCCATCGCAACGAGGACGGTAGCGTAGGGGCAATCCCTGATTCCCTTACAACTGAGTTCAAGACCGCAGGCGGCAGGACCGTGCGCGACGGCGGTGGCATCACGCCTGACGTGATCATCCGCTCGGACCCTTACAGCAGGCTTACTGTATCGCTGTCATACAGCGGAATCCTGGAGCAGTACGCACTTGAGTTCGTCAAGAAGCACGCTACCATCCCCGCAGTTGAGGACTTCCACCTTTCCGATGCGGACTACGAGGACTTCGTGGCCTTTGCAAAGAACAAGGAGTTTGACTACCGTTCAAGCGCAAAGACCTACTTTGACCAGATGACGCGTGAGCTGGAGTCCGATGGCCTCAAGGAATCTATGGCAGAGCAGCTGGAGGCCCTTAACAAGGCGCTGGACATAGACAAAGAAAACTATCTCCGCCTCAAGAAGGACGAGATTGTACCTTTGATAGAGGAAGAGATAGTTGTCAGATACTATTTCCAGGAGGCCGGGATCAAACTTCGCATCCGTTACGACGACCAGCTCAAGAAAGCGCTGGAGTCACCACGGATATCACTGTGATCCCAGTACCAGGCAGAAAATTCCTGCAAGCAGGATAGCCAGGTCCAGGCTCTTGGCCTTGAGGTTCTTCTCCTTGAAGACGATGGCCCCCACCACAAAAGTTACCACTACGGAGCAGCGGCGCATCAGTGAAATCACTGAAAGCAGCGCTCCGTCCTGTTTTAACGCAAAGAAGTAGAGCATATCCGCTCCCGTGATGAACACGGCTATCACCACCAGCATCCAATCCCATTTGAAGCGCTCGCGGTTCTCCTTGTCGCGCAATGACTTGACAAGGATGCACAGCGCAAGGAGGACGGTGATGTAAAAGTTGCACCAGCTCTGCAGGAAAAGCGGATCCATACTGGCCACCACCTTCTTGTCATACAGCGCGCTTGCCACTCCAGCAAGGATTGACACCGCCATAGCGGCCACGCCCTTGCTCTTGGAGAAGTCAATGCCTTCCTTCTTGCTGGCGCCGCTGAGCAGCGTGAGGGCGAGCAGGGCCAGGGCTACGCCCGCCCACTGCCAGCCGTTCAGCTGCTCCCCGAACAGCACAATGGAGAATAGCACCACAAAGAAAGGCCTTGAGGCCTTGAGAGTGCTCACCGTAGTGATGGGCAGGAGTTTGAGGCCTATGAGTCCGCTGACCCAGGAGGTGGTGACAAGCACGGCCTTGAGAACCAGCCTCAGGTGGTCTTCCACCGGTCCTGAAGACAGGAAAGGGGAGAGGAACAGGGTGGAGAGGGCCGTAGCGGCCAGCAACACCCACAGTACGCTGTTGTTCTTGAGCGCCTGTTTCTTGAAAACGTCATATATGCCCAGCATCAGGGCTGAGCCCAGGGTCATCCAAAGCCACATATCCTATAAAGTTTGTCCTCCTATGAATTCTCTCATAATTGATGTAGGCGGAACTGCCGCTATCTCCTTTGGCTTGAGTGCGGTCACCAGCTTCAGGAATTCCAGCAGTTTGGTCGCTTTTTCATAGGCGGGGGAAGATTCCTTGATGTTTTCCAGCAGGGGCTCAGCATAATACTTGAGCAGCGGAAGGTCGTAAAGGGTTGAGGAATTGAACATTACGTCCGCATTCTCCTCGAACGGGAAAATGTTCTTGGTCTCTCCTGCGCGGACGCTTGGCCAGCGGAGGATGGTATCCTCCGGCCCGGCCCCGCGGGTGCGGTTGTCGCGTACGATTCGCCTCAGCAGGCGCTTGTCAGTGGTGGAGTTATGCACTTTCTCTCCGCCGGGAAGTGCGGAGAGGGCGGATATGTAAATGCGGAATATCTTGTGCTGGTCCACCGAGGGGGTCAGGGCGGGATTCAGGGCGTGGATTCCTTCCATAAACAGGATGTCGTTCTCTCCCAGCTTAAGGGTGTTTCCAACCCAGGTCCTCTCTCCCTTTGTAAACTCGAATTTTGGGATCTCCACTTCTTCTCCCTTGAGGAGCCTGTTCAGGTGGTCGTTCAGCAGTTCTACGTCCATAGCCCCAAGGGCCTCGAAGTCATATTCTCCTTTCTCGTCCTTTGGGGTGTCCTCCCTGTTGTGGAAATAGTTGTCCATCTCCACCACCTTGGGGGTGATTCCAAGTACACGGCACTGCTGTGCTATGCGCAGCGACGACGAAGTTTTTCCGCTGGAAGACGGTCCGGATATCATAACAATGCGGACGTGGTCGCGCAGGAAATAGATCTGATTGGCAATGCCGGCGTACTTGCGCTCCTGCCGGGCCTCGCACAGGTTAATCAGTTCAATTCCGCGGCCTTCTTCCAGAAGGGAGTTAAGATCTTCAAGCGTGCATACGCCAACGGCTGTACACCAGTTGCGATATTCATCGCGGGCTGCTTCAATCTTTGTCATATCTTGTTGTTAAGTACTGTTTTCAAATAAGGTCCGGTCACGGAAGCGGGATTTTCCGCCAGTTCCTCCGGCGTTCCGCTGGCCACTATCCGTCCGCCGCGTCCGCCTCCGTCAGGTCCCATATCAATTATATAGTCCACGCTCTTGAGTATGTCCAGGTTGTGCTCTATGATGATCACTGTGTTTCCCTGGTCCACCAGCTTCTGGAGCACGTTCAGCAGCACTTTTATGTCCTGGAAGTGCAGTCCGGTGGTGGGCTCGTCAAGTATGTACAGGGTGTCTCCCGTAGCCTTGCGGAACAATTCTGCTGCAAGTTTCATGCGCTGGCTTTCGCCTCCGGAAAGAGTTACGGAAGATTGTCCCAGATGGACGTATCCCAGACCCACGTCCACAAGGGCCTTGAGTTTCTGGGATATCTTTGGAATGCTCTTGAAGAACTCATAAGCCTCGCTTATGGGCATCTCAAGGACGTCGTTTATGCTCTTGCCTTTATACTTCACGGCCAGCGTATCTTCTTTGTATCGATGCCCGCGGCACTCCTCGCATACAACGTTCACCGGCGGCAAAAAGTTCATTTCAATCACTTTTATGCCGGCTCCGTTGCACGCCTCGCACCTTCCTCCCGCAACATTGAAGGAGAAGCGCCCTGCCTTGAACCCCCTGACCTTAGCATCCGGGGTGTTTCCAAACAGGTCGCGAATGTCGGTGAATACGCCTGTGAAGGTTGCCGGATTGCTGCGCGGGGTCTTTCCAATGGGGCTCTGGTCTATCTCTATGAGCTTGTCAATGTTCTCTACCCCCACAACCTCTCTGTACGGCAGCGGCCGCAGCTTCGCGTGCTGGATGAGGTTCTTGAGCACCGGCATCAGCGTCTCGTTGATCAGCGAAGACTTGCCGCTGCCGCTCACGCCGCTCACGCCAATGAAGCAGCCCAGGGGGAAGTCTACGTCAAGGTCCTTGAGGTTGTTTCCGCTTGCTCCGCGTATCCCCACGAACTTGCCGTTACCCTTGCGCCTGGTCTGCGGTACGTCTATGCTCTCCCTTCCCTGAAGGTAGTCCAGCGTTATGCTCTTCTTGATGTCCTTGCCCGGATTTGCAGGACCGTTGTAGCATATCCTTCCGCCCAGCTTTCCCGCTCCGGGGCCTACGTCCACAATCCAGTCCGCCTGGGCCATTGTTTCCTGGTCGTGCTCCACCACAATTATGCTGTTGCCCTCGTCGCGGAGTTTCTTGAGCGACGATATCAGCTTGTGGTTGTCCCTCTGGTGCAGGCCAATGGACGGTTCGTCCAGGATGTAAAGCACGTTCACCAGCTTGGAGCCTATCTGCGTTGCCAGGCGTATGCGCTGTCCCTCTCCTCCGGAGAGCGAAGCCGTAGCCCTGTCCAGCGTGAGGTACTCCAGACCCACGTCAATGAGGAATCCGACGCGCTCGTTGAGCTCCTTGAGGATGTCGTACGCTATGGCGTTCTCCCTGGAGTTCAGCTTTGCAGGGAGTGCTTTCAGCCACTCCTGCAGCTCGCTGATCTCCATTGCGGCCACCTGGTCGATGGATTTGCCATCTATCTTGAAGAGCCTTGCGTTGGGGTTCAGGCGCGTGCCACCGCATACGGGGCACACCACTTTCTGGTCTATGTCGTCCACTATGCCGCCAAAGTTCACCATTTCCGCGTCGCGTCCGTCGCCAATGCGGAAGAAGTCGTCTGAGCCGAAGATTATGTGGCTGAGCGCTTCATCTGGAACCTCGGAGATTGGCTCATATATTGAGAAGTCATACTTGCGCGCAATTGCGCGGATGATGTCGTACTTGCGGTTCTCGCGCACCTTTCCCAGCGGGAGGATGCCTCCGTCCGCAATGCTCACGCTCTTGTCCGGAACAATGCTGTCTATGTTCACGTCCACTATCATCCCAAGGCCCTTGCAGTGCGGGCAGTAGCCTTCCGGGGAATTGAACGAGAAAGTGTGCGGAGCCGGCTCCTGCAGGGAAATTCCGCTCTCCGGATCCACCAGGTGCTTGGAGAAATGCTCCAGCGTGTCCTTTTCAAGGTCATATACCGCAAGGGAGCCTTTCCCAAGGTTAAGGGTGGTCATCACGGAGTCCCGGATGCGCTTTTCGTCGCCGTCACCCGGCTTGAGCTTGTCCACCACCAGTTCAATGAAGTGCGCCTTGTAGCGGTCTACGGACTCAACTTCCTGCAGGTTGGTGATCTCGGAGTCTATGCGCACCTGTGTGTATCCTTTCTTGCGAAGCTGCTCGAACAGGTCCCTGTAGTGGCCCTTTCGGCCACGGACCAGCGGCGCCAGCAGCATACATTTGCGGCCGTGGTAGTTGGAAAGGATCATAGAGACTATCTGCTCGTCAGAGTACTTGATCATCTCCTTTCCCGTGGCGGGGGAGTATGCGCGCGACGCCCTGGCGTAAAGCAGGCGCAGGAAGTCATATATTTCCGTTATGGTGCCAACCGTGGAGCGCGGGTTGTTTCCGGTGGTCTTCTGCTCTATGGCAATGATGGGGCTCAAGCCCTCGATGCTCTCCACCTGGGGCTTCTCCAGTATGCCCATAAAGTGCTTGGCATACGGGGAAAGGGTGTTCATATAGCGGCGCTGGCCTTCGGCATATATGGTGTCAAAGGCCAGTGAGGATTTGCCGCTTCCGCTGAGGCCGGTGACCACCACATACTTGTCGCGGGGGATGTCTACGTCAATATCCTGAAGGTTATGGGCCTTGGCGCCTCGTATTTTTATGAACTTATCCATTTGACAAAAACGGGTTGCGAGCCCTCTCTTCCCCTATGGTCGTGTCCCATCCGTGGCCGGGGTGGACGCTTGTGTCGCTGTCCAGGCCTATGAGCTTGACCGTGATAGATGCTATTTCCTTGTCATAATCCCCTCCGGGCAGGTCCGAACGGCCAATCGAGCCTGCAAACAGCGTGTCTCCGCTGAACAGGTCCCCGCTGGAAGGGCAAAGGAAGCATACGCTTCCGGGAGAGTGCCCCGGGGTGGAAATCACCTCCAGGCGGGTTTCCCCAAACTCCACTGTCTGACCGTCAAACAGGTCCACTGTGCCCCAACTGGTGTCCGGGTTGGGCATACGCATCATCTGGGCCATCAGGTCAGCGTGGTCCTTGACAAATCTTTCCTCCGGACTCATATAAACCTTTATGCCGGGGAACTCCCTGAGACAGGCGGCAACCCCATAGATATGGTCTATATGGGCGTGTGTCAGAAGTATGCATCGGATGTCCAGGCCTAGGGCGCGGACCGTGGAAAAGAACTCCCGTCCCTCTTCTTCATCCATAAACCCGGGATCTATGACTGCGCCCTTAAGGGTACCGTCCCAAATTATATATGACCTTTCCTGGAAAGGGTTAAAGAAGAAATGGCGGATATTTAACATTCCACATAGGGATTAGAATACAAATTTAGCAAACCTTTGTTAAATTTGTAGAACTTACCGGACAATAATATATGCACATAGGAGTAGCAGGAAACATTGGCTGCGGCAAGACAACGCTCACCACAATGCTTGCAGAGCATTACGGATGGATCCCCAAGTTCGAGTCCGTGACATACAACCCCTATCTGGAGGATTATTACAAGGACATCAAGCGCTGGTCGTACAACCTTGAGACATATTTCCTTGCCCAGAGGTTCCGCGACACCCTTGAGATTGCCAATTCCAAGGAAGTGATAATCCAGGACAGGACCATCCTGGAAGGCGTTTTCATTTTCGTGGCCAACAACCGTGACCTTGGCAACCTGTCCCAAAGGGACTATGACACCTATATGCAGCTCTTCGACCTTATGATGTCAATGGTCAAGCTGCCGGACCTGCTCATCTACATCCGCTCCTCCATACCACACCTGGTATCCCAGATCCAGAAGCGCGGCCGTGAATACGAGCAGAGCATAAGCCTGGAATATCTCACCGGCCTCAACAACCGCTACGAGTCCTGGATAGCCAACTACCCCGGCGAACTCCTCATAATAGAAGGCGACCAGCTTGACTTCAAGGACAACCCTGAGGACTTCCAGTCCATCACGGACCGCATAGACGCTCGCCTCTACGGCCTTTTCCCGGAAGACCCGGAATAGTCTTCAAATGTCTGAAGATATCTTAGTTGTTTATTGTTAGGCATTTAAGACCGGTTCTTGGCTATCTGTAAAATGAGATAGATTACAACTATGTTCCGAAAGCAAGAAATATGGCTTATTTTACTACCTCTTTTTTTCTTTATCTCATGTAGTTCATTAAAGAAGAAAGAACAGGTATTAGATGATCATCTATTAGAGTTCTGTCGTGTTCAAAAGAAATATAGTTCACCATACGATGCCATCCTTTTCTATTCAGAAGTTGATAAAGAATGTCATAAATCAGCGGATTCTAGGATCAGCGCTATGCTTTATTTTGATATGGCCGAGCTATATGGAGAGACCCTTAATTGGCGAAAGGAGAAAGAGTATAATGAGAAAGGACTTGAGTTGCTAGAAAAAGGGGACAGCCTTTATATTGATGCTATACTACGTTTGGCAAACACCTGCCAAAAATTGGAAGAATGGGAAAAAGCAGAGTCTCTTTATCAGGAAGGTTTCTCCAATGCCCCCAAAGATAAGTTGCCTTTAACAAAGCATATCTCAAATTATGCGAGGATGAAACTGGAGCAGCCCGAACCTGACCCAGTTGCCGCAAAACAGTTATTGAGTAGTAAGCAGTATTCAGATTGTACTTTAGAAGATATGGCAATGAGCGCTTATGCTGCTTACTTGCTTAATCAGAATGAAGAATGTGATGAGATCCTTAATCAAATATCGAGATTATCAATAGCAGAGAGACGGGAAACCCAATATTGGGAGTATAAAATATACAAAATGAGGGGAGATGATGCTACAGTCAGCAGGATTCTATTAAATATGTTCGAGGACCAAGAGGATTTGTTAAAAGTAAACAGTCTAAACTCCTCTCCGACACATCTTGCTGATTATTATAGAAGAGAATCAGATTTAGAGAGGGAAAAGTTACGTGTCCAGAAGCTTTCATTTTTGTTAATAGCCCTTATTACTGCTATTCTGTTAGCAACAGTAATCATCATGCTAGAGCGGAGCCGGAAGAAAGCTCTTTCTAAGGTACAGTCAGTACTAAGTTTATATGAGGAAACGAAAGAAGATAATTATTCATTACGTAAAGAGTTCGTATCCCTTTATGAGCAGCAATTTGCTCAACTGGGAGAATTATGCGAAGCCTATATTCATACGGATAAGGTAGGGGCTCTTTATCATAAAATGCGTTTCCTTCTGGGAGATTTGCAATCTAATGAAGAGCTTTTTCGCCAGTTGGAGGAAAAAATAGATGCTGGGCGAGGAGGAATAGTAAGTCATCTAAGAAATGAAATAGAAGGAGTAACAGAGCAGGATATCCGTTTTTTCTGCTTCAATTTGCTCGGCCTTTCCAATGACTCAATAGCTGTTCTAACAGGTGTTGAGACTTCAACAGTCTATTCTCGACGTTCCCGTCTTAAAAAGAGAATCTTAGCAATAGACAGTCCTCATAGGGATGATTTCCTTTTCTTAATACATTAAGATGTTAAGAAAATCTTGCAGTTATGCCTTATAAGTGTTTCAAAGGGCATTCTTTGTAAAGAAAATCTTGCAGGCATATAATAGATCGAAATGAGCCTTTCTTTTCATTATATTTGATTAGAAAGACTCTATATGTCATCGTTCCCTTTCTATCATCAGTTGGATGCCTGTGATTGTGGCCCAACCTGTTTACGTATGATTGCCGAATATTGTAAACAATTATTTTACTTTGACTTTTGAAGTGTGTTGCACTTCTAAATTGAATTCACCAATAATAACAATCAAATAGTTATGAAAAAGATTCAATTATCGAAATTGCACTTAAAAAGTGCTAAATTGTTAACCGAGTCTCAGATGAAGGAAATAACAGGAGGGGGAGGAGATCGGAATTCTTGTGGCGAGGGTGAAACCTTATGCATTTGTGGCGACACTGAAGTCAGTTTTTGTGTCTCTTCTGTGGAAGAGTGTTGGTATTCTTGTTGATAAACAGTATGGAGCAGTATTATCTGCTCCATACAAATTGAAATAAATATGAATACGATAGTTCAAATTAGTTTATTATTATTCTTTTGGTTAACTCCTAAGATAGTTGTGTATGGAGGGATGCAGGAAGAGTCCTTTCTTAGGGTTCGATATGCTTTTAAGCAACAGTCAGAAGTAGGATATGAGAGGTGTGATACAATGAATCTTGACATTGGGACAAAAGGCTCAGTATTCTATGACGCGACAAAAGAACGCAAGGCAGGGGATTTAAAAATGGCTCAGCAAAAGATGAAGGCCATGGTTGTTAACAAGGAGTCTCCTGAAGATCTGGCTGCAAGGTTAGGAAGAAATAACCCGGGAGAGACTAGATTTTATTTATATGATGAAATATCTTTTATAATATATAAAGACAGGATTAAAGGGGAAATAATCTCAACTGATATTCATGGGAATATTAGAATTATATACTCCGAACCCCTTTTGCCGCAGGAATGGACAATTGATTCTCAAAAGGATACTTCCATATTAGGCTACAACTGTCAAATTGCCACTAGCCTTTTCAGGGGAAGGACTTATAAAGCATACTTCTCTCCCGATATCCCCACTCCAGAAGGTCCTTGGAAATTCTCAGGATTGCCGGGAATAGTGTTGAAAGTGGAATCTGAAGATGGCCAGATTTCTTTTGAAGCTGTGGGACTTGAAATAGTGGATAATGGTACGATAGATTTCCCGGAAGAAAAGGATTATGAACGGTGCAAGACCCTGGAACAGTTCTATACATATCAGGAAAGAATGTCTCATGATAGAGCTGTAGGGTTCATAGATAGTCAAGGCATCGCTAGGATATATAGAGATAATACAGCAATTGTTCCTGTCCCTTTAGAGACAGAATATTAATTTTGTATGTATAAATATTTTTTTCTGCAAATAGTTAAAAATGAAGAAAAAGAAAATAATCCTAATAACAGGATTAATAGGAATCTTTATCCATTCAGAGGTATTTGCTAAAGATAGGGATATAGATTCTGCCATAATGCGCGTTAAATACGAATATCGTCAAACTTTTAAAGATGGGAGTGTCAGAATTGACACAATGGCCCTAGATAGTGGATTAAAAGGTTCTGTATTTTACGATGCTACAAAAGAAGTAAAGGGGCAAAGACATTCAGAATTAAGTACAAAAACTACAAAAAGGATAGTAAAGGATTCTTATGAAGAACTCCTGGAACGAATAGCTACGCTAAATCAATCGGAGGTAATGTATCCTTTGCTTGATTATATCTCAACTGTTATTTACAAAGAACGATACTCTGGAGAAGTAATTACTACGGATATAATATCCAGTAGGTTTAAGTCATCATACACGGAATCAATTACTGAAGAGTGGAGGTTAGGAGAGGGAGAATACAGTATACTTGGATATAAATGCCAATTTGCGACTATAGACTTTCGCGGAAGGTCATATGAATGTTGGTATACAACTGATTTGCCCTTGAATGATGGCCCATGGAAATTCTACGGTTTACCAGGGCAAATATTAATGATTGAATCAAGAGATGGCCAGATTAGATTCAACGCTATTAGTGTTGAGAGATTAGATTCAGAAATAATCGTGTTTGAAGATGAGGATCATTATGATAAGTGTAAGAATCTTAAGCAAATGAATGAGTTCATACTATCTGTTCAAAGATTAGCGCGTTCAGTAGCTATACAAGATCAAAACGGTGTTGTAAGTATTTATCATAATCCCAATATCAACGTCCCATTATTAATAGAAAAAGAGTATTAAACAAAAGGTCTCCTGGTATCATGTTAGCGGTAAACTACCATATAGAGAATAATCTTTAAATAAATGTCTAATAGATTTATTACTGTACTGCTTTTGCTTATGGTTCCAGCAGTAGTTTTAGCTCAGAGGGTAACTGAAATACGTGGTCAGACTCTTGATGGAGCAAATGGGTGCCCATTGGTAGGTGTGTTGGTTTCGGCTACTCCAGTGGATGGGACTAATACTCTTTCATATACTGTATCCGGGGCTGATGGATCGTTCCTTTTGAAAAGCAATGCCGGTTTTCCGGACAGAGTAAGAGTGACAGCAAGGTCAATGGTTACCAAGGCACAGGAGAAGGTGATTTCAAGTGCTGAGGGTTATGTGGAGTTTCGTTTGGAAGAAGAAATACAGCAGTTGAATGAAGTTCACGTTCAGGGATCTAGAATAGAACAAAAAGGAGATACCCTCAATTACTATGTTGAGAGTTTTAGAGATGCTACGGATAGGAGCATAGGAGACATTCTGAAAAAGCTCCCGGGTATACATATTGCTTCCGGAGGCAGAATCCTGTACCAGAATAAAGAAATCAGCAAGTTCTATATCGAAGGGATGGATTTGCTTCAAGGTCGTTACGGTTTGGTTACAAACAACCTGGATGCATCTAAAGTGGCAACCGTACAGGTACTGGAGAACCATCAACCGATTAAAGTTCTAGCAGGCGAAGAACTCCCTGAGACGGCGGCAATAAACATAAAGTTGAGAAAATCTGCTCTGGGAGCCTTCTTTATGACAGCTCAAATAGGTTTTGGCATACCATTATGGTTACTAAGTAATGAATTGGTTGGGATGCGTTTCACATCTAACCAACAGAATATGTTAGTTTACAAGGGAGACAATACAGGAAGGGATATAGTTCAGGAGATGACGTCATATTATGGTACATCCGGAGGGACTGCTCTGAATCTCTTTTCTCCGGAACGTCCCTGGACACCCTCTGTGGATGCTCAGTATAGGCTATTCAATAATGCCCATATTGGATCAATCAATGACTTGCATATTTTAGGGAATGGCTATTCCTTGACCGGCAATATCAATTATCTGTATGATAGTCAACATAGTAGAGGGGCTGCGGAACGCCATATCACGGTAGATGGCGGCTCCCAGGACGTTCATATTAGAGAAGAAATGAATGATCTTTTAAAAAAAAGGGAATTGAACGGTACTTTTGTGCTGGAAAAGAATGAACCTGATTACTATGAAAACAATAGATTGGACTTTTATGTGAAAAAGAATGGAGAAGAAAGTACAGTTGAAGGTTTAGCCCCCATTGTCCAATCTCTGACTTTACCTTCGTTCAGTATTGAGGATAATTATAGACGTTTGTGGAGAAATAAAGCAGGTAGGAGACTGACATTGGAAGGTAAGATTATATATTCTTCTGAGAACCAAAGTCTTCAGCTTGATCCTGTTTTGTTTCAAGAGATGTCTCTGCTATCTTCAACAGCAAGGCAGGATGTTTCTTTTGACCGATTTGAGTCAGAAGCATATGTAGCATGGAGCTATTCAAAGAATGGGTGGAGTCTTGGTTTGCAGACGGGGGGCATTTATTCTTTCTATGGATTAGAGACTGACATTATGGCTGGTACTGTTACTCTTCCAGTGGATAGCCTTAGAAATGATTTAAAGAGGGTTGGTGCTGGTCTGATTGGAATGGTGAGTGTTGGCTATCATCAAGGGCGGATTTCATTTTCTTCAAATGCTCCATATAGGCTCCAATACTTGGAAGTTGGAAATAATCTTTCAGGGCGAAAAGAAGGAGGGTTCTATCCTCTTCTTGAGCCGAACCTGACATTGATTTGGCAAATGACAAACCGTTGGAGTATGGTTCTGAACTCTTTAAGGAATGAATCATATGGAACCATTATGGATGATATGACAGGCTATTTAATGCGCTCTTATAGGAATATGTCCAGAGGTGACGGCACTATTCATAAATCATCTAGTACACGGGCTACGTTGAGCGCTAGTTATCGTAACCCGTGGAACTCTCTTTTCTTGTCTGCATCAGCACAATTGATGAACAGTCATCGGGATTACATTAACGAGGTTTTTTATGATGGAATATTGAGTACTGTCAATTGGACTTATCATCCTAATAACAGCAATACCCTCACCGGAACAGGTCGTATAGAGTATACGTTTGAAGCTATTAATACAGAGGCCAGGTTAAGTGGTTCCTATGGTTATGGTACGTCAGTGGCATTAAATCAGGGCGTCTTGTCCAAAGTTCTTAGTCATTATTACACGGTCGCGCCTTCATTGACGACTACGATTACCCGTAATCTTATCATTAAATACTCTTCTACCTGGCGAGAAGGCAGGAATTCAGTTGTGGGAAAAGCCGTTTTTGCTCCAATACGTACACTTAATCAGACTTTTACACTTGCCGCTGCTCCCTTTGATGGAATGACAGTTACAGCCACTGTCAACCACTATTATAATGGACTTCTTCGTCCAATTCCGTCTTATTGGTTTGCAAATCTTGGGCTGCGGTACAAGAAAGACAAGACTGAGATCCGGCTGGACTGGACCAATGTCTTTGGAACCACGGAATACGCGTCGTTCTCTTACAGTGATGTAACTTCCAATTATTCTTCAACCCGTCTCCGGCCTTCAGAGTTGCTCCTGCGGGTAAACTTCAGCATATTCTAAGAATCCGTTTCCTTTTTTTATAACACACCTGGGCGGAAAATGGCTGTTTTTAGCTCAAGTATGTTTCGTATGGGGAGACTGTTTCATTTTGTATCGTCCTTTTGATGTCTTTTTGCGAATTCACTAGGGGTGATTCCAAACTGTTTCATAAAGCAGGAAGTAAAGTATGACGGGCTGTTTATGCCCACTCTTTCGGCTATATCTGATATCTTCTTTCCTCCTTCATTTAATAGTTCTGCTGCTTTTTTGAGCCTGCAAAGTCGAATAAAGTCTAAAGGTGACATTGAGGTGGTTGCCTTGATTTTTCTGAATAAAGTAGAAATGCTCATGTTCATATGATCAGCCACGGCCTCTACGGAGAGATTCCTGTTAGATAGGTTGCACATCACATAATCATTCAGTTCTTTCAGGAAAGCTTCATCGATAGGATTTGATGCAATCGCTGAAACATTTGCATAAGGTGAATTGGAAAAAGTAGCCCGCATTAAATCTCTATTTGCCAGCAAATTCGTTATTTGCGCGATAAGGTGGTCTGTAGAGAAGGGCTTTTCAATAAATGCATCTGCCCTAGATTCCAAAGCATCAATATGAGTCTGTTGAGATACTTTTGCAGTAAGAACAATAACAGGAATATGACAATGATTAAGGTCGGTTTTTATGGATTTACAGAGCTCAAGTCCATCAATTACAGGCATCATCAAATCACTGACAACTAAGGAAATGTTTTTGTTTTCTATTATTTCCAAAGCTTCTTTTCCATTAGAGGCTTCAAGAATATTGAAATTGTTGCACAACTCGTCTTTTATGAAGCTCCTCATATCTTCTTCATCCTCGACCAGAAGAATCAAAGGAAGGGATTCAGGGGTGTCTGTATCTTTAGTCACTCTTTCTTCCAATGACCTATCGGGCAAAACTTCCATCATCAAATCTTCTTTTACTTCTCCTTCCTCTTCTTTTGTCATCTCCATGGGCATTTCAAGTACAAAAGAATTACAATCTCTACGATCTTTATCATAATACAGCGCTCCGTTGTGCATCTCCGCTAATGATTTAGCAAGGGAAAGTCCCAATCCCGTTCCGGATGAAATAACACTTTTCCCAGTACCTGAGTATTGGTAAAATGGGGTAAATATATCTTCTGAGATGTTATCCGGGAGTCTTTCTCCATCATTGTTTATTCTCAAACGAATACAAGGAGATTCGTTGTCGTCATATTCACTTAAAGATACAGAAACGTATTTCTGGCAATATTTAAAAGCGTTTGAAAGCAAGTTGCCAATTATTTTCGTCAAGGCATCAATGTCTGCGGTAATATAATAACACCTGTCGGGGATGTCAAATGTAAGATTAATGTTTTTGCTCTCAATAGTAGGGGAGAAAGTAGTACATAAATCTTTAGTAAACATATTAATATCCACCCTTGAATAATTCATTTTATATGCAGCCGATTCGATTTTCCTGAAATCAAGCAATTGGTTGACCAAGTCATGAAGTCTCTTGGTCTGCTTTTCTATTAACCCAAGATCTTTCTCGGGGATATTTTGAGCATTACTGGAATCTTTTAGACGTTTTAGAGAACCTATGATAAGAGTCAAGGGTGTCCGTATTTCATGTGTTATGTTAGTAAAGAATGAGATCATAGCTCTAAGTGTTTCCGGCTCACCTGCAAAGTTCCGTGGAAGTCTACCCAAAGATCTTGCATAGCCTGAACATGAAGAAGGGTAGATCCGACACTCCTCTGAGCTGAGCGCGGAAGCCCTTGATCTTCGAGTTGAGAGATTCG
>Ga0208297_1000306_pt1 | contig 116855 bp, 82 predicted proteins | sample LMS_cellobiose_e_FD_187367 | JGI IMG/M metagenome (GOLD analysis project Ga0208297, IMG submission 187367) | Rumen-fistulated moose microbial communities from Alaska, USA - LMS_cellobiose_enrichment (SPAdes) (version 2) | ecosystem: Host-associated > Mammals > Digestive system > Stomach > Rumen...
GACATTGCTTTCCTCCTATCGTTTTTTTTGGTCAATAAACAATAGGTGCAATGCCGGTCTTTTTCAAGCCCGTCTTTGACTTCTTTCCGTTTTTCTGCCCGTTTCCGTCACAAACCGTCGAAGAACCTTTTTTTTTGCCTCAAAATCCCCGATTCTTCCCCAAAACTTCCCCACGTTATTTCGTGCGGAACGGCGGCATAAAAGAGCGTATGCTCGCCGCCCGCCTTGAGGAAAGGAACAAGGGGAAGGGGAAATAGGCCGGACAGACCGGATAAGCCGGATAGACGCAAACAGCCTCGCACTGCCTATCGGGCCTGTACGGCCTATCAGGCCTGTTGACTGCTGAATTGGCAGCAAAGCGAAGAACCCGAAACAAACGTTAAACTGCAAGGAGGAGCGGCGATGACGAATTCTACCGAACATCCTGACTTCGAGGCTTTGCGGCGGATCTGCGACATCCGCGAGACGAAGACGCTTGCCGGATTTCTGCTGCCGGGACATTCGCTTTGCCTCGCTCATGAATTCCGGCTGATCCGGGAACGGCGGACGGTCGCATGTTTTCCCGACTTGGAGGCGGCGCTCGCGGCATGCCTGCCCGATGGTTTCATTCCGGAGTGTTCCCTGGAAAACAAGGCGTCGGCGGAAGACGCAGGTTCCGCCCCCGAGAGTCTCAACATCGGTGACGGCGTGATCGAGTGACGGCGCCTGCCGCATACGGACCCCGGCGGCGCGCTCATTTCGGGCAGCAGGAGGAATTTTGCCTGCCCGGTCACGACAACTCGGCGACCCGTCCGCCGGATTTGCCTCCGTGCGGGGGCGTTTTTCGCATTTTTTCTCCAATGTGCTTGAAATTCAGTGAAGTGGGTGCTATATTTACCGGCAGGATGCTTTTCGGGTTCGGTTTCCGCAGGCTTCCGAGGCAGCGTGGACCGGGGAGGCATCCGTGTAAATGTGGACGGGACGTCTGACGATATGCGCCGGTCCCAAACTTCAGGAAAGGTTTTGAAAATGAGATCCAATTCTCTCAAACGCTGGCACAAGTCGTTTCCGGGTAAGGCGTTGCGCAGACTTTTCGGCGAAGAAAAAGGCGCCGTCATGATGGAGTATGTGATCGTCGCCGTGCTTATCGCGGCGGCCTGCGTGGTCGCGGTGGCCATGTTCGGCAAGACCATCGTGGGCATGTTCGACGTGGCGGCCAAAGGCGCCTCCGGCGACCATTCCGGCGCCAAGACCAGTTTGGACCAGACCCAGCAGAAGCAGTCCGAGGATTCCTCCAAGGCTTCCGAGTTTCACGACAGCATGCACAAGTAAGAGACTCTTCCGCTCCAGGATGCAGATCACGCCCACAGTCTATGTGATCGTTGCGGCGACCCCCTGGCTCTTTGTTTTGGGAAAAAACGACTGGAAGACCCGGAAACTTCCCAATCATCTGACGTTGGGAGGGAGCGTCGTCATCCTGGGGTATCTGCTTTTTGCGGGCGGGATCCCCCTGCTGCTCAACGGACTTCTGGGCGGCGCCGTTGCGGGCGGAGTCCTGCTGCTCCCCTTTCTGCTCCGGGCTGCGGGAGCCGGAGATGTGAAATTCCTCTTCGCCGGCGGGCTCCTTGCCGGCTGGCCCGCGGTCTTTCCCATGCTGGTGCTGACCTCCCTTTTCGGGCTGTTCCTCGGTGTGGGAATGCAGCTCGCCGGCCTGACCGATGCGGCCCGCCTGAAGCACCTCTTCCGCTGTGCTTTCGACTGGCGCTATGACCGGGCGGAGGGCCGGAAGAATTTGCCGGAAAGATCCGACGAAAGATGCCGGGTCCCTTTCGGCATCGCCATCGCGGCCGGGATCTGGACCACGCTGCTGCTGCGTGTGATCGGGGAGTATTCCCGATGAAGGGGGAAAAAGGGTCCATGCTCATGGAAACAGTGATCGTCATGCCTCTTCTGCTGGCGCTGACTTTCGGGGCGCTTCAGATCGCTCACATCCACGTTGCGCGTCAGGTGGCGAGCTACGCGGCCTACGCCGCGGCCCGTGCGGCGCTGCCCCTTCCCGAAAGCAAAATCGAGGAAGCGGGGCGAAAAGCGGCGCTGCGGGTGCTGGCCTGGCTGGCCGCCGCTCCCGACGGCTTACGGGAGGGCGTGCTCATGCCCGATCCGGACTCCAAACCGGTAAAGGACCGGCTGCTGGAGTTCAAGGTGTCCGAGGAGAATTGGAGGTGCGATGCGGAACTGAAATTCGCCTTTCCACTGGTCATTCCCTTCGCGGCTCAGATCATCGGATACAAACTCGATCCCGCGGCTTTTACCCGTGAACAGCCGGGTTCCCATATCTCGACGCAGAAATTCGGAGACGAATTCACCGGACCTCATCTGATCTTCCACGAACGCATGAGTCTGGCGAAACCCTGTAAGGTGAAAGAGTGACCGCAGCTTCCATATTCAAACAACGGCTGTGCGCTCTGGCGCGCGACGACAGCGGAGTGGCCTTCGCCTTCACGGTGACGGCCTCGCTCATCGTCTTCCTTTTCGGCTTCGCGGTCTACGCCTGCGGCGAAACGGTCCGCCGGCGCATCGAACTGCAGAATGCCGCCGACGCCGCGGCCTATTCCGCCGCCCTGGTCCAGGCGGACACCCTGAGCCGCATCGCGGTCATCAACCGGGCCATGGCATGGAATTATGTGATGATGACCCGGCGTCAGATGGATCACATCGTGGAACGCTGGCTGAACCAGGTGCTCGTCCATTGGAACAACGCACGGAACGTCACCCAGGCCTACCAGAATATCTGCGCCTGTCATCCCCGTGTCGAGGGCGCCCACTGGCGCGTGGGCGTTTCCGGCGCGGGCGGCGGCGGGGAAGTGGTCCACCAGCTCATCCGCCTCAACGGCGCCCGGAACGAGTGGATCCCCGTTTTGCAGGCGTACGCGAACGTCGGGGCGGCCGTGAATCCGGAAAGCAGCCTTGCTTCGCTCCGGGAAAGCATCCTTTCCATGAACAAGGCCGAAGAAAATCTGATCGCCGGACTGAAAAAACGCATCGAAAATGCCGTCGAGTTCACCGTCAAGGCGAATATTTCCCTGACGCCCAATGACGAAAGCGTGAAAAACAAACGGGAGATCCGCTGGCACATCCACGATTTGAAGGAGGGAAGCGCCTATCTGAAGACCCTGAGCGGGGACGAAAACCGTTTCTTCGGCTTCGGGGATTTCACCGGCGGAGCGCAGAAGATCCTCGGCCGGGGCGCCGATGTGTGGCTCCGGCAGACCGCGAACGAGGGGTTCAAGCGGGATTACGTCCAGACCGGCAGTTCGCTGAACGCCATGTGGTTCACTTACAACCAGATCTGGTGGCACTCCCCGTCCGGCTGCGTTTTCGGCGGGATCCACGAATTGCCGGTCGGTCCCGTGACGGGCGAGGCGGCCCGTGATGCTCTGTTCAACGGAGTTGCCGCCAAGCCCAGGGTGCTGGGGGGCAATTTCTTCCGGGCCGACGGCGCCCTGGTGGTGGGCGTTTCCCGGCCCCTGAACAATCCCTTCGCCTTCATTTTCGGCGGTCGGGAGCAATCCGGGATCTTTTCCGCCTTCAACGTGGGCGGCGGCGGACAGACCATGTGGGGCGTTTCCGCCGCACGGGCCGGCTACCGCCTGGAGGGGTGGCGCGAGGGGGAATACCGGAACCGGGGTTCTATCGCAGACCGGGAAAATCTCCGCGTCACCGACTGGGACGCCGTCTTTCTGCCTTTGCGCGAAGAGAACACGGCCTCCCCGGATCTGCTGGAATCTCTCGCCGGAAAACTGGGTGCGACCCGGCAGTTCGCCGGGCGCGATCACTTTTCCGGTTATTCGCAACTTGATCTTCGAAGTGCAAGGAGTCTCTTGTACCATTGAGCCAAAAACAAGGAGGAAAATGAAATGAGAAGACACATTCTGAGTGTTCTTGCGCTGACGCTGTTCTTCGGCGTCGCCGGAGCCTACGGCGCTCCCGCGGCACAGAAGAAGTCCGCCGCGCAGGTCATGACTCCCGCTGAGCGGGTGGCCGCCGCCAGACTTGCCGTTGCCGCCCTGCCGGGGAAAGCGCTTCAGGACTGGATGACCGTCGGAGCCTTCCGCCGCTGGAACGATACCTTCGGACCGCTGATGAGATCGGACGGTTCCGCGCCCTTTGTCGAAGACTTTTTCGCCCACGCGCTGCTGCTCAAGGGACCTCAGACCGCGCAAAGCGGCATCTACGCCTTTTACAACCCGCTTCAGGATAATCTTTTCCTGTTCCAGACCGACAATGTGGAGCGGGTCCCCCGGATCGAGGACTTCGTCTTCATGACCGGCGGCCGTTTCCGGGGCGAAACGCTGAAGAAAGGAGAAAATCCTCAGGCCATCGCTCCCGTCAAGGGCGGGCTGGATCAAATCCTGATGCAGAACACCGCCGCCGTGACGGCCAAGTTCCGCAAGTGTTTCCCCGAAACGGCCAAAAACTTCACGCTGGCCGCCTTTGCCAGGGAGAATGATCCCGAGCAGGTCTGCGCCAATGCCGCCCTCAGATTCGCCCTGCTGCGCCGCTTCATCAAAGCCGAAGCCAAGCCCGATGCCCTGAAGGCCGGCGAGATCGCCCTGCTCCTCTGGAAGGGCGAGAAAAAGGCCCTCGAGGGGTATTTTGCCTTTCCGGCCGGAGATGTTTACCCCGCCGGAGTTTACTCCGCTTTGCCCGCCCGTGTGAAGCAGGGGATGCTTCCGGTGCTCTATTTCCGGAACCCGAAGCAGGGAATGCTTCTGGGATTCGCTTCGCGGGTGCTGCCCGAAATGCTGGTGCTGATCCAGATACCGCCGCAGGGCAAGCCCTTTTTCGTCTGTCTCTTCCTCAGCGAAAAATTCGTCTGCAACACCAAGTAAATCAAGATATCAGGAGAGAGTGGAAATGAAAAGAAACATCGTTTTTGCCGTGATCTGCGCCGCGCTCCTTTTTCCCGTGCCCGCGCGCGCCGAGATGACCAAGCAGGAAGCCGCCGAATTCCTCCAGAAGGTGGTGAAGGCCAGGATCCGGGAGGCCGGAAAGGAGGCTTTGGAAGACAATCTGACGAAGCTGAGTCCCAAGGGCATGAAAGCCTTCAAGAAAGTGACCGGCGTCCTCGAGAACTGCGAACTTGCGGCCTCCATCTGCTGGGACCTGATCCAGCTGGGGCTTCAGAACAACCGGGCGAAGTTCGCCAAGGAGTTCGCCATGCGCCTGAGAAAGTACATTCCTTCCGAGTATTACGAGACGGCGGAGCTTTTCGGCGGCATGACGGAAAAGCTCCTCGGCTGGCGGCTCACCAATCAGGCCGACTGCACCACGATCCTGTATGAACTGGGCAAGCACACCTACGACGCCATCTCGAAAATGTCCTACAGCGACAAGCAGAAGGCGGTTCAGGCCGGACACAGCATCGAAAAATTCGGCGCCCTGATGATGGATATCGGCGGCACGACCGCCCGCCAGTATCGCAGTCTGTTCACTCGGTAAATCGCCGCTTTGCCGGAAGGGGCCATGCGTTTTTTCGGAAAAATACGCCGTTTTCTGACGGATGCCCGTGGAGCCGTCACCATGGAATACGTGCTGCTGTGCGTCATGCTGGCGGCGGCTTCCGTGATGATGGTCATCGCCTTTTCCAGGGCCGTGGCCAGACAGTTCGCCATGGTCTCGTACGCCATGAGCGGATACGCTCAGGAACAGCTCGAGGAAGGCGTCAAGCAGTTCCGGCAGGCGGAAAAGGACGACGCGGTGGTGGCCGACGTGTTTTCGGATTACATGCACGGCGAAAAGGTCAACCGACAGGGGGAGTGAGGAGATGAGTTTCCGGAAAGATCTTCGCGCGGAATGCGGCTCCATACTGATGGAGACGCTTCTGACGATCCCCCTTTTCATCGCCTTTTTCAGCGGTATTTTCGTCCTCGGCGAAATGGGGCTGGGCCGAAGCCGCCTCACCGCCGCCGACCGCTGCGCACTCTGGTACCGTGCCTGCCGCTGGGCAAATGCGGACGACGACAGCGCCAAAAGCGAGATCTCCGGGGCCTTCTTCGAGGAGGGGACCTTTGCCGACAAAACCAAACTGGCGAAATTCAATTCCCGGCAGGACTCCGCCGGGTGGTACGGGCTCTTCCGGGGAACGGCGGAATTGAAGATGGACCTGCCCGCGTGGGCCGCGAACACCCGCAAGGGCGTGATCGAGCTTCTGGGCGGCGAAGGCCTCGACAAGAACAAGTGGGACGATCTTTCCTTCAAGGCGCGGGAAACCGGGAACGATCCCACCCATTCGGTGCTCATGCGCCGGGATTATCAGGAGCGGGAAAAGAAGCCGCAAATCCTTTCCGGCACCTGGATGAACGAATACAGGACGCCCTTCCTGACCCGCGACGGCGGGCTGAGCGATATCCCCGACAGTCCCGGCTCCGCCGGTCCGGCGAGTTCCTACAGCCGTCTTTCACAGTTCGAAAACTGGAGTCTCTGACCGATGAACGTAAAAACGGCACTTCTGTTTTTCGCGGCAGCGGCGGTCTTTCCGGCCGGGGCGGAGCTCGTGCTGCCTCGTGAAGCGGTTCCCGAGGCGGTCTGCGAACTGCCGGGCGCCTGGCGGCAGTTCGGGACGATCGCCCTCTCGTACAGCTCCGCCCGGCGCAGTTTCGATCTGGCCCTGCGGAAACAGGGCTGGCGGCGGCTCAGGATCGTGGAGCTGGACCGGGTCAATTGGAAAACATTGGAGCTCTGGAGCCGGGGCCGGGAGCGGATCCTGCTCCAGTTCTGGCGCAAGGGGCCGGGCATCACCGGGTTCGCCTGGGGAGAACTGAAAGAGGAAAAACGGAAATCATGAGCGGCAAAGACCCTTCTGAAGAACCCCGCGATCCCGTTTGCGAGACAGAACTTACCGTCGCACCGGGATCCGGCTCCGGGACGGAGGAAAAACGTCCCGAAGAACAGTCCGGACCCGAAGGCCCCGTCACCGAAGTCACCATCGCCGATGCGCCTGTGCAGAAAACCGACGTGACGATCCTGATGCAGGAGCCTCCGGAGTCTTCCTTCGCGGGGATCGTCTCCTCGACCGGTCTGCAGCCCGGAGATCACATCGACCGCTACACCGTCGTCCGCAAGCTGGGGCAGGGCGGCATGGGTTCCGTCTACCTGGTCCGTCATGAGACGCTGGGGGTGTTCCGCGCCGCCAAGGTGCTTTCCAGCGCCCTCTATCTCCGGGGCGGGGAATTCGTCGACCGCTTCATACGGGAGGCGAGGCTTGCCTGCGCCATCAGCAACCCCAACATCGTCAACGTGCTGGATGTGGGCGAGGACCGCACACGGGGGCTCTGCTGGCTCATCATGGAATATGTGGACGGCGGGACCGTCAGGGACGTGCTGCGGAAGATCCCGAAGCTCGGCGAAGTCCACGCCGTGCTCATTGCCGAAGCCGTCGCCGGGGCGTTGACCGCCGCCGCACAGCAGAAGATCGTCCACCGGGACATCAAGCCGGACAACATCATGCTTACCCGCCGGGGCGAAGTCAAACTGGCCGACTTGGGCATCGCCAAGAACAACGAGGAAAACGTCCAGCTCACCAAGTCCCATGTGATGATGGGGACACCGGCCTATTTGGCTCCGGAGCAGGCCATGGACGCCCATTCCGTGGATGTTCGTGCGGACATCTACAGTCTGGGGGCCACCGTGTTCGAAATGCTCACCGGGACCATTCCTTATCCCGGCAAGAGCACCTATGACATCCTGGCCAAACTGGCGGCCTCCCCCGTGCCCGATCCCCGGACCCTGACCGAAACGGTTTCGCCGCAGACCGCGAAGCTGGTCATGCGGATGCTGGCCAAGGAGGCGAAACAGCGTCCCGCCACTCCGGAAGCGCTGCTGCGGGAGATCCGCTCGCTGAACGTCGTCCCCCCGGATCTGGATCCCCACCGGAGCATCCGGGAGCTGCTGGAGTGCGCCGGTACCGGCGACTATTCCCCCGGAACGCCGACGGCGGCCACGGGAAACCCGGTTTCCACCTGGCTCATGCGCCATCTTTTCCTCCGCTTCGAAAGGTTTCTGCGCCGGGTCCCCCTGCTGGCCGAGACGGTGGAGTTTTTCTGCCTGAAGCCCGTTTTCTTCTATTTGCTTCTGGCGGCGGTCACTTTGCTGGCGGTGGGACTTCCCCTGGCCCTGGCCCGTGGCGGGGAAAAAGAGTTTCCGGCCGCCGATGCCGGACTTGTTCTCGCGCCGGAACCGGAGGCTCCCGCGAAGAAAGTTCCGGCTCCCGCGGCGGTGAAAGCGCCCGAGAAAACGCCTCCGGCTCCCGCGGCGGTTAAGGTGCCTGAGAAAACGCCCCCCGTTCCCGCGCCGGAGCCGAAAGCGCAGGTGAAAGTACCGGTTCCCGCAACGGTGAAAGCGCCTGAGAAAACGCCCCCCGCTCCCGCGCCGGAGCCGAAAGCGCAGATAAAAGTGCCTGCTCCCGCCCCGGAACCGAAAGCGCAGGTAAAGGTGCCTGCTCCCGTGCCGAAGACGGCTCCCCCCGCCGGGAAGGCGGTCCCCGCGCCGGTCACCCCCCGGAAAAGCGCGCCCCCGGCGCCGCCGGTCAGGAAGGTTGAGGAAAAGATCGCCTTTCAGGCGGAGATCTCGCCCGTGGGGAGCCGTGTGGTCCTGCGGGGCGAAAAGGGGCGTCGGGTCGCCGAAACTTCCGTGCCCGAGGGCGGTCGGCTCAAGTTCAGCGTTCCCGAGGGACAGTATGTGCTTCGGGTCTCCGCGCCGGGTTTCGAAAGCGCGGAGCGGGAATTCACCATTTCCCGGAGCCGGACCATCACCGGCGTCAAGATCGTGCTCAGGCAGGAAACGCTCCTCTGTACCGCGGCCTTTTACGGCAGCACGAAACTGCTGGCCTACCTCCGGCAGGAGGGCGTCGAACTGCGCGTCGACACCGGTGCCTGGCAAAAGGTGACTCAATTCCCGCACCGGATCGAAATCTCCCGGCGGCCCCACACCTTGTCTCTGCGCGGCAGGGGCATCGTCCCCCAGGAACAGAGGATCGTTCCGAAGCCGGATCAGAGGCGGTGCGCCGTTGAATTTTACCTGACCGAAAAAGACGCCGTCGTCGAGTTCGAGACGGCCGTCGAAGGAGAGGTCTTCATCAATCTGGCCGGCATCTGGGAGCCCCTGCGGCAACGGCTCGCTTTTCAGCCTTTCCGGAAGATAACGGTGAAATGGCGCGTCGGGAACGGCGGAGAGGAACAGACGCTCGACATTCCCGAACTTCTGCCGGAGTCCTTCCGCAAGGTCGTCCTGGTGCCGAAGGAGAAAGCGGTCCTGCCGGGAGAAAAGGAGGTCGCCGAGGCCCGGACTCTGATCAAAGCGGGGCGCTTCAAAGAGGCGGCGGCAAAACTCGAGGCGGCGGCAAAACTCGAACATCCCGAAGCCTTCCATCTGCTGGGGGTTCTGGCCGAAGAGGGCAAAGGGCGCTGGTTCGCCAGCGACAGCGACGCGTTGTCCTTTTACCGGAAAGGAGCCGGAGCCCCCTTCAACAACTGCCGCTCCCAGTACCGGATGGGCCTCTTTTACGAAAAAGGCCGGGGCGGCCTCAAGCAGGATATGGTCAAGGCGGTGGAGTGGTACAAGAAAGCCGCCGACGGCAAAGACCCCGATGCGCTCTACCGCCTGAGTCTGGTCTACAAGAACGGCGAAGGCGGAGAACCCGTGGATCATCCGCGGATGATCCGGTACATGACCGCCGCCGCCGAAGCCGGCCTGGCCGAGGCCCAGTTCCAGCTGGGCTACTGCTGTGAAAACGGCATCGGCGTTCCCATCGGCGTGGGACAGGCCAAACACTGGTACGAAAAGGCCGCCGCCCAGGGCCACGAAAACGCCCGGCTCCGCGGCAAAGCTTTGGAGGAGATCAAAGAATGACTTCGAATAAAGAAAGGAACGAACGATGAAAAATTCCATCCCCCTGATCCTGGCGGTCCTGCTGGGCCTCGCGGCGGTCTTCGCCGTGAACAAGATCATTTCGACCAACACCGCCCAGGCGGAGGAAAAGGTCAAGATCGTGGCCGCCACCCGCGACCTGGCCGCCGGTGAAGTCATCGCCGAGGGGTTCTTCATGCCCAAGGAGGTCCCGCTCTACGCCGTTCCCGCCCAGGCCATCAAGTGGAGCCGTTCGTCCATGATCATCGGACAGAAACTGAAACAGCCCGTGCGCAAGGGCAACTACATCTTCATCCAGGATGTGGGACTGGCTCAGGGCATGAGCAACGTGGTGGGCGAGGGCGAATGGGCCGTGGCCATCCAGATCGCCGACAAGGCCATGGCGTCTCTGCTCCAGAGCGGGGACGAGGTGGCCATCGTGGGGACATTCAAGCTGGATTTCAAGGGGGGCTCCGGAGTCCCCGCCGCAAAGAAGGATGTGACCATGGTCCTCTTCCCCAAGGTCCGGGTGCTGGAGATCCCTTCGGAAAAACGGGATCAGAACATGGACGGCGTCATCATCGTGCTGCTGCCGCCCCAGCAGGCCCAGGCCCTCATCGCCGCCTCGCGGGTGGCGGAACTTACTCCGGTGCTCCGCCGTACCAACGACCCCACCGCGCTGAACCGGATGGACGCCGGCATGGTCACGCCTGAAACGTTCAGTTCGATGATCAACGACCTCGAAGTCGTGAGCATTCCCAAGACGCCCAGAAAATGAAAACTCGAAACAGGAGGGAAATACCATGTTGAAAAAAATCTTCGTACTGCTGGTGCTGACCGGTGCTGTCCTGACCACTCTGGGAGCCGCCGAAAGCGAAAAGATCTCCGTTCCTCTGAAGGGGATCGTCATCCTCGTGCCCGGGTTCCGGGCCGCCGACATCAGCATCACCGACAGGAATGTCATTTCCGCCGAACCCATCGCCAACGATCAGATCCGGGTCACGGGGCTTGCCGTGGGCAAATCGGATCTGCATGTCACGTCGGGCTCCATGGCCAAGCTCTACACGGTGACGGTCAGCGACAATGTGCGCGAGACCTTCAACTCCCTGCGCAAGGATCTGGACAGCGTTCCCGAAGTGGAGATCAGCATAAACGGCAACAAGGTGGTGCTCAAGGGCGAGGTTTCCAGCGTCGACGGATGGGAAACGCTGCTCAAGGTCCTGCCCTCTTACGGGGCGGCCGTCACCAACCTCACCGTCTTCCGTCCCGCGCCGGAGATCATGCTTTCGCTGAAGAAACTCTTCGAAAAATCCGGATTCAAGGTGGTTTCGGACGTCACCGATCTTTCTCCCGGGACTTTATCGCTCCAGAACGAGAAGAACACACTGATCCTCCGGGGATCGGTCTACTGCCGGGAGGATCTGGACACCATCAACCAGCTGATCTCCACGCAGGACTGGATCTCTTTCGACGGCAAGGACAGAAGCAAACCGGTCCGCTTCATCAGCAAGGTGGTCGTCAAGCCCACTCTGCTGGACGTGGGCGCGGTCTTCGTGGGAGTCAAACAGGCCGACACCAGCGCCGTGGGCGCCAATCTGGTGAAGAACGGGATCCGCGTGGCTCAGGGCTTCAGCTTTTCCACCATCTTCAAGGGAGCCACCAATCAGAGCTACAATCTGAGTGCCGACATGTCCACGCTCCTGAACCTCATGGCTGAAAGCGGCTGCCGCCGGTTCCACCGGGCGGGCCACCTGAGCTTCATGAGCAACAGCTCCAACGAGTTCAAGGAGATCCACGAGGGCGGCACGCTCAAGGTCCGGGTCTACGGCGGTTCCGGCGGGACCGGTACGCTGAACGACGTGAAGTACGGTTTCATCATGCGGGTCCGGGGCGGCCTCATCGGCAACGACCGGGTGAAACTGGATCTGCAGATCGAGATCAGCACGCCCTCTCTTCAGGAAAACAACGACTACGACATCAAACAGAGCCGCGTCAACACCACCATCGTGGCGAAGCTGGGCGAGACCGTGGCTCTGGGCGGCATGCGCGACATGATCGAAGAGAGCTCCGGGCCCTCGGGGATCCCCTTCCTGCGGAAGATCCCGGTCCTGAACTGGGTCTGCGCCGAAAAAACCAACGCTTTCAACGACAGTCAGGTGCTGCTGCTGGTCTATCCGCAGGTGGCCGGGCGGACCCCGCCCCTGAAGATGCCGCCGTCGGCGGAAACCGCCAACACTCTCGAAGAATCCCGGAAAAGCAACGAACAGCGGACAAAGGAAGCCGATGAGAAGAAGAGCTTCTGGCAGCGCTGGTTCTGAAAAATCCAGGGAATGTGAGGCGCCGACATGTTTCTGCAGATAACCGCCGCCGACGGGAGTGTGAAGCACATCGATCTGGGCAGCAGCGAGGGGGAATGGCTCCTGGGCCGCTCCGAGAACTGCGACATTACGCTGTCCGAAAGTTCCGTTTCGCGCAAACATGCCAGGATCTTCGGCGGACCGGAAACCTATTTCATCGCCGACCTGGGGAGCGCCATCGGCACTTCCAACCAGAACGGTCCCATCCGTTCTGCCACCGAGTTCGGCCGGGGGGACACGATCTCCATCGGTCCTTTCCGGCTCCGTCTGGCCGCCGCGGTCCGTCCGGCCGCCCCGGCCCCGGCTCCGCCCGAGTCCGGTGAAAAGCAGACCTCGCGCACCTTCGACTTCGACGGGACCGATCTGCTCTACACCGATGAGCTCATGGCGCTGAAAAACCGCATCCACAACTACGTTCTGGGCAAGCTCAATCTTCAGGAGATCGCCACCAAACAGATCGCCAACGAGGAGATGCGTGAGAAACTCATCGCCGCGCTGGACCTTTCCCTGAAGGAGCTCCGCCACGAACTGCCCCGGGACATCCCGCTGGAAAAACTCCGGGAGGCTTTGCTTGACGAACTGACCGGCTACGGGCCCATCTCGCCTCTGCTCCGCTCGGACAAGGTCGATGAGATCATGGTCAACGGCCCCGATCTGATCTTCGTCGAAAGCGGAGGGCGGATCTATGAAACGGGCGCCCGCTTCTTCAACGAGCGGCATTTGCACACCATCATCCAGCGGATCGTGGAACCCCTGGGGCGTCACATCGACGACGCCAGCCCCATGGTGGACGCCCGTCTGCCCGACGGCTCCCGTGTGAACGCCATCATTCCGCCCCTCGCGCTCAAGGGGGCGTCGGTGACGATCCGGAAGTTCGCCAAAAAGAAGCTCACCGCCGAAGACCTGATCGCCTTCGGCAGCATGACGCCGGGCATCGACCTCTTTCTCCGCGAAGCGGTGCGGGCCGCCCAGAACATTCTGGTTTCCGGCGGCACCGGGTCCGGAAAGACCACGCTGCTCAACGTCCTGTCCCAATACATCCCCGCGGATGAACGGGTCATCACCATCGAGGACTCGGCGGAACTGAAGCTGTCGCACCGGAATCTGGTCTCCCTCGAATCCCGGCCGGCCAACATCGAAGGCAAGGGCCGGATCCAGATCCGGGACCTGGTCATCAACGCACTGCGCATGAGGCCCGACCGGATCATCGTCGGCGAATGCCGCGGCGCGGAGGCCATGGACATGCTCCAGGCCATGAACACCGGGCATGACGGCTCCCTCACCACCTGCCACGCCAACACGCCGCGGGACGCGATCTCGCGGCTCGAGAACATGGTGCTCATGTCGGGCATCGATTTCCCCGTCACCGCCATCCGCGAGCAGATCGCATCGGCGGTGAATCTGATCATCCAGCAGAACCGTCTGCCCGACGGCTCCCGCAAGATCGTTCAGATCTCCGAGATAACCGGCCGGGAAAAAGATGTGGTGCTGATGCACGACATTTTCGTTTTCAAGCAGACCGGGTACGACGAGCACGGCAGGATCATCGGCGAGTATTACCCCACGGGGAACATTCCGGCCTTCGTGGAAAAACTCCGGATGAAGGGGGACCTGAAGCTCGACATGTCCGTTTTCGTGCCCCGGGTCTGAAAGGTGGTTCAAGGAGCTTGATGAAATTATGAAATGGCTCGTTTTGCTGATGATCTTCGGATCGGTTTCCGGCATCTGTTTCATTCTCTGCCGGACGCTGTTTTCCGACCTGGAACACAGCGCCGCCGGCCGCTCCGGATCCTGGGACGGCCGGAGTCAGCTGGAGTATTTCATTTCCGGACCCAAGCTGAGGAAGATCCAGATCTGCTTTGCCGCGGTCGGGGCGCTGATCATGCTCTGTCTGCTGCTCGTCGGGGGCGTCACGCTGTGGGCCGTGCCCGTCGTCATGCTCCTTGCGGGCGCGGCGGCCTTTTTCCTGCCTCTGCTCTACTACCGGAACAAGGTCAGAAAACGTCTGGAGGCCTTCAGGAGCAAGCTGCTGGACGTGGTCATGGGGCTCAACAACGGCATGAGGTCCGGAGTGGCTCTGCCCCAGGCCCTCGAGGTGGTCGGCCGGGACATCGGGGGCGTCATGCAGGAAGAAATCTCCATGACCCTCTACGAATACCGGCTGGGCGTGGATCTCTCCGAAGCGCTGGAAAGGCTGGAAAAACGGATGCCGGACGACAATCTGAGGCTCTTCGTCACCGCGGTGGGCATTTCGCAGCAGACCGGCGGCAGCCTGTCGGATATCCTCGAGAAGATCATCGAAACGATCCGTCAGCGCTCCATCATGGAGGACAAGATCCGCACGCTGACGGCGCAGGGGCGGTTCGAATCCATCGTCATGGCCTGTGCGCCGCTCATGGCTTTCGTTATTCTCTACCTGCTGGACCGCAGACTCATGGAGCCTCTGGTGACCACTCCGCTGGGCTGGGCGGCCATCGGCGCGGTGGTGCTCCTCGAGTCCATAGGCTACATTTTCATCAGGAAGATCGTTTCAGTGGAGATCTGAGGAACAGAAGAAGGAAGTTTTGATATGGATCAACTGGCGTACGCGATGCTGGCCAGAGGACTGAGTTTCCTCGCCGTTTTTCAGCTGGTGCTGGGCGTGAAGTTTCTCCTCGGCGCGAGAAAGCTGAACGCACCCTGGGCAAATGCCGACCTGCCTTTCACCTTCAAGGGGTTTTTCGGCGAGATCAAGGTGCTCAAGGACACCTTCGGGGCGGGGATGAGGGAGCTTTTCAGGGGCAAGAGCGCCGCCGTCGCCAACGACATCAAGCTGGCGGCGCTGCCTCTTGATCCGGGGGACGTTTTCGCCTGTCAGCTGCTCTGGGCCATCCTGCTGGGCGTGTGCGGCATTTCCGTCATGCTGCTGATCGAAGTGGAGTTCGGCTACGTGCTCGCGGGACTTTTCGCCTTTGCCTTCATCGGCTGGCTGATCCCGGTGGTCCAGGTGCAGAATCTGGCCGAGGCCCGGCAGAATGCCGTCCGCCGGGCCCTCCCGTTCGCCATCGACCTGATCTCGTCGGCCATGGCGGCGGGATTGGATTTTTCCGCCGCGGTCCGCTACTATGTGGAGCGTTCCGCCCCTTCGCCCCTGACGCAGGAGTTCGGGATCACGCTGAAAATGCTGGAGCTGGGAAGCAACCGGAACGATGCGCTCAAGGAGATGGCGGCCCGGCTCGGCATCGATGAATTCCGCAGTCTGGTCAACGCGGTGATCCAGGGGACCGAAATGGGCGCTTCCATCACCGATACTCTGCGGATCAACGCCGAAGAGATCCGGCGGGTCCGGGTGGCGGCGGCGGATCGGAAGGCGCAGCGGGCGCCCTCGCTGATGATGATCCCCATGGCTCTTTTCATCATGCCTGCGGTCTTCATAATCATATTCGTCCCCATTTACCTGCGGGTCCAGTCCTCGGGCATGGCGGGAATGTTCTGACAGGGAGGAATTTCACATGATACGCTGCATCATATACACGGACGCGGAAAAAACTCAGGAAAGCGTCCTCGTGCCGGGAGAACATCTGATCGGCCGCTCCCGTTCCGCGGACATCCACCTCGCTCAGCCGGATATTTCCGGCAAACACCTGAAACTCGAAGTCCGTCCGGATGGCGTGACGGCGGAAAATCTGAGCTCTCACGGTACGCTGCTCAACGGAAACCCCCTGCTCGAAAAAGCGGAATTGAAAGAGGGCGACCGTCTTGATCTGGGCAAGCACATCAGGATCGAGTTCGGTTTCGCCGCGGAAAACGGCCCGGCGGCACCGCAGCCTCCTTCGGAAGACGCCGGAGAAGCGCCCACTTTCGTTCCCGGCGCCACCGCTCCTACGCCCTCTCCGGCCTCCGCGCCCCTGGAGGCGGCATCGTCCGGGGCCGGAGAGAAGACGGACTGTTCCGGAGGAACGCCGCCGCTTCCCGAGGACGGGGAAAGTCCCGCCGGAGAAGCTCCGGGATCCCGCGAGGGCGTGCTCAAAACCGACGTCATGCGTACCCGTCTCGCCAGCATGGAAGAGATGAATTCGCTCCGGAACGCCGACCGGAAACGCTCTGCCGGCAAGACCCTCAAATATGTGCTGGCCGCGCTGGGGGCGGTGGCGCTCCTCGTCGTGCTTTACACCCTGAAATCTCCGCCAAGGGAAGCTGTCTTGAGCTGGCCCGTGGACTCCCGCGGCAGACAGCTGGGCGCCTTCGCCGATCCCGGGACGGGAGGTCACCGGGCGGGGGGCTTCTCTCTGGCCTATCCCGACATCAAGGGAAAGACGAAAGTGAAAGCGGACAAGCAGCAGATCACCATCCTTACCCGCTGCGGGCGGGACGGCTCCGTGCCCCTGAGGATCCATTTCATCCGCAAACAGTCTCCGGCGTTTCTGGGGCAGTCCCGGCGGGAGGTCCTTTCCGGCATGCTGACCGGGCTTCAGGGCGCCAACCGGCGGTGGAACCTTTCGCAGATATCGGATGTTTTCTTCATCGGCGCGGAAAACGGTCTGCCCTGTCTGAGCGTGGAGTACCGCCGCGAAGCCGGGGGGAGTTCCTGGTACGGCGAAGTGCTCTTCTTCCGCACGGGCAGCGAAGCCTTCCTGCGTCTGGCCGAGATCCCGGCGGCGGAACGGGCGCGGGGGCAGAGTTTCATTTCCAACACGCCGTTCCTGAAATTTTCCCTCGCCTATCTTCAGCGTCACTGGGAAGGGGATCCGGAATACCGTTACGACGGCAACCCCGGAGCCATGATGGACGATATCTCCCGTCATCTTTCCAAGCAGGCGCCTTTCGAATGGGCACGGACCTATCTGCTTCTGCAGCGGGTCCTCATGGAGTGCAGCAGAAACCGGGACGACGCGACGGAGCGGAACGCCCTGGCCCAGCTCCGGCGGCTCCGTGCCATGCAGACGGTCTGGTACAACGGGCAGAAGATCCAGTACAACACCGCCAAACTCGCCGGCGACAGCCACAAGGAAAATGCGGTCATGGAGTTGTGCAAGACGGTCTTTTCTTCGCCTGACGATTTGCGCTATTTCACGCTCAGGAGGAACATATGGGAGTGAGCACTGAGGAGAAAACGCCCCGCGGGGGGAGACCGAGCCTCCTGGGGCTGTGGCCGCAGAAGCTTCCGGAGCATCTCGCACTGCGCCTGGAATTCAACGGCAGAATCATTCACGAGACGGCGGAACTTTCCCGAGTCGAGACACTTACCATCGGCAGGAGTTCCGACTGCACCTGGGTGATCCCGCGTGAGGACAATGTGGCCAGCGGGCACCACGCCGTAATCCTGATGCGCAAGGGGCGGTTCTGCCTGCGCGACACGGGGAGCCGGAACGGGATCTTCTACAAATCCCGCCGGATCCAGGAGAAAAATCTGGCTCCGGGCGACCAGTTCGCCATCGGGAACTGTACGCTTTTCGTGGAAAAGGTCAAAAGCGTCGCCGCGTCGCCCCACGAGGTCGTCTATCTGAACACTGCGAAGAAGGGGACGGTCGTCCGGCTGAACAAGGCCCGGATCGTGGCGGGTTCCGCACCGGGATGCGATCTGTTCATCGACGAACAGCTCGTTTCCCAGCGGCATGCGGAGTTCTGCACCAAGGCCGACGGCTGCTGGCTCCGGGACCTGGGCAGCAAAAACGGCACTTTCGTCAACGGGACCAAGCTTTCGGCCAACACCGAACGGCTGCTGGTGGATGACGATGTGGTCAGCATCTCTTTCGTGGACTTCAAATTCGTGGACGGCAAGGTGGAGCACTCCAGGATCCGCATCTGGTACAGCCTCGGCGTGGTGGCGGTGACGGTCTTCATCGTGCTGGCGCTGAACTGGCTGCTGCTGGGCGTGAGAAGCTCTTCGGACACCTGCCTGAATCAGGCCCGGCAGGCCGCCGCAGGCGCCCATTTCGCTCAGGCACGGGAACTTCTCCGGGAATCCCGGACCCGCCGCGGAGCGGAAAACAACGAGATCGCCTGCAACGAACTGGAACAGTCCATCGCGGTGTGGGAAAAGGTCTCCGCCAACTGGATCAAGGCCAAAAGCACTCTGAATGCGGGCGACTGGGTGGGGGCTTCGCACATCCTCGGCATGATAACCGAGGCCGATCCCAACCTCTGGGGATGGAATGCCGTCACCGCCCCGGAAATGCGCAAGGAGGCCTTCGCCGCCAAGAAGCTGCTGGACGCCTTTCTGCGGGCCGAGACCGCCCTCCGGGATGACCGGAACCGGGAAAATCCCGCCGAACTGAAAAATGCGGCCGACGACATACGGAACATGGAACAGTTCTTCGGCAGGACACCGCCGCCTTACGTCGGAAAACTGTTGAGCGCCGCCGGGACTCTGCGCCGACAGATCGACCGGAATCTCCACTACCTCGACAAACTGGCGGGGATCCTCGGCAGGCTTGAGTCGGAAGCCGAAAATCTGGCCCTCGTCCTGAGAGATCTGGAAGAGCTCAAGCAGGATGCGGGAAACGCCATCCGGATCCGGATCGAAAACTGCATGACGCCCCTGGCCATGCTCCAGCGTTCGGGGAAGGAGGTGAAGCGCGGCCTGCTTCAGCTTCAGGCTCTGGATTTCGCCGGTCTTGAAAAGATCAGACTGGAACTGCCCACACTGGAACAGTGCGCCGTCAACGCCCATATCGCCACGCTGCGCAAAAATCAGGAACGGCATTTCGAAGCGCTGCTGGCGATGGCGGCCAATCTGAAGCCTCTGGTGCGGAGTCTCGGTGAAGCCGGTCTCTCCGCCGAGGGGGATCTGCCCGCATGTGTGCTCGTCTTCGGTAACGGCGCCGTGATGAAAAAGGTCCTTGCCTGCGATGCGCTGGAACGCCGCATGCCCTCGCGCCTCAGGGAACAGCCCGCCGGGGAATACGACCATCTGCTGGGCATCGAGGGCTTTTTCGAATACATGTACGCCTTGCCCGCCCCCTACGATCAGGCGGTCTGCGCCGAAGGCCGGTTCCTTCCGGAGATCGTGAAGTTCCGCAGGCTTCTGGGGACGATCCGTACCTTCAGGACCTTCATGGAACAGCCGGGGCACGGCGGCCTGCTTTCGGGAGATCTCGGCAGGCTGTATGAGCGTACCGGCGAGGTGCTGGCGAGCCGGGACAAGCTGACCGCCGGATTTGCTTCGGCCAAAGGCGGCTCCCCGCGGGAACGGGTCCTGCTCAAGGCCATGGTGCTCTTCCTGCGCGAAGAACGGGCGGGAGAGGGCGAACTGGAGGATTTCACTCGGGAACTGAAGCAGATGCGCATGCCGCTGATCAAGCTGGGAAGAGAATACAACTCCGCTCCGGACGAGAAGAAGATCGAGATCCGGGATTCGATCCTGCGTCTGGGACTGCCCGGAGATCCGGTGGTGCGGCGCATGTGGGGTTTCAAAAAGTATCCGAGGTGAACAGAGGATGGCTTTCACGCTTTTCGACAAAAAATATTTCACGGCCGGTGCGGCAACGCACACGGGGCTGGTCCGGACTGAAAATCAGGACGCCTGGTGCTGCATGCCGGCGGCGGGCCTTTTTGCGGTTTCCGACGGCATGGGCGGCGGCGAAGGCGGCGAACTTGCCAGCGCCATGGTCATCGACGCGCTCCGGAAAGCGGGGCAGACGCCCCTGAAGAATCTGGCGGCGGCTTCGTCCCTCGTCTACGCCGCCAATGCGCAGATCCAGTCCTATGCCGCCGAAAAACATCTGCGCGGCATGGGGGCGACGGCGGTCGCGCTGCTGTTCCACCCCTTCGATCCCTCGACGGCCATGCTTTTCTACGCCGGCGACAGCCGGTGCTACCGCCTGCGGAAGCGGCAGCTGGAACAGCTTTCCGCGGATCACACCGTGGCGGCGGCCATGGGGGTCCCGGAAGAGCGGCTCGCCGCCCAGCTTCGGGGGGTCCTGACCAACGCCGCGGGCTGCGGGAGTCATTTTTTCATCGAAAACCGCGATGTGGAACTGCGGGCCGACGATCTTTATCTGCTGTGTTCCGACGGCATATACCGTCAGCTGGGCGAAAGCGGCCTGAAGCAGGTGATGAGTTCCGGTGCGACTCCGGGGGAGATCGCGGAAGCGCTGGTTCAGGAGTCTTTGCGCTGCGGCGGCGACGACAACGCCACCGCCGTGGTGGTGGCGCTGGGCCATCGGCTGCCGAAGGTCACTGCCGATGTCCGTGAAGAGGAAGCCGCCGCTTCCGCCAGGGCGCCCTGGGAGAAGGAAAATGATGCAGAAAACACTGTCACTCCGCCGACTGAATGAAAAATGTCCGGCCCTCTTCCTGGGGGCGGGATCGCCGGCTGTTTCCTTTGCCGAATTCGGCGGGCAGCTGGCAAATGAACTGCGTTTTCTGGAAGCCGGGCAGGTAAGGGGCGTAACCTTTTCCGGGGTCCTGCCCCTGGGGTTTCTGCTGCTCTTTTCGCCGGAAGGCCGTGAACGGCTCCTGGCAGGCGCACTCACCCCCCGTGACTGGGACCATGCCGGAGCCGTCAGAATGGCGGAACTTCTTTCCGGCGGGCGTTTCCCCGTCGTCCCGGAGCGTTTCGAGGCGGCGCTGAGGGAGTGGCCCGGCCGGACCGGGCGTCTGAGCGGCAGCGGGATGTTCCGCTGGACGGCGGACGTTCTGGCGGGCAGGACCGGCGACCGCGAAGGAATGACCGTTCCGGGGCAGTTCCATCAGGCGGAGCTTACCTGTTTCCTGGGGCGGGGAAGCACTTCGACGGTCTACGGCGGCCTTTTCCGGGGAAGACCCTGTGCGGTCAAGGCGCCGGCGCCCGGCGCCGAAGCCCGGTTTCGGAAAGAGCTCGAGTGCCTGAAAATGTTTTCCGGCGAGCGTTTTTTTCCGGAACTTTACGACTTTTCCGAAGGAGAAGAGCCGTGGAGCATCATAACCCGCTGCCGGACGGGCGCGTGTGCTCAGAGAGCCGATCTGGCGGCGGGATTTCTGACGGCGCTCGAGGCGCTTCACCGGCGCGGCCTGCGCCATGGGGATCTGCGTCGGTCGAACCTGGGGATCCGGGAGGACGGGGAGCCTGTGCTTCTGGACTTCAGCCACGTGTCCCCTCTGCCGCCGGGCGATCCCGCGGGGATCGATGAAGATGAAATTTTGCAACGGATTGTGAGAAAGGAAGGCGAAAAGCATGAACGGGATCTCTTACCTCTCCATGTTTCTGGAACCGGTCAAACCGTGGCTTGACGATCCCGCGGTGAGCGAGATCATGATCAACGGGCCGGGAAACATCTATATCGAAAAGGGCGGCCATCTGACCAAGGTCGAATCCGCCTTTCCCAGCGAACCCGCGCTTCAGGCGGCGGCGAACAACATCGCCAAGTCGGTGGGCCGGGTGCTGAACGACGAGTATCCGCGCCTCGACGCCCGCCTGCCGGACGGCTCCCGCGTCCATGTGGTGATCCCGCCGCTGGCGCGCTGCGGCACGGTGGTGTCGATCCGGAAATTCCGTCAGGATTCACTGTCGCCGGAAAATCTGGTGAAGTGGCAGAGCATTTCCCAGGAAATGCTGGACTATCTGGCAAGCCTCGTGCGGAAGCGCAGGAACATCCTGGTCTGCGGCGCGACCTCGTCGGGCAAGACCTCCATCCTGAACGTGCTGAGTTCCTACATCGACCCCGCGGACCGGATCCTGACCATAGAGGATTCCTGCGAACTCCAGTTGCGCCAGCCTCACCTGGTGCCGTTCGAGACCCGCCGCCCGGACAAGGACGGCAAGGGGGAGATCACCTTCCGCGATCTGCTCCATTCGGCCCTGCGGCTCCGGCCCGACCGGATCATTCTGGGCGAGATCCGGGGCGGCGAGGCATTGGACCTGCTCCAGGCGATGAATACCGGACATTCCGGTTCCATGTCGACGATCCACGCGAACAACGCCCGGGACAGCCTGCTGCGGCTGGAAACCTGCGCCATGTATGCGGGCTTCGATCTGCCTTTGAACGCGATCCGCAATCAGGTGGTGGCGGCGCTGGAATATGTGGTCCACACGGGCCGGCTGGATGACGGCAGCCGAAAGGTCCTGGGGATCAGCCGGGTCCTGCCGCTGGATCACGGCGAGTACGCCCTCGCGGACGAGTGGGTGTGGCGTCAGACCGGAACGGACGAAAACGGCCGGTTCACCGGAGAGTTTTGCCGGACGGGCGACTGAAGACCGGCACGTCTCATTTGAAAACACGGGTTTTGAACAAGGAGAAAAAGATGAAAACACTTTTGCTTTCGGCGGCGGCGGGACTTCTTTTCGCCGCGGGGTGCGCCAACCATCTGGAGGATGTGACGAAGGAGACGCCTGAAAACACCCGGACCGTCCTCGGTACGCAGTATGTCCTTTCCATGGACAAGGAGATCCCGGATTCCTCCACTTTCAAGGTGACGGTGGAGCAGGTGGAAAATATCCAGGTGACGGTGTACCAGGTGCGGAAGGTTTCCTCGCTCTACACCCCTTATCAGGGCTGGCGGGAATCCTACGAAGTGCTTTCCGGGATATGCCTTTTCCCGGTGGCGCTGGTCTCGCATGTTTTCAGTGCGGTGTCGTTCGGCATGTTTCCATTTTCCTGGTCGGCGGATGTGCTGAAACTCTCCCTCGACGGCATGAATCCGTGCATGAACTTCGAATCACGGACCCGTGTGGAGGAGATCCCCCGGAAAGTGGAACGGACGCGGATCGATGCTTACAAGGAAACGAAACGCCGTCCTCTCGCCCATACATACCTGATCGTGCGGCCCGAGTCCGACTCCTACTGGCGGGTCAGGACGAACGATCTCGGACAGGCGGAAATCATCCTGCTTTCGACGGATACGGAAGGCAGCAGAAATCTTTCTTCGCGGCATCTCGACATCCACCTTGAAAAAGGGAACATCAAATGCAAATCGATCCCCATGAGCCGGCGTCTGCTGGCGCGGCTGGCCCAGGCGCGCCGGGCTTTGCTGAAATATTATTCGGTCCCCGGCGGGGAACAGTTGGCCGAATGCGTCAGGAAACTGGAAGAACTTTCCTTCGAGAGTCTGGCCTACCAGCTGGAAGAAAAGGAATTGAAAAAACACCCGGAATACAAGGCGGCTTTCGAACGCGCGGTCAAATGAACAGTCGACGCAAAACACTGAATTCCGGGGAAGGGGAAATGATGATCGAAAGCCCGGAAGGTTCCATGCTGATGGAATACGTCATCGTGGCGGCGATCGTGCTTCTGGGCGGTTCACTGGCCGTCGGCGACGCCGGGACAACCCTTCTGGAAATGGCCGGAGTCTCCGTGACCGAGGAAAACAACTTCGGCCTTTTCGGCAATTATGCGGTAGACTGGTTCCGCCGCCTGATGTGGATGGTCGCCCAGCCATTCCCGTGAAATTTTATCACAGTCCCCGCGGCGGAAAATCCGCCGCTTGCGCCGAGGCGGATATCGGTCCCCGCCCCGTACGGAACTTGGCGGGAACAACGTCCGACCTCTTCTCTCCTCCTTCACCACAATCGCACGGATAGAGAGGCCTGGTGCGCAGTCCTCAAGCCTCGGAAACGGGCTGCGGGGGTACCGTTTTTTTCCTTTTTGCCGGGGCTTCCGGAAATTTCTTATCATCGGTATTTTTCGTCGGGATACTTGACATTTCGCGGGGGGCATGGTATATTAAAAAGAAGTATAGGCAAATTCTCCGGTTCCGATGTGAAACGTCAAAGAAAGGAAAGGAACGTTCCCCGTGAAAACCGTATCCGGCAGCGGCGCTTCGCGCACCGCAAAATTCACCCTCATCGAGCTTCTGGTGGTCATCGCCATCATCGCCATCCTGGCCTCCATGCTGCTGCCCGCCCTGCAGCAGGCGCGGGAACGGGCCAAGACCATCAAGTGCACCAACCATCTGAAGACCTTGGGCAACTATCACAGCCAGTACAACACCGACAACAACGACTACATCCCCATGGCCGAGACGACGACGAGTTATCCCTACTACGCCACGAAGTGGTTCCCCGCCTGGTTCATCCTGCTGGGGGAATATATGGGCTTCGAAAGGAAAAATGCCGACAGTTTCAAAAAGGCCGCGGACAGGGACAAGGTCATCCGCTGCGTGACCGAGGAAGCCCACACCTCCGGCAACAGGTACAACTATTACTGCATAAACGCGAACGTTGCACACAGAGCCCCAAACGCCACGGGGTATATCCGGGTCGGCAAGGTCACCCAGGTCCCCCTGCCGGGCACGAAAGCCTTCATCAACGACATCAACGGCAACGACATCTGTTTCTGGAACACGAACAACAGCTACTCGAAACGTCATAACGAGGGCATCAACATCCTCATGTTCGACGGCCACTGCATCTGGAAGTCCTACGGATACTCTTCCACCATGGCCAAGAAGCACTGGAACACCATCTTCGACGTTTGGAGTGCGGATGTGAAATTCCGCTGATTTCTTCCAAGGAGATTGCCTTATGAAAACTTCATCATGCAAAAAAAACCGCCGGACCGGAAGATTCACTCTGATCGAACTCCTGGTGGTCATCGCCATCATCGCCATTCTGGCCGGAATGCTGCTCCCCGCCTTGTCCCAGGCCCGGCGCCGGGGCAAATACGCCGCATGCATCAACAATTTCAGCACCTTCGGCAAGGCCTACGGCCAGTACACCGAGGACAACAAGAACATGAACATGCCCTACTGGAACGGCGGCGTCAGCTCCAAGAGCACCGGCTACTGGGGCGGCGAGGGCGTGAACCACACCGGCAAGCCGGGCGGCGACCACGGCATGCTGGCGCCCTACATGGGGATAGACGTTCCGGGGGGAACGCTTGCCAGCTGGACCAGACCGTGGAAGACCAACCCCTTCGTCAGCCGTTACGCCTGTCCGGAACGGCAGAAGACCGAGACCGCCCCCGACACTTCTCTCTGGAACCTCTGGTTCGTCGCATTGAACTCCAACCACGCGTGGAGCGCCTTTTCCCTTTCGCGCGTCCGTTACCCGAACCGCAACATGGTCATCATCGAAGGGCTCAAGGAAAATCAGGTCAACTACAGTTTCTACTCATACACGCCCCAGCGGGTCTCCTTTCCGCATCCCTCCCGGACCACCAACTGCTTTGCCGTCGCCGGCAATGTGATCACCATTTCCGAGGGCCGGATACCGAGGACCAACGCCACTTTCTGGATCCCCGTCCCCTCGAGCAGCACCAAAAACGACTGGTGATGCCGGGCGGAACGAAAATTTCCGGAGCCCTGCCGCCCGGAAAAATACCGGCAACGCCCGCTCCGGGGAGAGGGATGCAGGATCCCCGGCGCCCTCTTTCTGCTTCGCGGCACCCCCAAAAACGCCTGAAAGGATGTCCCTTATGAAAACAAAACTGCTGCCACTCCTGACCCTGTTTCTGCCTTTCGCTCTTCTCCCCGCAAAGGAGCTCTATCCCGCGGGGGACTTTGAGGGGAACAGTACGAAACCTCTGCACATCATGAGGTCCGATCACTCGAGCGGCAAACGGAAAATCCCGCAAAAAGGCACGGTGACGGAGCGGATCCAGAACGAAAAGGCGTTTTCCGGCAAACAGTCGCTTCTGCTGGAGTCCACGGTCAAGGGCGGCCACTCCCTCAATCTGCACAAGATCAAAGTGACGCCCGGCAAGAAGTACGAATTCAGCTGGCGCTACTTCATCGCCGAGAGTGCGGGGGAAAAATTCGGCGTTTCCGGCCGGATCATCTTCTGGAACGGCAACAAAGCGCTCCGGCCCATGTTCCCCGGAGGCGACAATACCCCCGGCAAATGGCACCAGGTCAAGGTGCTCTTCTATCCCCGCACGGGCGCCGATTCCTTCAGCCTCACCGTCTGGGTAGGCAACGGGACCTACAAGGTCTACCTCGACGATCTTAAAATCACCGAATTCGACGAAGAAAAAAGTCCCGTGGCGGACAGCAATACGCTCCTGCTCAAAAGTGACGGGAAGTTTACGGTCTGGAAGCAGTCGAACTACCGCCGGATCGATGCGTTCGCCGTGCCCGGAGGACTGAAAAAGGCCGATGCGGTGAAGCTCACCGCCGCCGCCAACGAAATGGAGCCTTTCCAGCTCGCGCTCTTCCCCAAACAGGAGCTCAAGGATGTGACCGTCTCGTTTTCTGATCTCAAGGGGCAAGCGGGCGTCATCCCCGCGACGGCCCAGAGTTTCGGCGTGCTGCGTTATGTTCCCATGCGCAACCCCAACAACCCCACCTTGAAGGGCGAGATCGCCGATCCCATGGTCGATGAAAAATCGACCATCGCCCCGGCAGGCAGGAACACGGTTTTCTTCATCCGCATCTTCGCCCCCGCAGGGACGAAGCCCGGACTTTACAAGGGTGTGGTCACGCTGAAAGCGGGCGGCAAAGTCCTCGCGGCGGTCCCCGTTGAACTCACCGTGCGGAACTTCACCCTGCCCGACGCCCCGAAACTCGCCGCCTTTTTCTACGGTGCACCCGGAATGACCGCCATGAGGTACAAGGACTCCCGGGGCTCGCAGGCGGTCCGGGCGGATCTGCTCAAAATCTACGGGGAGCACCGGATCTCCGGCAATCAGTGCATGGCGCCCCCCGATCCGAGGTATGAGATCAAAGACGGCCGGCTCGTCGTCACCGACTGGAGCAAATTCGACGCCGGAGTGAAGGACCTTTACGCCGCCGGGATGCGGAGTTTCCCCGTTCCCTTCATGCGTCTCAAGGGCGCCAACGGCGGCTGGTTCGGCGGCAAGGCGGGCCCGAAGATCTTCGGGAAGAGCCTCTTTTCGAAGGAAGGCAGAGAGCTTGCCGGAGACTATGCGCGGCAGTTCCATGAACACTGGCTCGCGACCGCGCCTCCGGGGGCGCAGTACTATTCCTACATCTACGACGAAGTCCCCGCTTCCGCCTATGCGAAGCTCAACGAATTCACCGACGAAGTCATGAAGCGCGCCCCGGAATTCCGCTTCTTCGTGACCCATTGCGTGGATCCCGGGATCCGCAACGTCAGCGTCTTCTGCGTCCCCTTCAGCCCCGGCAACGTGAAACCCGAACTGGAAAGAAAAGAGAAGGAGTACTGGTACTACAACTGGACCCAGCCTCTGGACCACCGGAACTACATCAAGAACCGTCTCTATGCCTGGCAGGTCGTCGCCAACGGCGGCCGGGGCGCGCTGAAGTGGGACACCGCCTCGGTCCCCACAACAGGAGTCAGCCCCTGGACCGACCTGGAAAAGTGCCACGGCAACGGAGAAGCCACCACCATCTTCCCCGCGGAAAAGAAGGGTGGGCCCCTGGTGCCCACGCTCCGGCTGGCGCAGGTGCGTGAAGCCGTCGACGACGCGGACTATCTGCTCATGCTCCGGGACAAGGTGGAATCGAAATTCCCCGGTCAGGGAATGAAGTATCTCCTTTCGCGGATCAGGGATGTGATCCCGGAACTTCCCTTCGGCTTCACCAACGACGCCGAACTGCTCTACAAGGTCCGGGACCGGATCGGCGGCGAACTCGAGAACTTCGACCGGGCCCCCGTGGTGCTGGTCACGAGCACTCCTTCCTGTTACGCCGCAACGGAACTTTCGGAGGTGGAGATCCAGGTGCGGGGTCCCGCCGGAGCCGCCGTGGAGATCGGCGGCGTCAAAGCGGGGACCCTCGAAGGAAAAGTTTTCACCCGCAAAGTCACGCTGACCAGATTCGGGAAGAACGCGATCCCCGTCAAAATCACGGAAAAAGGCAGGACCAAGTCTTTCGACATGGTCTTCACCTTGAAGCGCGACCCCAATCTGAAAAAACTCGAAACACTCATCAAACAGCGGGAAACGCGGAAACTGGACAACACCGGATACCGCGCCTTCCTGAAAAAAAGCGCCTCGGGCGCCTATACCGCCGCCGACCGGGCCCGCTGCGCAAAACTGATCGAAGAGGCCGGTCGCGACCTGCTGGCACACCGGCTTGCGGAGCTGAACAGGAAAGCGCCTCCGCTTGTTTCCGCCCTGTACGATCGGGCGAAACTGATGTTCGAAAATCAACTCTACGCACGGGCGGAGTACTATCTGGATCTGGCGGGAGAGTTCGCCGGGGCGAAACTCCCCCCGAAATCGAAACTGACCATCGCCCCGGTGCTCCTTTCCGGAAACCTTGGCTGGCGCATTTCCAACGGTCTCGTCGAGTTCACGCTCCTCGAACTGGGGGGTCGGATCATTTCCTTCAAGGTCGGCGGCACGGAGTGCTTCAGGCCCGGCGAACTGGGCAAGGCTCTGCCGTTGAAGATCCGGGCGGGGCAGCTTCACGAAAAACTCACCCACTTCGACCTCCCCGCCCTGGGCGGCTACGAGGACGCGGGACGCGAAGTCCTGCCTGAATCCGCCGTCGACTGGGATATTTCGGTCAAAGAGATCTCCGACCGGCGCATCGCCCTCGAGGCCTCCATGCTCATGAAGGGCGGCATGTTCAGGATCTCCCGCATCATGAGCGTCGTGCCCGGCAAACCGGAACTGAAGATCGACTACACCGTTTCCAACGTCTTCCCCACGGAGTTCAAGTCCGACGACCCGAGTTCCTACCAGTTCGACTGGCGGGGCCGCCTGAGCCCCCGGATCGGCGAAGATTCTCAGGGCGACGCCATCGAAGTGCCGACGAAAAAGCCGCTCAAGGCCACGCTCTTCGATGCGAAGAACCCCGTTTTCTACGAGGAGCGTTCCGTGCCGCTCACGGAGTCCCGTCTCGGGAGCTTCAACGCGGAGAAAAAAGCGGGATTCACGTGGAAGTTCGACGATTCCGTCAAATATGCCTATCTGTGGTTCAATTCCAAGGGGGACCACAACGGAAAGCACAAGCTCTACACCCTTGAGATTTTCCGTTCCTTCTACGGGAACAAGCCGGGGATCCCCGGCAATACGCCCTTTTACGTCGAACCGGGGCAAGCGGTGAGTTTTTCCATGTCCTTCACCGGAAGAACGCAGAAGTGAAGACGAAAACATTCTTTCAAAATACAAGGGAGATCTGAAAATGAAAATGAAAAATCTGCTGATGACGGCCCTTCTGCCCTTCGCGTTCCTCGCGGCAAAGGAATTCTATCCTGCCGGAGATTTCGAAGGGAAGTCCATCAAACCCCTGCACATCAAACGGTTTGACAAGTCGGACGGGACCCACAAGGCTCCGAAGCCGGGGACGATAACCGAGAGACTGCAGAACGAGAAGGCCTTTTCGGGCAAACAGTCGCTTCTGCTGGAGTCTACGGTCAAGGGGCTCCATTCCATCAATCTGTACAACCTCAAGGTCACGCCGGGCAAGAAGTACGAATTCAGCTGGCGCTACTTCATCGCCGAAAAACCGGCGGAAAAGTTCAGCGTCTCGGGCCGGGTGACCTTCAATTCGAAAGGCAAGACGCTCCGCCACCTTTTCCCCGGAGGCAGCGCCGAGCCGGGGAAGTGGCAGCAGGTGAAGGTCGTCTTCTTTCCGCCGCCGGAGGCCGACGTCATCAGCCTCACCATCTGGATCGGCGGAGGGCCCTACAAAGTCTATCTGGACGACGTGAAGATAACTGAGTCCGAAGAAGAGAAGAGCCGGGTCGTCGATGAAAACACGGCGCTGATCAAAGAAAGCGATGACGTGACGGTCTGGAAACAGTCCTGCTACCGCCGGATCGACGTAGGCGCCGTGCCCGCCGGGCTGAAGAAAGCCGATGCAGTCAAACTCACCGCCGCCGCCAATGAAATGGAGCCCTTCCAGCTGGCGGTTTTCCCGAAACGGGAGCTGAAGGATCTGACGGTCAAGTTTTCCGATTTCAAGGGGAACGCGGGAGTCATCCCCGCGGCCGCCCACAGCTTCGGCATCTTCCGCTTCGCCGTCATGAAGAACCCCGACAATCCCACTTTGAAAGGGGAGCTGGCGGACCCCATCACCGATGAAACTTCAGCGACGGCCCCCGCGGGGAAGAACACGATTTTCTTCATCCGCATCTTCGCCCCCAAGGGGACCCGGCCCGGCTTGTACAAGGGCACGGTCACGCTCAAGGCCGGAGCCCAGGTACTGGCGACGGTTTCCGTCGAATTGAAGGTACGGAACTTCGAACTTCCCGAAGTCCCCTTCCTGCGCGCCTTCTTCTACGGCGCTCCGGGAGTGACCTCGAAGGTCTACAAGGATTCACGGGGATATCAGACGGTCCGGGAGGATTTCCTGAAGATCTACAAGGATCACCGGATCAGCGGCAACCAGTGCATCGACCCGCCTGCGCCGAAGTATGAGATCAAAAACGGCCGCTTGACCGTCACCGACTGGAGCGAATTCGACGCCGGGCTCAAAGACCTCTACGACCGGGGACAGCGCAGCTTCTGCACGCCCTGTCTGAGGATGCTGGGCGACAACGGCCGCTGGTTCGGCGGCAAGAAAGGTCCGCGTGTTTTCAATCACGGCATCGCCACGCCCGAAGCCAAACAGCTGGCCGGTGATTTCGCGAGGCAGTTCCACGAACACTGGCTCAAGGTGTCCCCTCCCGGAGCGAAGTATTACTGCTACATCTACGACGAACCCTCGGCGAAGGCCTATAAGCTGCTCAACGAATTCACCGGCGCGGTCCTGAAAGAGGCTCCCGGCTTCCGCTTCTTCGTGCCCCACCGGATCGACCCGGAACTGAAAAACATCACCGTCCACTGCATCCCCTTCGGTCCCGGCAACGTGAACCCCGAACTGGAAAAGGGACGGGAAAACTGGTACTACAACTGGACTCAGCCCCTGGACCACCGGAACTACATCAAGAACCGTCTTTTCGCCTGGCAGATCTTCGCCAACGGCGGTGAGGGGGGATTGAAGTGGAACACCACCGCCGTCGCCACCAAGGGCGCGAATCCGTGGACCGAGCTGGACCAGTGCCACCGCTCCGGCGCTGAAGGCACCACCATCTTCCCCGTCTACAAAAAGAACGGACACCTGGTGCCCACGCTCCGCCTGGCGCTGATCCGTGAAGCCGTCGACGATGCCGACTATCTCTTCCTCTTCCGGGAGAAGGTGGAAAAGTCGTTCCCCGGCATGGGCATGAAGTACGTCCTTTCCCGCATCAAAGACCTGATTCCCGAACTGCCCTTCGGCTTTACCAACGACTTGGAACTGCTCTACAAGGTCCGGGACCGTCTCGGCGACGAGATCGAAAACTTCGACCGGGCCCCCGTGGCGCTGGTGACGGGCACTCCCGCCTGCTTCTCGGCCACGGAGCTTTCGGAGGTGGAGATCCAGGTCCGGGGGCCCGCCGGGGCCGCCGTGGAGATCGGCGGCGTCAAGGCGGGGACTCTCGACGGGAAAGTCCTTGCCCGCAAGGTCACGCTGACCAGATTCGGGACCAACGCGATCCCTGTCAAGGTCACGAAAGATGGCAAATCCAAGACCTTCGACATGGTCTTTACCTTGAAGCGCGACCCCAATCTGGCGAAGCTGGAAGCGGTCGCCCAACAGCTCGAAGGGCGGAAACTCGACACCGCGCCTTATCGCGGATTCCTGAAAAAGAGCGCTTCAGGCTCCTACACCGCCGCCGACCGGGCCAAATGCGCCGAACTTCTGGCCGCTGCCGAAAGGGAGCTCCTCAAGAGCCGCCTCGGCGCGGTGGATCCCAAGGCGAAACCGCTGGTCAAGGCGGTGAACGAACAGGCCAAATGGATGTTCGACAATCAGCTCTACGGCCGGGCGGGATACTATCTCGATCTGGCTGAGCAATTCGGCAAAGCCGCCCTTTCTCCCAGATCCAGGCTGAAGATCACTCCCGTGAAGCTTTACGGGAACTTCGGCTGGCGCATTTCCAACGGTCTCGTGGAGTTCACGCTCCTCGAACTGGGAGCCCGGATCATTTCCTTCAAGGTCAACGGCGTCGAGTGCTTCTACGGCAAAAATCTGGACAAGGCCCTGCCCTTGAAGATCCGGGCGGGGAAGCTCTACGAATCCTTCACGCACATGTCCATTCCCGGACTGGGGGGCTATGAGGATGCCGGGCTGGAAGTGCTCCCCGAGTCCTCGGTGGACTGGGACATTTCGGTCAAGGAGATCTCCGACAAACGGATCGCCCTCGAGGCCTCCATGCTCATGCGGGGGAAGATGTTCAAAATTTCCCGCATCATGAGCATCGTCCCCGGCAAGCCGGAACTGAAGATCGACTACACCATTTCCAACGTCTTCCCCGCGGAGTTCAAGTCCGACGACCCCACCCACTACCACTTCCCGTGGCGGGGCCGTCTCAACGCCCGGATCGGCGACGACGCTCAAGGGGACTCCATCGAGGTGCCCACCTCCCTGAAACTCGAGGCGACTGTCTTCGACGTGAGCAGGCCGGTCTTCTACGAGAAGCGCTCCGTGCCCCTGACGAAATCCAAACTTGCCAGCTGGAATCCCGGAAAGAAAACCGGCTTCGTCTGGAAGTTCGACGATTCCGTCAAGTACGCCTATCTGTGGTTCAACTCCAAGGGGGACCACAACGGGAAGAACAAGCTCTACACCCTCGAGATCTTCCGCGCCTTCTACGGGAACAAGCCGGGGATCCCAGGGAACACGCCTTTTTACATCGAGCCGGGAAAATCGGTGAGTTTTTCCATGTCCTTTACCGGGACGGCTCAAAAACCGGTGCTGTGACGGAAGGCCCCGGCTGGAGCGCAGTCCTTTTTCTTCAAACTGTATAAAAACTGGAGTGATCATGAAAATCAAACATCTGGCGGCGGCGGCGCTTCTGCCTGCCGTTCTTCTCGCGGCAAAAGATTTCTATCCGGCAGGGGATTTCGAAGGCAAAGAGCTCAAGCCTCTGCACATCATGCGGACCGAAATCACGGGAGGGGTCCGGAAGAGGGCCGACAAGACCAAAGTGACGGAACGGATCCAGAACGAAAAAGCCTTCTCCGGCAAACAGTCTCTGCTGCTGGAGTCCTCGGTCGAAGGGGTCCACTCCATCAATCTCCACAACATCAAGGTCACGCCCGGCAAGAAGTACGAATTCAGCTGGCGTTACTTCATCGCCGAAAAGCCGGCGGATTTCGACGTTTCCGGCCGGGTGATCTACAACCAGAAGGGCAAGAAGCCCCGGTACGCCTTCCCCCGCGGCAGCACGGAACCGGGCAAGTGGCATCAGGTCAAACTGCTCTTCTATCCCCCCACGGGGACCGAGACGATCAGCACCACCATCTGGGTGGGGCGGGGCCGCTACCGGGTCTACCTGGACGACGTGCGGCTCATCGAGTTCGATGAAGCCAAAAGTCCCGTGGCCGACGGCAACACGGCTCTGCTCGGAGATGAGGGGGACGTGACCGTGTGGAAACAGTCCAACTACCGCCGGGTCGATGCGCTTTTCGTTCCGAAGGGGCTCAAGAAGGCCGACACGGTGAAGCTCACCGCCGCCGCCAACGAAATGGAGCCCTTCCAGCTGGCCGTATTCCCGAAACGGGAGCTGAAGGATGTGACGGTCAAGTTTTCCGACTTCAAGGGGGATGCGGGCGTCATCCCGGCGGCCGCCCAGAGTTTCGGCGTCCTGCGTTACGTGCCCATGCGCAACCCCAACAACCCCACCTTGAAGGGTGAGATCGCCGACCCCATCACGGATGAAACTTCAATCACCGCGCCCGCGGGCAAAAACACCGTCTTCTTTCTCCGCATTTTCGCCCCCAAAGGCACAAAAGCCGGACTCTACAAGGGGACCGTGACCCTGAAGGCCGGGGTGCAAGTCCTCGCCGCCGTGCCCGTGGAGCTCACCGTGCGGGACTTCAGCTTGCCCGACACGCCCCATCTGCGGACTTTCTTCTACGGCCATGTGGCCCGCACCGTCCGGAACTACAAGGACTCCCGGGGAGAGGCGGCAGTCCGTGCGGACTTTCTGCGGATCTTCCGGAATCACCGGATCACCGGCGACCAGTGCATCAAGCCCGCCTTCCCGCCGTACAAGATCGAGAACGGCCGGCTCATCGTCACCGACTGGAGCCAATTCGATGCCGAGTTCAAAAAAATGTACGCCTCGGGGATGCGCAGTTTCACCACTCCCTATCTGGGCATGATGGGAGACAACGGCGGCTGGTTCCCCAGGAAGACCGGCAAGCCCAAGATTTTCGGGAAGAGCCTTTTCTCGCAGGAAGCGAGGACTCTCGCCGGAGATTTCGCCAGGCAGTTCCACGAACACTGGCTCAAGATCGCGCCCCCGGACGCCAAATACTACTCCTACATCTACGATGAGCCCGAGCGCAAAGTCTACAAGCAGCTCAACGAGTTTACCGATGCGATCATGAAAGCGGCCCCCGGATTCCGTTTCTTCGTTCCCCACTGGGTGGACGAGGAGGTGCGCAACATCACGATCCACTGCATCGGCTTCGGCCCCGGCCGGATGAACCCCGAAAAGGAGAAGGGACTGGAAAACTGGTACTACAACTGGCCCCAGCCTCTGGACCACCGGAACTACATCAAGAACCGTCTTTTCGCGTGGCAGACCTTCGCCAACGGCGGGCAGGGGAGCTTGAAGTGGGACACCACCTACGTGCCTTCCCCCGACATAAATCCGTGGACGGAGCTGGAAAAGACCCATGCCAACGGCGACGCCACCACCATCTTCCCCGCCCTGAAGAAGGGCGGGAATCTGGTGCCCACGCTCCGGCTGGCGCAGATCCGGGAGTCCATCGACGACGTGGATTACCTTTTCATCCTCCGGGAAAAAGTGGAGAAAAAGTTCCCCGGTCAGGGGATGAAATACGTTCTTTCGCGCATCAAGGATCTCATCCCCGAACTGCCCTTCGCCTTCACCAACGACCTGGAACTGCTCTACAAGGTCCGCGACCGCCTCGGGGAGGAGATCGAAAACTTCGACCGGGCCCCCGTTGCGCTGGTCACGAGCACCCCTGACTGTTACGCGGCGACGGAACTTTCGGAGGTGGAGATCCGGGTCCGGGGTCCCGTCGGGGCCGCCGTTGAGATCGATGGAAAAACGGCGGGGACTCTCGCCGCCGGGAAGCCTCTTGTCCGCAAAGTCACGCTGACCAAATTCGGACCCAACGTCATCCCCGTCAAGATCACGGAAAAAGGAAAGAGCAAGACCTTCCGCATGACCTATACGCTCAAGCGCGACCCCAATCTGGCCAAACTGGAAGCTGTTTCCGACCAACTCGAAGCGCGGAAGCTCGGGACATCCCTTTACCGCAGCTTCGTGAAAAAGAGCGGTTCGGGCTCCTACACCGCCGCCGACCGGGCGAAATGTGCCGAACTTCTGGCCGATGCCGAGAGGAATCTTCTTGAAAGCCGCCTCAGCGCCGTCGATCCCAAGGCGAAACCGCTGGTCAAGGCGGTGAACGAGCAGGCGAAGTGGATGTTCGACAACAAACTCTACGGCCGGGCGGGATATTATCTCGATCTGGCGGAAGAGTTCGCCAAAGCGACCCTTTCCCCCAAGTCCAGGCTGAAGATCACCCCCGTGAAACTTTTCGGGAACTTCGGCTGGCGCATTTCCAACGGTCTCATCGAATTCACGCTCCTCGAACTGGGGGGCCGGATCGTTTCCTTCAAGGTCAACGGCACGGAGTGCTTCGCGCTGGGGGCGCTGGACCGGGCTCTGCCCCTGAAGATCCGGGCGGGGAAACTCTACGAAAAGTTCACCCACCACTCGATCCCGCCGCTGGCGGGGTACGAGGACGCGGGACTGGAAGTGCTGCCTGAATCCTCGGTGGACTGGGACATTTCGGTCAAGGAGATCTCCGACAAACGGATCGCTCTCGAGGCCTCCATGCTCATGAGGGGGAACATGTTCAAAATTTCCCGCATCATGAGCGTCGTTCCCGGCAAGCCGGAGCTGAAGATCGACTACACCATTTCCAACGTCTTCCCGGCGGAGTTCAAGTCCGACGATCCCAGCGTCTACCAGTTCCCGTGGCGGGGGCGACTCACCCCCCGGATCGGCGACAACTTCCAGGGCGACGCCATCGAGGTGCCCACGAAGAAAAAGCTCAAAGCCACGCTCTTCGACGAGAGGAATCCCATCTTCTACGAGGAGCGTTCCGTGCTCCTGACGGAGTCCCGTCTGGGGAGCTTCAACGCGCAGAAAAAGGCGGGATTCACGTGGAAGTTCGACGATTCCATCAAGTACGCCTATCTGTGGTTCAATTCCAAGGGCGAACACAACGTCAAGTGGAAACTCTACACCCTCGAGATCTTCCGCTCCTTCTACGGGAACAAGCCGGGGATCCCCGGCAACACGCCCTTCTACATCGAACCGGGGAAATCGGTGAGTTTTTCCATGTCCTTCATCGGCCGGACGAAGAAGTGATCCGCCGGAAGTGTTTTTGAACAGGAAAGGAGTTCCGTATGAAGATACCTCGCTTCGCCGTGACGGCCGTTCCGCTCGTCGTTCTGGCCCTGACCGGATTTTCCTGCGCTTCGGCGCAGCAGGGAGCCGCCGTTCCCGCTCCCCCCGCGAAGACGCCGCAGGCCAAGGTCGCCTTGTACGTGGATGACGGCAGCGGCGGCATGGGCGTGTTCCACTGGGCGCGCCTGATCGCCCACTCGCCCAAGCTGGAGCTCTCGCTCATAACGGGCAAGGAGATCCGCGAAGGGGGCCTCGAGGGCAAGAACCTCGTGGTGTTTCCCGGCGGATACAGTCCCCGGCAGTACCGTTCCCTCAAGGAGGAGGGGGCCGCCGCGGTCCGGAAGTTCGTGGCCGCGGGGGGCTCCTATCTGGGCATCTGCGCCGGGTTCGCCAGTGCGCTGAACTGCAAGGAGCGGATCCGCCTGCTGCCCTTCGGCCGGAAGCCCCAGTCCGGCGGCAAGCTGGCCAAGCTGCTGGTGGCGATCACCGAACGGGGCGGCAAGGTCCTCGACATCAAGCCGGGGAAATATCTCGTGCGCTACAACGGCGGTCCCATCGCCTGTCCCGGCGAGAAGCCCGGCGAAGGCTGGGGCGAGGGGCTGGCTCTCTTCAAGAACACCGTGAGCTACCACAACAAGCCCGAAGGCAACTTCTTCGACACGCCCGCCATCATCCACGGCCAGTTCGGGAAGGGCAAGGTCATCGCCACGAGTTTCCACCCCGAGTCCTACCAGTCCACCCACCCCATCGCCCTGGGGTGCATCTACGCCGTGACGGGCGTCAAGCCCGAGACCCGCCTGCCGGCCGAAGCGCCCTTCAGCGTCAAGGCGGGTTTCTGCACCTCCTACGTGCGCCCCAATCAGGCGAATGTGGACCTGATGCTGGCGCTGGACCGCCATCCCGGCATCACCATGAAGTTCATCGACGCCCACGAGATCGACGTGGGGAATCTGGATGTGATCGACGTGCTCGTTCTGCCCGAAATGGGGGAAAGCTCCTGCAGGAAGTTCTGCGAATCGCAGAAGGGCCCGCTCCAGCGCTTCCTCGCCCGCGGCGGCCGGGTCGTGGGGTCGGAGACCGCCTTGCGTTTTCTGCCCGGCAAGGCCCGGTCCAAGGCCGCGAAGACTCAGGCGGACTTCATCAAATACACCTTGTCGAGAGACTGGTGAAACGGGAATAAAGGAGTCTCGATCATGTTCGAAATGGGCTGTGCGACAGTCGACGTGACGCCGGATTTTCCCGTCTTTCTGCGGGGCTACGGTGCGCGGAACGAAATGAGTTCCGGGGTCGCCGATCCCATCGCGGCGGGCGTCGTCGCGCTGGAACAAGCGGGGCGGAAGCTCCTGCTCATCACCGTGGACACCGACGGCGTCCACGGCGAGATCTGCCGCCGCATCGCCGAAAGGATCGAAGGCGAGTTCGGCATTCCCGCCGACCATGTGTTCATTTCCGCCTCCCATACCCACTTCGGTCCGGGATTTTCCCGGTACGCCGTGACCCATGCGGGGGGCAGCCTCGAGCTGGGCATCTACCCGGCGGATACCGTCTATTTCGACTTCTGGTTAGGGAAGGTCCGGACCGCCGTCCGGGAGGCGCTGGCGGACCTGGAGGAGGTCACGCTCGAAAGCGCGGTGATTCCCGTCCCCGGTGTCGCTTTCAACCGCCGGACGGTCAGAAAATCCGACGGGCTCGTCACCACCAACTACGTGATCCCGGAGGATCCGGAAAACTACACCTTTTCGCCCATCGACGGCGATTTCCACGTCTGGCGCTTCATGAAAGGGGGCCGTCCCAAGGCGCTCCTCGGGCGCTTCGGCTGCCACCCGGTGACGGACGAGGGGCTTTCCTACGAAATCTCCGCCGACTTTCCGGGGGCCTTCCGCCGGGCGGTCATGCGGGATCTGGGGTGTCCGGCCTTCTTCGTGCAGGGGACGGCCGGGGACGTGGTCCCCATGCGCCGCACCACCCGTTCCCGGCAGGACATCGGCGAGATCCTTTCCCGGCTGATCCTGCTGAACGAACTCAACTTCCGCCAGGCGGGGGAGTTTGCCCTCGTTCCGGAGCACTTCACGGTGCCGACCCGTCTCACCCGGTTCCCCGACACGGACGATTTGGAAGGCTTCTGGCAGCGCGCCCTCGAAGAAGCCCGGCAACTCCCGCCCGAAGACGCCTATTTGTCTCTCTACGAAGCTTCCAGTCGTTATCTTCTCGCCAAACGGTTCGGGAAGAGGGAGTTCGATTTCCCCGTATCGCTGCTCCGGCTGGGGAACGAGACTCTCGTCTTCCTGCCCTGCGAGGTTTTGACCGACATGGGGCTGGCCCTGCGCCGGGCGTGTCCGGAAGCGCTGGTCGTTTCCCTGACGGGGGGCTACGAGGATTATCTGCCCCTTTCCGCCGACTTCGCCAAGGGGGGCTACGAGACCGACAGCGAAGCGGACTTCACCCCCGACACCGGGGACCGGGTCCTCGCCGCCTGCATCGACGCCGTGACGAAATATCGCCGAACCCAGCCGAACACGGCTTGCAATTAAGGAAAAAGGATGCTATATTAAACTTCGGGTAATCGTTTTTCCGCCCGAGCGGGCGGAGGTTTCCCGCACTTCAACCAGATAAGGAAGGTAGAAAATGAAGAAACTGTTCGTCTGTGCCATGCTCATGGGGCTGGTCCTGCCCGCCATCGCCGCCGACATCATCGTCTACAAGGGCGATTCCAAGGATTCCAAGGATGCCGTCTGCTATTACAACAACGGCAATTTCTACGCCGATGCGGCCCGCAAGCAATTCCTTTTCAGGCATCCCGGCGGTATCGCCAGCACGGATAAGAAAGGCAGCAACAAGGCTGCGGTCTACCGCTTTACGGGCGGCAAGATCTACAAGGGCAATTCCATCAAGAAACAGGACTGCCTCGCCACCATCGTCGTGAGCAAGACTCAGAAGGGCTACACCAAGGACGCCAAGATCTACGACGGCTGGGCTCTCGTCCGTGAGAAGAAGGAACGGTTCGACAAGGGCGGCATCACCGTCGTCATGAGCCAGAAAGTCACTGCCGACGGCAAAAGCGCGCCTGCGGGCAAGGTGCTCTACACCATCAGCGGCAACAAGATCTACAAGGGCGACTCCACCGATCCCAAGGATTGCGTCCTGAGCTACACCGGTGATCTCGACTCTGCCCGTCTGCTTTTCATTGCCTTCCAGTTCACCAAGTGAATCTGCCCGGCGATCCGAGACAAGGGGCCGTTCCTTCCGGGGAACGGTTCTTTTTTTTGCGCTGTTTTCTACGCCTGTTTCGGGGAAGCGGGCAGGGGGCTTCCGGGCAAGTGCACGTTGGCGACCCGGCGCTCCCGGCTCCGGGGACCGGGGAAGGGGCCGCCCGCCTCGAGGGCCCGCTGTCCTTCCGGCGTGAGGGTGACGCGCCATGCGTCGGCACGGAACTCCGGAAGTTCCGGCGGCGGGTATGCATCGATGGGGATCAGCGCCGCCGGGCCGTGGAGTTTTATCGGCGGGAGCTCGTCCGTCGCCAGACGGTCAAGGGCCTGCCACACCACCGTGTCCCCGAAAAAGGGCCGCTCCTCCGCCGCGGAGACCGCTTCGAAAAGCGGCGCGAGTTGCGTACGGCCCGCCGCCAGAGCCGTCATGATCTCCCTTTCGAGCCGGTTCAAGCCGCTTTCATCCGGCAGCTGTTCAAGGAGCCGCCGGGCGGCGGGGGCGAGAAAGGGCGTCAGGGGATGTTCCCGCCGGGCGAGGCGGCGCCACGCTTCGGGAGAGGCGGCGGTAAAGGCCCGCCAGCTTTCCCGCGCGTCGTCGATCATGGGCTTCGTCAGGAGCCGGCGGCGGCCGAACATGGTTTCGAACTCCTTTTCGTCCAGTTCGGCATATCCGGCAAAGCGGCTTCCGTCGCTCCGCAGTTCCTCGCAGACGAGGAAGAGGTCCGTGCCGCGGAGCTCTTCCCTTGCGAAATGGAGCAGTTGGCAGAGGAGCATCATGTCGTAGAGGCAGCTGTCGAACCAGAGCGTGACCTCATCGGCCCGCGCCAGTGCCTTTCTGACGATATCGTATCGTTTCCGGAGCAGACTTGTGGCCTGTTCCCGGCCGCCCAGATAGTCCGCCAGGGCCTCCGCCCGCGCATCGTACCACGCGGGGTCGTCCCAGTCCGTCGGGGGGAGCGGTCCTTCGAAGAGATTGTCCGTCCACGCCAAGTGCGTCCCTCCGAAGAGGGCCGACGCGGCTTTGGCGGACCAGTCGCCGGAATGGATGTGGAGCATGGCCCTCATCGGAACGTCCTCCTTTCCCGGAAGTTACTGTTGGACGGCGAGTGTCCCTTCCCGGCCGGGGAAGGGGGCGAGCTTCATGACGGCGTCGGGGGCGGTGTCCCGGGCGAGCTCCGCCGCCTCCTTCATGGGGATGAAGGAGTACCCTTGGGCGAGGGCCCGGTCGAGGTACTCTTCGAACTGCCTGGCGCAGCGGCCTCCTTCGGCTTCCGCGTGGATCGTCAGCACGTTGAGCCGATCCTCCTTGAGGAGCGAGAGCTGGAAATCGTTGTAGTTTTCGTCGGTGACGCCGTCCCGGCCCAGAGCTTCGTCGTAGGTGGGGAGCGTCACCGGGATCTGGAGCCGGGGGAGCCTTTCCCCGTCCACGATGGGGAAGAAGGGCGCATAGCCCCGGCAGTCGCTGTCGTAGTCGAAAGGGAATTCCAGCTTCAGTTTCAGGAGCCGGGCGTCCGCCCGCCAGCCGGGGGCGGCGGAAGTATGGACCGGACTTTCCAAAATTTCGGCGAGCTTTTCCACGCCGCGCGTGATTTCATTGCGGAGCGCTTTGGCGCTCATGGTGAGGAGTCCCGCCTGCGCCTTGTGGTGGTCCCAGGCGTGGAACCCCGGTTCGTGCCCGGCCCCGACGCATTGCCGGATGACTTCGGCGTGGTGCTTGCCGATGCCCGGCCCCGGCCACGCGGTGCCCATGAGGACGATCTCCGGGCCGTAGAGCCCGGCGGCGTTGGTCCGGAGCATCTTCCACAGAAAGGCGGGCTTGAGGAGCCGCCACAAATGGCGCCCCATGTTGTCGGGGCCCACGGAAAAGTAAAAGGTCCCCCGGATCTTCCGCTGCCCGAGGATCTCGCAGAGCCGGGGAACGCCCCGGCCCGTGCCGCGGAAGGTGTCCACGTCGATGCGGAGCGCGACGACCTTTTTCATGGAAAGCGTTTCAGAGTTTGAATTCGCCGGAGTTGAGAGCCTCGCGCAGGAAGAAGTCCAGCGTGGTCTCGATGGACTTCGCCAGCTTGATCCTGGGCTCCCAGTTCAGGAACCTCTTGGCGTTGCGGATGCTGGGCACCCGGTGCTGGACGTCCTGATAGCCCTTGCCGTAGTAGGCGCCCGATTCCACCACGACGAAGCCCGCGAAAGGCGGGAACTTGGCGCGCAGTTCATGGGCGTCGAACTTCTCGACCAGCATTTCGGCCATTTCCCGGATGCTGGCTTCGTTGGCGGGGTTGCCGATGTTGATGATCTTGCCGTCGCAGATGCCGTCCTTGTTTTCGATGATCCTGAAGAGAGCTTCCACGCCCTCCTTGATGTCCAGGAAGCAGCGCTTCTGCTCGCCGCCGTCGATGAGCTGGATGGGGGAGCCCTGGACCAGATTGAGGATCAGCTGGGTGATGGCCCGCGAACTGCCGATGCGGGCGCTGGTCAGGCTGTCGAGACGGGGCCCGATCCAGTTGAAGGGCCGGAACAGGGTGAACCGGAGCAGCCCCTTGGCGCCGTAGGCCCAGATGACCCGGTCGAGAAGCTGCTTGCTGGTGGAGTAGATCCAGCGCTGCATCCGGATGGGGCCCGTGATGAGCCGGGAGTTGTCCTCGTCGAACTGGGGATCATCGCACATGCCGTAGACCTCGCTGGTGGAGGGGAAGATGATCCGCTTGTTGTACTTGACGCAGTAGCGGACGATCCGCAGATTTTCCTCGAAATCCAGCTCGAAGACCCGCAGGGGATTCCTCGTGTATTCGATGGGCGTGGCGATGGCCACCAGCGGCAGCACGATGTCGCACTTGCGGATGTGGTATTCGATCCACTCCCGGTGGATCGAGATGTCCCCTTCGCGGAAGTTGAAGCCCGGCCGGTCCAGCAGGTGGCGGATGTAGTTGTTCCGCAGGTCGAGCCCGTAGACCTCGTAGCCCCCTTCGAGGAGCCTTTCGCTGATGTGGCTGCCGATGAAGCCGTTGACCCCGAGGATGAGGACGCTCTTGCGGCGGCCGGCGGCCTTGATTTTCGCCGGGTCGGCGTTGAAGGTCATGTTGGGGACGATCCGGGCTTCGGCGGCCAGCTGGTCACCCGTCTGGAAGACGCCGTTTTCCATTTCGCCGGAGGTGATGCGCAGGGCCCCTTCGCCGCAGGCGACGGTCAGGGGAGACACGGAGATCACCTTGCCCGGCGCGGCCTTGCCGGGGTTGCCGGCCAGTTCCGCCGACCAGATGAAGCACTTGCGGTCGCCGAGGAAGCTGAAAGCGCCGGGGTAGGGCCGGGTGACGGCCCGGATGAGGTTGCGCACGGCAGCGGCGCTCTTGCTCCAGTCGATCTCGCCGTCGGCGGGCTTGCGTCCGCCGAAGACGGTAGCCTGACGGTTGTCCTGGGGGGTCCTCGGAGCCTTGCCCTTCTTGAGGAGGGGCAGGGTCTTCCCGAGCATCTTCTTCGCGGCCTCCACGCACTTGTCGAAGAGGCTCTTCGCCGTATCGTCGCCGGTGATGGTCACCTTTTCCTGGGCGATGATGTCGCCCGCGTCGGCCCTGGCGGTCATGTAGTGGAGCGTGACGCCGGTTTTCTTCTCACCGTTGATGATGGCCCAGTTGATGGGCACCCGGCCCCGGTACTTGGGGAGCAGGGAGCCGTGGAGATTGATGCATCCTTTGGCGGGGATGTCCAGGAGTTCCTGTTTGATGAGGCTGCGGTAGTAGAAGCTGAAGAGAAAATCGGGCTTCATTGCCCGGATCCGGCCCACCCAGACGGGGTGATTGATGTCTTCGGGGGCGTAGACGGGGATCCCCTTTGAGGCGGCCAGCTCGGCCACGGAGTCGAACCAGATATTTTCGTTGGGGTTGTCCCGGTGAGTGAATACCGCGCTGATTTCGAATCCCGCATCCAGCAGTGCCCGGATCCCGGCACAGCCCATGTTGTGATAAGCGAGGACGACGCACTTCATCGAAAGATCTCCTGTTGTTTGACTGCAAGAATTGGTCTACGCGGTCTAATATACACTGCGTCACCCTATTTTTCCACCTTTTTCAGGAGAAAAACGGGAAATTCATCTCACTTTCCTGCGCTCACAGATGCGGTGAAGACCTTTTTTCAAAAAATTTTTGCGGCCGTGGCGGCGCGTGGGCATGTTTTCCTCCTTTTTCCTCGACTGCGTACGGGAGTCCGGAGAGGGCCTCGCGGCACACGCCCGTTTGTCGTTGCGACGCCTTTAATATGGCACCTCCCGACCGCATTTCAAGCCCTTCGGCGAAAGAATTTGCCCTCGGGGGAGGGGGCGCATCCGTCATTCGACGGCGAGGGTTTTCCGTACGATGCGGCCGGTGCTGACGTGGCGGAGTTCGAGCGTCCAGCGCCCCGCGGGCTCGTCGAGGGCGATTTGGAAGGTGAAGCTCCCCTTGCCCTCGGGAGCCCGGCAGTTCTGCCGGAAAAACACGGGCGCTTTGCCGTCGGGCCGAATCAGCCGGGCGTGGAAGACCTGCGGTCCCGTGCCGCAGGCGAATCCCGCCGTGAAGGCTTCTCCACGGGTGACCTTTTCCGGGACTTTGCAGACCAATTCGCCGCAGGGGACCTGCTGGATGGTGAAGAGGGCCGGGAATCCGGGGGATACGGAGGTGTCGAATTCACTCCTTTTCCCCAGCTCCCGCCCGGAACGGATGTCATAGACGTAACCCGTGACGGGGAGCTTCACATGAAGCGGGATCAGCTCTTTTGCGTCGAGGACCTTCTTCGTCGCCGGGATGTAGATGCCCAGCACGAAGTTCGTCTTGTCCTTCCGGAGCGTCACCCGGCAGGGGAATTCCCGGCCGTTTTTGTCCAGGATGACGGCGGGCCGAATGACCTTGGCTTTGGCCAGTTCCGCCCGGACCTTCTTCCGGAGTCGGTCGACCACCGCCGCGGCTCCCGTGGTCACGGTGGCCATCTCGCCCCCGTCGCCTCCCAGCTTGACGCTCTGATACGAGGCGAGATTCTCATCGAGGAGCGTTATGCCGGGAAGTCGGTCCCGCGTTTGGTCCCCGTGGCCGTCCCGGACGCCAGGCTCCGTGTCGGCGATCACCTTGCCCCCCTTGCGGAGATAGGCGGAAATGGCCTTCCTTTCAGCTGAGGAAAGGCAGAGCGTCATGGGCAGGATCAGCGCCTTGGTCGTCCGGGGATCCAGCCGGGGCAGCTCCTCGCTCCGGAGGAAGCGGAAGTCGATCCCCAGATCGTTGAGGAGCGCTTCCCAGCCGTTGTAACTGTTCTGCCACTCGCTGTTCCGCCCCGTGGCGATGGCGGCGAAAAGGCTGGGCTGGGAGTAGAGCACCGCCGTTTCCTGGAAGGCGGGCTCGGCGCTCAGGATGAGCTTCGCGGGACCTGCCTTGACCGTGCGGATGATCTTCCCGTAGTCCAGCAGGGAGACGGTGGGCGTGAGGTCGCCGTTCATCTTGTTGCCCAGATACAGCCAGCTCAGATTGGAGCCGTTGAAAAGCGCTCCCCAGGCGGCGTTGCTCAAGTTGCCCTGATCGTGCTCGTGGGCTTCGCAGTTGGGCTGGCAGGGGCCCACCAGACGCCGGGCCGAACCGAAGTCCTGCACCATCTTGCCCTGAGCGCCGCTGTAGTAGCAGATGAAGTCGGCGTATTTCATCATGATGTCCCAGTCGTAGCCGTAGCCGGGCTGCTGGGTCCCGGAAAGCCCCACCGAGGTGCCGGGGATGACTTCGCGCAGGAATTTTCCCGTGTCCCCCAGCCAGTGGCGGGCGTGGACGCCGCTCATGAAAAGCTTGTGCTCCAGCCAGCGGGCGAGGCGGGACTGATCCTTGATCCCGTCGAGCTGGCAGGGCATGACCTTTTCCCACGAATCGAACTTCGTCCCCCAGCGTTCATTCAGTTCGGCCAGATCCCGGTAACGGCCTTTGAGATAGATCCGGAAATCCCGCAGGCAGGTGGGGGAGTAGCACACCGTGCTCCCGAGGAACGATTCGTCCCCGAGGGTGTGGTGCGTGACGTTGTAATAGCGGTAGTTGTCCCTTTTCGCCTGACTGACGAGGCCGTCGTGCTGGAGCTTCTGATAGCGCTCCGAGGTGAAGCAGGGGTCGCGGACCGGGTCGCTCGGCTTGTCGTCCCGGTAGATCCGGTCCCGCTGGTAGGAGCCGGGCACACAGAAGCCGGAGCCCCGGGTGTGGGGCATCATGTCGAAGAGCCGGACCGTGCGCAACACGTTGCGTTCGCCGCCGTTCCGGAAGTTGGTCATCACCATGTCGAACCCCAGTTCGGGCAGCTGGAACATGCTCCGGAAGAAGCAGGAGACCTGCGCGTGCATGTCCCGCAGGTCCAGTTTCCGGAAGGGCAGCGAGAACTCCCCGTGACACCGGGCGAGGCTTTTTCCGCCCTCCTTGAGCGTGATGAAACAGGTGTAGATGGTGGTCAGGGGAAACACCGGCGTGAAGCGGAAGGTGTGCTTCGCGCCCGCCTTGACCGTCTGTGAACTCACGAGCCGCATGCGGCTGTCGTAGATGAGGCACTCGAACTCCCCCTCCGCCGGGACCGGATCGGCCGAAACGGTGAACTCGACCGGTTTGTCCTCCGCAAAACAGCGGTCGGGCGAGGCCCAGTCGATCTTGAGCTTGAACGCCTCCTTCGTCCGGCAGAGGAGCGCGCCCGCTTCCACGGTCTGCTTTTTCGCGTTCAGCACCCGGTATTCGGCGATGTGCTCGCCGCCGGGGAGCCGAGGCATCTGCAGGTTCACGGCATTGGCTCCCTTGCGGAGCGAAAGGGGCTGCTCCGATTCGCCTTCGACCCGGTTGTGGAGGTCCTTCCAGACTGTTTTCAGGATCCCCTCGAAGGGCGCGGCGGCGTCGAAGGTGATCTTCGTTCCCGCGACCTTGCCGACGGTCACGTCGGGGGCGACCCCCGCGACGTATCGGAGCGCCTTGAGCTGGGCCAGCGCGGCGTACTCCCAGTCGGGGAAGTCGAAGCTCCACATGTTATAGAGAAAGTGGTTTCGGGCCGATTCCGGGGTGGCGGGGAATTGGAAGCGGTCCATCAGGTCGGCGTCGTTGAAATCCGCGACGGCGGTGCGGTTGTCGTAGAAGCGGAAATGGCGCTCGACCTTGGCGTCGGGGATGTTCCGCATCCGGGGCACGGCGAGGAGCCCCGGCGGGAAGGGGACCTTCTTCCCGAGGAGTTTTTGGGGAACGGCCCTGCAGTTGAGAAAGAGGATCCCCGCCCCCTGCCGCTGCTGTTTCATCAGCAGTTCAACGAATTCTTCCTGAACGTTCTTGAAGTTGACTGCGGAAACCAGTATCGCCTTCGCCGGGGCCGCCCGGCGCATGAGCTCCATGGAGTAGTCGTCGAGCTCGGGCGCATAGGTCCGCGCATTGACGCCGAAATAGCCGTGTGAGCCGTCGATGAGCCGGGTGAAAAGGGGCAGAAAACGGTACTTCAGGGGGTGACGGTTTGCGAATTCCACGATCTGGCGCTTGGCGGTGCCCCAGAAACTGTAGTAGTCCGTGCGCACGGCGTGACAGCAGAAGAGAATCTCCGGCATGGGCTTCGCCGGGTCGGCGAACCACTTGACGTGAGGCGTGTAGACGGAAGGATCCAGCTGTTCCGCCGTGTCGAGTGAGGGGATCCACCCCTCTTTCAACCGTTTGCGGTAAATTTGCAGCGCGTCCGGAACTTTCGTCTTGTAGTCCGCGGGCACGATGGCGATCTTGTCCACGCTCACCGTTTCGCCGACGCGGTGGATATTGAAGGTCATCCGCCCGAAGAAGGCCTTTTCCGGAGCGATGACCTTGCCCCGGATCTCCCGCCACGGGGTGCTGTCTTTGGTGCCGAAGATCATGTTCTGCGCGGAAGCAAGGGGCTTCCACCCGGCGTCGTAGAAGCGGATCTGCACCGATCCCCACGCCTTCACCGGGAGTTCGAAGCGGACCAGGGCGCTCAAGGTGTACTCCATCCCCGGTTCGGCGCGGAATTCGGCCCGGAGCTCCGGACGGCCCCACTTGGATTTGATGAAACGGGCCCGCAGATAGTGTTTCCCGTGGGGGGCGTCCTGCGCGACGTATTTGATGTCCTGTCCCCGCTTCAAAGAAAGTTCGGAAAAGGGGTAGCCCGCGGGCCAGTTTTTGTTGGGGAGGACCGTTTCGAAGGAGCCGTTGGGGGCCACGCCGGCTTCGCCCTGAGCTTCCGAAGAGGGGACGCCATTGCCGTCGAAGGAAAATGTCACGGCGACGGAATCGGGGCCCAGATCCTTTGGATCTTTGGCGTAGCGGGGGAAGATGTGCCCGTTGCGGAAAATGAGATGACTGAAGTTGCCCCCCGGCAGGCCGGGGACGGCGATCAGCACCCGGCGGCCCTCCACCCGGAAGGGCAGGGCGGGGGTAAGGCGGAGCTTCTTCAGGTCGTACCCCTCTTCCACGGCGACGGCGCGGAGCGAGGGCAGCTGCTGTCTGGGGATGGTGAAGGTGAAACTCCCCGGCCGGGTCAATTTGGCGTACTTCGGCGTCGCGACCCTGATGGTGTTCACCTTTTTCGCCACTTTGAGGGCCAGCCGGGAGCCGGGCAGCTTGTTCGGCACGGCGGGGGCGTCGAAGTTCCGGGCGAGCTTCGGCACATCCTCCGAAACGTGCAGGATCATGGAAAATTGCCGTGTTCCGCCCGGCGGCAGGGTGAACTCATTGGTGAAGAACTCCATGGTCGAAAGGGGCCGCCCCGAGCCGCTGAACCAGACGAAAGCCGCCGAAGTGCACTTCCGGGGCGTTTCCATGATGAGCCCCGTTTTGTCCGCCGTCCCGTAGATGGCCATCCAGCATTGAGGGGGCGAGAACATCCACTTGGAGCCCAGCCGGTGCTGATGGCGTTCCGTGCCTTTCGCCGCAGGGAAGAGCACCTCGTTGACGGGAGTCCCGAGCGCGTCGTCCCGGCGGCAGAAGGTCTTGGTCCAGTGGGCGATCTTCAAAGTTTCCGCCGAGGCGTTCCGCAAAGTCCAGGTGACCGTCAAAGTCTTGCGTTCCGGATCGATGACGTAGCGCTTTTCCATCTCCAGTTCGGGGAAGGCCCGCTGCCCCCGGACTTTGGCCATGACGGTGTTTTTGTTTTCCCGTGTCAAGGTGAAGACGTTTCCGCTGAAATCCTCCATGGTGACGAAATTCCCCTGTCCTGAGTGGGGGTAGTCGGTGACGGAAAGCTGTCCCGGCGTGACCAGCATCTTCCCCTTCAGGGTCAGGGCCTTCAATGCGCCCCCCTTTTCGGAAATGTCGGCGGAAAACTCCTTCGTCCCGATCTCGAGCCCGCCGAGGGGAAGGCTCAGGGCGAGAAAAACAAAAAAAGCTCCGGCAAGATGCGCGGAGCAGGGCAGGGCAAATCTTTTTTTCATGGCGTACCTTTCAGTAGTAGTAATAGAAGAGTCCGTATTTATAGGGGTAGGTGGTGGCCGAGGAGTGCATCTGGCTCAAATAGGTGGAAAGGTAGACGGCCACGTGGCCGTCCATGTGGTTGACGGGAGTCTTCGAACCGTTGAAGTGGGGGAAGTAGAGCCCTTCGAAGTTGGTTCCGGGGTTCATGTTGCTCACCATGGGGGAGTAGAGTTTGGACCGGGTGTCCACATGCCACCCCCTTCTGGCGGGGTTGCGCATCTTGAGCCAGTTGAGATTCCTGTATCCGGAAGGACCGGGATCGTAGGGGCCCGCGGAGTTGAGGACGATGGAAAAGTCGATTTTCGCCCCGTAGGCGGTTATGTCCTTGGCCTTCTTGCCCGCGCAGGAAAAGACGCAGGGCTTCGTCTGCGGGACGAGTTTCCCCTTGACCGTGCTGATCCGGTAGAAGTCGAACTTCTCGAACCCGGCGTAAGGCGCCAGCAGGTTGAACCACGAGCCCAGTCCCACCGTGGCGAAGCCGGAGTAGGGCGTGTTGGAAACATGCCGCCCGCCGGGGGCGCACCCCCGGTTCTCCTCCACGTACTGCAGCGCGTAGACGCCGCAGCTCTTGAGGTTGTTCATGCAGGTGGTGATCTGTCCCCGCTCCCGGGCCTGCTGCAACGCGGGCAGCAGCATGGAGGCGAGTATGGCGATGATGGCGATGACGACCAGCAGTTCGATCAGCGTGAAAGGCGCGTGTTTCTTCATGATTCTTCCCCGATTTGCGTTGTTTTTACCGTCACTCCCCTTAATTATACCACACACTCGCGGAAAATGCAAGCACTTTTTTTCAGTTTTTCTTCCAGCTTCTTTCCAATCGGCGGCAGGAAAGGCACTGCGGGGAGTCGCAGAGGAAGATGAAGGGATCCTCCTTCACGAGCTCCGTCCCGATGCGTTCCAGCTGTTCCAGCTCCATGACCTTGACGGTGCCGGGGCCCAGATCCTTTTTGCGGATCTCCAGCCCGCGGGCGACGGCGGCCTTGAAGAACTTGCACTCCTCGGCGTCGTTCCGGTAGAAATCCCGGTGTCCCGGCAGGTTGCGGGGAACTTCTTTGTACTCCCAGCCGCTCCCCCGTTTGATCTTGACGAAGGAGCTTTCCACCCCCGGCAGGTCGAAGATGTCCTCCAGACAGTGCAGATAGGTGGTGGAGGAAATGGAGTTGCCGAAGTGAACGATCTTCGCCTTGTGCCGGGCGGCGAAGGCCGGCGGCGAATCGGGCCCCACGGGGGGATCGTCGGGCTTCACACGGGCGCAGGCCTCGGCGGCGAGAGGCCCCATGCCGCACCAGCGGTGGGTGTAGTGGCCGCTGTCGGGCGCTTCCGGGAAGTGTTCCAGAAAATAGCGGGGCAGGGAGCCCGTCCAGATGGCGGCGTAATTTTTCGGGTCGAAGGGCTGAAATTTGATGGAAGCTCCGGGCCCTCCGAGAAAGACGAAGCAGTTGGTGAGCGCCGGGAGCAGGAAACTTCCCTCCTCCCCCAGCACCTCCCGGAGCGCGGCGATGACCGTCCCCGGGCCGCCGTCGATGAGCCCGAAGGCGGAAAGGGAGGAGTGGAAGAGCAGAAAATCCCCCTTTCTTATGCCCGCGTCGCGCAGGACCTGCACGATCTCATCCTTGCCGAAGCCCTTGAAGCCGTTGAGGGAAACATACCCTGCGCGGGCGAGGAAGAAGACCGCCTGAAGCATGGTCTTGAGCTCTTTTTCCTCCATGAGGCGGCAGAGTTCGTGCTCCACGCGGCGGAAGATGGCCGCGAGATCCCGCTTCCCGTCCATGTCGGCCAGAATGGCGCTCAGGGGGGAGTAGAGGACCCGCCCCGGCAGGTTTTTCCGCTTGGCGATGGGAAGTTCGGCCAGATCGTAGGGCAGCCCCGTGGTGAGGCGCGAGGGGGTGATTTGCGCGGCGTAATCCAGCCATTTGGATGCGGGCCGCTGAGAAGGCGCGAGCTGAGCCTGACAGCGGGCATACTCCGCCTCGAGTTCTTTCAGCGCGGGCATGACGGCTTCGGGCGGAAGGGCACGGCCGAAGTTCCGCAGGTCATTGGCGAGGACTTCGTAACGGTAAGCGAGGTGTTCACGGGCGTCGCCCACGCAGCGGGGAACTTCGGCCCGGAGTTCCTCCAGCGCAGGAGGCAGGGCTTTCTTCAGCAGACCTTCGTCGGGCGAGAGGATCGCCTGAGTCACGGCCGCCTGCAATGCGACGCCCGTTGCGTAGGCCTCCTTTTCGATGTAGTCCATGGTCTGGCGGGAGTTGTGCCAGAAGCTGTGCCCCGTGCGGATGGGCCACAAGGTGGGGACGCCCGTGGTGGAGTCGCTCAAAAACGAGTCGTCCTCGTACATGGTGGGGAAACTGTTGCGGAAGGTGATCGCCGGGACGCCGGGGAGACCCTTCACCTCGTCGGCGAGGAGCCGGAAAAGCCGGTTCCCGCAGAAGGGCACCGCGGGCCCGGCCACGCGGAAGTCGATGCCCCATTCACTGCGCAAATACATCGCGTCGCAGTCGATGCCCCCCAGCACCTGCGTGCGGAGGTCGTCGCCCCGGGTGGAGGCGTAGGCGGCGAATCCGTAGTGTTCCAGCCCGAAAATCACCCGGAGCGAGAACTGCTGGCTCCCCTGCGCCATGATGAGCCTCGCGGTCTCGATGGCCGCCGCCACCCCGGCGGAGTTGTCGTTGGAAAGGGGCTCGTACAAATGGGCGAAGATCCAGAATTCTTCTTCCCGCCGTCCGGGGACCATGGCGGTGACCACGTCGACCGTGTCTTCGAATCTCCGGCCGTCGGACTCCACCTTGATGAGCACTTCGCCGTTGGCGCAGCTGTCCCGGAGGAGCTGGCCCGTGCGGGGCGTCACGCAGAAGTTGATGTAATCCCGCTCCCCCGCCACGGTGTGCCAGTTGGAGCCTTCGGTGAAAGCGTTGCACCAGCACATGGTGTCCGGGGACTCCACGGCGTTCTTGGCGTAGTCCGTGACCACGCCCACGGCGCCCAGATCCAGATAGCGGCGGAATTTGGCGTCGTTGAACTTGGAGACGTGGGCCGGGGGCGGGATGAGCACCAGCGCGTCGTGGGGATCGGCCCCGGCGAGCATCTGCTCCTCGGTGATAAGCCGCATGATCCGGCCGCCGGGCTCCGTGGCGGTGGAGCCTTTGATGAGGTGGAAGGGGTGGCGCTGATAGTCGGCGGCCACGAATCCGGGCTCGATGCCCGCACCTTTGAGGACGGTGAGTCTGCCCGTCGTCGCCTCCCAGCCCAGGGGAGTGATCTTGTCCTGATAGGCGGTCTTGCCGTCGGCGGGGAAGGTGATCTTTTCCGCGTTGGGGATATTGTTTTCCTTGAGCAGTTCCAGCGCCCGTTCCGCCGACGCGTGCCAGCACGAAACGGTCTGGCCCAGTTCCAACTTGAGCAATGATTCGCAGTTGGCGAGCATCCGGTCCGCGTCCACGGCGGCGCGGAATTTCAGGTATCGTTCCTTCATGGTGTTTCCTTCGGGTTCGTTTTTCGATGATATTGATGTTTTCCGCACATAATATACCGCTCCCCCGCGCCTATGTCAAGGGACCGGAAGAAACGCTCCTGCTATTTCAGGGAAAAAACGGTCGAATAGGTGACCTCTTTCCCCTTGCCGAGGGAGACGGTCTTGAAACAGGGTTCGAAGGTGGGGGCCTGCATGTTGCCGCTGTCCCAGCAGGCGACGCCCGCCAGCTCCTTTGCGGGGGCGAAAGTCATCCTGAGGCGGACGCCGGGCGAAATGAACCACACCGGCGCGGCATCGATCCGCCCCGTCGGCTTGACGACTTCGAAAAGCTTGCGGGCAACGCTTCCGAATTGGCCGTCGGCCCCCGTGGTGTAGATGTGGCGGGAGTTGTCACGTTCGAGCCGGAGGGGCTTGCCGTCGACCGCGATTTGCGTGAAGCCCCCCTCGAGGCCGGGGGCCGCGGGCACGCAGTTGGAACGGAACCCGAAGGAGACGGTTTTGTCGGAACCGTTCACCAGCGTGGTGGCGACGGCGATCCTGTTCAGACCGTCCGTGAAGCGGATCGTCTGGACGACCCGGAGCTCCGCCAGCGCGGGCTGTTCATTGCTTCTGACCGTTCTTTTGCCGACGAGCTCGATGCCGCCGGGGATCTTCCGCTGTTCCACCACGAAGCCGTCGCGGAAAAGGGAGACGGTCGGCGTCCAGAAGGCGGCGCCGGCGGCGCCGGCGCCCCGGCCTCCGCTGATGAGTTTCTTACTGCCGCTTTCCCACGAGATGACGGAACAGGACGGCACGTGCACCACGGCGGACATTTCTCCGCTTCTGAAGGTGTGGAGCCCTTTGGCTTTGTCGAAAAGCCCGGCGATCCCCGCATTGGAAAGGACTTTCAGCTCCGACTCCTGAAAACTGTTGTTCTTTTCGTACAGGTCGTCCACGGCCTTGGCCTTGCGCAGCGCGGGCAAGGCGGCCTGCCGGAGTTTTTCCACGTCGGCGGGCTTCAGCGCGGGCAGAGCTTTGTCCGACGCTTTCTCGGGCGCGATTTCGTAGACGACGCAGCGGACGGCCCCCGCGTGGAGCGTGACGCCGGAAGCAAGGTCCCTCCCGGTAAAGTTTTTCCCCTGCGCATCGGCGAAGCGGACTCCGTTCGCCGTGACGGTGTAGCGTCTTTCCGGCGCAAGGCCCTTGACTTTGCAGGTGAAGAAAACTTCGCCGTGATACCAGAAGTCGAACACGGCCGCGATCAGAGAATCGCCCTTTTCCCAGGCGGTGTGCTGGAGGAGCGAAAACTTCCGCCGCCGTCCCAGCAGGTGGTCCGAGATGACCGTTTCCGAGGCGAAGGGCTGAAGCGGCGAGAGGCTGATCCTTTCATCGGCCCGCTTGCCGTTGAAGACGTAGTCCTCGTACCGGGCCGTCACCGTGGCGGCCTCGGCGAAGGCCCGCCACCAGCGGGCGTCGTAGCCTCTGGGGAAGTAGTAGACCGTGGCCGCCTCCCACCCGTTGAAGAAGTAGGTCAGGATATCCAGCTTCAGGGATTCGGGATGGGTGAGGCGCGAGGTGCCCTGATGGCCGTGAGGGAAGGCCAGCAGTTTCGGGCGATGGGGCAGGGGATAGTCTTTGTTCACCGCGAGACGCACCTCGCGCGCCTTGGTGAAGATGCGCAGACTGAAGATCTTGCTGTAAATGTAGGGATTCACCGCCGCGTCCCAGTGGGAGTAGGGGCCCCATGGGTCGATCCATTTGAAGGAGCTTGCGTAGTCGATGGGGTGGTTTTCCGCATCGAATTTGTGCTCTCTCCACGTGGAGCTCATGTCGTCCACCTGGACGCCGGGGATGAAGCCCAGAGATTTTTCTCCCCCCGTGGCGGCGGTCACTGTTTCGTTTATGGTGCGCATGAGTTTGGCGTGTTCCAGACTGCGGAACCGGACGGCCTGCTTATGGTATTTCCGGCCCGGTGCCAGTTCCCGTGGCCACTCCTTTTTCATCTGCTCCTCGGAAACGCCGACGAACTCGGCGAACTTCCGGCGGCAGGTGTCGCAGAAACAGCCCCGTCCGGCGAAGGCGTAGGGCTCCCAGTTGGCCCAGAGCCCGTCCGCGCCTTTCAGGGCCTCGCGAATGTAGGGAACGGTGGAGTTCATGAAGTAGGGGCGCTTCTCGTAGACCGCGGAGGGGCAGGTCGCCTCGCCGAGGAGTTTGGCGTTGGAATCTCCCGTGAAGCGGTATTTGTCCGCTTCAGGCCGTTTCTGCGGCATGCCGATCTTGTAGCCGTTGGCCACGTAGAAAAGTTCCGGCGTGATGTATCTCACCCCTGCCCGCCGCCACGCGGGGAAGGCGTCGCGGTTGCCGGAAATGATCCAGCCCACTCCCGCCGCCTTCATGGTTTCGGCGCAGATGTCGATGCTTTTGCCTTTGTGCTGCATGTAGACGCCGCCGCCGTGGAATCCGAGGGTGAAGAGCCGGGGCGCCGTCGCTTGGAAAGCGGGGATGACTTTCAAAGAAAAGGTTTCCTCGTTGGAAATGCGCCTGCACTTTTCCTCCACCCACGCCGTGCCCTTTTCGAGCCGCGTCCCGGCCGGGGCGTCGGTGGTCAGCAGCAGGGGATGGAGCAGATAGGCGTCGAAGGAGTCCATCCGGGCCGGGCGGCGCTTAACGCCCCGCAGGTCGATGCGGTATTCGATCCCGCCGGGGAGCTCTTTTTTCTCCAGACACTTCAGGAGCGCCGACCCGTGATAGGCGATCTCCCGCGGCAGCCGCACGACCAGGACCGGGGCCTCCAGAGCGGCCTCCGCCGGGGCGCCGTTGCGTTTCCACATGAAGCACATGGTCACGGGAATCCCCTGAGCCAGGACGAAGGTCCGGTCGAGAAATCCCATGGGCGTGAGTTTCAGCGTCAGCTTTTTACGGGGAGAGGACTGCTCTTTCATCACAGCCGAGGGATTGCGGAACTCCATCTTGCCCAGCCCGTCCATGCGGAAGGCCAGCTGCAGCGAGACGCAGCCCGGCGGGATCTCGATCTCCTTGAAGCCGTCGGTCCACTCCCCCGCGGGGATGAGCCGGTAGACCTTGAAGAAGAAGCGTTTGGCCTTGCCCCATTTCCCCGCGGGCCGGTCGTAGCCGCTGGCGATGAGACAGACGCCGCCCGCGCCTTCGATCTGCGTCCGGTAGCGGAGTTCCACGCGGCAGATGCCCCCTTTGTCATGGGGCAGATTTACGCTTTTGTACCAGCCCCCCGAGGTGGACTTCAGAAGTTCCGGCGGCAGAAACTCTTTGAGGGAATTCGGCTTGACCACGGTGAAAATCCCGTCTTCGACGGACCAGCGGACCGTCTTCTTGACCCGCTCCCGGCGGGGATCCTTGTCGGGGATGGCCCCGGAGTGGATGTAGCAGTAGGAGCCCCGCCACCTCAGGGGATCGTACTTGCCTTCGACGGCCCTGCCGTCGGCGTTGGTGATGAGGTTGTTCCGGGGAAGCTCCGCCGCCTTGAAGCGTTCGGCGGAAAATTTGGCGAAATCGAAGGCGACGCCCCCCTTGTCGAATGTTGCGGCGGCGAGGAGTCCGCCGGAAAACAGACACAGCAGCAGCATTTTTTTCATGATGATCTCCTTTTCATGGCCTCGCCGGTTAATATACATGTCCGGGAAAGGAATGTCAAGGGGACGAAAAAAAGACCGCCGCGGCCCCGCAGGGGGCTCGCGGCGGCTTTTGTACGGAGAAAACCGCTTCAGATGTGGTAGACCGGTTCGGTCTTGCCGCTGCGGGCGGCCCGGTCGCAGGCGTCCAGCACGGCCATGGTTTCGAGGGAGTCCTCGAGGGAGACGGGCTGGCCGCCCTTGAGGAACTTCACGATCTCCTTGAGGAGCATGCAGTAGAAGGGGATGCGGCAGGTGCATTCGGCGAACTTGAGGGTGCCGGATTCCGCATGACGGATGCAGGCGCCGTACTTCCAGTTGGTGCTGGACATATCCACCACGCCCCGGCGGCCGTCGCCGTAGACCACGTGGAAGACGTAGCCGTCCCGGTCATTGCAGGCGGTGACCGCCACGGCGCCCCGGCCCATGACCGTTTCCAGCATCTCCACGGTGTGGCAGCCGTACCAGACCACCGAGGAGCCGGCGGGAGCCTTGCCCACGGGACCCCAGATGGTGGCGGAGTTGGCCTTGCCCCACTCCCTGACGGCGGCGCTGAAATCGGCGTCGAAACGGAGCGAGGAGGAGGTGAAGAAGCGGACGTTGTTCTTTCTGGCGATGTCCACGATCTTGAGGGTGTTTGTCCAGTCGTCGGCGAAGGGCTTGTCGAGGAAGATGGGCTTGCCCAACGCGGCGCACTTTTCGAAGAACTCCAGATGGAGCGCGGGATCGTTGATCTCGAGCATCAGGGCGTCGCAGTCGGCGACGGCCTTGTCGAAGTCACGGGTGACCTTGACGCCGATGGATTCGAGGGTCTTCTGCCGGTCGTCCTGTCCCGCTTCGCTCTGGAAGGCGGAAGGAAAGCGCAGCGCCCGGGTGGCCACCAGACCGGAGATCCGCTGCTCGGCGGGGGTGGCGGGATCCTGCATCAGCTTGGGAAGCGCGATGGAATGGCTGGTGTCCAGACCGATGATGGCGACTTTGAATTTTTTGGCCGCTTTCGCGGTTTTTGCGCCCTTCTTCGCAACGGGGGCGGCGGTCTTGGTACTTTTGCTCATTTTCCAAATTCCTTTCGTTTTTTGTGGAGAAAAGCATCCAACGGGGATAATATAACCCCGTTCGGCGGTAAAAGCAATAGGTTTCGGCGCAAAAAAGCGTCTATTTCGCGTTTTTTTGCCGCGGGCACGGAGGGCGGCTCCGGGAAAACGCCGCGGCGAAGAGGGCCAAAAAGCAGATTTCCGGACCTTTTCCGAAAGAGCGGGCTTGAAAAATGGTCCGGGGTATGGTATCTTATAGCCAAGGCACTCTTCAATCCGGGGCAGGGGCCCGTGCGGGGCTCCGGTTCCCGACCAACACAAAGGAACTTGTCTTATGAAAAAGGTAATGTTGTCCGCATTGCTCGGCATCGCCCTGTGCTTCGGCCTCTCCGCCGCGCCCGACACGGCGGCGAAGCCCACCGCCGGGACCACCGGCGCCACCGTCAAGGCCTCGCCCGACAAGGGCGCGAAGAAGGCCCCGAAGAAGGGCGGGAAAAAGGCTCCGAAGAAGCCCAAGGCCGCTCCCGCGGCAACCGCCGCCGCAAGTTCCGAACCTGCCGCCCCCGAGACCTACATGGGGATCCCCGAGGAGACGCTGAACCAGTTCGACACCACCTGGGGACTCCCCACCCTCTGGTATGTGGCTCCCCTCGCGGCCATCGTGGCTTTGCTCATGGCTGCCAGCTTCTACAAGAAGATGCTCGAAGCCAACGAGGGCAGCGACCGGATGAAGGAGATCGCCGGATACGTTCGTGAAGGCGCCATGGCCTATCTCTACCGCCAGTACAAGGTGGTGGGCGTGGTCTTCATCATCCTCTTCATCATCTTCGCCGTGCTGGCCTTCCTCGGGATCCAGAATCCCTTCGTGCCGGTGGCCTTCCTGACGGGCGGGTTCTTCTCCGGCCTCTGCGGCTACATCGGCATGAAGACCGCCACGCGGGCCTCCAGCCGGACCGCTCAGGCGGCCAGCGAGGGGCTGAACCGGGGACTTCAGGTCGCCTTCCGTTCCGGGGCCGTCATGGGCCTCGTGGTGGTGGGCTTCGGTCTGCTGGACATCTGCCTCTGGTACATCATCCTCGACAAGCTGGTCTTCACCCCCGAGCACATGGCTTCCGGATTCTCCCTCTGCGGGCTTGAACTGGTCCACAAGGGCTGCACCGGCATCGAAAAACTGGTGGCCATCACCACCACCATGCTGACCTTCGGCATGGGCGCTTCGACCCAGGCCCTCTTCGCCCGTGTGGGCGGCGGCATCTACACCAAGGCGGCCGACGTGGGCGCCGACCTGGTGGGCAAGGTCGAGGCCGGGATCCCCGAAGACGATCCCCGCAATCCCGCCACCATCGCCGACAACGTGGGCGACAACGTGGGCGATGTGGCCGGTATGGGTGCGGACCTGTATGAATCCTATTGCGGCTCCATCCTCGCCACCGCCGCTCTGGGGGCCGCCGTGGCCGCCCAGCAGGCGGGACAGGTCGCCCGCCACAGCACCAAGGAGGTGGTCACCAGGGCCGCCGCCTCCATCACCGAGGCCGCCGCGACCCTGACCGATATGGTCGAAGGCAACAAGGCGCTGCGCAGCGTGGCCAATCTGGCCAAGCGGGCGGGCGAAGCGGCCACCGCCGCCGCGGACAAGATCGCTCCCACGACCAATGCCGCCGTCAATGCGGAAACGAGCGAAGCGCTGAAACTGGTGCTTTCGCCCATGATCGTGGCCGGCATCGGCATCATCCTTTCCATCATCGGCATCAGCTTCGTCCGGTGCAAGGAAGGGGCCTCCCAGAAACAGCTGCTCCGCAGTCTGCTCACGGGCACCCTCGGCAGTTCCGTGCTGATCCTCGGGGCCTTGCTCTTCCTCATCTACATGAACTTCATCACCTGGGGCGTCTTCGGTTCCGTGGTCGCCGGGCTTTTCGCCGGCGTGATCATCGGACAGGCGACCGAATACTACACCAGCAGCGAATACAAGCCCACAAAGGGCATCGCGGCTCAGGCCCAGATGGGCCCCGCCACCACCATCATCGACGGACTTGCCACGGGCATGTTCTCCGCCTGGATCCCGGTGGTGACCATCGGCATCGGTATCCTCTGCGCCTACGGCTTCGCGGGCGGGTTCGAACACACCCAGGGGGCTTTCGCCCGCGGGCTCTACGGTGTTGGCTTCGCCGCCGTCGGCATGCTCTCCACGCTGGGCATCACTCTGGCCACAGACGCCTACGGTCCCATCGCCGACAACGCGGGCGGCAACGCCGAAATGTCCGAAATGCCCTCTTTCGTCCGTGAACGCACCGACGCGCTGGACTCCCTCGGCAATACCACCGCCGCCACCGGCAAGGGCTTCGCCATCGGCTCCGCGGCCCTGACCGCCATGGCGCTGCTGGCCAGCTTCATCGAAGAGTGCAAGATCTGGATGGGCAAGTTCTCCGACGGCCTCGGCGAAGGCATCACCGCCGCGCAGGCGGCTGGAATGACCATTCTCGAGTTCGTGGACAAGCTCCAGCTGACGATCATGAACCCGCTCCTCATCGGCGGACTTTTCATCGGCGGCATGGCGGCGTTCCTCTTCTGCGCCATGACCATGAAGGCCGTGGGCCGGGCCGCCGGCTCCATGGTCGAAGAGGTCCGGCGTCAGTTCAAGGAAATGCCCGGCATCATGGAAGGCAAGACCAAACCGGATTACGCCCGGTGCGTGGCCATCTCCACGGCGGGAGCCCAGCGTGAAATGCTGCTGCCCTCGCTGCTGGCCATCATCATTCCCGTGGCCACGGGATTGCTTCTCGGCGTCCCCGGCGTCATGGGATTGCTGGCAGGCGGCCTCACGGCCGGATTCGTCCTCGCCACCATGCTGAACAACGCGGGCGGCGCGTGGGACAACGCCAAGAAGTACATCGAAAACGGCGCCTACGGCGGCAAGAAGCTGCCCGACGGCAGCAAGAACCCCACCCACGCGGCGGCGGTCATCGGCGACACGGTGGGCGATCCCTGCAAGGACACCAGCGGTCCCGCGCTGAACATCCTCATCAAGCTGATGAGCATGGTGTGCATCGTCTTCGCGCCGCTTTTCATCAAGCTTTCGCCCGTGATCCAGAAGCTGCTGGGGATCAACGGCATCCTTCAATAACCTGAGCGAAGGCAAGGTACGGGCGCCGGGGGAATCCCCCGGCGCTTTTTGTGTGCCCGACAGGGCACGGTCGGCAATTGGCCGATAGGCCGGATAGGCCGGGGTGTGCAAGCGCACATAACCCCTGCGGCGGTGTTCGCGGGGGAGTTACAGCGTCAAATCGACGACGAGCTGTCCCTGCCGGAGGATTTTCGGCGTACTTCCTGTGGCGTCGACTATGGTGGAGCTTCGGGCGTCGGGGGAGAGCGGGCCTGCGTCCACGGCGATGTCCGGGGAACCGGTGAGCTCGGCGAGGGCGCTGGCGGCGTCCCTGGGGTCGGGACGGCCCGACAAATTGGCGCTGGTCTGGTACAGGGGGCCCGTCAGCTTCAGGAGGGCCCGGAGGAAGGGATGGTCCGGGGAACGGAAGCCCAGGGTGCCGCCCCCTTCGAGAGGGGCGATGATGGTCAGGGGGCCGGGGAAGTACCGCGCCGCCAGACGCTCCGGGAGCCCTGCCAGCTTGACTCCGTAAGTGCCGAGGGTACGCCAGTCGCCGACGAACCAGCCCAGCACTTTGGCGGGACTCCGCTGCTTGAGTTCGAAGATGCGGGCGTATGCCGCTTCGTCCCCCACCCGGGCCACGAGGCCGTAGACCGTTTCGGTGGGGACCAGGGCCACGCTGCCGGGCCGGGCGAGGACCGCCGCGGCCTCGGCGGCGCAGGCGTCGGGATCGCCGCAGCGGATGAGCTTCGGCATCACTCCGTCTCCTCTCCGGCGCGGAACTTTTCCGAAAGCCTTTCGCCCAGACAGCAGCAGAAGAAGACGAGCACTCCCGACGCGAAGCCGTAGACCGCGCCGCAGGTGAGGGGACGGTCGAAGTTTTCCATGATTTCCGCGAAACTCCCCGTCGCCCCGATGCACGAGACGGCGCAGTAAGCCAGCCACACCGCGGTGGAAACGATCATGGCCGCCCACGCCGCGTTTCGGGAGGCCTTCGGCACGTACATGGCCGTCATCACCGGCAAAAAGACCACCACCAGCTGAGTGACCCAGGAGTTCTTCATGAGCACGTAGATGTTCTTGACGCTGAGAGCAAAGTAGAGGCTCACCAAGGTGAGGACCACGGTGCTGATCCGGGTGAGGCGAAGAAAGGCCTTGTCCGAAAGCTGCGGCAGGAGGGGCTTGAGCACGTTGTTGCAGAGGAGCGAGGAACCGGCGAGGAGCGAGCTGTCGGCGGAACTCATGATGGCCGAGACCAGCGCGGAAAAGAAGAGCACGAGCAGGAGCGGATGGAGTTTCCCCAGCACGATCATGGCCATCTGGGGGAGGACCTGATTTTCCGGGTCGGCGCCCATGGCTTCGGGAGAAATGCCGTACTTGGGCAGGACGATCCGGGCGGCGAAGCCGATGGTGATGGGGATGAGGCCGATGATGAGATAGAAGAATCCCGACATGACCGAACTCGCCACGGCCACCTTTTCGTCCCGGCTGGCCAGGGAGCGCTGGATGAGGTCCTGGCCCACCATGCAGCCGAGGCCCATGACGATCCAGCTGCCGATGTAGTAGCTCCAGTCGTCGAGGGTGTGGGAAGCCCCCTTCGCCGCCGGGGGGATCCAGAAGTTCAGGTCGGCGGCGCTCAGGGAGGAGTAAAGTTTTCCGAAGCCCCCCGCTTCGCCCACGGCGCCGGGGAGGATGATGAGGAGCCCCAGCACGATCAGGGAAACCTGGATCACGTCGGTCAGCGTCACGGCCCACATGCCGCCCGCGTAGGTGTAAACGAGGACGATGACGGCTCCGATGCAGGTCCCCAAAATGATGTTCATGCCCGTGAGCAGGTAGAGGATTGTGCCCAGTCCCAGCATCTGGGAGCCCAGCCAGCCGATGTAGACCGGGAGCATCCAGAGTGAAGCGTAGGCCCCGGCGGCGTGACCGTAGCGCCGGGCGATGATGTCGGTGACGGTGAGGCACTTCATCTTCCGGAGCATCCCCACCACGAAAATACCGGCGAGGATGAGGCTTAAGGAAGCGCCGAAGGGATCGGCCAGCACACCGCCCACGCCGTCGGTATAGGTGGTGGCGGCCACGCCCATGCTGGAACCGGCTCCGAACCAGGTGGCCAGCAAGGTGGCCGTGGCCATCCACAACGGGAGCCTTCTGCCCGCGACGATGTAGTCGTCGAGCCCGGCGATGCGCCGGCTGGAAAAGTAGCCGATGAGCAGCATGACGGCTACGTAGATGACGATGCCGATGCCGAGAAAGAGGAGGACCTCTTTGGGCAGAATGGGGTTGCCCGCGGCCTGAGCCGCGGCCAAAAGGCAAAGATTCATTTTCTCGATTCCTGATTCCGGCAGAGTTTGAGGATCAGCTGTTCCAGCAGGAGCCGTCCCTCACCGCCGCCGGAGACGGCGGCGCAGCTGGCGTCGCGGATGGCCGCCAGCTTCTCCGCGATCCTGAAGCCGCCCAGCTTCTGGGCCGCCTCGCACATCTTGAAAGCCCGGTAGGGGTGGAGCTTGAGGAGCGGATTGTCGGGGAAGCGGCTCTTCGCATCCGCGGGCAGACTGTCGAAGGAACGGGGATTGAGCCGGGTGATCCCGAGCTCCTTCATGGCCGGGATCAGCTTGCTGTAGCGCTGGTATTCGGCGGAAAGAGAGGCCAGCAGGGGAAGAAGGTCGCTGTCCTTGGTCCACAGCAGGTCCAGGAGCTTGAAGGCCCGGTTGACGTTGCCTTCGGTCACGGCGGCGGTGAACTCCCAGCCCACGGCCTCCGGTGTGCGGCTGGTGACGGTCTCGCAGTCGGCCAGCGTGATGACGGGGGAGTCCCCGGCATAGAGGAGCAGTTTTTCCATTTCGTTGGCCAGATTGGCGGAAGGGCCCCCCACCGTTTCCAGCAGGTACTGGACCGCCCGGGCTTCGAGGCGTTTCCCCCCTGCGGCGGCCATGCTTTCCATCATCTGACGGCGGTTTTCGGCGTAGTTCTTGTCTCCGGCCTTGGGGGATTGGAAGAGTTCCAGCCGGACTCCGGAGTTCAGGAGTTTCCTGGCCCAGGTCTTGCGCTTGTCGAAGCCGGGGGCGTCGAAGATGATGTCCACCTCTTCCGGGGGCGGGGAGCAGAGAAGCTGCAGAAGGACCTCGAACTGCCCCGGCTTGGAGAGCAGGTCCATGTCGGGAAAGTGCTTCATCCACACCATCTTGCGCGGGGAAAGGAAGGGCGGGGTCTCCACCGCCTCCGCGAAGGGGGCGACCAGCTGTTCCGGCTTGACGCCTTCGGTGTCGGCGCTGATGATCTCCACCCCGAGGTCGTCGGGATCGGCGCCGCCCAGCTGGAGCGCCAGTTCGCGGGCCCGTTTCCGGCGGCTGTAATCGTCGTCGCCCGAGATGATGCAGACACTACCCATCGTTCCGGCCCATGAGCATCAGATTGAGCATTTTTTCCGTGGCGATGGCGGCGGCCACCAGCTGGTCGGAGTCGACTCCCGCCGTGACGATGCTGCGGCCGTCGGGACCGTGCCAGGTGATGGTGGTCTCGACCAGGGCGTCGGTCCGGCCGCCGGGGGGGATCCGGACCTGATAGTCCAGCAGTTTGGGCATGGTCATGCCGAACTGCTTGAGGCATTTGCGCAGGGCCTTGATCAAGGCGTCGTAGCCTCCGTCGCCGCTGGCGGCGGCTTCGACCCGGACGCCGTCGAACTCCAGCGTCACCCGGCTCCTGGGGAGCCCGTGGCGGTGGGAAATGCTTTCGAAATCGGCGATGCGCATCCGGATCGCGTCGGGCGTACGCATGATGTTGGAAATGATGAAGGGCAGATCGGCTCCCGTGACCGCCTTTTTGCGGTCTCCGAGGCGGATGACTTCGTTGAGCACCTTTTCCCGCAGTTCGGGCGAAATGACCCCTTCGCCGATGACTTCGAGGGAACGGTCGATGGAGGCCTTGCCCGCAAGTTTGCCCAATGCGTAGTCCCGCTGCCGGACGAAGCGCTCCGGGAGCAGGCGGTTGCAGTAGAGGTCCCCCTTGCGGTCCCCGTCGGCGTGGACGCCGCAGGTCTGGGTGAAAACGTCGCTGCCGATGACGGGGGCGTTCCAGGCGCACCGCTTCCCCGAAAGGGTCTGGACCAGATTGGCGCCGTGCTGAAGTTCCTTTTCCACCACGCGGACCTTGCGGGAACTCAGGTCGTTCACCGCCACGGTCAGCTGGGCCAGATCGAGATTGCCCGCCCGTTCCCCGAGACCGTTGACGGTGCAGTGAAGTCCGCCGATGCCGCATTTGACGGCGGCGAGGGCGTTGGCGGCGGCCATGTTGTAGTCGTTGTGGCCGTGGAAGTCGCAGCGCAATGCGGGAAAGGCGGCGGTCATGAGCGAAATGCCGCGGGTGACTTCGTCGGGGTGGAGCCTGCCCAGCGTGTCGCAGAGCATGAAGCGCTCCACGGGCAGGTCCCGGAGAGCGCTGATCTGGGAAAGCACGTAGTCGAAGGAGTCGAAGACGCCCCCGGACCAGTCTTCGAGATAGAGGTTGACCCGGAGCCCCGCCGCGACGGCCCTTTCGACCTCGCGCCGGATATCGGCGAAGTGCCTTTCGGGGGTCTTTTTGAGCTGGATCTCGCAGTGGGCGCGGGAGCCCTTGCAGAGCAGATTGAGGACTTTCCCCCCCACGTTCCTGATCCACTCCACGGAGCGGCCTCCGTCCACGAAGCCGAGGATCTCGAGCTTGCCGGGGGCGTCGTGGACCTCGCTCCAGTCGAGGATCTTCCTGACGCCCTCCCGTTCCCCCTCGGAAACCCGTGCGGAGCCGATCTCGGCCCGGTCGACCTTCAGCCGCCGGAGGAGCATCCGGACGATGTCCAGCTTCTCGTCGGGGGTGAAGGAGACGCCGGGGGTCTGCTCCCCGTCCCGCAGCGTGGTGTCGAGGACCTCGACGTAAAGGTCGGTGTTGGGATGCTTCATAGGGCCCCCCCTTTTTTTGAACGGATCTTATTCCGCGGCGGCGGCGGTCTTGCGCTTGGCGATCTTGCTTCTGGCCACGGCGCTGGTTTCCAAGTCGCCCAGCATGATGCGGATGCGGCGGATATTTTCCTGGCACTCGGGGATCTTCACCTTTTCGAAGAGGTTGACCCGCTGGCCCGTGGTACGGAGCTCTTCCGAGAGCAGGTCGAACTGCATCTGCAGGACCCGGTACTCTTCCCGGAGTTCCGCGGCCCGCTTCAGGGCGTCCACCGCGTCGTCGATGTACCAGTCGGTGGCGAAACGGTCCACCGGGATGTTTTCGAAGTCGATGCCGTCGAAGACCGGAACGGGGACGCCGGCGATGTTCTGAGTGGAGGTGCGGACCGTGCCGATCTTCACCTTCGAGGCCGCCAGTTTGGCCGCGGCAGGGTCGCCGAAGAAGATCAGGCTCCGGGCCAGCACGCCCCGGAGCTCCTGCTGACGGCGGAGATTGTCCTCGAGCAGGTCGGCGCTCCGGCGCACTTCGGCCTGAAGCTGCTGTTTTTTCAGCTGCAACGTGGGGAGAAAACGGCGGAACTGCTTCAGCGCGTCCTGCTGTTTTTTCTGCTCCTGCTTGGTGAATTTGATCTTTTCCGCCATAGGATCAGGACTCCTTGGGCCAGTACTGTCCGATCAGGTCGGTCTTGATGCCCACTTCGGCCGGTTCGAAGCAGTCTGCCAGGATCTTCCAGCCCAGGTCGAGGGCGTTTTCCAGGGGAATGTTCACTTCGAGGTCCATCATCTCGGCTTCGAAGCGCTTGCCGTATTTGAGCAGTTTGTTGTCCCAGCCGGACATCTTGAAGCCCATGGACTGCTTTTCGATGGTGCTCCTGTAGTCGGCGTAGAGCCGGATCATGGCGTCCATGATGGCCCGGTGGTCGCTGCGGGTGCGGCCGTTGACCTGCTGTTTCAGACGGGAAAGGGAGCCGAAGGGCTCGATGCGCCCGTTGCGCAGGTAGAACTGGCCTTCGGTGATGTACCCGGTGTTGTCGGGGACGGGGTGGGTCACGTCATCGCCGGGCATGGTGGTCACGCCGAGGATGGTGATGGAGCCCGCGCCGTCGAAGTCCACCGCCTTTTCGTAGCGCGAGGCCAGCTGGCTGTAGAGGTCGCCGGGATAACCGCGGGTGGCGGGGATCTGTTCCATGGTGATGGCGATCTCCTTGAGGGCGTCCGAGAAGTTGGTCATGTCGGTGAGGAGCGTCAGCACCCGCTTGCCCTTGAGGGCGTAGGCTTCGGCCACGGCCAGAGCCATGTCGGGGACCATGAGGCACTCCACGATGGGGTCGGCGGCGGTGTGGATGAACATGACGGTTCGGGAAAGGGCCCCGTGCTCGTCGAGGGTCCGCTTGAAGACCAGATAGTCGTCGTACTTGATGCCCATGCCGCCCAGCACGATGACGTCCACCTCGGCCTGCAGCGCGATGCGGGCGAGAAGTTCGTTGTAGGGTTCGCCGGCGATGGAGAAGATGGGGAGCTTCTGGGACTCCACCAGTGTGTTGAAGACGTCGATCATGGGGATGTTGGTCCGGATCATCTTCCGGGGGATGATGCGCTTGGAAGGGTTCACCGAAGGCGCACCGATGGCGATCATGTCCGAGAGGATCTCGGGCTTGCCGTCGCGGGGATAGCCCCGGCCGTTGAAGACCCGTCCCAGCAGATCCGCGGAGCTGGAAACCTGCATGGGGTGGCCCAGGAACCGGACCTGATCCCCCGTGCCGATGCCCCGGGAGCCGGCGAAGACCTGCAAGGCGACCTTGCCGTTGTCGAGGCGGATCACCTGCGCGAGGGAGGTCCCCCGGCGGCTGGTCACTTCGGCCAGTTCGTTGTAGCTCACGCCGTCGGCTTCGACGGTGATGACGTTTCCCGCGATATGGATGATCTTGTGATAGACTTTACGCATTTTTGGTCTCTCCGGGTTCGTTGAGTTTGTCTTCGATGGCGGCGTACTGCTTCTTGTACTCCGGCGTCTCTTCGCGCAGGTAGTTCAGGTCCATGCAGAGCTGGCGCAGTTCGAGGAAGTAGCGCCGGGCGTCGTCCTTGCCCGTGAAGCCGAACTCCTGTTTCAGCACCCGGAGCACCAGATCGAAACTTCTCTTCTGCCGGTCGGCGCTGGTGGCGCCGTCCACTTCGTCGAAGGTGTTCTGCTGCAGATAGACGTAGTCCAGAAACTCGCTCTTGAGGTAGATGACGAAGTCCTCGATGGCGGTCCCTTCTTCGCCGATGACCTTCATCATGGAGCTCACTTCCGCGCCGCGGCGGAGGATGCCGCGGGCGAAGTCCAATCCTTCGGCGTCCACCACGCTCTTGTACTTGCTCCAGCTTTCCAGAGGATGGATGGCGGGATAGCGCCGGGCGTCGGAACGTTCACGGGAAAGACCGAGGAAGGCGCCCACCACCTTCAGCGTGGCCTGGGTCACGGGCTCTTCGAAGTTGCCGCCCGCGGGGGAGACCGCGCCGCCGATGGTGACGGACCCGGTGTCGCCGGAACGGAGCTTCACCAGACCGGCCCGCTCGTAGAAGCTGGCGATGAGGGATTCCAGATAGGCGGGGAAGGCTTCCTCGCCGGGGATCTCCTCCAGACGGCCGGACATCTCGCGCAGCGCCTGCGCCCAGCGCGAGGTGGAGTCGGCCAGAAGCAGCGTGTTGAGCCCCATCTGGCGGTAGTATTCGGCCAGCGTCACCGCCGTGTAGACCGACGCTTCGCGGGCGGCCACCGGCATGGAGCTGGTGTTGCAGATGATGATGGAACGGTCCATGAGGGAGCGTCCCGTGCGGGGGTCTTCCAGTTCGGGATATTCCCGGAGGATCTCCACCACTTCGCCCGCGCGTTCGCCGCAGGCGGCGACGATGACCACGTCGGCTTCGGCGTAGCGGCTCAGGGCGTGCTGGAGCACGGTCTTGCCTGCGCCGAAGGGGCCGGGGGTGCAGAAGGTCCCGCCCACGGCCACCGGGAAGAAGGTGTCGATGGTCCGCTGCTGGGTGATGAGGGTCTTTTCGGGGAGCAGCTTTTCGGCGTAGTCCGAGATCGGGATCTTCACCGGCTGGAACTGGGTCATGGTGATCTTGCGCTTTTCGCCCCGGTCGTTCACCGCTTCAGCCATGGTGTCGTCGATGGTGAATTCGCCCGCGTTGGCGACGGTTTCGAGTTTCCACTGGCCCTGCCAGCTGAAGGGGACCATGATGTAGTGGGTGATGATCCCTTCGGGGACCGAACCGATCCGGTCGCCGGCCCGGACCGTGTCGCCGGGCTTGGCGAGGGGGGTCCACGGCCACTTGGTTTCCCGGTTGAGGGCTCTCAGGTAGACGCCCCGCTGAAGGAAGAATCCGGAGTGCTCCGCCAGCAGGTTCAGGGGGTTCTGGAGTCCGTCGTAGACCTGTTTCAGCAGGCCCGGCCCCAGTTCCACGCTCAGCAGTTCGCCGGTGAACTCGACGCCGTCGCCGACCTTGAGGCCGGAGGTGCTTTCGAACACCTGAAGGTCCGCCCGGTTGCCCCGGACCCGGATGACTTCGCTCTTGAGCCGTTTGCCTTCCACGTGGACGTAGGCCACCTCGTTCTGCATGACTTCGTCGGTGAATTCAACGGTGACCATGTTGCCGTTGACGCCGACGACTTTTTCCAAATGAAGATTCTCAGACATAAATGATCACTCCTTCCGGGGATTGTTCGGGGAAAGCCGCTCCAGCGCGGCATCGAAATTCTGCCGTCCGGGTTCCAGTTTCCGGTAACGGTATTTGTTGGCGATGACGAGTTTCAGCCGGTAGGCGCAGAGGGCGGTGAAGCTGAACTCCTTGCACAGCAGCTGTTCATCGATGAAGTCCCGCCGCAATTTGTCCAGCATCTCCTCCCTCTCGGAGGGATCGGCGGCGGCGGCGATGGCCCCCGCGACGGCGTCGTAATCGCTGAAGTACTCCGGCGGATCCGGGAGCTCCAGCTGCTCGCCGGCCTTTTCGGCCCGGCGTCTGGCGATGCGGTTGCGCACGTAGAGTTCGAACCGGCCGAAGGTGTTGTAGATGTCGGGGAGTTCCGCACGGCCCCTGAAATCCGGCGTCACCGTGCCGTCGAAAGCGGTGAGGGCCGCGAACTCCGTTTCGGGGAGTTCCGCACGGCACATCTCGTCGAACTCCTCCACCGTGAGGGGAGGGGGCGCGCCCGGCGTCAGTTCGGGAAGTGAAGCGCAGAGGAAACAGTACATCGTTTCACTTGTCTCCGGCGAAGATGGCGGCGATCCGGGGGGCGGTGTAGGCCGCCAGGAGTTCCGTCAGGGCCTCGGTGGAAAAGTCGAAGAAGAGCTCCGACCCGGAGAAATTAACCTCCATGCCGCCCTTGATGGTGGGTTCGGCCAGCACACGGGGCTGTTTCCGCAGACTGGCGGCGAGGGCGCCCTTGAGGGCCGCGTCCAGCTTTGCCGCGTCGCGGACGGCGGTGATGACGGTGAGTTCCGCTTCGGGATCGCTGAGGAACTTGGCCCCCAGAGACTTGATGAGCTCCGCCATGAATTCCGGCGTCATGGCCTCTTCGGCGGCGCCTGCCACGGCGGCGGAGATCCGGGCGCCCAGCTCGGCCTTGAGCTTCAGCACCACGTCACGGGCGGCCTGGCTGATGGCGCTTTCGGCGCGTTTCTGGAGCGTTTCCGCCTCGGCGGCGGCCTGAGCGCGCAGGTCGGCGGCCTCTTTCTTGGCGCCGGCGACGATGGCCGCCGCTTCGGATTTCGCCTTGGCGATGATGGCATCGCGTTCGGCATTGGCCTTCATGATCCCGTCGCTGTTGATCTTTTCCAGCAGGCTTTGCAATTCCTCAGACATAGCCCCAAAGTCCTTTCCTTGTGTTTCCGGCGTTTTCCGGGAAGAGGCCTTCCGGACCTCCGTCGAAGGGCATCCGCCCTGCCGGGCCGCTCCCGCTTTCCGCCTTTTGTTTTTCGTAAAATGACGCCTTCCCCGCCTCCCCTCGAAAAGAAGGACAGAAAAGTACATCACTGTAACATACCACCATTTGGACGAAATTGCAAGTTTTTTTCCCGAAAAAACCGCCCTTCGGCGTTTCGGTCCCGCAAATTGCCGCTTTCAGCTTGCAATAACGCTTCCGCGGCGCTATATTATGCCGCAAATCATGAAAAACTTCGTGTTCAAAGAAACGCCGGTCAGGTGTGTGGTGCTGATGAGCGGTTCGGGAAGCAACGCCCGGGCGCTCCTCGACTACGAGCGCATGACCCCCGGCTGCCCCTATCACGCGGCGGCGGTGGTCACCGATGCGCCCGAGACGTGTTGTGCCCGCGAGATCGCTTCCGGGGCGGGGCTGCCCTTCGCCGGGTGCGACATCCGGCGCTTCTACCGCGAGCACGGCGAGGAGTCCATCAGACTGGACACCCCCCGCCGCCGGGAGCTCCGGGAAGAGTGGAGCGACCTTCTTTACGAAGAGATCCGCCGCTTCGAGCCGGAGTTCGTCCTCTTCGCGGGGTTTCTGCCGCTCACCAATCTGGCGTCGCGTCTCCCCTGTCTGAACGTGCATCCGGGCGACCTGACGCGCCGGGACGAAGCGGGCCGCCGCATCTACGCGGGGCTTCACGTGCTCCCCGTGGAAAAGGCCCTCCTCTACGGGGACGCCTTTCTCCGGAGCAGCGTCATCCTGGTCCAGCCCTACTCGGGCAGCGGGGAGCGGGAAATGGATGAAGGGCCCGTCCTCGGGATCTCCCGGCCGCTGCCGGTGGAAACGGGGGGCGTTTCGTGCGAAGAGCTCCGCCGGATCCGGGCGGCCCGCGTTCCGGGCGCTCCGTGCCGCGACCTGCTGCGGCGTCTGGCGCTGGAACACATCGAACGCCTGAAGGAGGCGGGGGACCATGTGATCTTTCCCCGCGCGGCGGCGGATTTCGCCGCGGGCGCTTTCGCGGTGGACGATTCGGGAGGGCTCCGCTACCGGGGCGGCAGGGTCACGACCGTGGAGTATTCCGACTCCGCCCCGCCGCGTCCCCTGCCTTGACGGGCGGGGCGCGGGGCGCAACGACTGAAATGACTTGAGTTTTTACGATAGAACAAACAAGAAAAGGAGCTTGCAAAAATGCACATCGATCTCTGGCCGGGCCGCAGCATGGAATTCATGCCCTATCTGGAAACCTACCTTCTGAAAACCGAGAAACCTCTGGGCGCCGTCATCGTCTGTCCGGGGGGCGCCTACACCCACCGGGCGCGGCACGAGGCCGACCCCGTGGCGGTGCGGTTCAACGAACTCGGGTTTCACGCCTTCGTGCTGGAATACCGGGTGGACAAGATCAAATTTCCCGAGCCCCAGCAGGATGCGTTCCGGGCCATCAAGATCATCCGTCAGCATGCGGCCGAATGGAAGATCGTCCCCGACCAGATCGCCATCGGCGGCTTTTCCGCGGGCGGCCATCTGGCGGCTTCGGCGGGGGTCTTCTTCGACGAGGTGGATGCTTCCGCCGGGGACGCCGCCGACGCCTTCCCCCAGCGGCCCGATGCCCTCTTCCCCTGCTATCCCGTCATCGACGTGGATCCGAACCGTTTCGGCCACGCGAGCAGCGGCGCGGCGCTGGCCGGCGAGAAAAATCCCTCGCAGGAAACCATCGACAAACTTTCGCTCCAGTTCCACGTGACCGAGAAGACGCCGCCCGCCGTCATGTGGCACACCGCCGATGACGGCGTCAAGGCCATGAACTCCATCGCCTTCGCTCAGGCCATCTGGGCCAGGGGCGGCACGGCGGAGCTCCATATCTTCGCCCACGGCCCCCACGGGCTGGGACTGGCGGAAAAGTACGAAAACATCAAAGTCTGGCCTCAGCTGACGGCTCAGTTCCTGAAGACCGTCTGCAATTTCACGACCGCGGAATGCTGAAGGAGGGAGTGTTGCCATGGCAGTTCAGGAAGTTTTCACCGATGCGGAAAAAACCTACATCCGCGGCCGCCTGAGCGGGGTGGAAAAAGCGATCCGGGAGAACCTCAAAAGCATTCCCGGAGCCATCGCCCCCGTGCCCATCGCGGGAGCCTGCTATCAGGGCATCTGGCTCGAACACAATCAGGACTCCCTCTTCATCGCGGACAACTTCCCCGAGAGCGCCTGGGCCGCGCAGGACCTTTTCATGCGCCGTCAGCGGCCCGACGGGCTGTTCCCCGCGCTGGTGCGGGTGTCGGGAGAGACCTTTTACCGGCAGATCCAGAGCGTCTGGCCCTTCGCCCGCTGCGCCTTCGAGATCGCCTGGAAGACCGGGCGGGGCGAGGAGGATTTCCGCCGCATCTATCAGGCGGGCGTCGCCTACGACAACTGGCTGGGGAAGAACCGTGACCACCGGAATCTGGGGCTGGTGGAAATGTTCTGCGAATACGACACGGGACACGACAAGTCCCCCCGGGCGGCGGGACTCCACCCCCGGAACCCCGCTTCGGAGCCCCATCCCGGCGTGAAGGATCCCGACGCGGGCTACATGCCGGAAAACTATCCCGCCGTACCCGTTATCGCCCCCGACCTTTCGGCCATGCGCTACCAGGGACGGAAGGCCCTGAGCGAGCTGGCCGCGCTGCTGGGCGAGGAAAACGGGGCCGTCAAATGGCGTGAGCTGGCGGAATCCACCAAGGCCGCCATCAAGAAGCACCTCTACGACGAGGAGGACGATTTCTACTACGATCTGGGGCCGGACGGGAAGTTCCGGAAGTTCCGCACCGAGCATTTGACGCGGCTCTACCTCAACGAGGCGGTGGATAAAAAAGAGATGCGCCGCCAGTACGCCCGTTACTTCGAAAATCCCGACGAATTCGGCACGCCGTTCCCCATCCCCTCCATATCGGTGAGCGATCCGGCCTTCGTCAAGGAGCTGCCCGCCAACTGCTGGGGCGGCAACACCCAGGCCCTGACCGCGCTCCGGGCCATGATGTGGCTCAAGCGCTACGGCATGGACGCCGAACGGAAGGCCCTGCTCAGCCGCTGGATGCGGGCCTTCGTCCAATGGGATTCCCCCTTGCCGCAGGAGCTCAACCCCTTCACGGGCGAGCCCATCGGAGCTCAGGGCAACTACATGCCCACGCTTCTCCTCTTCAAGATGGGCGCGGACCTGGCGCTGAAAAAGTAGGCGAACGTCGGCTTCTCCCCAAAAAATGCCCGTCGGCACCGAGAGCGGTGCCTCCCCCGGCATACCCCAAAAAGTTGCCGTCGCCGCCGTTTGAGGCGGCTCCCCCGGCTGTGCCGGGCTTCGGGGCATTTTCCGGGGGCCCCGCTCGACCTCAGTCCGTCGGCTTCGCCTTACTCCTTCCTTCGAGAAAGGTACTTTTGAGTTCTTGATACCCGTCGGCCTCGACTCTACGCGGGCCGAACGTCGGCCTCGACTCTACGCGGGCCGAACGTCGGCCTCGACTCTACGCGGCACCTGTCGCTTCGCTCTCGAGGTGCCGCGGACCGCAAACGCAGGTTTCCGGTAGTGTAAGGGCCGCAGGCCGAACGTCGGCCTTGACTTTGCCTTCTTGTCGGACCTGTCGGACTTGTCGGACCTGTCGGACTACCGACAAAGGCATCTTTGCGATAGCGGCAGGGCCGGAGACCAAAACTACCCCGAGCCCCGCGAAGGCGCCGCGGACACAGTATTCCCAGTATTCTCAGTATTCTCAGTATTCTTAGTGCTCCCGGTTCACGGGGGCTTATCTCGCTTGAGAGAGGTTTCTCACCAAACGCAGGTCGAAGCCCTTCCCGCGCCAAAAAGATCGGCGGCCATTGCACGGCTCAGCCGGGGCGCCCCGCGGAAAAGAAAAGGGGCGCGGGGCCGGATATATTGCTGCAAACTATGCTTTGCGGTCGATCAAGGCGAGCGAAGCCGCCGCGACATTTCGAGGCCGACGTTCGGCCCCCCGCACCGCACACCTCAAATACGCTTGCAGAGCGCCCGTAAAAACCGGAAGCGGCCAATACGATGAACAAAGCCGGGAAACAGGCCTCGGTCTATTCGAACAGCTTGTTTTCGCATTTTCTCCGGAGCTTTTTTTTCGGAAAACGGTTGCAAATTGCGCCCTTTTGTGGTATAATATAACAAGGTCGTCCTAAAACAACAATACAGGAGATATTTTCGAAAATGTCCGTCCCTCAGTCCCGCCCCCGTTTCGTCCGTTTCACGCTGATCGAGCTGCTGGTGGTCATCGCCATCATCGCCATTCTCGCCTCCATGCTGCTGCCCGCCCTGCAGCAGGCCCGGGATCGGGCCAACTCTATCTCGTGCACCAACCGGCTCAAGACCATCGGGAACAACCACGCTTTCTACATCGCCGACTATAAGGACTGGACCGTCTGCGGCTACACGGTGGGCGGGGCCTTCGACGGCACCTGCAGCAAGGGCCTGCTCCCCTGGCACGTGCGTCCCCTATTACGGGATCAAGAAGCTCACGAGCTGGTGGGTCCCCGACGAAAAGGACTGCGAACCCCACTTCAACTGTCCCTCCAAGAACAACCGCGTTTCCTCCGACGGCACGGTGAAAAAGTCCTATTACGCGGTGAATTACGACGCCTGTTCCGATCTGGTGAGCAAATTCGGAGTGACCACCTCGCGGGGGCTGAAGATCCAGGAGGTGATCAAACCTTCGCGGAAAGTCTTCGTCATCGACGCGGGCACCTCGCGCATGCACTACAACGGCTCCAACAACTATCTCACCTTTTACGCCCAGCGGCACAACCACGGCGAGAATTTCGTCACCTTCGGCGGCAACGTGGAGTGGATGAAGGCCGCCGCGCTTTACGCCGCCAGATACGCCCGGTTCAACATCTTTTCCAACTGATTTGCTCTTACGTCATAAAGAAAGGGAGACGAAAATGAGTTCATTCGAGAGGAAGTCCCGCCCCGTGATGCGCGGGAAGCGCCTTTTCACGCTGATCGAACTGCTGGTGGTCATCGCCATCATCGCAATACTCGCGGCCATGCTGCTGCCCGCCCTGCAGCAGGCACGGGACCGGGCCAACGCCATCGCCTGTTCCAACAACGCCAATACGCTGGGCAAGTACGCTTCGTTCTACAACGGCGATCATCAGGACTGGGTGAACTTCGCCTGGCGGCAGAACGGCACCTGCGAGGGATACGCCGCCAAAGAACACGGCGGCTCATGGTTCGTCATGCTGGCTCCCTATGCGGGATGGAAGACCAATAACTCCGTTACCTACCAGCACTATCAGCTTTCCTCGGTTTCGAAGAACAGTCCCCTGGCCTGTCCCGGCCGGCCGCTGCTGCCCGCGGAGAAGGACAATCTCACGGGCGGCACGAAAATCGATTTCGCTCCCCATCAGGGGGCCGTCGGTCAGAGGGACCGGTACCGGGGAACCAACCGGGAACGGCGGATGAAGACCATTTACCTGGCTCAGCCGAGCAAGAGTATTTTCCTTATCGACGCGGCCGTGACCCGCTATCCCTTCTATCTCAATCATAACCAGAGCATCATGCTCAACCCCGATGCGTGGCGTGTGGTCCACGGCGGGGCGAGTACCTGGAACGTGCTGTATTTCGACGGACACGTGGGGGCGGTCAAGCGGCAGTGGCTGACTTCCGTCACCTATCCCGCCCAGTACATCCTGCCTCTCTGGATCAAGGAAAAATAAGAAAAGCGCGGAGCGTTTTTTCAGCGGCTGAACTCAAACCGATCAAGGAGTTTTCATGAAGAACATTCTTTTGCTGGCCGCCTTCGCGGCGGGGCTGGCGCTGTGCGGCGCCAATATCATCCCCAACGGGGACCTTTCGGATCCCGACGGTCCGAAGCCCCATGTGCAGTACTTCAGGGGGAAGGGCGTCCGCGCCGCCTCCGAAAAGGGTTTCATGATGAAGGACGTCACGCCCGACGGCATCATCAAGCTCAACATCTACCACACGAAACTTACCGCTCCGCAGGTGGGGAAGCGGTACTACGTCCGGGTCCCCTTCGAGGTGCTGGAAATGGGGACGGCGAAGGATCAGAAGGTTTCCGCGTCGGTTGCCCTCTGGGACAAGAACAAAAAGCTCCTCCCCCGGCCCGGAACGAAGAAGCCGACGATCTTCTTTTCCCGTGATCTCCCGGTGAAGGAGACGGGGGCTTACGATATCTTCTTCGACTTCGTCATGCCGGAGGGGGCCGAATACATCTCCTTCGCCTTCTCCTTCTACGGCATCAAGTCCTTCCGGGCGGAAAAATTCATCTGCTCCCCGGAGTTCCCCGTGGATTCCCCCGACGGCAATCTGATCCTCAACGGCGGGCTCGAAACCCCCACCATGACGAGCTACTATCTCCGGTACATCTCGAAGAGCCCCCTGCGGATCTTCGAACGGACCACCGACAAGGCCAAGTCCGGCCGCTGGTCCCTGCGGATGCGCTGCGAGGACCCCAAGCGGGGCATGGAGCTCAACTTCAACAATCTTCCCTTCACGCCCGGCAAAAAGTACCGTTTCAAGGCCTCCTATTTCGTCGCTTCCCGCGTGGGGAAGACCCGGCTTTCCGGCCGCGTGACCTTCGTGGACGCCAAAGGCAAGGTGATCCGCTACATCTTCCCCGAATTTCCCGCCGGGGCGGGGCAGTGGCAGCAGATGGATCTGCCCTTCTACCCGCCCGTCAACTGCGCCAGGGTCCTCGTGACCTTGTGGTTCGACGGGGTGCAGACGGTTTATCTGGACGACTTCTATTACGGCTTTGCCGAGGAGAAGACCCCGGAAAACCGGAACGCCGCCGCCCGGCAGCTGGTCGACACCGCCGACTGCACCATCTGGAAGGAGGCCGCCTATCTCAAGGTCCAGCCCAAGGGTGTCCCCGCGGGCGTAAGGAAGAGCCGTACCGTGGAAGTGGCCGCCGCGGCCAACGAGTCCGAACCCTTCCAGATCGTCGTCAGCGCCAAGAAGGCGCTCCCCGACGTGACGCTGGCCTTTTCGCCCCTCAAAGGCAAGAGCGGCGGGAACCCGCCTTCGGCGGTCACCTCCGCGCCCGGCGTCAGTGTCTGTCCGGGTCCCGGCCCGGCCGGCTGCGTGATCCCGCCGTCGGCGATCACTTTCAAGCGCGTGGGCTTCATCGACCTCAAGAATCCCGACAATCCCTCGCTGAAGGGGCTCAACGCCGACCCCCTGCTGCCCGAGCAGTCCGGGCCCGCCGACAAGGAGTTGAATCTGCCCTTCTTCGTGCGGGTCGCGGTTCCCCCGAAGACGCCTGCCGGGATCTATGAAGGGCAGGCGTGGGTGTTTTCCGGCTACAGGGTGCTGGGCACTTTCACGCTGAGACTCCGGGTCTTCGACTTCGAACTGCCCGACACGCCCAATCTGCGGACCTATTTCTACTCCGCCGGCAACAACCCCAACTGGAACCAGTTCGACAAGCGGCCCTGGGAGGTGCGGACCGAAGATTTCCACCGGCAGCACGTGGAACACCGGATGACCGGCAACCCCTCCATGACGCCCCCCGCGCCGAAGTGGACGATCGACAACGGCGAGCTGAAGATCACCGACTGGACCGCTTTCGACGAGAATGTGGCCCACCGGGTCAGGAACTACGGCCAGCGCAACTTCCCCGTCCCCATCCTGAGGATGCGGGGCGACAACGGCGGCTGGTTCGCCAAGGGCGGCAAGCGGCTCGACAAGCCCGGCAAGAGCTCCTTCGGCGACTTCAACATGATCTCCCCCGAAGGGCTCAAGTACGCAGGTCAGTTCGCGAAGCAGTTCTGCGACCATGTGAAGATGAAGTTCCCCGGCATCGACTTCTACGCCTATATCTATGACGAGCCCCCGGCCAAGGTCCACGCCGAACTGAAGATCTATCTCGACGCCGTCCACAAGGCCGCGCCGGAGCTCAAGGTGTTCATCCCCAAGCAGGTCGGCGACGAGGTCGGTTACGTCCACACCTTCTGTGTGCCGCTGGCGCCCGGGTACTACCATCCCGACCGGCAGGACGTCCACGTGAAAAAGGGCGGCGGCGTCTGGTACTACAACTGGACCGTCCGCATCAGCAATCATGACTATATCCTCACCCGGCTCTTCGGCTGGCGGATCTACGCCGGAAAGGGCACGGGAGGCTTGCTCTGGAGCACCAACTGGACCAACAAGGGCGTGAACCCCTGGACCGATCTGGAAAAGACCGGCAACTCCTGCGGCGGCGCCACGATCTTCTATCCGCCCCGGAACGCCGGAGAGCCGGCCGTTCCTTCCCAGCGGGGCGCCATGATCCGTGAAGCCATCGACGACTTCGACTACATGGCCATTCTCGAAAAACTCATCGACAGCCGCTATCCCGGCATGGGCCGTCTCAGAGTCATGGAGCTCCTCAAGCCCCTGATCCCCACGCCGCCCTTCGGCTACGTGAACGATCCCCATCTGCTCTACCGGGTCCGTCAGGATCTGGCCGAGGAGATCGAGGCTTTCAAGCAGTTCCCCGCGGTCGCCGTTTCCACGCCCTCCGCCAACGCCCGGACCGAGGTCTCCACGGTGAAGTTCAAGATTTCCGCCCCCGCCGGAACTGAAGTGAAGATCGACGGCAAGCCCGCCGGGAAGACGGGGAGCGGAGCTCTCGAGATCCCCTTCGTCCTGGGCAAACTCGGGACCAACACGGTGCGCATCGAACTTGCCTGCGGCGGGCGGATCCGCACCATGGAACGCACTTTCGAACTCGCCGCCGATCCCCGGCTGAAGGAGCTGGCCGCCCTCGTCGAACGGGCCGCCGGAGCGAAGCTCGACACCCGCGGAGCTGCGGCGTTTCTGGCCCAGGTCCGGCAGGGCAGTGCCTACAGCGAGAAGGAGCGGGCGAAGGCCGCCGAACTGGTGGACAAACTCAAGTACGCCCTTGCGGAGCGGGCTCTCGCGGCCGACCGGACCTTTGCCAATCCGCTGGAAAAGTTCTTCTTCGAACGCGCCCGCGAGACGTTCAAGTGGAAGCTTTTCGAGCGGTCCGAATACTACCTCGGACTGGCCGCTGAGGCCGCACGGGCCGGGAAGATGGAAAACTTCAAGGTCAAGATCACCCCGGTCGTCTTCAAGGGGCACACCGGCTTCCGTCTCGACAACGGCCTCATCCAGGCCACGATCCTCGAGACCGGCGGAACGGTGGTCTCCTTCAAGGTCGACGGCGTGGAGACCCTCGTTCCCGGCCGCTTCGACAAGGTGATGCCGCCCGAAAAGCGCGCCGCGCAGATTGTCACGAAGGACCAGTTCACCGCCCTTTCCGGCTACGACGGCTACACCGACGCGGACGGTCACGGCATCTGGCCCGTGGCCTTCGTGGACTGGGACGTCGCGCTCCGCCAGCTCACTTCGGACCGGATCGCGCTGACCTTCTCGATCCGCATCCCCGGCCGGAGCTTCCTTTTCAAACGGACCATGAGCATGAAGAGCGGTTCCTACGATCTGGGCATGGACTACGAGGTCGTCAACCTCACGTCGCCCGACGCGGCCTCCGACGACCCCGAACACTACCAGCTGCCCTGGCGGGGCCGCTTCCTGCCCGGCATCGGTTCGGGCGAGATCCCCCAGGTCAACGACAAGCTGGTAATTCCCTTCAAGTACGACCGGGACAAGATGGAGCTGACGCACTTCATCCTTTCGAAGCCGGTCTTCATCGACCGGCGCTCCGCGCGGCTGACCAAGCCCTTCCTCGGGGCTTACGACACCGTCCTGCACAAGGGGCTCGTCGCCATCGGCGGGCCGGTGACCACCCACGCCATGCTGTGGTTCAGCACCAAGGGCGACCACAAGGGCGGCGGCAAGGTCTACACCCTCGAATTTCCCCGGAGCTTCTTCGGCAAGAAGTACGACGATGCCGAACCCAACACGCCGCTGTCGATCCAGGCCGGCAAGACGCTGAACTTTTCCATCACCCTGAGAGGGTTGAGCAGCGTGAAGGATGACGCCGATCTGATCAGGCAGGCCGGGTTCTGAGGCGGCCGGGGGCCTGCGTCCGCGCCTGAAAACCAAGGGACCGCCGCGAAGTGTTGCGGCGGTCCCTTTTTTGCTGAAAGAGTCTTTTCAGTAGTAGCGGTGCTTGGCCTGTTCCACCGCCTCCCGGAGCCGTTCCCTGAAGGTCCCCAGGTCGCCCGTTCCGGCGGAAAGGGTGATGATCTCGGTGGGATCGGCGGCGAGAGTTTCGCGGAGCTTCTTCAGATTCTCCTCCGCCCCTTCGAGGTCCATTTTGTTGGCGGCGATGATGGCCGGGCGGCCGCTCAGGCCCGGCATGTAGCGTTCCAGCTCGTCCCGCAGGATCTTCAGGTCGCTGACGGGATCCCGGCCGTCCACGCCGCCCATGTCGAGGACGTAGACCAGCAGCTTGGTCCGTTCGATGTGCTTGAGGAAGGAGTGGCCCAGCCCCACGTTGCGGTGGGCGCCTTCCAGCAGCCCCGGAATGTCCGCCACCGAAAGGCGGTGGTAGTCGGGGTACTCCACGATCCCCACCACCGGGTGGAGCGTGGTGAAGGGGTAGGGGGCCACCTTGGGTTTCGCGGCCGAAAGGGCTCCCAGAAGCGTGGATTTGCCCGCGTTGGGGAAGCCCACCAGCCCCGCGTCGGCGATGGTCTTGAGCTCCAGCTGGAGCCGCCGTTCCTCGCCGGGCTTGCCCGGTTCGCTTCGCCGGGGGACCCGGTTGACGCTCGAGGCGAAACGGGCGTTGCCCCGTCCGCCCTGTCCCCCTTTGGCGGCGATGATGCTCTTGCCCTCTTCGTCCAGATCGGCCACGAGAAGGCCTGTGTCCGCATCGGTGACGATGGTGCCCACGGGCACCTTGACCACGACGGGAGGCATGTTCCGGCCGTGGCAGTCGGAGCCTTCGCCGTGGGGGCCGTTCCTGGCCTGGAAGCGGGTCTGGTAGACGAAAGGCGAGAGGTTCTGCTCGTTGGCCGAGGCGATGAGGATGACGTCTCCGCCGTCCCCGCCGTCCCCGCCGTCGGGGCCGCCTTTGGGAATGTATTTTTCGCGGCGGAAACTGCATGCGCCGTTGCCGCCGTCACCGGCCTTGACCGAAATGGCTGCCCGATCTACGAACATGAGAGTTTTCTCCTTATGGAAGGTTGCGAACACCTCGGCGACATGGATCGCCGATTGCGAAAAGACCCCGAAAAGCCGCGCTTTCCGGGGTCTGCCGTTGGAGAGGAAGAGCCCGGTTCCGTCCCTTTTCCGCCCTGATCCGGGGAAAGGGGAACGAGCCGGACTGCCGCTCTTGAGGTGCCGTGACGGAACTTATTCCGCCGCGCAGGGGATGATATCGACCTTGCGCTGGTCCTTGTGGAACTCCACGGTGCCGTCGCAGAGGGCGAAGAGGGTGTAGTCTCTGCCGCAGCCCACGTTCAGGCCCGGACGGAAACGGGTTCCCCGCTGACGCACGATGATGGACCCCGCGGTGACGCACTCGCCGCCGTAGGCCTTGATACCCAGAAATTTCGGCTTGCTGTCGCGACCGTTGCGACTGCTGGACTGACCTTTTTTATGAGCCATGATAACACCTCTTTATTTATGTTGATCGTTCTTCGTTGCAAGTCACGTCTTATAAGATATCACAACATCGCCGGAATTTCAAGTCGGCATCGAAAAAAAAACGTTTTTTTTGCAAAAGAGGTGGAAAAAAACACCCCCCGAAGCTATCTTATAGGCAGGACAAGCCGTGCCCGGGTGGCGGAATGGCAGACGCAACAGACTTAAAATCTGTCGCCGATGAGGCTTACGGGTTCAAGTCCCGTTCCGGGTACCATTGATTTCGTCCTTCCCCCCGCGGGGAGGGACCTTGGAAACGTGACGCGTGAGGTGCTGTTTGATGAAACGTCTTTTTCTTCTCCTTCTTCTTGTGCTCGGGGCTCTCGATCTGGCGGCCCTGCGGACCGGCGACAAGGCCGTGGAACTGCCCCGGCTGAAATTCATCAACGGCGTCCAGACGCCTCTGGCTCTGCCCCTGAAGCAGAATGTGCTCCGGGTGGTCACTTTCGTCCTCACCCGCGCACGGGGAGCCGAGGGGACCGTGGGCATGCTGGCCGCCATCGACCGGGGATACCGGGGGAAGGTGCGGCAGATCGTCGTGACTCCCGACCCCGAATCGGACGCCCTCTCGCTGAAGGATGTGCTCCGGAACAGCGGCGTGGCTTTCGCCCTCGACAGCAGCCGCCGGATCACCATGCAGTATATGGCGGGTTCGCTGCTCTACCCCAAATCCTTCGTCATCGACCCCGACGGCGTCATCATCTGGTGCGGCGAGACGGTGGATCTGGGCGAGATGCTTCAGGAGTACTTCGCCGGGACCTTCGACCGGAAGGCCGAGGAAAAGATCGCCCCCATGCTCGAGGAGCTCCAGACGCTCCTGCGCGAGACCAGCGAGCCCAAGATGAGAGCTTTGTCCAACAAGATCTTCGCGCTTTCCCCGGCCCATCCGGGGGCGCTGCGGATCCGGCTGTTCGCCCTCGAAAACTCGAGCCGGATCCCCCAGGCGTGGGAACTTCTCGAAGAGCGGCTCAAGGCCGCCCCCCGCACGGGAAGACTCTATTTCACCGCCATCGACTTCATCAGCCGCTACGCCTACTTCCGGCCCCGTCTGGCGGGTGTGCTGAAGAACTTTTCCGCTCAGGTGAAGGATCCCGGCGCCCGCTGCGCCATGGCGTGGGAGCTGCTCCGGCGCTTCCAGTATGACCTGACCGCCCTCGAGTCCGCCTGCCGTCTTCTGGGTGATACGCCCCCCCCCGGCGGAGAACTCCGGCTTCTCTGGTACGCCGCCAAGGCCCGGACCGCCTATCTCACGGGGGACCTGGACGGCGCGGTGAAATTCCAGAAATCGGCCTCCCGCCCCGGTCAGGGGAAGGACCCCATGCTGGAGTATTTCGAAGGCGCGGCGAAACTGGGGGCGAAGCGCCCCTGAATTTTGCCCCGGTCCGGCGTTGAAAAATCGTCCGCAAGAGTGTATATTATGGAACACCGAAACGAAGAGCCCACGGGAGGGCGGAAGCCCCTGCGGAGATCCGGCTTCCCGCCGCTCAAGGAGTGAAGAGAAAATGAACTTTTTTGCCGCTTTGCAGGAAACCGCGCGCCGGAACGACTCCCTCGTCTGCGCCGGACTCGATCCCGACCTCGCCAAACTGCCCGAGTGCGTGAGGAATGTGCCCGAACCCCTCTTCGAGTTCAACCGGGCCATCATCGACGCCACGAAGGATTTCGTCTGCTGCTACAAGCCTCAGGCGGCCTACTACGCCGGTCAGTCCCGCGACGGCGAACTCAAGAAGACCATCGCGTACATCCACGAAAACGCTCCGGGGATCCCGGTGATCCTCGATGTGAAGCGGGGCGACATCGGCTCCACCGCCAACATGTACGCGAAAGAGGTCTTCGAGCGCTACGAAGCCGACGCCGTCACCGTCAACCCCTACATGGGATACGACACCTTGAAACCCTTCCTCGACCGGGCGGAAAAGGGCGTGTTCATCCTCTGCCGCACCTCCAACCCCAACTCCGGCGATCTGCAGAATCTCGTCGCCGACGGCAAGCCCCTCTTCCAGCATGTGGCGGAATTGGTCCGGGACCGCTGGAACACCAACGGCAACGCCGGGATCGTGGTGGGAGCCACCTATCCCGAGGAGCTGAAAATGCTCCGCGAACTCTGTCCCGAACTGCCCTTCCTCGTCCCCGGCGTGGGCGCCCAGGGGGGCGACGTGGAAAAGGTGGTGAAGTTCGGCTGCACCGCCGGCAAGGCAGGGATCGCCGTCAACTCCTCGCGGGGCATCATCCACGCCGGGAACGGTCCCGATTTCGCCGAAAAGGCGGGCGAGGCCGCGAAGAAGCTCCGGGACCTCATCAACTCCTTCAGAAAGTGACTCCGGAATGTCCCGCGAAGCCAACAGTTCCGCTCTTCCCGCCATCGCCATCGTGGGGCGGCCCAATGTGGGCAAGTCCTCGCTCTTCAACGCGGTGGTGGGGCGGCGTCTGGCCATCGTCCACGAGCAGGCGGGGGTCACCCGCGACCGGGTCATGGCCACGGTGGTCCGCGACGGCCGGAAGTTCCGGCTCATCGACACCGGCGGTCTGGGACTGCTTGCCGGAGAAAAGAAGGGCGGCGAAGTGTGGGACGCCGCCATCGCCGACCAGGTGGAAGCCGCCGTGGATTCCGCCGAAATACTGATCTTTCTCGGCGACGCCCAGGCGGGGGTCACCCCTCTCGACCAGGACATCGCCCGCAGGCTCCGGGCCACGGGCAAGAAAGTCCTCTGCGCCGCCAACAAGTGCGACAATGACCGCATCGCCGACGAGGCCGCGGAGTTTTCGGTCCTGGGCTTCCCCAGGGTCTTCCCCGTCTGTTGCGAACACCGTTCCGGCATCAATGCCCTGCTGGATTCCGCGTTGTCCTTTCTGCCCGCGCCCCCGCCGGGGCAGGAGTCTGAAGACGCTTCGGTGGTGAAGCCCCTCAACATCGCCATCGTGGGGCGGCCCAATGTGGGCAAGTCCTCGCTGGTGAACGCGCTTCTCGGCGAGAAGCGGATGATCACCGCCGACGTGGCGGGGACCACCCGCGACGCCGTGGATGTGGAGTTCACGCTCCGCTCCGAGGGGGAGGAGTTCCCCGCCGTGCTGGTGGACACCGCCGGACTGCGCAAGGCGGGCAAGGTGGATGACGCCGTGGAGTTCTTCAGCGCCATGCGGGCGAAAAGCGCCATCGACCGGGCGGATATCGTGGTCTTCATGATCGAGGCTTCCCCCGACGGCGCCACTGCTCAGGACCGGAAGATCGGGGCCATGATCGAAAGCGCCGGGAAGGGGCTCGTCATCGCCGTCAACAAGCGGGATCTGAGGCCGGAAAAGGATGCGGAACTCCTCAAGGCCGTGGACCGTTCCCTGCCGGCGTTGAGCTACGCCCCCGCCGTGCTGATTTCCGCCCTGAAGCAGAATCGTTTCGAGGAGCTGGTGCGGACCATCACCCAGGTCATGACCAATCTGGGCTCCGAGATCCCCACGGGGGTGCTGAACCGGGTGTTGGCCGACGCCTTCGAAAACCATCCGCCGCCGGTGGTGGGCGGTGCGCCGCTGAAGCTCTTCTACGCCACCATGACCGGGACCCGGCCGCCCCGGATCAAGATGTTCGTCAACAGCCGGGAGCACCTGGCCCCGCATTACCTGGCTTTCCTGCGGAACCGGCTGCGCGATGCCTTCGAGCTGACGGGGGTGCCCCTGATCCTCGAAGCAGTGCCCCGCCCCAAGAAGGTGGAAAGCATCAAGCGCCGAATGAAGCCCAAACGCAAATAACATAAACTTTTCTACGGAAGAAAGAAGGTGCATCATCATGGAAAAGGAACTGGAACAGCAGATCGCCGCGTACATGACGGAGGAGCTGGCCAAAGGGACCGGTCTTTCCGAACTGCAGAACCTGGTGAACGAAAAATTCGGCCAGCATCTCACCTATATGGAGATCCGGATCATCGCCTCCGGGCTTCAGGTGGACTGGAACGCCAATGACCCCAAGGCCGCCGCCGCCAAAGAGAAGGCCAAGCGCGAAGAGGAGGCCAAAAAGGCCGAGGCCGAAGCCGAGGCCGCCGAAGGCGCACCCAAAGGGACGGGCAAGACCACGGTCACGGTGAACAAGATCAATCCTCCGGGGACCGTGGCCTCCGGAACGGTGACCTTCGCCTCCGGCTCCACCGCCGACTGGTATGTGGACCAGACGGGGCGGCCCGGCATCGACAATCTGAAGGGCAATCCTCCCACCCGCGAGGAGGCTCAGGCCTTCATGATGGAACTCCAGAAGGTATTGGGGTGAGCGAAAATGGCTGAATTTCCCAAAGAGTTCGATTCTCTCGACGGTTCCGGACGCAGGAGTTCTTTCGAGGCCGCATTGCCGGGCCTGCGCCCCTTCAACATGCACTGCCACAGCTTCTTTTCCTACAACGGCTACGGTTTTTCCCCCACCCACATCGCCGCGCTGGCGGCGAAGGCCGGCTGGCGGAGCGCCGGGCTGGTGGACTTCGACGTGCTGGACGGCGTGGATGAATTTCTGAGCGCCTGCGCCGCATTGCGCGTTCCCGCCGCGGCGGGGATGGAGACGCGGGTCTTCGTGCCCGAACTGGCCGATGCCGAGATCAACTCCCCCGGAGAACCCGGCATCGCCTACCATCTGGGCATGGGCTTCAAGTCCTCCGCCGTCCCGGAAAAGTGGCGTGAATTCGCTTCTTCACTGAAGGCCAAGGCCAACGGCCGCACGAGGCAGGTGGTGGAAAAGGTCAACTCCGTGCTGCCCGAGATCGCGCTGGACTTCGACGCGGAAGCGAAGAAGAGGACCCCCGCGGGCAACGTGACCGAGCGCCATATCTGTTCCGCCTACCGCGAGGCCGCCGAAAAGCGCTTTCAGGGGGCGGAGCTGGAGAGTTTCTGGAAGGCGAAGATCGGCGAATACGCCTCCGACCCCGTGAAGCTGGAAGGCCGCATCCGCTCCAAGCTGATGAAGCGGGGCGGCGTGGGCTACGTGGCGCCGAAGCCGGAAAACTTCCCCACGCTGCAGGAAATGAACGCTTTCGTCAAGGGGTGCGGCGCCGTGCCCACCGTGGCGTGGCTCAACGGCCTTTCCGCCGGTGAAGCCGACCCCGAAGCCCTGCTGGAACTCCACGTCCGCAACGGCGCGGGGGCGGTCACCATCATCCCCGACCGGAACTGGCGTTCCCCCGATCCCGAGAAGTCCCGGCAATTGACTGAGGCGCTGGGGAAATTCCTCGCCGCCTGCGCCAAGTTCGAACTGCCGGTCCTGGCCGGGACCGAGATGAACGCCCCCGGTCAGCTGCTGGCGGACGATTTCAGTGTTCCCGCATTGGCCTGCCACTACGGTCAGCTGGCCGCCGGCGCCGATGCATTCACCCGATAAGGAGAAAAAGAGAAAGTGAGTACCTTCGTTGGAATCGGGCTGGGGCCCATTCAGACCGGCATCTTCCTTGCCGGAGCTTTTCACGGCGGTTTCGACCGCATCGTCATCGCCGAAGTCAATCCTGAATTGAAAGCCGCAGTGAACGCCGCCGGAAGCGTCACCATCAACATCGCCAACCGCGACAGCATCACCACCGAAGTCTACGGCAACGTGGAGGTCTACAATCCCCTCGACCCCGCCGAACTGCCCAGGCTGATCGACGCGGCCGCCGAGGCCGAGGAGTTCGCCACGGCCCTGCCCAGCGTCAAGTTCTTCTCTTCCTGCGCCCCCTGGCTCCTCGAAGGGTTCAAGCGCTCGCCTGAGAGGCGGCGCTTCATCTACACCGCCGAGAACAACAACCACGCCGCGGAAGAGCTGGAAAAGGCCGTGGGGACGGCTTTCCCCAACACCTTCTACCTCAACACCGTCATCGGCAAGATGAGCGGCGTCCTCAAGGAAGGTCCGCTCCCGAAGCTGGCCCCCGGAGCCCCCGTCGGCCATCTGGTGGAAGCCTTCAAGACCATCTACATTTCCAAGTGTCCCGGCATCGAAGAGCGCAAGACCGCCTCCCTCTTCGTCAAGGACGACCTCTATCCCTTCGAAGAGGCCAAGCTCTACGGCCACAACGCGGTCCATTTCCTGCTGGGGACCCTGGGCAAGGCCAGGGGCTTCACCACCATGGACGAACTCGCTTCGCAGAAGGATCTGCTGGCGGTGGCGCGGGCGGCCTTCGTGGAGGAGTCGGGGCGGGCTCTCGTGAAGAAGTACGCGAGCCTCAACGATGAGCTCTTCACGGAAAAGGGCTTTACCGCCTACGCCGAGGATCTGCTCGTCCGCATGACCAATCCCTTCCTCAAGGACGCCATCGACCGCATCACCCGCGACCCCGAGCGCAAGCTGGGCTGGGACGACCGGGTCATCGGCACCATGCGCATGGTCTTGAGTCAGGGCGTGGAGCCGGTGAACTTCGGCAAGGGGGCCAAGCTGGCCGCGCTGGAGTTCGCCGCCGGAGCCGACCCCAAGGCCAAGCTGGCCGAACTCTGGCCGAAGCCCTGGGGTGAAGAGCACGAAAAACTCTGCCGGATCATCGGACTCTGAAAAGGAACGCACAATACCTGTAGACAGGCCGTCCGGAAACGGGAAACCCCGCTTCCGGAGGGCCTTTTTTCCGATCTGAAAAGGGAGCGCAGTCGAACAATGGAAAAGTTTTTCTACATCACCGCCTGGAGCAAAGAGGACCCCGCGGGGGGGATCCTCACTTACACCCTCGAGGGGAAAAAGCTCGAACAGCACGGCTTTTCGCCTCTCGCCATGGCGGGATACCTCTGTTTTTCCCCCGACGGGAAGCGCCTCTACGCCACGGGGGCCCGCGAGGGAGCCGAAGGAGTTGCCGCCTTCGCCCTCCTTCCCGACGGGAAGCTGGAGTTTCTGAACTTCTGCCCCTCTCAGGGCAAGAGCACCTGCCACTGCGCGGTTTCTCCCGACGGCGGCTTTCTCTACACGGCCAACTATTCCTCCTCCTCCTTCAGCGAATTCGCCCTCGACGGAACGGGACGCATCGGGGAACTGACCCAGGTCGTCACCCACACCGGGACGGGCCCCGTGACGAACCGGCAGGAGTGCGCTCATCCCCACTTCGTTTCCGTCACGCCCGACGGCCGTTTCCTCGCCGTGACCGATCTGGGGAACGACACCCTTTTCTGCTATCCCTACGTTCCGGGGAAGGGGATCGACCCGGCGGGGACGGTCAGGACCCCCGTGACCCCCGGACGGGGCCCCCGGCACCTCCTTTTCGCGCCGGGAGACATCGTCTATCTGGTGACGGAACTGGGCAACACGGTCATCAGCATGAAGTACGGCGAAGGCCGTTTCACTTTCCTTGACGAGATTTCCCTGCTGCCCGAAGGGTGCGTCTGCGCCACCAAGGCTTCCGCAGTCCGCATGAGCGGCGACGGGCGCTTCATCGTCGCCACCAACCGGGGCTTCGACTCCCTGGTGGTCATTGCCGTGGACGGCAAGGGGGGAATGACCCACGTTCAGACCACCCTTTCCGGCGGGAACAGCCCCAGGGACGTGAACTTCCTCCCCGGCGGCAAGGTCTTCGCCGCCGCCAACGAGTTTTCCGACAACATCTATTTCTACGACTTCGACACCGAGCGGGGGCTTCTCACCCCCAACGGGCTCAAACTGACCATGCCCCGGCCCCTGTGCATCACGTGGAGATGAGCATGAAAAAGGTTCTTGCAGCCCTGTTCGGCGTCCTGCTGCCGGCGGCGGGATGCGCTTCTCCGGAGCGTTTCTACGTCGGCGGCGCGGAGGGCATTTACCGGGTGTCTTCCGACTCGTGCAGGGAGCCGGCCGCACACGAGGGAAATGTTTCCGCCCTCGCCGTTTCGGGGCGGAACCTCTACGCCGCCCGCACCGCGGGAAAGGGGGCTTTCGAAGTCCTTTTATATGCCGTCAGGGAGGACGGCTCTTTGATGCGGAAGGGGGCGTTCTCCGTTCCCGGCCGCTTCGGCTACTGTTATCTCGCCTTGTCCGCGGACGGCAAATTCCTCTACGGCAGCAGCTATTCGGGAGCCTTCATCGACGTCATCGGCCTGAAGGAGGACGGGAGTTTCGAAATGCTCCGGAACCGTCTCGTCTGCGAAGGAGCGAGCGTCCACAAGCGGCAGAAGAAGTCCCATCCCCACTTCTGCGCCCCCTTGCCCGGCACGGAGCTGGTTCTTGCCGCCGACCTGGGGAGCGACCTGATCCGGATCTTCCGGCGCGATGAGGAAAAGGGACTTGTTCCTGCGGGCACGGTCCCCCTCCCGCCCGGTTCGGGCCCCCGGCACCTCCTTTTCGCGCCCGAACACAAACTTGTTTTCGCCGTCAACGAACTCAGCAACACGGTCTGTTCCTTCAAGGTGCGCGAAAACACCCTCGTTCCCGTCGCGGTCTGCGGCCTGCTGCCGCAAGGGTGGAACGGCGTCAGCTACGCGGGGGCGATCAAGATCTCTCCCGAAGGCAGGATTTTCGCCACCAACCGGGGGCATGATTCCGTCGCCGTGGTCTCCTTCGACGTCGACGGACGCATGAAGCTCGAAGAGTGTTTCAGCGCAGGCGGGGCGTATCCTTCCGGTCTCGTCTTCGACAAGGCGGGGCGGATGCTGCTCGTCAACATGAAAGGGGACGAGCTTTCGTTCTGGAAGCCTCAGGGGAACAGGTATTCCCGCACCGCCGTTCTGCCCGTCAGACGGCCGGGGTGCATCGTCGGTGCGCCTTAGTTTCCGGCGGCCTTTTTTTCCAGCTCTTCCCAGCGGGCGTAGAGCCGGGCGACGCGTTTCTGCGCCTCCTCGAACTCCCCCCTGAGTTTCAGCGTCTCCGCCCCGTGGGCCGAAAAGAAGTCGGGGGAGCTGAAAAGGGCCTCGTATTCCGCGACCTTCTGCTCCGCCTCTTCGATGGCGGACTCCATCCCTTCCAGCTCCCGTTCCTCTTTCCAGGTGAGTTTATTTTTCGTCTTCGGCGCACTTGGCGCGGGCGCCGGACGGGCCGCCTGGGAAGGCGGAGCGCTCTTCCTTTCCTCTTCCGCCGTGCACGCGGCGAGTTCGTTCCGCTTTTCCAGATAGTAGTCGTAGTCGCCGGGGGTGAAGAAGCTCCCTCCAAGGCCGTCGAAGCCGAGGATGTGGGTGGCCACCCGGTTGAGGAAGTAGCGGTCGTGGCTCACGATGATGAGACAGCCGTTGAAGCTCAACAGCGCCTCTTCGAGGAGCCGGAGCGAGGAAAGGTCGAGGTCGTTGGTGGGCTCGTCCAGCAGCAGGAAGTTGCCGCCCCGCAGGAAGGCCTTGGCCAGGGCCAGCCGGGCCTTTTCGCCGCCGGAAAGGCGGTCGATGCGGGTGTTGACCCGCTTTTCGTCGAAGAGAAACCTGCGGAGATAGCTCCGGACCGAGATGGTCTCCCTGCCCAGCTGGACGGTGGAAACGCCGCCCCCGATCTCGTCGATGATGGACTTGCTTTCGGAGAGCACCTCCTTGGACTGGTCCACGTAGTTGAACTGCACGGTGGAGGCGACCCTTATTTCCCCCGCGTCGGGCTGAAGCTCCCCCGTGATGAGTTTGAGGAAGGTGGTCTTGCCCGCCCCGTTGGGCCCCACCACCCCGAGGCGGCAGCCGGGAACGAATTCGAAGTCGAAATTCCTGAGAATGGGCCGGGAGCCGAAGCCGAAGGAGACGTTTTTCAGTTCCAGGGTGAGGTTGCCCAGCCGGGGTCCTTCGGGGATGACGAGGTCGATCTCCTCGTCCCGGACCGGGGCGGAGAGGGCCGCCGTCTCCTCATAGCGCCGGAGCCGCCCCATGTTCCGCTTCATCCGGGCCTTGGGCGAGCGCCGGACCCACTCGATCTCCCGGCGCAGGAAACATTGTCGGCGGTTTTCCTGGGCGTCGGCGGCCTCCAGCCGCTCCGCCCGGCCCGCCAGATAGTCGGCGTAACTGCCGGGATAGCTGTAAAGTTTGCCGTGGTCCAGCTCCACGATCCTCGTGGCGATCCGGTCGAGGAAGCGCCGGTCGTGGGTGACGAAGACCCCCGTCCCCCGCCACGAGGAAAAGAACTCCTCGATCCATTCGATGGTCTCCACGTCCAGGTGGTTGGTGGGCTCGTCCAAGAGGAGCAGATCGGGTTCGGCCACGATGGCCCGCGCCAAAGCGATGCGCCTCTTCTCGCCGCCTGAACAGCCGGAAACGGGGAGGGGCGTGTCCCGCAGGCGGAGCTTTTCCATGATCTCGTCGACCTTGTGCTCCGGGAGCCATGCGTCGTGGAGCGTGAGCAGACTTTCGATCTTTTCGTGCTCCGCCGGGGGCAGGGGACTTTCGTATTTCCGCAGCAACTCGTGGAACCAGGCCAGCCCCAGGGAGATGTTTTCGCGGGCGCTCAGGGCCTCTTCCAACTGGAACTCCTGGGGCATGAAAGCGCTCCGCAACTCTCTTTCGCGGGCGATCCGGGCGTCGAGAGGGGCGTCGCCTCCGGCCATGATCCTGAGCAGCGTGGTCTTGCCCGTGCCGTTGCGGCCGATGAGGGCGACCCGTTCGCCCTCGGCCACGGAAAGTCCGGCATCGTCGAAGAGGACCTGCTCGCCGATGGTGAGACGGAGATTCTCGGCGCTGAAGAGAGTCCTGAGCGTCATGGATCCAGCAGCGCCTCGTTTTGGCGGAGCGCCTCGTAGAGAACGATGGAGACCGCGTTGGCCAGATTGAGACTGCGGTTGAAGCGCCCCGGCATGGGGATGAGCCGCAGCTGCTCCGCGTAGCGCGTGTAGAACTCAGGCGGCAGCCCGGCGGATTCCCGGCCGAAGACCAGATAGTCGTGTTCGGCGTAGGCCGTATCCCAGTAGCGTTTCACCCCGTGGGTGGAAAAGAAGAAGAGCCGTTCGGGAGAGCCGTTTTTTTCGAGAAACTCCTCCCAAGTTTTGTAGCGGTGCAGATCCAGATGACACCAGTAGTCCATCCCCGCCCGCTTCAAATACTTGTCTTCGAGGGAAAAGCCCAGGGGATCGACGAGGTGGAGCGACACGTCCGTCGCCACGGCGAGGCGGCCGATGGTCCCCGTGTTCTGGGGGATCTCCGGCGCCACGAGGACGATGTTGAAGTGGACCGGATTCATCGGGCGCTCTTTTCCATGACCGCGGCGAAGAGGAAGTCGCAGTTGCCGTCGGAAGCCGCGAAGCGGTAACAGCCGTCGCAGAACTCCCCCGTCAGGGGGTTGCGGCCCTCTTTGAGGACGAACTCCTCGTGACGCTCCAGAAAGGCCTTGATCTGCAGTTCGTTTTCCTCGGGGAAAAGGGAGCAGGTGGAGTAGATCAGGAACCCTCCCGGCTTGACGGCGGGGGAGAAGCGTTCGAGGATCTCCTTCTGGCGGGCGACGTGATCTTCGAGGAGCTTTTCCGTGAAGCTCCACTGCATCCCCGGATTGCGCCGCCACACCCCCGACCCGGTGCAGGGCACGTCCAGCAGGACCCGGTCGCAGGGCGAGAAGTTCCGCCACAGCCGCCCGTCATGAGCGCGGGTGCGGATGTTGGAAAGACCCGCCCGGATCGCCCGGCGGCGCAGCTCCTCGAGCTTGTTGCTCCGGACGTCTCCCGCGATGATCGTGCCGTGGTTTTTCATCAGCGAGGCCAGCTGGAGCGTCTTGCCGCCCGCTCCGGCGCAGGCGTCGAGGATCCGCTCTCCGGGCCGGACGCCGCACACGAGCCCCACGGCCTGACTTGCCAGATCCTGCACTTCGAAACGCCCCGCGACGAAACTTTCGAGGGAAAAGAGGTTGATCCTGGGCGCGTGGAAGGCGTAGGCGCCGGGGATCCTGTCGGAGGGCACGAAGTTGAGTTCCCTTGCTTTGAATTCCGCGAGGCACTTTTCCGTTTCCCGGTGGATCCTGATCCACAGGGGCGGGCGTCTGGTCAGGGCTTCCGCCACATGTTCCGCGTCGGGGATCCTCGACTGAAGCCACTCCGGCAAAAGGGCGTCGGCGGGGATCTCGCAGGGGATCTTCAGCGCCTTGGCCGCGACTCTCGCCCGCGAGGCGGCGCTCCCCGGTGCGGGCAGGGGCAGAGAGGGAAATTCGCAGAGTCGCGCCAGGTGACGTATTTCAGGTGCGCCGGGGGAGTCGCAGTAGAAGGCCGCATAGAAGAGCACTCCCAGCTCCCGGTGCGAGAAGGGGAGCTCCCCGTGTTCCGTGCTCCTTCGCCACTCCTTGGGCATGAAGTGCCGCAGATATCCCCAGAAGCGCAGCAGCGCGTAGACCCCGGCGGAGATCACCGCCCGGTCCCGGGAGCCGCACTGGCGGTTGTTGCGGAAGAACTCCGCGAGAAGAAGGTCGGGTGGCAGGCGGCGGCCGAAGACGCCGCTGAGGACGGTCTTCCCCGCGGTGTAGAGCAGATCGAACTGGGATTGGAGTTTCCGGTCGCTCAGGGGCCGGGGGGCGGCGGGTTTCGGACGGGGAGATGGTTTCATGGAAAAGTTTGCCTTTCGAAAATTTCAGCTGCGGGGGTCGAGGGCGTCGCGCAGGGAGTCCCCCAGAAGATTGAGGGCCAGTATGAGGATGAACATGATGGTCCCCGACGCGGCCAGTTCCCACCAGATGCCCCGCCAGAGCCGTTCCTGTCCGGAAGCGATCATGCCGCCCCAGCCGGGGATTCCGGAAGCGCCTCCCAGCCCCAGGTAGCCCGCCAGCACCTCGAGCATGACGGCGGCCCCGAAGTTCAGCGTGAAGTAGATGATGGTCAGATGGCGCACGTTGGGCACGATGTGGCGGCGGATGATGGTGAGGTCGCCGACCCCGGCGATCCGGGCGGCGCTGATGTAGGGCATCTGCCGTATCTTCATGGTCTCGGCCCGGACCACCCGGCAGAGCCCCACCCACCCGGTGATGCCGATGGCGAGATAGACCGCCAGCGCCCCCGGCGGGATGCGCAGGACGCTTCCGAAGTGTTCGAGGAAGCTCCGCAGCTGGGGCGAAGTCCCGCTCAGCAGCGCGAAGGAAAGGATGAAGAGCAAGGTGGGCATGGAGGCGAAGGTGCTGTAGATCCACACCACGATATCATCGGTCTTCCCGCCGAAAAATCCGGCGCAGACGCCCAGCGTCAGCCCCAGGAAGACCGAAATGAGTCCCGCCACGGCCCCCACCTTGAAGGCGGGCACGGTCCCCGCCAGCGCCCGGAGCAGGACCGAGCGGCCCTGATAGTCGGTCCCCAGCAGGTGTTCCGCACCGGGCGGCGCGTAGGGGTTGCCGCAGACCCGCTCCCAGCAGGGGAGCGTGTGCGCGTGTTCGCACCAGATGCCGTGGATCTCGAATCCGAGGGCGGTGACGACGAGGAGCAAGGTGACCGCGAAGGCGGCGGCCGCCGCGGGCGAAGAGAAGAATTTGCGCATCCTCTGGAAGTTCATTCTTCCGCCGCCTTCCGCCGCCTGAGCGCCACCTGGATCAAGGCCGCGTCGGCGGGGGTGACGCCGTCGATGCGTTCGGCCTGAGCCACGGTGACGGGGCGGACCTTCATAAGTTTCTGCCGCGCCTCGTTCCGCAGTCCCGGAACGGCGGAGTAGTCGAAATCTTCCGGAATGCGGAACTCCTCCTGCTTCCTGAGCTTCTCGATGGCGGACTCCTCGCGCTGCAGATAGCCGTCGTAACAGCTCTCGATGAGGAGCTGCCGCCACACTCTTTCGCCCAGTTTGCCCGCGGGGAGTTCCGGCATCAGTTCGGCGGGGAAGGGCAGGGGGGAACCCGGAGTCGCGTCCACGGGGAGACTTTTCAGGTGCACGAGGAGACTTTTCCCCCGGTGACAGACGCTCCGGCAATGGTCGAGGAGCGGCGTCAGGACCGCCTTGTAGGCTCGGAATTCCCGGTACTTCGTCTCGGGCAGGATCCCCCATTCACGGGCCTGTTCGCAGAGTCGCAGGTCGGCGTTGTCCTGCCGCAGGGTGAGGCGGTACTCCGCCCGGCTGGTGAAGAGCCGGTAGGGTTCGAGGATCTCCTTGGTGACCAGGTCGTCGATCATGACGCCGATGTAGCTGGAATCCCGGCCGAAGCAGACCGGTTCGAGACCCGCGGCGCAGCGGGCGGCGTTGAGCCCCGCCGCCAGTCCCTGGCCCGCGGCCTCCTCGTAGCCGCTGGTGCCGTTGATCTGCCCCGCGGTGAAGAGATTTTCCCAGCGTTTGTTCCGGAGCGACCGCTCCATCTGGGCGGGGGGCAGAAAGTCGTATTCGATGGCGTAGGCGTAGCGCGAAATCACCGCCTTTTCCAGTCCGGGGAGGGAGTGGACCATCCGCGTCTGCACCTCGATGGGCAGACTCGAGGAAAAGCCGTTGATGTAGTATTCGTCGGTCTGGGCCCCCTCGGGCTCCAGAAAGAGCAGGTGGTGGGGGTGCTGGGGGAAGCGCTTGATCTTGTCCTCGAAGGAGGGGCAGTACCGGGTGCCGATGCCCTGAATGATCCCGCTGTACATGGGGGAAAGGTGGAGATTTTCGCGGACGATCCGGGCGCTTTCGTCGGTGGAGTGGACCAGATGGCAGCTCATGTGGCGGCGGAAGGCCCGGGGAAGCTCCGGAGAAAGATTTTCGCTCCAGAAGCTGAACTCCTCGAATTCCGGCTCCGAAGGCTGTTCGGGCATGGCGGAAAAGTCGATGCTTTTCCCCATCACCCGCGGGGGCGTCCCCGTCTTGAGCCGCCCCAAGGTCAGCCCCAGCTGCCCCGCGATGGACTCCGACAGGGCGTTGGCGGGGAGATCTCCCGCCCGGCCGCCGGGAAAGTTCTTCAATCCGAAATGGAGCTTGCCCCGGAGAAAGGTCCCCGTGGTGAGGACCACCGCTTTGGCGCCGATCCCTTCCCCGAAGGCGGTCTCGATCCCGGTGATCTTCCCCTTGTCGAGCAGGAAGCCCGTGACTTCGGACTGGAGCAGTTCCAAATTTTCCGCCTGCTCCAGATAAAATTTCATGGCCCGCTGGTAGACCTGCTTGTCGCACTGGGCGCGGGGCGACCAGACGGCGGGGCCCTTGGTCCGGTTGAGCATGCGGAACTGGATGGCGGCGCTTTCGGCCACGATGCCCTGCGCGCCGCCCAATGCGTCGATCTCGCGGACCACCTGGCCCTTGGCGATGCCGCCCACGGCGGGATTGCAGCTCATCTGGGCGATGTGGTCCAGATTGAAGGTCACGAGGAGCGTCTTCGCCCCCAGCCGTGCGGCGCAGAGGGCCGCCTCGCACCCGGCGTGTCCGGCTCCGACCACCACCACATCGTAACTTTTCATGGGATCGCCGGAACGACTTCAGTCGACCTTGGAGAGCACCACCGAAGCGTTGGAGCCGCCGAAGGCGAAACTGTTGGAAATGGCGTGCTTGACGCTTGTTCCCGTGCGGACTTCGCGGACGAGGTCCGCCCAGGCGAAGTCGTCGTCGGGATTTTCCAGATTGATGGTGGCCGAAAGGAAATTCTTTTCGAGCATCAGCGAGGTGAAGATGATCTCCGCCGCGCCCGTGGCGCTGACCATGTGGCCGCTCTGGGATTTTGTGCTGTTGATGGCTGCGTTCTCGCCCAGGACGGCGCGAATGGCGTTGAGCTCCAGAGGATCTCCCACGGAGGTGCTGGTGCCGTGGGTGTTGACGTAGCCGATGTCGGAAGGTGAAAGCCCCGCGTCGCCGATGGCGGAGCGCATGACGCTGCAGATGGACTCCGAATCGGGGACCACCATGTCCACGGCGTTGCTGTTGGCGGCCAGCCCGGAAACCCGGGTGATGGGCCGGCCTCCCCGTGCCTTCAAGCTCTTTTCGGACTCGAGAAGGACGTAGGCGGCTCCTTCGGCCAGTACGAAACCGTCCCGTTCCCGGTCGAAGGGGCGGCTGGCCCGTTCGGGCTCGTTGTTGAATTTCCGGGAAAGCGCCCGGCAGGCGCAGAAACCCAGCGCCTGGATCCAGCTCAGCACCTCGGCGCCGCCGGCGATGACCATATCGTAAAGCCCCGTCTGGACCAGCCGCGCACCGATGATGATGGCGATGGCGCTGGTGGCGCAGGCGGCGGAAATGCCGTAGGATTCGCCCCGCAGACCGAAGATCAGGGAAAGGTTGGAAACGGCGCTGGAAGGCATGATCCTGGGGACGGAGAAGGGGGAAACGTTGCGGAGCCGGTAGTTGGAATCGATATAGGTCTTGGTGGATTCGTAGATCTCGCGGGAGTCGCCCTGGGCGGTGCCCCCCACCACGGCGATGCGGTGTTTCGGCACCTCTTCGAGGGGGATCCCCGCCTCGGCAAAGACCTCGGCGACGGCGACGGCGGACATGACGCTGGACCGGGGACAGAAGCGCAGGCGCTTCCGGTCGATGATGGTCCCGGGGGAAACTTCTTCGACTTGCCCCCCCACTTCACACTCGAGGCGATGGCTGATGAAGTCCGGGATTCGGACGATACCGCTTTTCCCCGAGCGCAGTGCCGCTTCATTTTCCGCGAGATTCAGCCCCAGCGGGGAAACGATCCCCCGACCGGAAATATAGACGCTTTCCATGCGCGTTCCTTTTTGTTTGTGATACGTACACGGCCATAATATACTGCCTGTTGTGTGATTTTTCTACTCTATTTTTCTCAAATCGATGGAATATTTCGCATTTTGGTGCTATATTTCACATGTTGAATGCGGAAAAACGCCGGAACGGGATGTTTTTTCGCGGAGAAGAAGAGTGAGTCTGCTTGAAGTCAAAAATCTTTCCGTCGGGTTCCGGGAGGGCAAAAAGGTCCTTCCCGTGATCGACGGCGTTTCCTTTTCGGTCGACCGGGGCGGCATCCTGGCCCTGGTGGGGGAGTCGGGCTGCGGCAAGAGCGCGTCGTGTCTGGCCTTGACCCGGCTCAACGCAAATTCCGCCGTCATAAGAGCGGATTCCGCCCGCTTCGAGGGGAGCAAAGGGACGGTGGAGCTGCTGGAGCTTTCGCCCCGTGAGCTCCGCCGGGTCCGGGGGGGCGGCATCGCCTACATCTTTCAGGAGCCCCTTTCCTCCCTGAACCCGGTCTTCCGGATCGGGGACCAGATCGCCGAGGTTCTCCAGCTTCACCGGAGCGAAGTCACCGACTGCGAGGCGGAAACCTTGCGGCTCCTCGCGGCGGTGGGGATCCCCGACCCCGCGGCGCGGATGATGAATTTCCCCCACGAGCTTTCGGGGGGCATGCAGCAGCGGGTGATGATCGCCATGGCTCTGGCCGGTGATCCGGAACTGCTCATCGCCGACGAACCCACCACCGCCCTCGACGTGACGATCCAGGCCCAGATCATCGAACTTCTGGCCGAGCTGCGCCGCAGCCGGGGGACGGCGGTGATCCTCATCACCCACAACTTCGGCGTGGTGGCCCAGCTGGCGGACCACGTGGCGGTGATGTACGCCGGGCGCATCGTGGAAAGCGCCCCCGTGCGGGAGCTCATCGCGTCGCCCCGTCATCCCTACACCCGGGCGCTGCTGGCGGCGGTGCCGGAACTGGGGGGCGGCAGTCGCCGTCTGGTGACGATACCGGGGCAGGTGCCCGCGCCGGCGGACTTCCCCGCCGGATGTCGTTTCTGCACCCGGTGCGGCGAGATCCCCGCGGGGTGCGAGGCGCGCTGCCGGGAACAGATCCCGCCTGCCGTGGAGATCGCTCCCGGACACCTCGTGTCCTGCTGGAACTTCGCCGGAAAGGGGCGTGAGGAAAAGTGAAGCTTTCCGTTCCCCGGCGCAATCTCTTTCTGCTGGCGGCCCTCCTCGCAGCGGTGGTCTACGGGACCGCCTTCGTCGCGGAGAACACCGTTGCGCCCGTCCGCGAAACCGGTGCGTGGGAGGGCCCCAAAGCCTATCTGCGTTCGCTCCAGAGCAAGCTCCACGACGCCTTGACCGAGCGCCGCTACGACGAATGCGAACTTCTCATTCGGCGGATCCTGAAACTTGCGCCGGAAAACCGGAGCATGCAGCGGGCGGCGGGGAAGATCTACTGCCAGAACGGCAAACTGAACGAGGCCGAAAACATCTTGCGCAGTCTCCTGCTGCGCCATCCCGACGATCTGCTCTGCCGGAACAACTACGCCATGGTCCTGCTGGCCCGCGGGCGGCGGGAGGCTCTGCCCGAACTGAAGAAAGCCCTCGACGATTCCGGCAATTCGGAGTTCATCGTCGAAAATTATCTGTACGCCGGGCGGAAACTCGGGGTGAAGCTCGAAGCCCCGCCCGCCGAGGGGGCGCCCCAGCCCCTCTTCCCGGTGCCGCCCCTCGACGCCATAACCGTTCCGGAGGAAAAGTCGAAATGAGCCGCATCAAAGTCATGGACCGGGCGCTGGCCAACCTCATCGCCGCGGGCGAAGTCATCGAACGCCCCGCGTCGGTGGTCAAGGAGCTGATCGAAAACGCCCTCGACGCCGGGAGCACCCGGATCGCCGTCAAGGTGGAGCGGGCGGGGAGCCGCCTCATCAGCGTCACCGACGACGGGTGCGGCATGGACAGCGAGGACGCCCGGACCGCCCTGGAACTCCACGGAACGAGCAAGCTCTTCGCCCCGGACGGCATTTCCGCCATCGCCACCATGGGATTCCGGGGCGAAGCGCTGCCTTCCATCGCCCAGGTTTCCCGGCTGACGCTCCGGACGAGGGAAAAGGGCAGTCCCGAGGGGGTGGAGATCACGGTGGAAGGGGGGAAGATCCTGAACACCGTCCCCTGCGGCGCCCCGCCGGGGAGCTCATTCAAGGTGGAAAACCTTTTCTTCAATACGCCCGCGCGGAAGAAGTTTTTGAAATCCCCCGGCACCGAAGAGGGACACATCCAGGAGGCGGTCACGCTCCTCGCCCTGGCCAATCCGGGCGTGGGGTTCGAGCTCGACCTCGACGGCCGGAGCGTCTTCAATCTGCCCCGCGGCACGATGGAGGAGCGGATGCGGGGCGTTTTCGGGCGGCAGTACTGCGCCGGGCTGCTGGCCGTGGATCACCGTGAAGGTCCCCTGCACGTTTCGGGCTTCATCGGCATTCCGGGCTTTACCCGTTCCTCCCGCCGGGAACAGCGCTTTTTCGTCAACCGCCGCCCGGTGGACTCCGTGACCATGGGCCGGGCCCTGCGCGACGGCTACGCCACCTTGGCGGAGCCGGGCCGCTACCCCCCGGCGGTGCTCTTTCTGGAGCTCCCCGTGGACGAGGTGGACGTGAACGTGCACCCGGCCAAGCGGGAGATCCGCTTCAGGTCGGAGTTCGCCGTGATCCGCGCCGTGGCGGCGGCGGTGAGTTCCGCCCTGCGGAAGTGGGGCGCCGGGGGGCCGGAGCTCCCGGAGGAGGAGCCTGAGCTTCCCGAAGAGAGCGATGCGGCGGAGCCGACGCCGGAACTTCCGGGGGTGTCCGCCGTTTCCGGAACTTCCGGACCCGCCGCGGGGATGGACGATCTGCTTTCCTCCGCCGATGTGGAGTACCATGTGGAACCGAAGAACGAGCAGGGGGAGCTTTCCTTCGAAGAGGGCGGCCCCTTCCGCGCTCTTGCCGATACGCCTCTGGAGCACCCGCGAGAGTGCTCCTACGACCCCGATGAAGCGCCCGCCGGGCCCCCGGCGGAGCGGGCGGAGGAACCGCCTGCGCGGGAAACGGCTGCGGGCTTCTGGCCCGAGCGGATACTGGGGATCTACGACGACACCTATCTTCTCGCGGCGGGGCCCGACGGACTGCTCCTCATCGACCAGCATGCGGCCCACGAACGGGTCATGTTCGAACGGCTCCTCGATTCGTGGCGGGGGCAGGGGGGCGAAGTTCCCGCGCAGGGGCTCCTCATCCCGGAGACGCTGGAGCTCCCCCGCGGGCTGCTGATGCTTCTGGAGCGGAATCTGGCCTTTTTCCGGGAGCTGGGGTTCGACTTCACGCCCGCTGGGGGCTTCTCCGTTATCGTGAACGCCCTCCCCGCCGGGCTCCGGAGCAGCCGTCCCCTGGGGGAACTGGTAAGCGACATGCTCAGCGGACTGCTGGATGAAAATTACACGCCGGGCGACCTGACGGCGGTGGCCCGTGCGGCCTGCCACGCGGCGGTGAAGGCCCACGACGCGCTGACCGTCGAGGGGGCGGAGGAGCTTCTGCGTTCCCTGCGGCGCTGCCGCCAGGGGACCTTGTGTCCCCACGGACGGCCCACCATGATCACCTTGACCCGGCGCGAGATCGAAAAACGTTTCGGAAGGAGATGAAACCTATGGAAAATAACGACAACGGCGAAGTCCTGATGCGCCGCCGGAGCGACGGCGCTCCCGCGAGCGTACCGGCGGCGGGGAGAGGCTCCGCCCCGGCGGGTCCTTCGGAAGGCGAACAGCTGGAGCGCCGCCGTCTGGCGCTGCAGGCGGTTCTGGAGCACGACAAAGCCGCCGCCGAGGTCCTGCTGGACCGGCTGGAACGGCGCAGCGAAAGTCTGCGGGAGTTCCTCCTCGAGGCGGGGAAGAATCTGGAAAAGGTCGACGAGTTGAAGCTGGTGATCCACGCCGAAAGGGAGTTTCTTGTCCGGATCGGCCAGCTGGAGCTCCAGTGCGCCCGAGCCGCGGGCAAGTGTCCCGAACTCCGGGGCGGGGAAGGGGAGTCGTCTCCCCGTGAAGTTGCCGAAGTCCCCGCGGCTCCTTCGGTCGCGGGCGGCTCCTTCAGGCAGGCGCTGCCGCTCATCGCGGGCATGATCGTGAGCGCCCTCATCATCGGGGGGATCATGGCGATGATCTTTTTGTGACGCAAGGGCACAATTTTTGCAGGAGGATTTTCTTATGAGCAAACTTCCCATCAGTCTCATCATCGACGATGCGGGGCCCGTCAATACCTTTCACTTTCATCATGCGGGCGGGAACCATCCCATGGTGGTGCCGCCGGTCTTCGCCCTTCAGTTCGGCCGGCTCTGCCGGAGGTACGGCGTCCGGGGAAAATTCTCGGTGGTGCCCATTCCGGGGGGATTGGGCCGGCTGGACCGCAAGGACCAGGTGGCGGGGGTGCCCGCGGAATACATCGAGACCTTCGTGAACTACGCGAAGGAGTACATCTGCCCCGGCTTTTCCATCACTTCGGAGATCCTGACCCACTATCTGGCGTGGGACCCGGAGACGAGCCGCTGTCTCCACGTCTGCGAGGACGAGTTCGTGAGCAAGGCCACGGCGGAGCAGATCGCCGGTTACGTTTCCCTGAGTTTGGAGATACTGAACAATCTGGGCCTCGACCCCGAGGGGGTCACGTCGCCCTGGATGACGGGCATCGACAACGAGGAAAATTACGCGCGCGGCATCGGCATGGCCTTCAGGAGGACGCTGGGGAAGGACCGCTGCTTCTATTTTCTCCACTCCCGCGAAGAGGCGTTTCGCCATCCCGTTCTCATGTGCGACACGCCGGAAACGGGCCGGGTGGTCATGGTGCCCAACAACTGCCACGATCCCTTCTGGGGGACCCAGCTGCCCGTTCCTTTCGATCAGGCCCGGAAGAACGCTTCGGAAATGATCGACAAGCTTCTTTCCCCGGACGGGAAGACGGGGGAGCTCCGCACCCTCTTCGAGGCGGGGGAGCCCCTGATCTTCATCACCCACTGGCAGTCCCTCTTTTCGGACGGCCGGGGCATCGGCATCGAGGGGCTCGAATACCTGCTCGAGCGGATCCGGAAGGTCTTCGGCTCCCAGGTGGAGTGGCTGAGTTTCACCGAGCTGGCCGCACGGGCGTGAGTCCTTTTCCCCGTTTTCGCTGAATTTTTTTCAAAAAAAAGAAAACGGGGGCTTGAAAAATCGGGAGCCGCACGTTATATTAGTGACTGTGGAGTTGTGTGAAGGCCCTCCGGGGCTTCCTTTTGCAGTCTCGAAAATAAAGGAATGAGAAAAATGGCTGACAAGAAAGAATTTTACGCCGACGGCATCGGACAGATCCACTTTGCCGGGATGATGGTTCGTTTCGATTTCGTGACCCTTCAGCCCAAGGCCGAAGGGGAACCCCCCGTGCCCGAGAGCACGATCCGGGTCATCATGCCGCCTCAGGGCTTCCTGAGCGCCTACAACAGCATGGATCAGATGATCAAGAAGCTGGTCGATGCGGGCATCTTCCAGCGGAACGAGAAGGCTCCGGCCGAAAAGAAGTGATCGCGGCCCGGCGGCGATAACGGGAATCGGGGAAAAATGACGGAACTTCAGAACAGCGGCGTCTGCGCGGTCCGGTCCGGGGCCGCCGATGCGTGTTTCTCGGTCATGGGCAGTCATGCCTGGGCCGGGGAAGGTCCGTCGTTTTTCGTCCCCGCGGCGAAACTTATGATCGGCAGGATGTTCGTCATTCTGGGCGAACTGGCCCGCCGTGCTCTGGATAAATTCCGTCAGGTGTGCTGGCGCGCGGAACGGCGTCAGGGGAGATTTTTCTGCCCCGGCGCGGCGGTTTGCGGGCGGCTGGTTTCGAGACGGCTATAACATTACCTCACAAGAAACATGAAATTCAGGATCGAACTGAAAAGACAAGAACAGGTTCCGGCTGGAGTGCGGCCGGAGTCTGTTCTTGTTTTTTCGGAAAAATAAGAAACAATCAGGAGCCTCAGGTTATGAAAAAGTTGCGTAAGAAATTGTCGGTCATGCGTTTGGAAGAGCGCGTCCTTTTCGATGCGGCGGCGGTGGCCGCGGCGGCGGAAGCCGCTCAGCAGGAGCAGGATAATCAGGATCTCCAGCAGCAGCAGCAGGAGCTTCAGGAACAGCTGGCCCAGGAAGCGGCGCAGCAGCAGCTCCAGCAGGCCGCGGGCGTGGATTCCCAGACCCCCGGCACTGAGCCCGATACGGATACGGACGCCGATAACGACGCCCCCGCGGCGGACGACGCCGCTTCGGCGCAGGGCGGTGAAGCCGCTCAGGCCGACTCCGCCGGATCCCAGGTCGCCGACGCGGTGGAATCCATCACCGACGTCGACGGCGTGGAAGGATCCGATCTTTCCGACGTTCTCGCTTCCGGCGGTGCGGCCGACGTGGTGGGCGACACCCTCGAAGGGCTGAATCAGGACCAGACCGATGCTCAGGAGCCCGCGGCGGTCGATTCCGCGGCTGTCGCCGACACTGATGCCGACACCGATGCCGACAGCGACACCGATGCCGACACCGATGCCGCCGACGCGGCGGCGGCCTACGCTCCCGACGCGGATGCCGCTCCCGAAGCTGCGGAGCATCATGAACTTGCCGTCATCAGCGGCACCGTGCAGGACGCCCAGCTCATCATCGACAGCCTCGATGAGGGGACCGAGGTGCTGGTCCTGAACACCGACAGCGACGCTTTGGACCAGATCAACGAATACCTGGACGCCTCGGCGGTGAAGTACGATGCCATCCACATCGTTTCCCACGGCGGCGAGGGTTTCATCAGCCTCAACGGCCAGAGGATCGACATGCAGGCGCTCCAGGACGATCCCGCCTCGTGGGCGGCCATCGGCGAGCACCTGACGAATGACGGCGACATCCTGCTCTACGGCTGTAACATCGCCGCGGGCGAGGAGGGCAAGGCCTTCGCCTCTCAGCTGGCCTCTCTCACCGGGGCCGACGTGGCCGCTTCGGTCACGCCCACGGGCGAATACGGCTGGGAGCTCGAATACATGACGGGCAGCATCGCCGCCCCCGTCATCACTGTCACGGGCTACGATGCCGACCTTGTGGCCTACACCGCGGTCGTGCTCGAGGGTGATTATGCGAACACCGATCTCAAACAGTTCCATTTCACTGCCACCGGGCAGCTTGAGACCCGTACCAGAAGTGCGGCCACGGATCCCTGGGGAGCCTGGACCATTGTTGCGAACACCGGTATGCTCCAATGGTGCATCAACCAGGCGGATTCCACGGATATCACTTCCGGCAATACCTCCACCCTTGTAACGTTCGATATCACGCAAAATATCAGCAACCCCGTTTACAGCAAGACGATCAATCTCGGCAACGATGATGTGAACATAGCCTCGGGCGGGGTGCACAATTTCACCCTGACCAACGCGAGTTTCTCGCTGACGACCACCGGGGAAATTAACGGTGATATCGGTGATATCTCCATCACAAGCGCCTCCCTTTCCATCTCCGCTCGGAAGATTGGGGGCGATTTCGGCGATATTTCACTTGTGACCGGCACCCTTTCCATCACTGCTTCGGACAGTGTCAGTGGCGTATCCGGCGACTTTGGCGACGTGACCGTCAGCGGCAGCGGGACCATGACCGTCACCGACGGGACTTCGGATATGTCCCATGCCTACGGGAATTTGGCAATCCAGCAGGGAACTTTCACGTTTTCCGACAAACACTGGGCCACCTTCAGCAGCGTTTCTATGGGGACCAATGGCAATGCGACCTGGTCCGTCAGCAGCAATGTGACCATCGAAGGGGTCGGTTCCCAGACCCTGAAGACCGACACCATCAACAGCACCGCAACTTTCGAGTACAAAGCCAACTGGGCCACTCTGTGGGGCGGTTCCTACAACACGCTGGTGCTGAGCGGCAGCAGGACGCCCACCGACTATGCCTACACCTATTTCGTCGCTGACAGCCAGTTGGCCCATTCCATCAGTGCGACGCAGGTCAACGACGACGGCATCGTCTACAGCGACGGGCACGTCAATCTGTTCCTCGATCAGGCCATTGCCGGGGCAAAATTCGGACAGAGCTGGTCCTACTACGGCGCCCCTACGGATTCCCAGGGGCTGAACGTTTACTATTCCCAGCAGGTTTCGGCCCAGAACATCAACCCCGGGAATTATCACGACGTTTATGTCGAGGGAACGAATGTGACCGGTTTCGAGCGGGGCGTCGCTTCCGGTGATACGGTCCACATCGCCGGGACGCTCACATTGAACGAACAGGTCCGTTTCTTCAATGTCGCCGGTACTCTGTACACCTACCGCGTCGACGATACTTCCAACACCGCCTGGAACGTGACGAACAACTGGACCTTCAAGCGCTTTTACGTCCTGGACGATGCGGACCAGCTTGTCGACTGGACGATCAAGGGGAATGGCGCCGAGTCCGGCCACAGCTACGTGACCGATCCCGGATTTACCGTCGAGGGGACCGTCCTCAACTCGAAGGAGATCTTCTTCGAGCATCTGGGGTACCAGTTCATGAACGTCGAGAACCGTTCCGGGGGCCGGATCCACAACAATATCGAGCTGGATCACGATGAGGATCCCGCGACCGGGGCGGCCGGGCGCTGGGTCTCCTTTGTTCACCTCGACAACCAAAAGGGCGCCACACTGGATTTCAGCGCGCCCTTCAGGATCGAGGAGATGCGGGCCGGAAACGGCGGCTGGACCAACTACGGGACCCTTAACGTCATGGGCTACAACTACTTCGGGTTCGATGCCGATACGCCCCTCAAGGTCACCAACTATACCCAGGCGACCATGACTTTTTCGAACCTCAATGCGGTTTATCCCACCTTCACCGATTACGTCTTCGACAACCGGGCTTCCGGTCGGGCCGACGGCGTTCAGCAGGTGTCACTCGTCAACGGCGGCACGATCACCGCCGGGGCCAGCGGCAGGGTGGTCTTCGTCGCCTTCGAGGAACTGTCGGGCGCCCAGGAACGGCCCGTGTACAGCGTCCAGGGAACGGGCGACTCGCTGCACCTGGCCGGGGCCATGTATTTCGAACTTGCCCACACTATCGACGCCGGCATTTACGGCAGAATCCAGGTGAACGGCGGCACCGTCAACTTCAACACCGCGGGACAGCAGTATCACGGAAATGTCACCATCAACGGCATCTCTCCCAAGACTGGCCGCCTGGCCGAGACGGGGATCGCCAACATCAACCAGCGTTCCGTTTTCAACGGGAGTTTCACCGGCAATGATTATTCGGTGATCAACGTGGGGACCGAAGGGACCCACGACGGCAACACTTCGGACGGCTCCGACACCAACGCGGTCCGTTTCGATCAGGCGGTCATCAACCGCTACTATTTCTCCACCGATGCCAGAGATCAGATCGCTTGGCACAACAATAACTTGCGCACTCTGAGCGGCTCCGACTGGCAGGACTTCAATCTGGGGACCAGCTACATCGGGTCCGCGACGGCTCCCTGGCAGGGGAGCCTCCCGGATCCCCGCGAGGCGCAGTTCAGCGATGCCAACGGCACCATCTTCAGCGGCGCGGTGACCACCCGCGGCGTATTCTCCGTCAATGCGGATTCGGTCACCTTCGAAGACACGCTGAGCATCTATCACGACTTCACCATCGCCGGGAACAATACGGAATTCAAGGGCGCGGTCACCTTCAATCAGGGGACCCTGCGGAACACGGTATTCACCTATGCCAACGAAGATGTCACCGGTACGGTATTCAAGGATTCGGTGACGATCAGCGGCGGCTCCGGCTACACCGCCCTTTTCTACGTCAACGCACTGACCGAGTTCCAGGGCTCCCTGACCAACAGCAACGGCGGTATCGTGGTCAGCCATGACGGCAATGTCTTCCACGCCATCACCAATACCGGGAACTACGCCGAGTTCTACATGAATTCCGCCGGGAACTATCTCGACCACGAGGTGAAGAACCAGAGCGGCGCCACCTTCACGCTGAACAACGTCAATATCTTCACCAAGTTCACCAACAGCGCCCGGCTCATCGTCAACCAGGAAGCCAGCACCGCTTCCTCCCGGTCCGCCTTCATCACGCTGACCAACTCCGGCACCGCCTACTTCCGGGGCCCCTTCGACATCGAGAACGAGTACCGGAACACCGGCACCACGCTCCAGCAGTGGGGCGACATCGATTACAAGGGCGGCGTCAACAACAGCGGTGAGTTCCTGCTCACCAACACCGGCGACGATTTCTTCGACGGCCGTTACGTCTTCAACAACACCGTCACCAACTCCGGCACCTTCAAGGTTTCCAGCGCGCTGGCGGAGTTCAAGAAGGGCATCACCAATACCGGGACCTTCCTCGTTTCCTCCCAGCTCGAGGCCCGGTACACCACCATCACCGACGGCTATGCCAACATCTTCAATCAGTTCACCAACCGGGGTTCCGGCGCGCTCCTGACGGTGGACTCCGCCGACAACCTCTTCAAGGGGGCCATCACCAACACTTCCGGACTCATCACCATCGGCGACGTCAACACCATCTCCGGCGCCATCACCAACACCGGAACGCTCCAGCTCAACGCTTCGGTCGAGCTCACCGACGTCACCAACAACGGCGGCACGATCAACTTGCAGGGGGCGCCCCAGGTGGTGATCGGGAGCCTCACCATGACCAACGGGCACATCGAGATCGACGCCGATTCCGCGCTGCATCTGCACACGGTGAGCGACGACAGCGACTCCTCCTTCATGGTCATGGGCCGCTACCGGTACGGCATCTACGGCGACCATGTGACGCCCGACGTCTCCGACTCCACCCACGGGCTTTTCTTCGAGAACACCGGCAAGGTCCAGACCATCAACTCCAACGTGGAGTATCAGGCCGACACCTTTGAAGAGGCGGTCTGGTTCGATCCCTCCTTCACCATCATCGAGACCGAGGAGGCGACCTGGATCATCATCGGCGACAGAAGCGACGCCCAGTACAAGACTCTGACCCTGGACAAGAGCAACGTCCAGGCCGACGCGAAATACAAGGTCGTCGAAGGGGGCACCCTGACCGTCCTCTATGCCGCGTCGGATACGCTCTTCAACGTTTCCGGCGGCAGTCTCGTCTTCGACAACGATTCGACCGCTCTGACGATCAACCACCGGCTCAACATCGCCTCGGGGAGCACGACCATTTCCGGCCGCGCGGGGATCGATTTCCGGTATCTGGTCACCAATTCGGGCGACCTGACCATCGATGAGACCAGCCGCAACGTCAACTTCACCGGGAATCTGGACAACTTCGGGACCGCGACCGCCGGCGTGAATGTTTCCGGCACCGTCAACAACTACGGGGTCTACGTCGTTTCCGGAAACGGGATGACCCTCGACGGCTCCTTCCACAACAACGCCGACGCCGCTCTGCTCGTCACCGGCAACGCCACCATCAGCGGGATCGATGACGCCGCCGGGAGCACCATCGGTGTGCAGTCCGGGGCGACCCTGACCGTCGCCCAGGCCGCCGTCACGGCGAACTTCGCCAATGCCGGTACGGTGCGTTTCGGTTCCGATCTGGAATTCACCGGAGCCGTCACCGGCGCGGGCGGGGCCTTCTCCGGCGTCAACGGGACCGAGAACCTCGAATTCAGCGGCACCACCTCGGGCAGCGGCGTCTTCGACAATCTGGCCGCCGTCCGCTACACCGGGACCAATGAGACCAACATCCTCACCGGAACTTACGGCGATCTCGAACTCGCCGACGCGGTGAAGATCGTCGACAACGGCCTCGTCCAGGTCGACGGGACCTTCACCAACGGCAACGGCGTCCGCGTCACCGCGACGGGCGAACTCCGGCTCAAGGGCGCCGCCGCGGGCGCCGGAGACGTCACCAACGCCGGGACCTTCGACGTGGACGGCGACATCACGGTCAACAACCATGTGGACAACTCCGGAACGGTCAACGTCAACGGCCAGGCGCTCCTTGCCGACGCCACCAACAATGCCGGCGGCACGATCAACATGGCCGGCGCCGGGTCCATTGTCATGCTCGACGACAACGCCGGGACCGTTGCCCTCAGCGGCAATACCGCCACGGCGATCGTCGGCGGGACCAACAGCGGCGTCATCGCCGCTTCCGGCACCGGGGCCGGAGTTCTTGCGGGGAACAACACCGGGTCCATCCAGGTCACGGGCGACGATGTCGCGGTGACGACCAACAACGGCGGCTCCATCTCCGTCTCCGGGACCAATGCCGAGCTTTACGGGGACAACGCGGGCGCCGTCGCCGTCACCGGCGCGGGTTCCGCCACTACGACCATGACCGACGCCGCGGGGGCTTCCTACACCGTCGGCTCCGGCGCCGTCCTGACCCTTGGAAACAACGGCGGGACCTATAACGCCGACTTCGACATCTCCGGTTCGGTCGTGGTGGATGCGGTCGCCGATTTCAACGGCACCGTCGGCGCGAACGAAGGCAGCCGGATCATCGTCACCGGGAACGCCGCCGGGATCGACGCCGCAGGTTTCCTCACCCCCGCGAACAAGGGCATCCTCGACCTCTACGGCTGGAGCGATCTGACCGGCAAGACCATCTCCAACAACGTCCAGGTCCACTACGGTCTGGTTGACGCCGACCTGGCCGGGACCAGCATCGCCGCCGGAGGTATCCTCGGCATCAACGCCGACAGCACCCTGAACAACAAGCTGGACAACGGCGGCACGGTCCAGGTGGGGCCCGATGCCCTGCTGGTCTACGGAGCTCCCGCCGGGACTCCCATCGACGGCCGCTACGAGGTCGCCGGAGTCATGTGGATGACCGACGATGCGGAATTTTCGGGCGATATCGCCGTTTCCGGTGTCGTCACCGGTGACGGAGACCTCGCGTTCACCGGTTCCGTCAACAATGCCGGGATCATCTATTCCGCCGGCGAAACGGGCTTCAGCGGGCCGACCTCCGGCACCGGCAGTGTATTCGGCGACGCCGCCTACAGCGGCGCGGCCGGCAACGTCTACGGTGGCTCCTACACCAGTCTGACGATCCATAACGCGGCCAATCTCACCGACAAGGCCTGGGTGGAGACGATGAACCTCAACGGCTCTCTCAGCGTCGCCGACGGCACGACCCTGACCCTCGAGGGACCCACCAACGGCAGCGGCGTTATGGCGGGCGGCGGGACCGTGATCTACAACGGCAACGCCTCCGTGCAGAGCATCTACGCCGGACGGTACGATAATCTGGTCATCGGCAGCGGAGCCATCGGCAATCTGGACGCCAAGGGCGATATCTTCATCGGCGGCGATGCTCTCGATCAGAGCGCCAACGCCGGGATCGCCGTCAGCAGCGCCACGGTCACTTACGACGGGAACAGCCCCCAGCAGGTCATGGCCGGCTCCTACAACGGCCTGTCCCTCGTCGGGACCGGGACCAAGCTCATGGAAAACGGTGTCTTCAGCGTCAACAGCTTTACCGCCACCGGTTCCCGCAACCAGCTGCTGACCGTGACCTCCGCCTCGTCTCCCGCCCGGTGGACTCTGGATTCCGCCGACGTTTCCATCCACTACGTCAATCTCCGGGATGCCGATTCCACCCAGAGGATCTTCCTCGACGGGACCAACATCACCGGCGGCAGCATCACCAACAACTGGGCGGTGTTCAATGCCGGGGGCGGCATCGGCGACTCCTTCCCGTGGATCGGTAACCGCAACTTCCAGTCCCTGGCTTTCTACGCGGACCGTCTGGCCCTCGAACCCGCCGCGGATCCCTTCGCCTTCGCGCACCGGCTGCCCGGCGGCCAGCGGCCCCTCGCCGTGGGCGGGGCCTTCCAGCCCGAGCCGCTGATCGGCGCTTACGACAGCTACGACCTGATCAACTTCGACAGCGACGACTACGGCATCAGACTGCTGGACGAGGAGTCCCGCGAAGTCCTGAGCGACGCCTCCGCCGCCGGCAGCAGCGATCTGGTCGAACTGCTCGAGGAAAAATAATGACCGCGTCCGGGAGGCTCCTTTGCGCGCTCTTGGGATTTCTGCCCCTGCTGCTGGCAGGGGCGGAACTTCCCGTCAAGGTGGTGCTCTTCCCGGTCCGGGAGGCGGAGATCGTTTCCCGGATCGACGGAACGGTCCGCCGCTGCGCCCTCAGGATGGGGGATCCCTTCAAGAAGGACGACCTCATCATGCAGATCGACGACTCCCGCTGCCGGATCGAGCTGGACCGGGCCCTGGCCAAGGAAGCCGATGTGCGCTATCAGGCCGCCTTCGCCGCCGAGACCTACCTTTCCTACAAGAAGCTCTTCGAGGAAAACGTCCAGAGCCATAACGAGCTCGCCCGGCGCAAGGCCGAAGCCGATTCGCTGAAGGCCCGCGAGAAGATCGCCGCCGCCGACGTGGCCGAAGCCCGGCTCATGCTGGGTTACTGCACCTTCAAGGCCCCCTTCGCCGGGCGGCTGGAGCAGATGCTCTGCCGGGAGTTCGAAACGGTCAGGGCCGGACAGCCCGTCTGCCGGATCATCGACGACTCCTCGCTCCTCGCGGTGATGAACATCGCCCAGGGGTATCCCGTCAAGCCCGGCGACCAGGTGAAACTTGCCTTCCTCGACGGGAAGATCGTCGTTTCAGGCACGGTCCGCGAGATCTCCCCCCGTGCCGACCACCGTTCGGGCACCGTGGAGATCCGGGCGCTGGTGGATAACGCCGCCCGGACCCTTTCCGCCGGCATGGTCGGGGTCCTCGTCGTCGGGCGCGGAAACGGGAAGTGATCATGGCGGAAAAGAGTCCAGCCGACCCCAGGGTCACCGCACTGGGGCTCATCATCAAGCTGACCGATGACGTCTTCAAGGCCCCCGACTTCGATACAGCGGCTTCATTGACCGTCAACAGTTCCCACTCCCTGCTGAGGTTCAAAAGCGCCGTGCTGGTCGAAGTGGGCTCCGATCGGAAGCTGGTGATCGCCCAGTACGGGCAGACGGAACTCTATCCCCACTCCGAACAGGCGCAGCTCCAGAAGAAGCTCGCCGCCGCGCTGGATTTTTCCAAAGGCCCCATGCTGCTCCTCGATCGGGAGACGCTTGCGCAGATGGAAGGCGCCGGAGCCGATGCCCTCGGGCAGCTGCTGGAGGGCGACGACCCCATCCTGGCGCTGAAGATGGAACCTCCGGCGTTCATCGGCGATCCGGGGTTTCATTTCGTCTGGCTGCTGGAGTTTTCCGGCACGGTCCCCGATTACGCGAAAAACGCCGCCAGCGTTCTGGCCCGGAATTTCGGCCACGCCCTCTTCGCCCGGCGCTGCTGCAGCATGTCGGTCAAGTTCCGCCGGACCCGCTGGGGTAAATGGCTGTTCCGGCTGGCACTCCTCGCCGCGCTGGTCGCGGTGATGTTCGTCCCCGTGCGGGAGCGGCTCAATGCCGAATTCGTCCTCAAGGCCCCCGAGATCGTCACCGTTTACGCCTGGTTCGACGGCCCCGTGGCCCGGGTGTTCAAGCAGGATGGCGACCCGGTGAAAAAGGGCACTCCCGTCATGCGGTACGATTTGAATCTGCTGAATTTCAAGCTGGCCAACGCCAAAAATCAGCTGGCCGAAACGGAAAAGGAATACGACCTCGAAAGCCGGGCCGCCTTCAACGACCGGAGCCGGCTGGGCCGGGTCAAGCTCCTCGAAGCCCGGCTTCAGACCGCCGCGGTGGCGGTCCGCGAAGCCCAGTGGTACATCGACCACGCCGAAGTGAAGTCCCCCGCCGAGGGGCTCCTGGTTCTGGCCGGGGGCCGCGCCGAGCAGCTGGAAAACAAGGCGGTCCGGACCGGGGACAAACTCTTCGAAGTCTACGGAGGGCAGGGCGTCATCGCCGAGATCCAGGTGAACGAGCGCGAAAGTTCCATCCTCGCCGGAAAACTCGAAGCCACCCTCTTCCCCTACACCTCGCCCGAAACCGGCTGGCGGACCGAGATCCTTTCCGTGCGCAAGACCCCGGAGCTCACCGAACAGCGGCTCTACTGCTACACCGTCAAGGCCAAGGTCCTGAACCTCAGCCGGGCTTCCATGCGGTACGGCATGCGCGGCATCGCCCGGCTGGAAGGCGAACGGGTCGCCCTGTGGTACTACCTCTTCCGCAGTCTGGTCGTCTACATGCGGTGGTTCTAAGTGGCTGGGAAAGGCAGACTCCGCACCGGGATGCTGCGGGAGGACATCAAGGTGATCCCCCCCGGACGGCATGGGCCCTACACCATGATTTTCGACCCCGTGAGTGAAGTCTACTTCAAGGTTTCCCCCGCGGCCGCCCAGATCATGACCAAGCTGGACCGGGATTACGATCTGGAAGAGTTCCACGCGAAGCTTCGGCGTCTGGGCATATTCGTCACCCTCGAGGAGCTCGGTGAGCTCATCGCCTTTCTCATGTCCGGAAATCTTCTGGCCCCCGAGTACGGCCGCTACGAAAACCGCCGGGCTCAGATGACCCAATTGAAAAAGGTCCCCTGGCTGATGAAAATGGCCTCGCTCTACGTCTTTTTCAGGCTGCCGCCCTGGCATCCCCGCCGCTTCATGGAGCGGATCGCGCCGCTGGTCAAGGTGCTGCTCCCGGACCCGGTGCTGTGGGTGCTTTTTTTCGTTTCCGCCGTGGGGTATCTCTTCGTGCTGCGGAACTTCGGCGCGGTCCGGGACGCCTTCGTCGCTTCCTTGTCCTGGGCGGGCCTGGTCAAATACTTTCTGGCCATCCTCGTGCTCAAGATCATCCATGAAGGGTCCCACGCCCTGGCCGCCATGCGCTTCAACTGCCCCGTGCGCGAGATCGGCGTGAGTTTCATCTTTCTCTACCCCCGGCTCTTCACCAACACCACGGACAGCTGGGTTTTACCCCGGAAACAGCGGCTCCTCATCGACGCGGGGGGCCTCATCGGCGAGATCGTCACCGGCGGCATCGCCGCCCTCTGCTGGAGCTGCATGACTCCCGGACCGGGAAAGTCCACCATGTTCTACATCTTCGCCGTCAGCACCATCAGTACACTGCTGGTCAACGGCAACCCCCTGATCCGCTTCGACGGCTATTATATCCTCTGCGATCTGCTCGATGTCGAAAACCTCATGCAGCGCTCGGTGGAGTACATCAAGCAGCTGTGGCGGTGCTACTTCTTCCGGGTGGCGGAGCCCCCCCGCGAGGATCGTCCCTGGCTCATGGGGATCTTCGGCGTCGCCGCCTGTATCTACAAGTTCTTCCTCTATACCTCGATCATCCTGATCGTCTACAACCAGTTCATCCAGATCAAGGCCGTGGCGGCCCTGATGCTCTATTCGCTGGGACTGGCGCCGATCCTCAAAGAGGCGAAGAGCATCCGGGCCATGTCGAAGAAGGCGGGGGGCAAGGTCAACTGGACCTTTTCCGTCATCACGCTCCTGGTGGTGGTGGGCATTTTGTTCCTGCCCCTGTCGTGGAGCGTCACTCTGCCCGGCGAGATCCGGGCCAGCGCTTCGCGCATCGTCAGCGTCACCGAGGGGGGCTACCTCAAGACTTCGTGGCCGGAAAATCCCGTCGCCTGCCGCAAGGGCGATGTCCTGGCCGAGCTGGAGTCTCCCCTGCACGACCTGGAGATCAGCCGGGTCCGGGCCGTGCTCCACGAGGACGCCGTGCTGGCGGATCTTCAGCAGTCCGACCGGGAAACTTTCGGCGACAGTCTGCTCACGCTGCAGAAGATGGACAGCAGCCGGAAGACCCTCGGCGAGATGCTGAGGCGGAAAACCCTGAGGCGGATCACCGCCGACGGCTCGGGACACTTCATTCCCCGGATGTTCAATCTTTCCCCCGGCTGTTTTCTGCCGGGCGGGCTGGTCCTGGGCGAGATTGTTTCCGGCCGGAGCGTCGTTTACGCTTACGCCACCGAAAACGAGGTGAAAGTTTTGAAGGAGGGGCAGCGGGCGACCATCAGTCTGCCGGATTCCTTCCGGAAGCTTTCCGGACGCATCGTCACCATCGATCCCATTCCCGCCAAGCTCAGGAATTCGCCGCTGCTCCAGATGTACGGCGGCGAACTGGCGGTCTTCCCGGACGAGACCCAGCCGGGCGAGTTCTATTCCGTACAGGCGCTCTATCGGGTGGAGATCGTCCCCGAGGGCGAGGCGGATCCGGTCTTCTTTCACGGCCGGAGCGTCCGGGCGCGGGTCCACCGCCGCGACCGTCTCGCCAACGAGCTCTGGAACTGGCTCGTGACCGCCTTCCGCCGCGAAATGTAACTCCCCAAAAAATGTCCGTCGGCACCGAGTGCGGTGCCTCCCCCGCTTCGCGGGCTTCGGGGCATTTTCCGGGGGCCCCGCTCGACCTCAGTCCGTGCGGCTTCGCCGTACTCCCTCCTTCGAGAAAGGTATTTTTTGATTTACGCAAAAAATGCCCGTCGGCAGCGTTTGAGCTGCCTCCCCCGCTTCGCGGGCCGAACGTCGGCCTCGACTTTACGCGGCACCTGTTGCTGCGCTCTCGAGGCGCCGCGATTCGCAAATCAGCGTTGTCGGACCTGACGGACTTGTCGGACCTGTCGGACTTGTCGGACCTGTCGGACATTTGCCTGCAAACATAGATGTGCGGCAGGGTTGCCGCAACCGCAGGTTTGCGGTAGCGGGTGAGGCACAGACCATGACTAAGCGGGCACAGTATCCGTAGTATTCGTAGTATTCATAGTTCTGCGGCGGCTCATTTTTCTCGCCTGAGAGAGGTTTCTTTC